>Ga0114993_10000900_pt1 | contig 34426 bp, 28 predicted proteins | sample ArcticOcean_MG_C_FD_87042 | JGI IMG/M metagenome (GOLD analysis project Ga0114993, IMG submission 87042) | Marine microbial communities from western Arctic Ocean - ArcticOcean_MG_CB2_150 | ecosystem: Environmental > Aquatic > Marine > Oceanic | place: Arctic Ocean: Canada Basin | collected...
GAAGCGGTTTCAAAATTGGTTTCAAATTCGATAGATATCGAGTCGGCAATCGTTGAGGTCGAACCGCTATCCCTCAGCGAATGTGCTCTTTTTGAGGGTGAAGAAGAACTCTGCACAGAACTTGAATCTGAACTCTCTTCAGCGGAACTCCATTTTCTGCAATTTCGCCGCGCTCAACTTAGAAATGAAACTGACACAGCGGTAGAAGCGCTGACCGCTTGTGTGCTTGCTTCCAGAGAAAAGGGGGACCGGGACCACACTTTGGAAGCACGGGCCAGAATGGAGTGGGGTTTAGTTCGTTTCTCGCTTGGAGAATCTGACCAGGCAGGAGTCGACCTAAAGTGGGCTATGGAACGGTTGAACGCGCTCGAATCTGGCAGCGGAGCACACGGTTTGTCGATGCTCAACATGGCGGCGTGGCATGAATCGGTCGGCGAGCCAATTATGGCGCTGGCCATCCATAGTCAGATTAGCCGTACAGGACCACATTTGGTTGAAACTATCGCATTGAGTAGGTTACGCGCATCCCATATCACCCTGAATCTAGGTGATTTGCAATCTAGTCTGCGGCACAGTTGGGTTGCCTTCCAAGGACTCTGCGAAACTGGAATGTTCAACTTAGCAGAGGAGGCCGCACTCATTTGGTTGGATGTGGCACTGAATGAGGTTTCTGAGGAATCTCCTTCAATGGAAGAACGAGTTGCAACCGCCAAACCTCGAAACCCCGGTGACGGTATTGATGGCCGTTCAAATCCAGCAGATATCTCCTATATTCTAGGGTGGTTGGCCGAGAATTGGGATGGAAATGTTGTTGGCGATAAAAGGCCGGACCTTGCATTGATCGTGGAAGCGGAGCAAACTATTGGTGAATCGGCTTTCCAAGAGAGGCTCAAGAAAATTGCTGAATTGAGAGCAACTGATGTGGTGGGGCTTCTCACCATCAAAGGTTGAGTTGGGCTTGGTCAAGGTAGGGTTGCGCCCATGCGTCTCCTGCGGTGACTAACCGGCGTGCCAAGAAGAACGCCGCTGCAAATTCGTCGGCTTGGATAAGTGAACGCAACTTCTTTTCATCATCCGAAATACCGGTCCCTTCCTCGGTAGTTTCCTCTGGCTGCATCTCCGGGGTTGCTACCTTCATCGCAAGAGACTCCATCCGTTCGAGGAACAATTCACGGGTGTCGGCATCCGGTGTTTGCCAGCGCTTGCCGACACCATCAATGCGCTTCTCCATCCGTTTGCGGAAGTTGTCGCGGGCTGGGATTTGAGGGAAGTGGGTTTGGGCTTGGTCGTAGGAAAACCAAGCATCGTCATTTTCGCCTCGTTTTTCATGGAGTAAGCCTAGTTCTATCCATGCTTCGTGGTTCATTGGACGGTGAGCCAGTAATCGTCTGACTAGTCTGATAAAGGCCTCTTCGTCAACAGGTCGTACCCTTTCCATTCTTCGACCGAATAGGATGTTGGCGCGCGGGTCTGAGAGGTCAAGTTTGAGAACTCTTGATTCAAATTCGGAAATTCCGGAAATTCCGACCACTGTCCACCATGCATCTGGGTCAAGTGGGTCGGTGTCGAGCGCCGCGTTGAGCAGTTCCCCACCATGTGACAGCATATCTAGCGAGCCGAGTTGTTTGAGCTGTTCGGGGTCTCGACCGAGGATTGTGAATAAATCTTCGAGGACGGCGCGTAATCCATCTGAATCTGAAAGTAGAAGTTTGACTTCCGAAAGAATTGTCCAATTCGCTTCGTGCGTGAAATCGTGTAGAACCGACTGACGGGCGGCCTGTTCAGCCCAGGCGAGATTCTTGTTTGCCATCTCAGGGTCACTCTTTGCCAATTGGAGGAACTTCTTCGCTTGCGCCCGATGTCGATTACCAAGACTTCGCCGCGGATGTTGCAATCCACTGCCACTCTGCTCGACCACGAACGCTACCCGCATCTCAAGCGTCAATGAACCTTCGGCAACTTGTTTCAACCTGCAAACGATGTGAGGGGCTGTTTGGCAAGGCCGTTATTGGGGCGGGGGCGGGAGGGTGTTCTGTTTGTGAGTTCAAGTTACAGAAGTGAACGGTGCTTTGTCACTCCCGAAAGGGATGGTGGCATCGTAGCCAATCTTCGATGTCAATCCGTCATCTGTCCGCGTCGGGTCGAGACTGCTACCTCGCTGGTTGGTGAGAATGACTGTATCCTTGTCTGGTTGCCATCGTGTCATGAGAGCCCATTCTACCCGAATCGGGTCAGCAGGGTCGATATCTGTGTCTACGACTGTAACCGCTTTCATGGAAGGATGGCCAGCAAACGCTGCCATGATTGCTGCTTTTGCGTCGTCAGCAGTTTCTATTTCTATCTGAACTACTGCCGACAACCAACCAGAGCCGCCCTCCGTCATCACCACATCAGTACATTTGCAGACTTTAGACACGGCTGCCTTGATGGTCGGCGCTCTCGGAAGGCCCATCAGCGCTCGGTGTTCACTTCCGGCGGGTAGGATTGCGTGGAAAACCGGATTATTTCGGTGGTGAATTGAATGAACTTCGATGAGTGGTTCTTGTCTGACATCATCGACAGTCCCTGTGATATCGACATATGGTCCTTCATCATCATCTTCCAAAGTGATGGTAGCAGCCATAGCATATTCAGCATCAGCAGGAACTTCAATTCCGTTGGATAGTTTCACTAATTCGAGAGGTTTTCCATACAATCTCTCATGTAGAGCGGCGGCGACAGATAACTCGTCAATTGGCTCATTGAAAGACATCGCCGCAGCGAGTAAAACAGATGGGTCAGCGCCGTTCACAATCCCGATCGAAATAGTTTGACCCGCCGCTCTCGCTTCGTCAACCATGGTTCGCAGATGTCGTGGAACGAGTCGAGCGACAACATGATTTGAATCTCTGATGAACTGTCTATGGTAGGAGACATTCCTGTTTCCGCCCCATTCGGCGATGATGATACTTGCCGACATGTATCGCCCTCTGTCCTCTCGCCAGTGGTGTGGGATTGGAAGTTGGTGGAGGTCAGCCGGCTCGATGGAATTCTCAAAAACAGGTGCAGGGCCGACCGCTGAAATTGGTATACTTCCGTTCCCCATAGCCCAGCCAAGAATATCGATGACTTCTGATTCTGCGATGTCGAAGTTGGTGGCTAAGTTCCGCCTGATACAGACATTCATTGCAGCCCGGTGCCCCGGTGCGCCTTCTACTTCATCAAAAACTAGGGTCTTCCCACGCCGCTCCAAGGCTACCTCCTTCATCCCCCCAATTGGGTCTACAGAAGTGATGTGCTCGGCCTTCTGGAGGTGGTCTCTGAATGCCATATAGGGGTCTAACAATAGAAGTCGCTTCAAGGTTGGGGCAAGGGTAAACAGGTAGTAATCATTGAGAGGCTTACAGGGCCGCTGTCCTTCATTCATATCCGTCACCCTCATATACGCGAGGTAGGTCGGCGGGCTGCTTCAAGGTGTATCAATGGGTAGAGGACTCTTCGCTGGTGCCAAAATGAAGCGGGACCGACAGCGTTTTCGCTGGAAGGACCGGGGCTACAAAAGACGAATTTTGAAGCTTAAAGAGAAGTCCGATCCACTCGGTGGCTCATCACAAGCGAAAGGCATTGTGATTGAAAAAGTAGGCATCGAAGCGAAGCAGCCTAACTCTGGAATCAGAAAGGCAGTCAAAATCAGTTTGATTCGAACTGGCAACAAATTGACCGCCTTCGCACCCGGCGATGGCGCAATCAATTTCATCGATGAACACGACGAGGTTCTCGTCGAAGGAATCGGCGGCCGCATGGGCCGTTCTTACGGAGATATTCCCGGTGTCCGATACAAGGTCATCAAAGTCAACGGCGTCTCACTCGATGAGATGGTCCGAGGGCGTAAGGAGAAGCCAATCCGCTGAGGTGTTTTTCGATGGTTGATGAAGAAGAGGCAGTAGTCGAAGAGGCGGCAGAGCCAGAGGTCAAGGTTGAGGAGCCAGAAGTTCCAATCGCTGGAATCGGCACTCTCGTATTCGGTAAGTGGGATACAACCGATGTCACCTGTTTAGACCCCGGTCTAGCACCTTATGTCAATCTCCGAACTGTCGGCGTACCTCATTCTGGTGGACGACACGCAAATGCATGGTTTGGGAAATCCAAACTGTCGGTTGTTGAGCGATTCATCAACGGTCTGATGCGAACCGGCCGATATTCTGGCAAGAAGATGTCAACCGCGAAGTCATTAGAAGAGGCATTGGACCGAATCGCAGAACGCGATGGAGTCAATCCACTACAGACCTTTGTTGACGCTCTATCCAACGCTGCCCCGATGGAAGAAATCACCCGAATCAAATTCGGTGCAGTCAGTCAACCTAAGGCGGTTGATTCTGCACCAAGCCGTCGGCTAGATGTTGCAATTCGACATCTTGCAACTGGTGCGACTCAGGCTACTCACAAGAGCAAGAAAACGCTCACTCAAGGAATCGTTACTGAGATTTCCAAAGCTGCACAAGGAGATGTGACCTCCTACGCAATCGGCAAGAAGGAAGAGGTTGAGAGAATCGCGGCCTCGGCTAGATGATACTGGACCCTCGCCTAAATCGGCCTTGGAGATTTGCGACAACAAACAAAATTTTGATTATCAAAAGCAAACAACCTTAACAAAAATAGGGAGCCGAATCCAACATGGAAGATGTTGAGAGGGCCTCAAAACCATTCAACATCCACTGGTTGAATGCCGCGTTTCTGCTCGGCACACCGCCGCTTGCTCTTGGCGCCGCGATTTGGCACGGTTACTCCTACGGAATAACTTGGGTTGAAGGGCTCATCTTTTTCGTCTGGTATTACGCATGTGGACTTTCCATTACTGTAGGGTATCACAGACTTTTCACTCATCGTAGCCACGAAGCGATTTGGCCGCTCCGTCTCTCTTACGCTTTGTTTGGAGCGGGTGCTTTCCAAAATTCGATTCTAGAATGGTCTAGCGACCACCGTAATCACCACAAGGAGGTCGACACGGCTGGCGACCCATATAGTGCAGCAAAAGGATTCTGGTGGAGCCATTTCCTATGGATTATCTTTGATGAACACGAGGGTAAGCATGACTATTCGAATGTCCGAGACCTCCAAAAAGATTGGGTGGTTAGATTGCAACATCGTTTCATCTTCTCGATTGGATTCTTGGTTGGGATGGTTCTTCCTGCAGCAGTCGGCTATGCTATCGGCGGAGTTGGAACGGCGGTTGGCGGATTTGTTTGGGGAGGGTTGGTCAGAACAGTTTTCGTGCATCACGGAACATTCCTCATCAACTCTGCAGCCCATGTATGGGGTAAGCAACCCTACGCAACCAACAACTCGAGCAAAGACTCGACCTGGCTCGCCTTCTTCACTTTCGGGGAGGGCTACCACAACTTCCATCACACCTTCCAAGCAGACTACCGCAATGGGCACCGTTGGTGGCAATGGGACCCATCAAAGTGGTGGATTAGTGCGTTCTCATTTGTTAAGATGAATCGCAACCTCAAGAAGACGCCGAAGTGGGCAATCGAAACTGCAAGGATGGAAACCAAATTTTCACAAGCTGCTGCCGATGCTTCCGCTATCCATGATTCCAAGGAAATGAGTTCGTTCCAATTACGCTCAAAGGAGTGTTGTGAGGGGTTGAGAATGGCCCAGAGACAATTCGAATCCATGCGTCAACAATTCAAGAGAGCAAGTGATGAGTCGAGAGAACAGTTCGCCGTTCAAATGAAACAGGCGAGGAAGTCAATTCAACAGATGCGTGATGACTTCACACGGCTGCTAGATGAGATGTGCAACGCTACCACGCCTTCGGTAGCATAAGCGGAGCAGTATCACATTCAATCTCAAGGTCTTCACGCGTGGGGGCTCGCGCGCGCAGGGGACTTTATCAATGGAGGGCAGGTCGGCCGCTTCACCGAAGGTGGACCACATGGGACGCAAAGAAGACAACATCGCAAAGGCAACAGAAGTCATGCACATTCGAGAGCAGATTAGGAACATCTGTATCGCTGCTCACATCGACCACGGAAAGACCACACTCTCTGACAATTTGATTGCCGGTGCAGGCATGATGAGTGAAGAATTGGCTGGCAAGAGTCGTGTTCTCGATTTCGATGAACAGGAGGCTGCCCGTGGAATCACAATCAACGCTGCATCAGCATCGATGGTCCACGACATCGAGGGAACTGATTACCTCATCAATCTCATCGATACACCAGGTCACGTCGACTTCGGTGGAGATGTGACCCGTGCAATGCGAGCTGTTGACGGCTGCTTCATTTTGACCTGTGCTGTTGAAGGCGCAATGCCTCAAACCGAGACTGTTGTCCGTCAAGCATTGAAGGAGAAGGTGAAGCCTGTTCTTTTTATCAACAAAGTCGACCGACTCATCAACGAACTTCAGGTGACTCCAGAAGATATGCAGGAACGATTCATGGGGCAAATCCAGAAGGTCAACAAACTAATTCGTCAATTCGCCCCTGAAGAATACAAGAAGGAATGGCAGGTCAGCGTCGCTGAAGGCACAGTCGCCTTTGGTTCAGCATACCACAACTGGGGTATCACAGTCCCATATATGCAGAAATCTGGAATTTCGTTCAAGGACATCTTCAATTACTGTAACACCGAGAATCAGGCGGAATTAGCAAAGCGGGCACCAGTCCACGAAGTTCTTCTCGACATGGCTGTATCTCAACTTCCCGGACCAATCACGGCTCAGAAATATAGAATCCCAAATATTTGGACAGGCGATTTGGAATCAGAGATGGGTCAAGCGATGTTAAATTGCGACCCCAAAGGGCCTCTTGCTCTAATGATTACCAAGATTTGGATGGACCCTCACGCAGGCGAGGTAGCAGTTGGGCGACTCTACTCAGGTTCAGTCAACCACGGTGAAAGCGTGTGGGCGATTGGCGGAGCAAAAGCGGAGCGTGTTCAACAAGTCAGTATGATGGTTGGAGCCGACAGAATCGCGGTACCGAGTATTGTCGCTGGAAACATCGCTGCAATCACCGGAATTCGTTCGGCTGCTGCTGGTGTTACAATCGGCAATGATAGTGAAATCGTTCCGTTCGAAGCAATTCGACACTACTCCGAACCTGTCGTTACAGTCGCAGTCGAACCAAAAGCGATGAAGGACTTACCAAAATTCATCGACGCACTACGCTCCCTAGCAAAGGCAGACGCATCTCTTGAGGTGCGAACGAACGCCGAAACTGGAGAAGCACTTCTCGCAGGAATGGGTGAACTCCACTTGGAAATCACAGTTTACCGAATTGAGGAAGAACAGAACATCAAGGTCTCAGTCTCTGAACCAATTGTGGTCTACCGCGAAACCGTCTCGGGCACCAACCGTGGTGACTCTTTCGAGGGCAAGTCACCTAACAGGCACAACAGATTCTACATCGAAGTCGAACAACTCTCACCAGAGGTTGTCCAAGGTCTTCGAGAGGGGGTATTCGGAGAAGGCACAATCCGGCCCAATGATGCCAAGGAAGTCGGCAGAAAGTTCGGCGAATACGGCATGGACAAAGATAAGATGCGGAAAATCTACGCAATCCACGGAACAAATGTACTCGTCAATGACACGAAAGGTATCCAATATCTTCACGAAACAAAGGAACTTCTAATCGAGTCGTTCAACGATGTGTGCCAGAAAGGCCCGATCGCAGAAGAACCCATGATGGGTGTAATGGTTCGACTAGTCGATGCTAAACTGCACGAGGACGCGATTCACCGTGGACCTGCTCAGACAATCCCTGCTATGCGTAATGCCTGCAAGGGTGCTATGGTGCGGGCTGGTTCAGTGTTGATGGAACCCATCCAGAAGATGAATGTGTCAGTGCCCAATGATTGGCTCGGTGGAGTCACTCGTGAATTGACCCAACGCCGGGGAGAAATCGAGGACATGCCGGCAGATGGTGAAATTACAACCGTCATCGGAAAGGTACCAGTCGCTGAAACCTTTGGATTCTCAAACGATATCCGTGCTGCAAGCCAAGGCAGAGCAGTGTGGAACACTGAGAACTGCGGATTCGAAGAGTTGCCTCGCAGTCTACTAGAGAAAACAGTCGCAGTCATCCGAGAGCGTAAAGGGCTCAAGCCCGAAATTCCCGGCGAAGCATACTACTCAGATTGAACCTCTCCTGCAATTTGCAGAAAGGACGCAGAGAACTAGATAGCACACTCAGCGTGCGATTCACTGGTCGGTACAAAACAGACTCAGCGCCCGTTCACAATCAAGCAATTCGGATGAGTTGCCAGTCAGTAAGTTCCCTCAAGACTGAAATTGCCTTTGATGGAGGCAATGAATCTAGCCGCTTGTGAGCGATCGAATGATGCTCCATCGCCCTGTTCCTCGCATACTCAATTGAGCCAACTGACTCTAATTCAGAGATAATGGTGTCGAGGTCCTCTCGGGAGGTATTTTCATCACCACTGGCGAATACTCGGTGGAAAGTGGGGAGTAAAGTTTCGTCTTGGTTAAGGGCGTGAATTGCAATCAAAGTTCTCTTCCCCTCTATCACATCTGAGCAGGCGGGTTTCCCAAGAGTTTCGGAGTCGCCGGTGGCGTCGATTAGGTCATCCATGAGTTGGAAGCACAAACCGACATTTTCACCCCATTGGGAGAGTGTCTCAATCACTTCTTCCGAGGCCCCCGAAAGTAATGCTCCGGTGCGGGAGGAGGTTGTGAACATCGCTGCCGTTTTACCCGAAATCATGGTAAGATATTCCGATTCAGAAACTGAGTCTCGATTTTCGAAATCCATATCCATCTGTTGCCCCTCTGAAACATTTCTGACCATCTGGCCGATAATCGAGGTTAATTTTCTCAAATGTTGATCTGAAATATGTTGAGATTCGCTAAGTACTTCGAAGGAGACAGCAAGCATTGCATCTCCTGCATTGATGGCAGTTGGATGGTCGAATGCGATGTGCACTGCCGGCCGTCCTCGCCTAATCTCATCGTTGTCCATTATATCATCATGAACTAAGGTGAAATTGTGGATGATTTCTATCGCAGCCCCGAGGTCATAGAGGCCGTCATCTGCTTGACCTGCGGCCTCCGCTACCAAGCGAGGGAGAATCGCCCGCAACCTCTTGCCGCCACCATCGATGAGATGTAGCATAGCGGCTTGTAGCCGTTCATTCTTAGTTTTGGAAAGCGCCTCACGGATTCTCTTCTCAACCTCAATCCTGTGGTGTTGTAACGCATCAAGGAGGAGGCTGTCTTCCCGCATAGTTACATCACCGACCTCGTGTATAGTTCCGTCAACGAATCGAGTCATATTATCCAAGTGGTCCCACCAATTGTCGAGGAATAATAATTTTATTTGTTGGAACCAAGGGGCAATCAACTCTCCATTTTCTGGTGATTGGGTAACCAATTCCTCTAATTCAGACTGACTAACCCACCGGTATTCGTCGATTTCGTTCGGGTTTGGGTTCACATCGACATCTGCTCGAATGAACAGAATGTGGTCTAATTCGTGTTCGACCCATTTCGAGTCAGCACGAGCTTTGTAGAGCATCCTGCTCACGAACTGGAAGTTCTCGAGTGGGACACCTTCCGGGGCGATCCCGAGTTCTTGCTCAAGTTTACGAATGGCAGCCCGTTTAGCACCTAATCCATCTTGGGCTTCATTTTCTCCAACTACATCTAGAGGGTGGCTACAGCATGAGTTGGCCCACACTGATGGGAAGGTGATTTTTGAAGCGGCCCGTTTTTGGATAAGTAAACGGTCATTTGAGTCGAATAACATAACACTGAATGCACGGTGTAATTTACCAGAACCGAGATGACAATCGACCTTTGAGGCAGAGCCGATTTGTTGGTCTGATTCGTCGACGAGAATACACTGTTCAGCCATCATCGCTGATTGTTCAGCGTCGTATGTGTCGTCCAAGATTGGACTTGCATCGTCGCTCATGTCTTTCTCCGCCCCTGCCGACTCCATTTGAGCCTTTAGTCGAATGGTCGCCCACACCCTTTAGGGTGTGTTTTGTAGAATGCGTGTGCCAATTGGAGATTTTCCCTGTACTGCAGCGATTATTCTTTCTGGATGTTCACCGTCTATCAGCCAGACATTTGGAACCGAATTTGAGATAATTGAAGCGCGCTTTAACTTCAATTCGATTCCACCAGTAACATCCTTTTCTTGGTCGTGATGACCATCTATTGGGTCACCTTGTCGCCATTCTGTAACGAGAGTAGAATCTTGGTTACTTGGAGGTGAGGTCATTAATCCAGGAGCGCCACCCATTGCGAATACGACATGGTCAGCATCGAGTTCAACCGCCACTCTATAGACAATATCGTCGCCGCTTAAGATGCCGAATTCCTGTTCACCATCAACCGGCACTACATCTCCAAATGAAACTACAACTTCATCGAATTCACTGACAAATCGTGACAATTCGCCTTGGAAATTAGGCCCTGTTCCAACCGCAAAATCTCGAGGTTTCTCAATTCGTGTTTCCATACCCTTTGAAGTGAATGACGAAATCACAAGAGAATTCAGGTCATCCATGTCGTTTCTTACCGAGTCCACTGCCTCATCTTGGCTGGAAAGTCCGAAGCCGCCTTTTAGGACAGAGGAAACATAAGTTCTACCTTGTGCTAAACACCAAGTTTTTGCTTTGAGATGGCCGAAACTGCCTGCCCCATGAATGACGATGACTCGATGACCTAAGTCAATTAAAGAAGAAACCGCGTCTACTAATCCATCAATGACATTTGGTTTTGCAGTGCACAATTTGCCTTTCTCGGTGATGAGTCCGCCGCCGAACTTGATGACAACCAACTCGGACATTGAGGTCGCGTGGGCGGCCGACGCTGATGTGGGTTGCGGGAGAACTATCCGCCGGGTTGATGAGTGTTGTAGGGGTGCGCCAACCGTGAGCGAAGGTCCATCTCTCGACGAATTCCGCCGTTGGTTGCAAGAGGAGTTAGTGTTGGCTGACTCCATCAAGAGCAAGAGCCAACGCGATAACAGACGCTGGCAACTAGAATCAGCATTGCAGGAAGCAATTTCATTCCATGCCAGCGTCAATCGACGGCAAGAGGAGGAATTACCCCTCTATGAGGAAGCAAAAGCTGTTCGCCTTCTCGCAACCGAAGGCGAAGTAATAGAATCAAACTCATCAAGCTCAGACGACAACTTCTGCACTAAATGTGATGAACCGATGGACCAAGGGCTAGAATTCTGTTCTGTCTGTGGCCACATCAAGTGAACTCAATGGTTCACGAGTCGCTACTTGAATCGCTCGACGAATTCATTCGCGATTCACGGATCAATTCGCTTCTTGAATCGGTACCTGAATCAGTTCACTCTTCTTCTGCCCACTGGTCGAGCATCAAATTGTATTCGACATTGTCTGCCTCAATCGGTGCACAGTATGTCCCATCCACACTCTCCGTGAGGTAGACCGTAGTACCTGCATGGTAGATGATGTCTCCATTGGCTTGCATCTGTATGGTATCGATTTCGATAATTGTAGGGCGGTTGTGGTGGACATGCCCAGCATTGGAGGCTGAGGTGATTGTCTTGGAAAGGTGGACCCACTTACGGGAACCTGGCAAGATACCCGCTTCAAGGTGAACATCCAACTCTTCGGGCGCACAAGGGTAGTATAGCGACTCGGGAATGTTTTCAGTCGGCAAATCCAACTCAATTTCGACGGTGTGTGCATAGGTCGCTCGAACGCTTCCACCGCGAGTCTCGTATCTTCCCTTCGGGTCACAGTTTACAATAGCCTCGATGTGTCTATCTCGAAGCCAATGTTTTCGTCGGTCCTTGCGAGCGATTGCGGTTGAAAGTTCGCGGATACTGACCCATCCATTGATGTCCATATCCAAGTCAAACTTCTCAGGGAAATGGCGAAGAATACCAGCCATTCTGCGAGCGAGTTGGTCTCGCTCTCTATCATTCATCACAAACTTTCCTTCGGCGTTGCAGGCAGGGCATAGTTGGCCTTCGAAGTGACCGTGCAGGTGACACTCTCTTATCATCGAATGCGGCGACCGACGCTTCGTTCATGAACCTCACGGTCAACAGTTGCCAATTGTAATCCCCGTGTTACATCAATGATTATCACAGCGCGCTATGTGGCGGAGGTATGCGTGCGGTTATCGCCGGGTATTCTCGCTCCCCTTTCCAACCAGCCCACAAGGGTGCCTTAGCGAATACTAGAGTCGAAGATTTTGGCTCTCAAGTGGCACGAAAAACTCTCTCAAACACAGGCATTTCGGTAGAGTCAGTGGAAGACCTCATGCTCGGGTGTGCCTATCCAGAAGGTGAACAGGGCCTCAACCTCGGTAGAATTCTCACCTACATGTCCGGGCTTCCGACTTCCGTACCGGGGATGACCACAAATCGATTGTGCGGCTCTTCAATGCAAGTGATTCACACCGCGGCTGGCGCATTGAAGATGGGTTCTGGTGATTGTTTCCTTTGTGGTGGCGTGGAGTCGATGTCGCGGGTTCAGCGGGGTGGTTTCAATCATTCACCTCACCCTGCGCTTGAACAGGAGTTCCCAGAGGCGTATATTGCGATGGGGTTGACTGCTGAGAATTTAGCAGAAAGTCACTCGATCTCAAGAGATCGTCAAGAGGAGTTTGCGTTGGCCAGCCACCAGAAAGCCGCTGCAGCGCAACAGGCTGGCCTCTTCCAAGATGAACTCGTGAGTATTTCAACACCTGATGGTAATATCGAATCTGATGGCTGTATTCGCGAAGGAACAACGCTTGAAGCGATGGCGCGCCTAAAACCAGCATTCGTCGCTGATGGAACTGTGACCGCCGCGACCTCTTCTCCTCTCACTGATGGAGCAGCATTCCTTCTCGTCTGTGCAGAGGAATTCGCAATTGATGCAGGAATTACTCCGTTGGCGTCCATTGTGAGCACTGCTGTTGCTGGGGTGTCACCCGAAATCATGGGCATCGGACCAGTTCCTGCAACCCAGAAGGCCCTAACTCGGGCTGGAATTACCCTCGATGACCTATCTGTGATTGAATTGAATGAAGCGTTTTCCGCTCAATCTCTTGCTGTACTGTCTGATTTGGGACTCTCTGATGACGACCAGCGTGTGAATATCGATGGCGGTGCACTTGCGATAGGACATCCTCTCGGCGCTAGTGGGGCGCGAATTACCGGGAAGGCGGCTAGTCTGCTCAATCGAGAGGGCGGCCAGTTTGCATTGGCGACTATGTGTATCGGTGGCGGTATGGGAATAGCAACAATTCTCGAGTCTTGGGAACCATAACCGTTACTCTAGAAAGGGCGGTTTTCGGCACAACTCCTATTTGGGTCGGATGTAGTCATCAGCCCGATGGCATTGAGGAAGCGACCTTTCGTAGGCAGCAAGGGCGGCAGGGATGCGAAGGATAATCTTGCTATTGATGACGATGGTGATTGCCCCCGATGTGGTGGTGATGCGGGCTCATCTTCCATGGATGGGTACTTCGCTTGTCTTCGTTGCTCCTATGAGTGGAAAGACCCCTCTTCTTCACAAGGCTCGAGAGAAAAGAATTTTGAGAGCATAGAAAAGGATTCGGCAATGGTTGAACAATTTCGAAGTGAACTTGAAAGCGGCTCGGGAATTTCCGATTTGTTAGGTATCGAACAACACTTGACGAAGAAACAGGAGAAAAGTCTAGGAAGACTGCAAGATAAGTGGATAGATGGCATGCAAGGTCATTACAATGCTGCCGAAGACGAGCGCAAACCACTCATCATCAACTTCGATGAAGAAGACAATATCATGGAGACTGATGTAGGGAAATTGACAATTCTCAACAATGACTTCGATGGAGGTGAAGAGGTTAGAATCGAGTATCCGGGGCTCGGAACTGAATTCTATGCTTACGATTCAGAAGATGATAGAGGATGGCGTCGAGGTCGGAATGGGGACGAAACTGCTAGAAACATCGCCACAATAATCAATCGAGAAAGTGAGTTAGTTCACGCTTACTCTGAAGGAAACGCGGTGATATTTGAGTTGAAGGACTCCTCATTGGATTCTAAGGCATTGGTCCTATTCGTCGATGACCCCGGTGACAAGGATTTGGTTGCTGAAAAGGATGGAGTCACTTTGGACGCCGCAGCGATGAGCATTGAGTCTGACTATCAAGCAGCGGTTGAATTAATGTTGAGTGACGGCATCATCACGCCGAGTGAAGACCAACTTCTTTGGGCAATGAGGCAACATCTTTCAATCAGCGAAGAGAGGCACATGAAAATTATTCTGACGCTGTTTGGAGATGGTGTTCGCAAAGAATGTACAGGGTGTGGAAAACCTGTACCTCTCTATCCTGAACATGATGCCTGGTATTGCGGCGGCTGCGAAATGTGGGTGTGACCAAGACCAATTGGCGAGCAATTGAATGGGCATGGTTAATATGCCGGCGGTGCCGGACGCTGGTTCAAGGTGAAGAACATGGCAGATGACACACTCTACATCGGTGTTGACTTGGGGACATTCCGCTCAGTTGTGGTGTCCAACAAAGGGCACGAGGAACAGGTATTGACCGTAATTGGAACTCCTAAGGATTCAATTGCAAAAAATTTCCTTCGCCGGGATGTTCTGTTCGGTGAGGAAGCGCTCAAGAATAGACTCGCGCTCAACCTCTTTCGCCCACTAGAACATGGAGTCATCAAAGATACTCCAGAAGATAAGAAGTTCATCGCCCATTTCATCAATCACATGATGAATCTTGCAGATCCTGAGGATTATGGAAGAGTTGTTGCTGTTATCGGAGCGCCAGCGGAAGCAAGCCATGTTGATAAAACGGCCATCTTCGATGCCGCAGCTGGCACAGTGAACGCTTGCATGATTATTTCAGAACCATTTGCGGTTGCTTACGCTTTGGATATGCTCGACCACACATTGGTAGTAGATATCGGAGCAGGTACCACTGACATTTGCCGAGTTTACGGAACAATTCCTGGGCCCGAAGACCAACTACACATCAATATGTCCGGTGACCATATAGATTCTGTTTTGATTACTGAAATCCAAAAGAAGTACACGGGCGCACAGATTACCAAAGATATGGCAAGGCGCTGGAAAGAAGCTGAATCATACACTAGCGCATCACCTCCATCAGACCCAATCATCGTCGACTTCTCTATTGAAGGAAAAGCGATGTCCTTGGATATCACAGATTGTATGCAAGCTGCTTGTGAATCAATCGTCGACCCAATTGTGGACAACATCAAGGCGTTGATCGCTGATTCTAATCCAGAGTATCACGATGCGTTCCGCCAAAATATCATTCTGGCTGGCGGCGGTTCTGGCATTCGTGGCTTGGGAGCCACAATTCAGGAAAGGCTCGCTGACCTAGGTGAAATCGAAGTTCACATCGTTGAGGACCCGGTGCAACTCGGTGCGCTTGGCGCTCTACGGCTTGGCCAAGAAGTGCCAGAGGAATACTGGAAGAACCTCACCATTTCGGACCTTTGAGACGAACTTAAGTTGGATGTTCTATCCAGCAATCTTTGAGTTGTTAATCTGTGTGACCTTGAGGTCGCCACTCTTCGCTAGCTTGTTCCCATTCACTTGGTTACTCTTCTTCGCCAAATTTTGCTGCAGTTGTTTCCGATACTAACCTGCCATCACAATTTGGACACAGTTCATCGGCATTGAGTTCGAACGGTTTTACCGCGAGTATGGAAAGACAGGTAGGGCAGGATGCCATAACTTCGTCTTTCAAGAGAGATAAGGAATTGTTTCCTCCAGCGGGTGAACCAAAATACCAACTCACGAACATTGGATTGTTGAAATTTCCATATCTTTTTCCCATTGTGTAAACCACATAGAAGAGCATCGCCGCTAATAATCCTGAGAAAAAATTTCCATTGAGCGCTGCTAGAAGGTCAATCAATCCAAAGACCGCACACATTCCCATCAAGAATAACCAGAGCAGTTTGGTAGGTGCTAACGCCCAAGATTGTTGCCTCTTGAATCCGAAATGAAGGTAGGCTGTACCCGCGAATGTTGCGCCAAGAAGCACTAGCGCAAATGGGGAGGTGAGAAGCCCAACCGAATCGAGAAGCGAAAACAGTAGAATTAGTGAGAGTAACGACATCCAAAAGACGGTACTTGCCATCGCTCGGTGGATTGACTCTATGGAACCCTGCTCACTCACAAATGTCGGTTTGAGCCTCTTCTCTTTGAGGTTGATGGCAACCGACAGTCCCAAAGAGGGCCGTTGTACCGGCAGAACTGATGGGATTACAGCGTGACACCGATGTCGAGGTGCGCTCCGCCGCTTTGAAGGACAAGAAAATCCTTGTTGGAATCACTGGTGGAATCGCTGCGGTTGAGAGTGTTCGATTATTGCGTGAACTCCGTAGACATGGGGCTGACCTTACGGTGATGATGACTCACTCCGCTGAAAAGGTGATTACTCCTCTCGCTGTAGAATGGGCTTCCCAAACCAAGGTTTTAACGAACTGGTCACCTGAAATGTCGCAACTCGACAGCTTCGACGGAATTTTGGTAAGTCCGGCTACTCGCCAAACAATCGCGGCTCATGTTCACGGAATTATGGATACGCCGCTACAAATGGCCCTCTCCTCTGGTCGAGGCGCGAGAACTCCTATTCTTTTCGTCCCGAGTATGCATGGCTCATTATTCGACGACCCAGTCACAGATGATTTGTGTCAGAGCCTCGAACAGCAGGGACACCACCTGCTCTGGGGACCGGATGAAGAAGGCAGGAGAAAACAACCAGACCCAGTGACGATTGTAGCAAGACTCGCTCATGTTGTCAATTCGCGTCTAGCATCAAGAAAGCGTGTTGTAGTCACTTTGGGAGCCAATCGGAGTGCCATCGATGCAGTTCGTTGGTTACAGAACACATCTTCAGGAAAAACCGGTTGGACAATCGCTGAACATCTCTATAGAATGGGCCACAAAGTCACAATAATTGCTGGCGATTACAATCACCCCCCATCCTTTACTTTCGAGAATGTCCACCAAGAGGTGACGCCCGAAGGTATGTTGGAAGCACTCATCGAAGTCGCAGGCCAAATCACGAAACAGGATGCATGGGTCCACTGTGCTGCTGTACTCGATTACAGTGTTACTGAGGCTGCAACTGAAAAGGTGAAATCCGGCTCAGAAGGGTGGACCATCGAACTATCTCGCACCTCGAAACATCTCCAACAATTGACGCCGCTCTGTGAAGGGGCGACTCGTATCGCTTTCAAACTAGAATCCGGAGTATCTGACTCTGAACTTGTTGACCGGGCGAGGGCACTAATTGAGCAGCATGATTTGGCAGGAGTTGTGGCCAATCATCTAGAGGAGCTAGAAACTGAAGGCAGAAGAGCAATTTGGGTTTCTTCGGATGGAACAGAATCTGAAATTTCTAGCGAAAGTTCGTTAGCGCAGTTCATTGAGCAGGCGATATGTGGGTGATTTTGTGACGAAACAAGTAATTGGACTACCTGAACTCGAACCATATTCATCTATACTCGGATATTTGGGGATGCTCGTCATTCTGTTCGCATTCGCAGTTGAGACGAGGGGGCAACTATCGAGCCGTGATAGCCAATATCTCTGGATGATGGCGATTGGTTCCGGCTTACTCGGTGTGCGCGCACTACATACCGCAGAATGGGCTTTTTTCATTCTTGAAGGAGTTTGGATGGGTGTCGCCTTGTGGGCACTTACTCAACCTCCTAAACCAGCCCTCGACTGATGGCCAGTCAGCGTAGGTTTGAAGGGAACAGTGTAGGAGGGGCGGCCATGGGAGAGTCCAATCGAGCCAAGCGTGGGATTCCTGCCAAGAGTGACTTCAATGCCTGGTACCCTGCAATAGTTGAGATTGCAGATTTGGTTGACAAGCGATATCCCATCAAAGGGATGGATGTTTGGCGGCCTTACGGATGGAAAGCGATGAAGTGTATCGACGCCTTAACCCATTCCGAAATGGCGAGAACCGGACATGATGAAGTCCACTTTCCGCTTCTGATTCCTGAAGAACTTCTTGACAAAGAAAACCGTTTGGTTGCCCATTTGAAGGCGGCCCGCGAAGCAGGTGTGGACCCCTCTGAACTGAGGATGGATGAGGAGGTTGAGGGTTTCGCTAAAGAGGTGTACTGGGTCAAACACGCCGGCGAAAATGAATTGGATTCTCCAATGTTTCTCCGGCCAACATCAGAAACTGCAATGTACACTCTGTTCGCGTTGTGGATTAGAAGTCATACCGACCTACCTCTGAAAACTTACCAAATCGTCAATACCTTCCGTTACGAAACGAAACAGACTCGGTCATTCATTCGGGTTCGTGAGATTCATTTCTTTGAAGCACACACCGCACACGCAACCGAAGATGATGCTAGCCAGCAAATTGTAGAAGATTTAGAAATTGTCCGGAATATCATGAGTGATTTATGCCTACCTGTATTGATTTCAAAGAGGCCGGTCTGGGACACCTTCCCCGGTGCTTGGTATACAATCGCAATCGATGTGCTGATGCCAGATGGGCGCACATTACAGGTCGCATCTTGTCACCACTACCGAGACCAATGGGCTCAGGCATTCAACATCAATTACGAAACTCCTGACGGCGGTAGAGAAAACTGTCACCAAACAACATATGGGATGTCGGAAAGATTGTTGGGGGCTGTCGTCGGTTTACATGGTGATGATTCCGGACTTATTTTCCCACCTAAAGTTGCCCCGATTCAAATTGTACTCGTTCCAATAGCCGCTCACAAAGATGAGGCAGTGATGACTACCGTAACCGATGTAGCAGACCAACTTCGAAATTCCGGGTACCGCGTTCATGTCGATGACCGCGACCTACGGCCGGGACAGAAGTATTACGATTGGGAAATCAAAGGAGTCCCACTTCGACTAGATATCGGTCCCCGTGACATTGAGGGTGGTACCGCCTTCGCTGCACGCAGAACTGGTGGTAAACAACCAATACCGCTCTCTACGATATGCGAAGCCGTCGATGGTGAATTAGATGCGATTGGGGTAGAATTACTCTCCCGTTCTGCGGAGCATATCGGTACATGTGTCAAACATTTAACAGATTTAGATTCACCAATCGAAGAAGGAAAGATTTACGAAATTGCATTCGATGGAAATGATGCTGATGCTGAACTTCTGGAGAAAACCACTGGGTTGACTCTACTAGGGGATGATGTGCAACCATACAGTGAAGAAAAACCCTGTATCATCAGTGGGAAGATGACGACCCGAAGGCAACATTTAGCCCGAATGTATTAGATCACTTCTTGAGAAAGTGTAAGGCGAGTAAGCCTAGGCCAATACCGATCAGAATTAGGTCTGGAATCCCATAACTTCCATCCAATATAGATGAGGACCAGCCCCATCCGGAATCCAAATTTCCGAAGCTCGCCCAGTTGAAGCGGGTATGGCCATCTGAAGGGCATCCCCCTCCGTTACAACCGCCGCCTAAGAATGCAAAACCACCTAGTAAATTGGCTAACGAAATGATGAGTAACGCGGAACCGCTGACCAAGCGCCCTTTCCCCTTGCTGGGTTGTTTTGGGGGTGGTGGAAGATTTATTGGTGCGTCGAACGGGTCAATTTCTGGAAGGTCTTCACTAGGGACAATTTCAACTAACAAATCATCATCATCTTCCTCAGATAGAGATTCAGAAAGTGCTCTCTGAGCATCCCCGCGCGAGAGTCCCATCGCTTCGATGAAATCTTCACCGTAGATGCGTTCTGCTAACTTCGTTAGCATCGGGTCATTCTCAAGTTCCTCGGGACTCAAATTACCATCGAGGAGTTGTTTCAGTCGCCCGTCATCGTCTCCCATAGTGACCCCTCCGGCTTGTCCACACGCATCCTATTCATCAAGGCTATGATGCTTTAAACATGAAAGTAAGCAATCACTTGCGTGCAATTGCTCGTTGTGCAGCAGTGACGATATGGTCGGAACTCATTCCATATTTTGTCAAAAGTTCCTCTCCGTCACCCGATTCACCATAATGGTCCTGAACTCCAATTCTCTCCAAAGGTTGCGGGGTAGTCGCCGAAAGATGCTCAGCGACGGCCCCACCTAGTCCACCGATGACAGAATGGTCTTCACAAGTAACGAAGCAACCACATTCAGTAGATAGACGAGCGATTAATTGTTCATCGAGTGGTTTGATGGTATGCATATCGACTACAGTAGCGTCAATTCCTTGGCCCGCTAGATTGTCTGCAGCGGTCAATGCCTTGGAAACCATGACGCCACAGGCGAGTATGGCAACATCGCTGCCATTTCTTAATCGGGAGCCTTTACCAATTTGGAGGGTGGCGGCAGAATCTGAATCGTAGATACGCTCAGTCTTGTTTCTGGCTGTTCGAGTGTAAGATGGAGAGTCGTAATTTCCGAGTTTGATGGTAAGTGCCTCTGTACTCAGATCGTCACAAGGGTGCATGACAGTCATGTTTGGCAGTGAACGGTAAATTGCGAGATCAGCGATCGATTGGGCCGACGACCCGTCTGTGCCGGTGTGGATACCACCATGGCTCCCACAGATGTGCACTGGAAGGTTTGGCCGGGCGATACCGTTTCTGACCTGTTCAAATCCTCTCTCAGTGAAGATAGCAAATGTAGAGGCGAATGGTTTGTAGCCACAACTTGCAAGTCCGGCGGCGACTAGCATCATGTTTTGTTCGGAAATACCCAAAGAAAAAGTTCGCTCTGGGTGAGCCTGGCGAAACCAAAGACTCTTCGTTGATTTTCCAAGGTCTGCTTCAAGAACAACGACCTTCTCATCTCCGACTAATCCCATCAGCCCCTCGCCATAGCCGTCTCGTGATGCTGCTAGAGTCATGCTAACTCCTCCAATGCTTGTTCCAACTGTTCATCGTTAGGAGCAGCGCCGTGGAATTTCGGATTGTCTTCCATGAATGAGACTCCCTTGCCCTTTACGGTGTGAGCGATAACGACTGCCGGCCCATCGGTAATGCTGTCCAACCAATCAATTGATGCTGTAATTTCATCCATATTGTGACCGTCAATCTCCATGACAGACCAGCCAAAACCAGACCATTTCAATGCAACATCAAACATTCTCATTTGTTTGTCGACGAAGTCGTCGTTTTGAATTCGATTCCTGTCAACGAATACTTTGAGATTACCGATTTCATGGTGGACGGCAGCCATTGCAGCCTCCCAAATTTGCCCTTCTTGAAGTTCGCCATCACCGAGCATCACAAAGGTCGTCCTATCTGAGCCGTCAAGACTGGCTGCTAGAGCACAACCGATTCCGAAGGAGAGGCCCATTCCGAGGCTTCCTGCAGAGAAGTCAACTCCCGGTGTCCACTTCATGTCTACATGGCCTTGACAAATGCCCCCCAACCGGCGGTATGAGTGGAGGTCCTCTTCCGAAAGGAAACCGGTTTCGTGAAGAATCGCGTAAACACCTGGAGATGCGTGACCCTTACTCATGATGAATCGATCTCTATCGGCATCATCCGGATTAGCCGGGTCAACTTTGAGTCGATTGCAGTATAATGCGGTCAAGATGTCTATCGCAGAAAGTGAACCGCCCGGGTGACCCGCAGCCGCTCGGTGAACCATCTTGACAATTTGGCGCCGGCATCTTCGCGCTGCCTCTTCAAGAGCAGCGGAATCCTTCAAACTCGCCGTCTGTTCATCGACTACTGCTGTCACCCTTCCACTCCGGCCGCACTGCCTCTCCGTCAGCCTTTGATGGTTTCTTCATGTTCCGGCCTTCTGTATCGCTGCTATCAAGCAGAAAAGCCAGTAAATTTTCCCAATGAAAACTGTGATCCATTGGGGAGTTTTCAAATCGTAATTTGTAATTGTAATGATGAGTAATTAAGGAACTCTCAACTTCTCAATCAATCTTCGTCCGCTATCGATTAAGACTTGAATAATATCCGAAAACAGTGAAAATGCCATTTTGCCAGTCGGTAATGTTCGAGTCACCAACCAGATGAAAACGCCGAAGAACCAGAGGAAGAACAAGGTTGAGAAAAATGGACCGAGTGTCCCGAGGAAAGGTAACCAGCTACTCGGTGCTGTACCGAGGATGATGAAAACCGCGATGAGAACACCCATCAGCGCTTCGCCAGCAATCAAACCTGCTGACATCAATGTGCCTTTACTGATAACCTGTTTACCTGCTGCCTTCGCCTCATCACTTGGAGCACCGCGTAATGTCCTATCAACTCTCAAGTGAGCAGAACGACTCACCAGATAGTTCAGCGAACCCCCAAGGAAGATGGTGGCAGAGAGATAGAAGGGGAGGTACATTCCGATCGCAATCGACATTATCGGTAGTTGTGGACCGCCAGATAGGGCTGGAATTGGTGTTGACACGCCGAAAATTTTGATTTTGTTTGCTTGCCAAGAACCTAGATACCAGCGGGCTCCGATAATGATTGCAGCAACAATGACTCCAAGTCCTAACATTGGATAGTTGACATCTCCCCCAAATAAGCCCTGAATTAGCGTCCCAATTATTTCGGCTTGAGGTGCCTCGAGGACTTTGGCGCAACCCCATTCTGGATGTGGATTAGCAGCGCAGTATGTCGGCGTAATTCGAAATGCTTCGTTGAGGACAGTAAGGGTCAGCGGCGCTACTACCGCACCAACTAGGACTCCAATTAGTTCTGCTATCTGTTGTTTCCAAGGTGTCGCACCCAAGAGATGACCTGTTTTCAAGTCCTGCATGACATCGCCGGCAATCGCCGCGTTTACTGCAACTACTGAAGCAATGATGAGAGTCGCATACATCAATTCCTCTTGTTCCATCCCTAGAATTACTCCGCCAACCAACCAGACGACAAGCGTGGTTGCCATTATTGTGGCAATCGTCATGCCAGATACAGGAGAATTTGAAGAGCCTACAACTCCGGCAATGTAACCTGCAACAGCACTGAAGAAGAACGCTGTAAAGGCGAGGAAAATTGCTCCTACAATCGCAAGGAGGAGTGAACCTGTTTTCCACCAATAGAAGAGGAATGTAAGAACGGCAATTACTCCTAGCGCAATCACCGCTCGGCTCATCGGAATGTCTAACTCTGTTCGTGGGAGATTAGCTCTGTCTACATCACCATCAGAGCCCATAGCCTTCTTGAGGCCAGATTTGATTGTCCCTCGCATGTCGATGAGGGTCCAAAGACCGCCTACCACCATGCAACCCACACCAACGAATCTGATATGGGTCGCCCAGAGGGTTTTGAATCCGTGAGCGATGTCTGCATCAACCGGCCAACCGTAAGTTAACCCATAGAGGGGTGTGAGAATGAAAACGCCGATGATAGCACCGAAGAAAATGAATGAGGCAATTTGCATTCCAACAATCCAACCGACAGCGATGAGTGAAAGTGAATAATCCAACGATGAATATATTCTGACACCGATGAAATCCGCTGCGACTTCGACTTTTGCTTGAGTCAATTCAAAGCCTTTTACCATCCAGCCATAAAGTGAGCCTAAGCCCAATGCGTAGAGGATTACGATGAGATATGAGCCACCCTTCTCGCCTGCGACTAATACCTCCTCACAGGCAATTCCTTCGGGGTAGAGTAAGGCCTCCTCGACAATGAAGACCCTCCTCAATGTGATTGTGAAGATGGTGCCGATGATTCCACCGAGAACGGCTACAATGAATGTAGTCATGGTGTCCATTTCTTTACCCATTACCAACAATGCTGGCATGGTGAATATTACGCCGGCTGCGAGGCTCTCGCCAGCCGATGTCATCGTTTGGACGATATTATTCTCTAGGATGCTGACATCGGAGAACAACATTCTGAGTAACAGCATTGACATTACCGCGGCAGGGATTGAAGCAGACACAGTCATGCCGATGTAGAGGCCGAGGTAGGTATTTGCGGCGGTCATCAAAGCGCCAAGAATCACACCAAGAATTAGCGCCCTGATAGTCAATTCAGGTAGAGTTTTGTCTGCTGAGACATAAGGCTGATGCTCTGCCATAGGTGGGCGAAGCATAGACTGACTGTCAATGCTACGGCTGTTGTTTCCGCATTTTGAAAGCATTGGGGACTACCCTCTCTATCAAATACGAATTGAGCACTGCTACCCAATAGGGGAGCGTATGCTACAGACACCGTCCGACTTTAACTCTCAACCAGAAGGTGGAGAGGTTGATTGGCACCACCTGCCATTATCGGAGGTCTATCAGCGACTTTCAACTGATGAAAATGGTCTTTCTTCAGCGGAGGTTGAGAAGCGACAATCCCTCTACGGCAATAACAAATTGAAAGGAAAGAAGCCGATTCACCCCTTTTGGAAGTTGGTTAATCAGTTCAGAGACCCGATGGTGTATCTACTTCTTCTGGCCGCTATCATAGCATTTCTCGCAGATAGGGGCGACCTTGGAACCCCTATCTTCATCTGTATAGCTCTCTCATTGAATGCTGTCTTCTCTTACCTACAGGAAAGGAGAGCAGAAGAGGCGATGAACTCGTTGAAGAAACTCTTGGTCAGCCACTGCATTGTACTTCGAGATGGACTAGAACACCGTCATTCCACCGAGGTTCTGGTGCCAGGAGATATTGTTTGGTTAGAAGAGGGGATCAATGTCCCCGCGGATGTTCGGCTTATCGAGGTTCACCAACTTTCAGTTAACGAGTCGTCTCTGACCGGTGAGTCAGATATTGTCTACAAACAAATCGAGCCGGTCGAACAAGATGCGATGATGCCAGATATGTTCAATCTAGCATTCATGGGAACAGTCGTCTCGGGAGGCCGAGGATTAGGAATAGTAGTCAAAACTGGTATGCAAACTAGTTTGGGTGATATCGCAGCAGGCTTGTCCGATGTCAAAACACCGAAGACCCCATTGGAAGTTAAACTTGAATCTCTCGGAAAATTCCTAGGAATTATTGCATTACTTGCTGCTGCGGGTATAGTCGGATTCACCATCATCGGATCTATGCTGGATGGAGCAAGTAGTGAAGAGTTGAAGATAGTAATCGCTGAACAATTCTTGATAGCGGTGGCAATCTTTGTTGCTATTGTCCCTGAAGGATTGCCAATCATTCTTGTAATAACTCTCGCATTGGGAATGCGCAACATGTCTGCTAAGAAAGCGATTATATCTCGCATGAAGGTTGTCGAGACTCTTGGTTCCACTACCATCATTTGTACTGATAAAACAGGCACACTCACACGAAATGAAATGGCCGTGCGCGCGTTCTACTGTGATGGTGAAATCTACGATGTTTCTGGAAAAGGGTTTGACCCAACTGAAGGTGGTCTTTGCCGAGGCGACACCCCCTTAGCCGAGGAGGATTTGGCCGAATTAAAAGTCAACAAAGGGTACAAATTGGCAGTTGCTTGTAGCCTCCTCTGTCAAAATAGTAATATTCGCAAAGTCGATAATGAGTGGAGGGCAATTGGTGACCCTACAGATTCTGCCTGTGCAGTTTTTGGTTCAAAATTGCATGGTAATGTTGATGAATTCAGAAAGCGACATCCTCGATTTAGGGAGTTTACCTTCGATAGAATTCGTAAAAGAATGACCACAATTCACGAATATGACGGCCAGCGTTGGGTCTTCTCAAAAGGAGCCATAGGGCCGTATCTATCTCGAATCACCCACATTTTACACGAGGGTTCCATTGTGCCAATCAAGGATGAGCACAGAAATAGAATCGGGGAAGTTAACCTAGAACTTGCCAGTCAAGCCCTGAGAATCATCGCCCTTACTGCCCGCCCGCTGAGTGGTGAAGAGGATATGGAAAATGTTCAGGGTGTTGAGAGTGGTCTAATTTTCCTCGGCCTTGTCGGAATAATGGACCCACCCCGCCCCGGTGTCGGGGATGCGATTCGTACATGCCAAGACGCAGGAATACGAGTTATGATGATCACTGGCGACCAACAAATGACGGCTCTTGCCATTGGGAGGGAAATAGGAATCGTCCAAGATGACTCCCATTTTGTAACTGGTCGCCAATTGAAAGATATGAGTGATGATGAGTTGGATAGGGAATTAAATCGGATCGTTATGTTCTCGCGCGTAACACCTGACCAGAAATTGCGCATAGTTTCCCGTCTACAACATATGGGTCATGTAGTGGCAATGACCGGAGACGGCGACAATGATGCGCCAGCCCTCTCGCAGGCCAACATCGGCATCGCGATGGGCCTCGCCGGGACCGATGTAGCGAGAGACGCGGCTGATATGGTGTTACAAGATGACAACTTTTCAACAATCGTCCATTCAGTAGAAGAGGGCAGAAAAATCTACCAAAACATTAGGAATTTCGTAAGATATCAAATTTCAACAAATGTTGCAGCAGTGCTGCTTGTCATCAGTGCGACCTTCTTGTTCGGCTGGAACCTCCCACTAACAGCCACCCAATTACTCGTAATCAACATCCTAATGGATGGACCTCCCGCCCTCGCGCTCGGGATAGAGAAAAGACACGGGAATGTCATGGACCAAGACCCTCGTCCTCTAACTGAACCTCTTCCAAATCAAATTGATGTCAAAATGATTGGATTCCTCGGGCTGATTATGGTCTGTGGGACTCTAGCCATCTTCTACCTCGCTGGTGGCCATTACGCTACTGATAAGCCATGTTCGGGGGTGTCTGAAGAGACCCACCCCGGCTTATTCACTGATACTGGTGAGTGTGATGAAACGGCTTGGGGCATATTTGCTGAAAACAAATTTGAGTATGCAAGGACAGTTTCATTCGCTGTGTTCATTCTATTCCAACTATTCAATGTGGTTAATTGTCGAAGTATCAACCGGTCCGCGTTCAAGTTGGGGTTATTCCAAAATCGGTTCATCAGCGCATCATTTGCTATCAGTCTAACACTATTGATTTTGATTGTACAATGGTCCGAGTTGACCGTCCCCGTAGTTGGTATTGCAATCGGAGACCTGCTTGCAACAATTCCCTTGGAATGGACTGATTGGGTATTTGTGATAATTATGGGTTCATCTGTATTCTGGCTAGAAGAAGTTCGCAAGATGATGATTTCGTTCAAAAATAATGAGAATCAATTGGAGGGATGAATGAACTTGGATCCTCTTTTGCTAAAATTGAGGTCACTTTTTAGTATACTATTTCCGAACCCGTTCATCATTTTTCATTCCAAATATCAGGTGAAGTCACATGGATCATGAAGGTGAGTTATCTTGGCCGGATTTAGTCCGAGGGGCTGGTGTCAGGGATGACTGGCAAGAGAGGTTGGCTTCAGCAATGGGCGAGGAGTTACTAGGACACCCTGAACTGGGTCCTATCGCAAAGAAGATTGCAGCAAATAAACGGTTGGCTATCGCCGATGGGCTCACTCTATTTGCCTGTGGGGACTATCCTTCCATAGCCAGATTAGCTCATCATTCGAAAGTTGCAAGATTTGGGAATCAAATTTTTTACAACAGAAATCTACATGTCAACCAAACAAATATCTGTGTCCTCGCCTGTAAGTTCTGCGCGTTTCGTCGAGGTCCGAAAGCAGATGATGCATATGCCCTCACTGTCCAAGAATATATTTCGCGCGTCTCTCCTGTGGCCGACCATATCAATGAAGTTCATTCCGTTGGTGGGTTACATCCAGATTGGGGATTGGAATATTACGAATCGCTTTTCGTTGAATTCAAACGAGAGTTTCCGGACTTGATGTTGAAAGCGCTCACAGCAGTAGAAATCCAACACTTGTCGCGACAGGAAGGAATTCCAGTCATAGATGTATTACTGCGATTGAAAACGGCAGGGTTAGATTGTCTTCCAGGTGGTGGAGCAGAGATACTAGACGATGATATCCGAGATGTGATTTGCAGAGGCAAGGAGACCAGTCGAGAATACTTAGACATCCACAGAACTGCACATAAATTGGATATTCCGACAAATTGTACAATGCTATTTGGCACTATTGAAACTTCTAGACAGAGGCTTGTCCACATGGATAAATTAAGAAAACTTCAGGATGAAACTGGAGGGTTCCAATGTTTCGTCCCTTACCCCTATTTGCCGGACGCTTCAAGACTTCCAGAGGCTCAACTGGCCAGTTCCGCCGAAACTCTTCGAGTCATAGCAATTTCACGCTTGATGCTAGACAATATACCTCACATCAAGGCATATCGGATGAATATCGGAGATGCTGTCGCAGCGATGGCAATCAATGGTGGTGCAGATGATTTGGATGGTACGGTTGGCCACGAGGAAATCATGCACTTGGCAGGTTCTGAAACCTCCCTTACTGATACAGATTCAGAATTGGCCCGTCTCATCGAAGGGTCTGGCGGAATACCGATAGAAAGGGATTCGATTTACACCCGCTTCAAACGGCATCAGCCACCACCACCTCCTAGTGGACGGCGGCTTCCTGTAACTGCCGGGTAAGCCAACAATCACCCTTTACGGGGTAGCCTTCTCGGTTGGGACGGTGATGAAATGGCTCATTGGTCTAATGTTGTAGGAAGGGTCTCTTTCGTCAACTGTGACCCGTTGTTTCATGGCTTACCCGAGCGATGGACCATCCTGCCAGCCCCACCAGCGTGGTTGACTGGACATTTACTCCGCCAGGACTGTTTGGTGGCTCCAATTCCTACCGCAGATTATGCGAAGCATCACTCAAAATTACAACTGCTCCCTGATGTGGGGATATCTTCTGATGGAAATGTAGGTAGCGTTTTACTATTCAGTAAGAAAAAATTGGACGAAATTGAACGGGTTGCGATGCCGACCGATTCGTCAACATCACGCAAATTACTGATGTATCTACTCGCCGAATTGGGCCTCAATCCCGATACGATTGAGATGGGGCCAAACTTGGGAGATATGTTGGATAAATGTGATGCTGCTCTATTGATTGGAGACCGAGCTATTGATGAATCAACTCGCAGACCAGAATTGGTAAAACTTGACTTGGGGGCTGAGTGGAAACGGGTTACAGGATATCCAATGGTGTTCGGTGTATTTGCGGCTAGAAGCGATGCACCAACTGTGCAATTGTCGGCCGTCCACACAGACTTAGTGAACCAACTTGAGAAATTTGAAAATGATTCGGAGTGGAGGGCAACCGTTGTCAACACGACTGCTACGCGTACTGAATTCGATATTGAAAGAGTTGACTCCTACTTCGATGAAGTGAACAACAGACTCGACGAACGCTGTAAACTCGGTTTGCAGAAGTTCTTGAAGGATGTTTGTAGAATGGATGAAGAAATCAATTGGTTTGACTAAACCTAGTCCTTTTTCGTACGCCTTTTTGGGGTTCTTCTCTTTGGTGCTCGTCGTTTCTTTGGCTTCGGCTCATCAGGATCTGGGCTAGCATCTGGTTCCGGTTCAATTTCAATCCCGCCTTCGGTTAATTTTGACAATGCGTCTGCAAATTCTATGTTTTCCCCGCCATCATCTGGTTGATTATTCGATTCATCATCCCCACCCATTTGTTCTGCTAGTTGTTTGAGGTCCATATCTGATTCGTGGAATTCCTTCGCTTCGCCATATGGGTCTTGTTGGTCTGGATCATCTGCATCCCAGTAGGCACCATGTTTCTCGTAATCCCAAGATTCTCCTTCGGGGGCCTCTCCGGTCTGGATGGTTGTACCGGGAGATTTTCTGACCTTCCTTACCGCCCGTTTATCTGGTGGCGGCCTACTTGGTTGAGGTCGTGACTTTTCAACCGTTGGAGGGGCAGATGGTTGCCGCCTCCCACTAGTCGAAAACACCTCTTCCAAATATTCTTCAGTTGCAATTCTAGATTTTCTTCGTTTTGCAACGATTTTTTCCTTTGGTTTGTCATCTTCAAACCTAACAACATTTCTTCTTCTAATTACAGCGATAATAGTCAAGGGTACGAAGATAGTGATTACAATCGGTATCCAATAATTCTCAGCCAGCCAAGCCATTGAAATTTCAACAATTGTTGGTTGCGGTAGGGCCTCTGCAGCGATATGGATCGTAAACATTGAGTCATTCGGATAAATTGCTCCACTAACATATTCTGTCTTGCCTTCATACAGAACTGTAAGTTTGATCGGGGTTGTGGGGGTAGCCATCGCTACTGTCGAGGCCGGGGCAGAAATGCCTGGCGTGAAAGTCAAATTGAAAGGGCGAGGAACTTGGTTTGACAATTCCATCTCAATGAACCATCGAATTGAAATTCGAGTTTTTGAGTCAGTGTTCTCAGTATCAATCAAGCCTAACTTTGCATCGCATATCACATTGTGGCTAACGATAGCAGTCAATTCTAATCCAACCGCTAGTAACCAATCATCGATGATTTGTTGCTCATTGGTCCCACCACATAACATTCGTTCCATCCGAATTGCTTCGCCACTATCTACAAGCCTATCTTGTACCACAGAAGAAGATGCTAAATCTCGAAGTGGCGCACTTTGTGAGGAGTTTAATTGAACAGTGTCTTGAATCGTCATTGTAGAGCCAGCGAAGGATATTCTTACGGCACGGATAAAGTTCATATTCGGGTGTGAATCGCAATTGTTTCCTTCATTGCAGACATATTCGTATTCATCTCCGATTCCATCCCCATCATCATCTGAATCAAGATTATTTGGTATACCATCCATATCACCATCGAGCCCGGGTTGACCGTACCCCGGTCTCCAAGGCTGTTCTGTAAAAACAGTAATGATTGACCTGAATGTACCCACAATAAATTCATCTCCAGAAGGAGAGAGTGCGAAATATGCAGCATCGTGGCCAATGTCGTATGAATTGATGATATTCATTTGGAGCGAATTAAAAACTTGTATCACGGGTGAGGATATCTCTGACAAAACCCACAACTCATCCCCATCCAAATTCCATTGGATTTGTTTAGCCGGGCCATTCAATGAGATTGTGTGTAGAAATTCCCCGGATGGCATCGAACGCACTTGAAGAACTGCCCCTGTAGCCCAGGTAACCGTATCGCCTTGAGGAGAAAATGAACAATCCTCTATTGGGTCGTCTGAAAGCCAAGAGAGGTGAGCCGTCTGGTCGAGTCTATTCCAAACGACGATGGAACCATCGGCACTCCCTGTAAGTAGGTGATTCCCCGAAGGCGCGTAGTCGATGCAGGTGACCTTTGAGGTGTGAACTCCTTCGTAAGTTGATGAGGCGTGGGCCGGGTCATCGTAAGGGTATTCATTGGCGCCCTTATCCTCATTGGCTGCGGCAAACATTTGTTCCGATTCAAGCGTGCTGATTGAATTCACTTCAAAACCTTCGTCTACAACCCCAATTCGTTGCCAGTTATCTGTGTTGTATAGCGCAACTGCAATTGATTCTAAAATCAAACTCTCTATTCCTACAAACATGATCGAATCGTCTTCAGAAAAAGCGATGGAAAGAATCCCGTCGCCTACATCGATGCTACGAGTGTAATTTCTAGATGCGATGTCTAGGATTGCAACATTTCTATGAAAGCCTACTGCCGCAAATGTTCCATCGTGGCTGTAAGCAACTGTAGTTGAACCTGAATTTGAATAGGGGCTATCTACGGCCCCACTGTATGCATAATGGTCGGTCGCATCTGCGGTTACAACAGGTGTAAACGAGACAATCAATATTGAAATAGCAACGAGCGCTGCCACTGACAGATGACCCGGGTAACCTCTCTCCACGGCTGCGAAAAGGAGCCAACCCCCTAAGCATTACCGTTAGTTGTGCACTATTACGAGTCGCTATTTTCTATTTTGTGACTTTCGACAGAGTCAAACAAACCAATTGCGACCTTACAAGATTCAGAAATAACTGGTTCTGCTGCGTCTTGGTCGGGCAATCTCTTCAGTAATAGAAATCATTCCCGATTAGCGCCAATGAATGTCACATCATCCACTCGAAAATTAGGATCAATCATTCCTATCTCCTGCCCCTCGGTAAGAAACCGCCGAACACTCTCCCTTCCTTCGGGTTTGTAATCTATAGTTCGGTCGTTCACATACATTTGTACAAACCGACTATTCGTTTCCTCATCGATTCCTCGACCCCATTGACGAGCGAATTCCAGTGCTTGTTCCGGTTGAGAAATAGCCAATTCGATACTTTGTTTCACCCACTCTGTGATTTCGACGCACAACTCTTCACCCAAGTCTTTGCGAACGACATTTCCACCGAGCGGGAGCGGGAGCCCTCCAGTCCTCTCATTCCACCAAATTCCGAGGTCCAATAGAAGGTTTAGGCCGTGTGACTCCCAGGTCAATTGACCCTCATGGATAATTACCCCACTAGCAAATTCGCCCGCCTCAATTCTAGGAATTATCTCATCAAATGGAACGATCGCGACATCAACTTCGCCACAAGCCATTTTGAGTGCTAAGTGAGCCGATGTTTTCTCTCCCGGAATGGCAATAGTTTGGCTACATGCTTGTTCCAATGTCATACTATCCTTTGTTACTAACATTGGTCCGTAGCCCTCACCCATGCTAGCTCCGCAATTCATCATGTGATAGCGCTCAGAAACTTCAGGAAACGCGTGAATGCTGATCGCACTCACTTCGTACTCGCCGGCCAATGCCTTTTTGTTGAGCGTTTCTATATCGAGAAGGACGTGCTGGAATTCAAACCCTGGTGTTTCAAGGATTCCAGTCGTTAATGCATGAAACATGAATGCATCGTCAGGGTCAGGTGAATGACCCACTCGGATAGTGCGGACTCCATCAGCCATGAATCCTGTCGCCTCACTTACCTATACTCAATGTTCCGCTTTCATCCCCACCGAAACTAAAGGTGTAGATGGACAGACTCAAAGACCCCGACCTTACGCATTAAATTCGGGTTACATGGTAGACGAATCGAGACTCGGACTTCACCAAGGTGAATTAGGTCCAATCTGCGATTTCTGTGGGGCTCGACTCACATTTGGGCAATCAATTCCGATTGACGCAAAATATGCCTGCTTCGAATGCTATCAAACCGAGACGGGAGCGACACCCTCGACCGAACCGAAAACTGTTGAGGGATTACCTACAGATTGAACAAGTTCAAAATTTCAAAAAATTTGTACTCAAAGTGAGCACTTCATTCAATTACAGCACATTTGAATTCGCTACTGCTAGGGCGAGTCGTTCAAGAGCCTCGCCACAACAGCGGACCCGTAGCAGATGGTCGGGAGTTCTTGGGCGAGAGCCGCAGTTAGGTTTGCCAATTGGTATGACCAAGTGCCCGTGAGTGAACACTGGTTCCCTCCTCGTCTTCGTAAGCGGGAGTGGATGTTCCAGAAATGGGGTAACGCACCATACGATAGACACCGGGGCTTCAATACGCCTGCGCAGGTTGTTGACCACATCAGAAAAGTAGGTCCACACAGTTGCTTCTATTCAACTGCCTACTACCAAGAGCCATGGCAACGGTTGATGGCGGAAAAGGGATGGCATGGGGCGGATTTGGTTTTTGACCTCGATGGAGACCATCTCGACCATGTAGACCCATTCAACTTTCCAGAGATGATAGAGATTATTCAAGACCAAGCGTGGCTGCTATGGTCAGAATTTCTTCACCCTGAGTTTGGTTTCACAGAAGACAAACTCCATGTGACTTTTTCTGGTCATCGAGGGTTCCATTTACACTACAGAAGCCCTGACCTTCTCTCCCTCGATAGTTCAAGTCGGCGAGAGTTGGTGAATTACATCCGCGGCGAAGGAATCGATGTCGGCGCGTTGAAGAATAATTCAGGTGGCGGTTGGCGTACTCGCATCGATGAAGGTGTTGAAATCATTTTGGAAAAGTTGGATGTTGCCAACCAAGACAATGCAGAGGGCAACGCGATGACCCGAGATTTGATTGCAATAATTAAGGAAAGAGCAAAATCGCCCGATTCAAAAGAGAAGAGTTGTGGGCCCGCACGGATGAAGACTCTGGCTGAAAAGGTCCAACACACCGACCGTAGGGAAAGGATTTTGCAAGGGAATATGAAGGGGTTAAAACAACACGAACATCTCTTCCTTGAATTAGTGAAAGGGGACCGCTCACTCGTTATTGGCAGAGCTGGGGAAACTGATGAATCCGTCACTATCGATATTAAACGACAAATTCGCTGGCCAGGAAGCCTTCACGGTAAGTGTGGATTGCGCGTAACTGATATTCCTCTCGAGAGATTGGACCCCTCGGGAGCGAATCCATTTGATCCGCTTTCAGAAGCCATTCCCCGCTACGACGACAAGTCCGTGAACATTCAGATAGTAACCGACCGCTGTGTGGTAAGGCTAGGGGATGAAGCGATTGACCTATCCATGGGCGACGAGTTAATTGCGAACGCAAATATGGAAAGTTTCCTTACATTGAAAGGTTGGGGAGAGGTAAGTACAACCTGACAAACTCCTGCCATCCACGCATCCGCTCCGAGCCAATGTTAAAGGCAGATTCATGTTCACCGTTGCTTGTCAGGTGAGGGTATGGCGTTTCGGAAGAGGAAAAACAAGACGGACTTACCCCCGCCACCGAGTGGTTTGCCACTCCCGCCACCTCCTAGTGGATTACCTCTACCTCCCGC
>Ga0114993_10000901_pt1 | contig 34408 bp, 35 predicted proteins | sample ArcticOcean_MG_C_FD_87042 | JGI IMG/M metagenome (GOLD analysis project Ga0114993, IMG submission 87042) | Marine microbial communities from western Arctic Ocean - ArcticOcean_MG_CB2_150 | ecosystem: Environmental > Aquatic > Marine > Oceanic | place: Arctic Ocean: Canada Basin | collected...
GTTGACATATCCGTATAACATCTACCCCCAATTCTATTCATACCTTCAATACATACAAATGATATACCTCGTCTCATTAGTTCAGCTGAAGCAGATAAACCTGCTGCACCTGCACCAATAACAACAACATCGGGATTAGACTGTGCAAAAGAAATTCCTGGTAAAGCTGCTAACGCAAGCCCTGATAAAGAAGTTTTTATAAACTGTCTTCTTACTATTCTATTTATAAAAAGTTTTTTCATTTTAGTATGTTATGTTTTTTTAAGTCCCCCTTAATCTCATCTAGTATAGCGGGATCATCAATAGTTGCTGGCATTTTGTAAGGCTCATTATCCGCAATTTTTCTCACTGTTCCTCTTAATATTTTACCTGATCTTGTTTTAGGTAATCTTTTTATAACAATTGCAGTTTTAAAAGATGCAACAGGCCCAATCTTTTGTCTAACCATTTGAACGCATTCTTTTGAAATGTCTTCATGACTTTTAGTAACACCCGCTTTAAGAGTTAGTAGACCAATAGGTAGTTGTCCTTTTAATTTATCTGCAATTCCTAATACTGCACATTCTGCAACATCCTGATGTTCTGCTAAAACTTCTTCCATCGCACCTGTTGATAGTCTATGTCCTGCAACATTAATAATGTCATCAGTTCGTGACATAATCCAAACGTAACCATCTTCATCAATATGACCCGCATCATACGTTTGGTAGTAACCAGGATAGTTTGACATATAAGTTTCTTTATATCTTTCATCAGCACCCCAAAGCGTTGGAAAAGTTCCTGGAGGAAGAGGGAGTTTAACAACTACATCTCCCATTTCATTTGGTTTTGCTTGTTTGCCATCACTTTTTAATACTTGCACATCATAACCTGGCACAGGTTTACATGCTGATCCATATTTTGTTTTTTCTAGTCCTAAGCCAGCACAATTTGCACTAATAGCCCAACTTGTTTCAGTTTGCCACCAATGATCAATCACAGGAACTTTTAATAATCCTTCAGCCCATTTTAATGTATCTGGGTCAGCTCTTTCACCTGCTAGGTATAAAGATTCAAAAGATGATAAATCATATTTTTTAAAAAAAGTTCCGTTTGGATCTTCTTTTTTAATCGCACGAAAAGCAGTAGGAGCTGTGAAAAGTGATTTAACTTTATGTTCAGAAATAATTCTCCAGAATGTTCCAGCATCAGGAGTACCTACAGGTTTTCCTTCAAATAAAACTGTTGTGCATCCATAAAAAAGAGGAGCATAAACAATATACGAATGACCAACTATCCAACCAATATCACTTGCTGACCACCACACGTCATCAGTATCAATGTTATAAATATTTTTCATAGTCCATTTAAGAGCTACAATGTGTCCACCAATATCTCTGACAATTCCTTTTGGAACCCCAGTGGTGCCCGAAGTGTAAAGTATGTAAGCATAATCATTTGCATTCATCTCAACACAATCAACTGGTTTTGCATCTTTTATAGCATCATTCCAATCAATATCGTTTTTATCCAAATTAGCTTTAAAATCTTTTCTTTGGTAGATAATACATTTTTCAACTTTATGTTTTGCTAACTCAATCGCTTTTTTTAGAAGAGGTTTGTATGCAATTATTTTTCCAGGTTCATATCCACATGATGCTGATAGAATAATTTTAGCTTTAGAGTCGTCTATTCTGTTTGCAAGTTCGTTTGCTGCGAACCCTCCAAATACCACAGAATGAATAGCCCCAATCCTTCCACAAGCTAGCATAGCAATGACGGCCTCAGGGATCATCGGCATATAGATGATAACTCTATCTCCTTTTTTAATTCCTTGATTTACTAGAGCTCCCGCAAAGACTGAAACTTGATCTTTTAGTTCATTGTAAGTTATTTTTTTTTTAGAATTTGTTATTGGACTATCATAAATAATAGCTAATTTTTCCCCATTACCGTTCTTAACATGCAAATCTATAGCATTGAAACAAGTGTTTGTTATTCCGTCTTCATACCATTTATAAAAAGGAGGGTTCTTAGAATTTAAAATTTTTGTAGGTTTTTTATACCAAAAGATATCATTGGAAATTTCTGACCAAAACTCCTCTGAATTTTTTATAGATTTTCTATAAACTTCTTGGTATTTAGCTGTCATAATCAAAAAATTAACAAACTATTAGAGCATATCATTTTATCTATTGCATTATTTTATTTAGCCTATATTTAGATAGTTTAAAGCATGCCTAAAATTACATATATTGAACATAACGGTAAATCTCATGAGATTGAAGTAGCCAATGGATTGACAGTAATGGAGGGCGCTGTTCAAAATAATATTCCTGGTATAGACGCTGATTGTGGAGGATCCTGCGCGTGTGCAACCTGTCATGTTTATATTAAAGATGAATGGTTTGACAAAATTCCAAAAAAAGAAAGTGCGGAAGAAGATATGCTTGATATGGCATTCGAGCCCGAAAAAATGAGTAGATTGTCTTGCCAAATTACAGTTTCAGATTCACTAGATGGTTTGGTCGTAAAAATGCCATCAAAACAAGGATAATTTAATTATGATCAAAACTGATGTTTTAGTAATTGGAGCTGGCCCGGTTGGTATATTTGTTGTTCAACAATTAGGTTTGATTGGACTTAAAGCTGAAGTAGTAGATAACCTAGATAAAATTGGTGGACAATGCATTGAACTTTATCCAGACAAACCTATTTATGATATTCCTGCTTTGCCTGAGTGCACAGGCGAAAGCTTAACTAATAAATTATTAGAACAAATCAAACCTTTTAAAACTAATTTTCATTTAAATGAAAGGGTTCAAGAAATTTCTAAAGAACAAAATAACTGGAAGATAATTACAAGCGGAAAAAAAACTTTTTTATCTCCCAATATTATTATAGCGGCTGGAGTTGGTTCTTTTGAACCAAGAAAATTTTCAGTCAAAGAAGCAGAAAAGTTTGAAAATAATGGAGTTTTTTATTCTATTAAAGATAAAAATGTTTTTAAAAACAAAAAAGTTTCTATTTTTGGAGGAGGAGACTCAGCGCTGGATTGGGCTATCGAACTATCAAAATTTGCTGAAGTAACCTTAGTTCACAGAAGAGAAGAATTTAGAGGAGCAGAACATAGCGCTACAATAGCTAGACAATTTGAGAAAGAAGGTAAACTAAAAATAAAAACTCCATATCAAATTGCCTCAATAGAAGGTGATGATAAAATTAAAAGTATAACAATAAAAAAAGATGATGGAATAACTGAAAAAATATCAACAGACTGCATCCTTGGTTTTTTTGGATTAATAATGAAATTGGGACCAATAGCTGACTGGGGTTTGAATTTAGATAAAAAGACAATACCAGTAAATACAGAAAGTTTTCAAACAAATAAAGAAGGTATTTTTGCAATAGGAGATATTTGCACTTACCCAGGAAAATTAAAATTAATTTTATCAGGTTTTCATGAAGGAGCCCTTGCGGCAAGAGCATGTTTTAAACTTGCCAGACCAAATGAAAAATATAGATTTGAGTTTACTACAACTTCTAAAACTTTACAGGGAAGGCTGGGTTTAAAGAAAAGTGATTGAATTATTTTATGCACCGACTCCAAACGGAAAAAAAATTTCAATCATGCTTGAAGAAATTGCATTTGAATACAAAGTTACTCAAATAAAGCTTAATCCTGGGGGAGAATTTTCAAAGGGTGAACAATTTAAACCAGAATTTAGAAAAATTAGTCCTTTTAGTAAAATTCCAGTAATTATTGATCATGACAATAATAAAGAAGTTGTTTTTGAATCCGGAGCTATCCTTATATATCTAGGAGAAAAAAGTAATAAATTTTACGAACAAAAAGATAGAACAAAAATTAACCAATGGTTGATGGCTCAAATGGGTTATGTTGGCCCAATGCTAGGACAACACCATCAGTTTCATCGTTATAATTCTGGTAAGGATAAATGGGGTGAAGAAAGATTCTTTAAAATAGCCAAAGCTATATATGTAGTTTTAGAGGAAAGATTAGATCAATCAAAATATCTCGCAGGCGAAAATTATTCTATAGCCGATATAGCAACCTTTCCCTGGATTGCAAGACACGACTGGCACGACATAGGTTTAAAAAAATATAAAAATTTAACAAGATGGTATGAAAAAATATCTGAAAGGCCAGCAGTGATTAAAGGTTATGATGTATTAAACGATAGAGAAAAAATACCAAAAATTTAAATTAGGTATCTGCAAATATTTTTTCGTTTTTTTCGTGTTTTTCTTGAGCCTCAATTGTTAAAGTCGCTATTGGTCTAGCAATTAATCTTTTTACCCCTATAGGTTCACCTGTTTCTTCACAATAACCATAGGTGTCATCTTTAATTTTTTTAACAGCTTTATCAATTTTTGATAATAGTTTTATTTGTCGATTTATTGTTCTCATTTCAACATTTTTTTCAGTTTGTGATGACGCTTGATCAACTACGTCAGGTGAAGATATTTCGTGATCACCTGGGTTCAAATACAAGTTTTTGCTATTTGATTCTAAAATTTCATTTTTCCATTCTGTTAATCTTGCTTTAAAATAAGATTTTTGTTTAGCACACATGTACTTTTCTTTTGTATTTGGGATATATTTTTTTACCATAGTATATAATTTATTTATATAGGGCGGTGAGCATACTTAATTTTTTAAGGGTGTCAAGTGGCATAAACTTGTATAAATTAAGCTATGCTTAAAGAAAAAGAAGTTAACAAATACTTAACGTTCTTTTTGCTTTCACATTTAATTCTTTGGACACTAATTCCAAGTATTACAAATAGTAATTTACCTCTTGATACTATAGAGGCTTTGGCCTGGGGAAGTGATTTAGATTGGGGATTTATCAAACATCCACCATTAAGTGCATTTGCAGTTGAAATATTTTATCAAATATTTGGAAGTCAAGACTGGTCTTATTACTTGCTGAGTCAATTATTTGTAGTTTCAACTTTTATTGTAATTTGGATATTTTCAAAAGAATTCTTTCAAAATAAAATTTACAGTTTAATTTCAGTTTTACTTTTGGAAAGTATTTATTTTTATAATTTTACTACTCCAGAATTTAATGTGAATGTATGCCTATTACCCTTTTGGGCTTTATCTGTTTTGTATTGTTGGAAAGGATTTAAAGATAATAAAACTTCAGATTGGTTGCTATTTGGTTTTTTTGCAGGATTAGGAGTTTTATCAAAATATTTATTTATTTATATCGGTTTAGCATTTGACTTATTTTTAATTTATATGATTATTAAAAATAAAATTAATTTTAAATGCTTGATTTCTTTAATACCTTTTTTCTTAGTTCTGTTACCTCATTTAATCTGGCTTACAGAAAATGACTATGCTACTATTACTTATGGTCTCCACAGAACAGGAACTGGAGAGCAAAATTTCTTAGACCATTTATTTCATCCTATTATTTTTTTAGCAAAGCAAATAGTAATACTTGTACCTTTTTTTGTAATGTTTTTGTTTATCGTCTCAAAACTTAAAACAAAATTTAATTTCAACGACAGAAAATTATTATTCTTATTAATTATAAATATTGTTCCAATCTTTGGAATATTTTTAACCTCTATGATCATGGGCGTAAAAATTAGAACTATGTGGATGACGCCTTTTTATTTATTTTTTGGGATATTGATAGTTTATATTTTTCAAAATCAAATCAATTTAAATAAATTAAAAAGTTTTGTTTCAATATTTTTAATTTTATTTATTTTTTCTCCTTTTGCTTATGCTTATATTTCAATCACCCAAAATGATAAAAGGACAGACTATCCGGGCAAAGAAAACGCAAAAATAATTCAAGATTGGTGGGACGATGAGCATGGAGGAAAAATTACTAGTGTTATAGGAAACGAATGGATTGCGGGTAATTTGTCTTATCATTTAAAAGATAGACCAGAATGGTATGCTGATAATCAAAATATTTTCGAATATATTATGCTTTGTAATAAAAAAAAAGAATGTTTTGGTTATAATAAATGAAAAAATTTATAATTTTAATACCCTTGTATAATGATTGGAAATCTGTTTCTAAACTATTAAATGAAATTGATTTACAAGTTAATAATTGGAATGCTGAAGTTTCTATAATTCTTGTAAATGACGCTTCGACCGAAGATAGATCTGGCTTAGATTCAAATTATAAAAAAATCAAATCAGTTAAAATTTTAAATATGAAAGAAAATAGAGTACATCAGAGATGTATTGCGGCTGGCTTAAAGTATATTTCTAAAAATGAGAAATGTGATCATGTTATTATTATGGATGCTGACGGAGAAGATAGACCTGAAGAGCTTAACGCTTTTTATAAAAAAACCTTAGAAAACTCTAATATAACTATAACTGGTAATAGATTTAAAAGATCAGAAGGCTTGGTATTCAAAACTTTATATGAAGTTCATAAAATGCTAACGCTCATATTTACCGGAAAATTGATAAAATTTGGCAACTTTACCTGTTTGCCAAAAAGTCATGTAGATCAACTAATTCAAAAACCCTATTTATGGAATTCCTATTCTAGTTCTATTGTAAGAGCAAATAATGAACGCACATTTATACCTTCAACGAGAGGTTTAAGATATGTTTTACCTTCCAAAATGAATTTTTTTAGTCTTATCTTTCACTCTTTAACTATAATTTCTGTATTTAGAAACATTGTTATAGCTAGGTCAATTATAATCTTTATAGCTTACTTTTTTTTAATTTTGGGTAAAATTTCTACCGCTACCCTTTTGCCAGTTTTATTTTTATTTATTTTTGTTTTTATTATTTTAAAGATATCAACACGCTCAAATATAGTAGATCTTAATAAATCTTTAGATAATATTGGTAGTGTGGATATTTTAAGTAGTTCTAACAGTAGGTAAAAATTGAAAGCACGCAGTATCAATTTTAGAAGAATGTTTTTTTTTAACATTCCATATTTTTTTTACTCCTGCCTGAGCAATACTTAAAGCATGACGTCCATATTTAATATTAGTATAATCAATTGCTTTCATTAATTTTGTTCTCTTTTCTTCATTATTAATTTTTGAAAATAAATTTGTATTATAAACGTCAACATCTTTTAAATCTGAAAAAACTATACCAGTTTTTTGATATTGATGTCCTTTTTGATAAATGCTTTCTAATATATTTAAAGTTTTTTTTACTAATATAATGCTATCATTTGTTCTTATTGGCAACTCAATAGACTTTGAATTTGCATAGTAGTTTCTATTATTTTGAAAAGGACTTGTTCTTATAAAAACAGTTATTTTTTTTACTGTTTGTTTATCTAGTCTTATTTTTTCAGCCGCATTCAAACAATGTGTTGTCAGTGCTTCACTAAGTTCTTCAAGTTTTGTAACTTTTCTGCCAAACGATCTAGATACAGAACAACTTTCCCTTTTGTCTTGGTGCGGCTCTAAAGATACACAGGGAATTCCTTTTAATTCCATTGCTGTACGTGAACCTAAAACATTTGTATTTTTTTTTATCCATCCATTGTGCATCTTTTTAAGATCATACGCTGTATTTATTCCATTTTTAATATAGAATTTTGTCAGCTGACGACCTACACCCCAGACGTTATTTATTTCAATTCTTGAAAGAAGTTTATCTATTTGTTTTGAATTTATTAAATCAATAACTCCTGATTTTTCTTTTTTTGCAATAAAATTTGCAGCTTTGCTTAAAGTTTTTGTTTTTGCTATACCAATACTAGTTGGTATACCAGTCCATTTTAAAATAGTTTTTCTAATTTTATAACTATGTTCTAGTAAATCTTCATCTTTAATTGAGGATAAATCTAAAAAAGCTTCATCAATAGAATAAATTTCCATTTGTGGTGAAAATTGTTTTAGAGTTTCCATTACTCTTCTTGACATATCTCCATACAATGCAAAGTTTGTTGAAAAAGTTTTTACATTATTTTCTTTTACTATTTTTTTTACCTTGAAATATGGTTCTCCCATTTTAATTCCTAAAATTTTGGCTTCTGTAGATCTAGATATTACGCAACCATCATTACTTGAAAGTACTACAACTGGTTTTTTAGCTATTGATGGATTAAATAATCTTTCACAAGAAACATAGAAAGAATTACAGTCAACTAGTGCAATCTTATTTTTATTATAAAGCATGAATGACGTAGGTTACCACACCCCAAATCAAAATTTCGGGATTTTCAGTTAAATTAATTTTATCTTCTATTTTTTTTGAGCCTGAGGTTAGAAAAGATTGGTTATTTTCTTTTACAAAATTTTTTACAACTAACTCTTCGTTAATATTAACAATTACGGTAGAGAATTTTTTTGGGTTCAAACTTTTATCCACGATTAAAAGATCGCCATCGTTAATACCAACTTTGTTCATAGATTTTCCCTGCGCTCTAATAAGAAATGTAGATGGTGTGTTTTTTATTAAGTGAGCATTAAGATCGATGTCATCTTCTACGTAATCCGTTGCTGGAGAAGGGAAGCCTGCACCAACTTTATTTAAGTGAAATGGCAGTAATACTTTCATAATGTTCTTATTTTGTTCTATATTATAATATTAAAAAAAACATAGCAAGATGTCAAAAGACAACTATTAGGTTGTATTTTGAGTCCAAAGAAGAATCCAAACAGAATCAAAGCGTGAACATTCAAAGTAAATTTAATAGCTCTGTGGATAACTGTTATCGCAATATGATAATCAAATTAAAAAAATATACATTACAAAGTATATGAAAAAATTAACTTGTCACTGTGGTGGAGTAGAAGTCGAAGTAAATTTACCAGAAAAAGGTTTTGAAAAGCTTGTTAGATGTAACTGTTCAATTTGTAAAAGAAAGGGTTATATAATGACACCAGTTAGTCCAGAAAATTTCAAACTTATTAAAGGACAAGATCTTTTAACTCTTTATCAATATCACACAAAAGTAGCCGAACATTATTTTTGCTCAAAGTGTGGAATTTATACTCACACAAACCCAAGAAGCAATCATGATAAAGTTTATATGATAAATGTTGGATGCCTAGAAGAAATTAAACCACTTGAATTAAAAAATATAATTGTCAGTGATGGTGAAAATCATCCTTTAGACCAAAAAAAATAATTAATTTAATGCAATTGTTTAATGAGTGTTTTGATAAAGTAAAAAAAGATTATCTAAAATTCATAGATAAAGAAAAAATTATTATTAAATCAAAAGCAGATAAAATAAAAAGTTTAAAAAGTTTAAAAAGTTTTTATATACCTATGTCATTTTGGATAGAAAATAAATATAAAAAAAAAGAGGAAACTTTATTTATTGGTTTTTCAGGAGGACAAGGTTCAGGAAAAACAACAATTGCTAAAATTTTAAAAATTATATTAAAAGTTTTTTTTAGAAGAAACGTTCATGTTAGCTCCATTGATGATTTTTACAAGACATTACAAGAGCGTAAAAAGATGGCAAAAACAATACATCCTTTATTTAGAACCAGAGGTGTTCCAGGAACTCATGATGTAAATTTGATTAGAAAATTTTTTGACTTTGTAAAAAAGAAGAATTTTAAAAAAATTAAATTACCAAGGTTTGATAAGTCTACAGACAATCGTTTAAATCATAGATATTGGTTTAATATAAAAAAAAAACCTGAAATAATAATATTAGAAGGATGGTGTGTAGGAGCTAAACCACAGTTAGATTTATTAATAAAAAAACCCAAAAACACTCTTGAAAAGTATGAAGATAAAGAATTGATATGGAGGAAGTATGTAAATCAAAAACTTAAAAAAGAATACAAAAATCTTTTTAAAATGATTGATCATTTTATTTTTATAAAGATTCCAAATTTTAAGATGGTTTTTGAATGGAGATTTCTTCAGGAAAAAAAGTTGAAAAAAAAATCATATTTAAATGAAAAAATAATGTCTTATAATGAAATAAAACGCTTTATTATGTTTTATGAAAGAATCACTTTGCAAATGATTAAAGATTTAAGTAAATCTGCTTCCATAATCATGTTGTTAAAAAAGAACCATCAAATAAAAAAAATTCTTTTTAAAAGATAATAAATGAAATATATATTTAAAATTCCATTAGTTTTAATATTTTTAATTGGTCATAGCTCTTTAAAGGCTGAAACTTTATTTGATTCTTTAAATTCTGCTTATTTGAAAAATTCTAAACTTAATGCAGAAAGAGCTGGCACGAGAGCTGCAAAAGAAGAAAAAAGAGAATCTATAAGTGAATTTTTACCGAGCGTTACAATTTCAGGGTATGTGTCAGAACAAAACAATACTAACCCTGGCAACGATACAAGTTTTGAACCTTCTGAGCAATCTATAGTAATAGAGCAAAAAATTTTCCAAGGCTTTAGTGGTATTGCAAATTTAAAAAAGAAAAAATACGGACAAGATATAGCTAATTTTAAATTAAAAAAAGTTGAACAAGAAGTTTTACTTGATGCTGCTAAAGCACACGCTGACCTTTTATTAAATACAAAAAAAGTTAATATAAACTTAATGAATATAGACTTATTAGAAAGCCAAGTTGAAACAGATCAAAATAGGCTGGAAAAAGGGGAGATTAACTTAACTGATCTAGCGCAATCAGAGGCATCTCTTTCTGGGGCAAGGGCAAAATTAATAGCTTCTCAAAATGATTTAATATCGAGCAAAGCTAATTATGGGAAAATAATAGGAAAGAAATCTCCAGAAAATATTAAAGAAATAAAAGAGATTAAATTAAATTTACCTGAAAGTTTAGCAGCAGCTAAAAACATATCTATTTCTGACAATCCAAATCTTCAAATTTCATCATTAGAATTCGAGCAGTCTAAACTAGATGTAATTATTGCTGGCGCAGACATATCTCCATCAGCAACAATATCATATAAAGTTGCAGAACAAGATGATTTTAGTTCTACACTCAAGGAAAGAACCCAAAAGACTGTGACAGCTACCGCAACATGGCCTTTATTTTCTGGAGGGAGTAATATTTTTAATTTGAGAAAAAATAAAGAACTGAAAAATCAAAAAGAACTATTGCTTGAAGATAGCAAGAAAGAAATACAAACAAATACAGCCAACGCATGGTCAAGCTATCAATCTTCTAAAAGTGTATTGGTTTCAATAAGATCTCAAGTAAAAGCTGCAGAAATAGCAAACGAAGGAATTACTTTAGAATATGAATCTGGTAGTAACAGAACAACATTGGAGGTTATTCAATCAAGAACAATTTTGTTAGAATCACGAATTAATTTAGCAACATCAGAAAGAAATTTTCTTATATCTCAATTCAGTCTTTTATCTTCCATTGGAAGACTTACCGCTAAACAGTTAAATTTAAAACAATAGATTTTCTTATATTAAAAAATCAATGATTCTAAGATATTTTTTAACTATTGATAAAAAGAACAAAATGTGTACATTTATAACTATGATTCGTTATCAAAACTTTTAATAAAAAGGAAAATTATGACTAAAAATAACTTAAAAATAGTAAAATCAGGAAAAAATCAGGAAGCAGAAAGTAAAGAAAAAAATAAAGCTTTAGAAGCATCAATAAGCCAAATAAATGAAAACTTTGGAAAAGGCTCAGTAATGAAGCTTGGTCAAAAAGCAACCATGAATATAGAGGCTATATCAACTGGATCTTTAAGTTTAGATTTAGCACTAGGAATTGGAGGTCTTCCAAAAGGAAGAGTTATAGAAATTTACGGTCCAGAATCTTCTGGAAAGACTACTCTAGCATTACAAGTGGTTGCTGAAGCACAAAAAACTGGCGGAATTTGTGCGTTTATTGATGCGGAGCATGCTTTAGATCCTGTTTATGCTAAAAAATTAGGTGTAAAAACTGAAGAGCTTTTAATATCTCAACCAGATACTGGAGAACAAGCATTAGAGATTGCAGACACTCTTATTAAGTCAGGCTCAGTTTCAGTTTTGGTAGTTGATTCTGTAGCAGCTTTAACACCAAGAGCAGAGTTAGAAGGTGAAATGGGAGACCATCATGTGGGACTTCAATCAAGACTAATGAGTCAAGCTCTTAGAAAATTAACTGCCTCTATAGCAAACACCAACACTATGATGATATTTATTAATCAAATTAGAATGAAGATTGGTGTTATGTTTGGTAACCCTGAAACAACATCAGGTGGAAATGCTTTAAAATTTTATTCCTCTGTAAGAATGGACATAAGAAGAATAGGAGCCATTAAAGACAAAGAACAAATTGTTGGAAATTCAACAAGAGTTAAAGTGGTTAAAAATAAAGTTTCCCCTCCATTTAAAGTAGTTGAATTTGATTTGATGTATGGAAAAGGAATAAGCAAAGTAGGCGAACTAATTGATTTGGGTGCAAAAGCTGGTGTAGTTGAAAAAGCTGGAGCTTGGTACGCTTACAAGGGTGAAAAAATTGGTCAAGGTAGAGAGAATGCAAAAATATACCTAGAGCAGAATCCTAAAATTGCTGCAGAAATTGAAATGACTATCCGTACAAAAGCAGGTTTAATTGCTAATAAAATAGAAGGTAACCCTACGGTTGAAAAAAGTGAACCGACTAAAGAAAAACCAGAAATAGACAAAAAATAATAAATTCTACGCTCTCTTAGAAAGGCGCTAATCTTGGCGCCTTTCTACACACCTAGACATAATACTAAAAAACTGTATTTATTAGTCAGATGTCTAAAAATACATTAAAAAATATAAGAAATTCTTTTTTAAATTACTTTTCAAAAAAAAATCATCATATTGTCGATTCAAGTAATTTGGTTCCAAGCAATGACCCTACATTAATGTTTACAAATTCCGGCATGGTTCAATTTAAAAATGTTTTTACTGGATTAGAAAAAAGAGATTACAAAAGAGCAGTCACTTCTCAAAAATGTGTAAGAGCTGGAGGAAAACACAATGATTTAGAAAATGTAGGCTACACACCAAGACATCATACTTTTTTTGAAATGTTAGGAAATTTTTCTTTTGGCGATTATTTTAAAGAAGAGGCAATAAATTTAGCTTGGAATTTATTAACTAAAGAATTTAAATTACCAAAGGAAAAGCTGTGTGTAACTGTTTATTCGGAAGATGATGAATCATTTAAGTTATGGAAAAAAATAGCTGGTTTAAATGAAAGTAAAATTATTAGAATATCAACTTCTGATAACTTTTGGTCTATGGGTGATACTGGCCCATGCGGACCATGTTCTGAAATTTTTTATGATCACGGTGACAAATTAAAGGGAGGTCCTCCAGGAAGCCCTAACCAAGATGGAAATAGATTTACAGAAATATGGAATTTAGTATTTATGCAGTATGAACAAATAACAAAAGAAAAAAGAATTAATTTACCAAAACCATCTGTAGACACAGGAATGGGTCTTGAAAGAATGAGTGCTGTATTACAAGGAACTCATGACAATTATAATATAGATCATTTTAAAAAAATTATGAAAGCTTCATCAGAAGTTATAAAATCTCCAATAAATGAAAAAACAATTGCTAGCCATAGAGTTATTGCAGACCACCTAAGAGCAAGCAGTTTTTTAATAGCAGAAGGTATACTTCCGTCTAATGAAGGGCGCGGCTACGTTCTTAGAAGAATTATGAGAAGGGGAATGCGTCATGCACATACTTTAGGAAGTAAAAATCCTGTTTTTTACAAATTATTTGATGTTCTTTTAAACGAAATGTCCCAAAGTTACCCTGAACTTAAAATTGGAAAAGATTTGATAGTAGAAACTTTAAAAAATGAAGAAGAAAAATTTTCTTCATTATTAGATCGTGGAATTAAAATTTTAAATGAAAATCTTGAAAAAGTTAAAGGTAAAGTTTTACCAGGATCAATTGCTTTTAAACTATACGATACATATGGTTTTCCTTTAGATTTAACTGCAGATATTTTAAGAACAAAGAATATTAAGGTAGATAACGTATCTTTTAAAAAAGAAATGGATGCAAGTAAAAAAATTGCTAGAGCAAACTGGAAAGGTTCTGGAGATAAATCTGTTGAAGAAAAATGGTTTAAGATAAGGGAAGAAATAAATCCTACTGATTTTTTAGGATATGAATTTAATAAAACTCAAGGAGTTGTAGTAAAAATTTCTAAAGGTAAAAATTTTGTTGATAACGCAAAAACTGGTGATGAAATTGAGATAGTAACTAACCAAACTCCTTTTTATGCTGAGTCAGGAGGACAAGTTGGAGATCAGGGTATAATTTACTCTAGTGATTGTAGGGTTATTATTAACGATACTCAGAAGAAAATGGGAGATTTGCACGTTCATTTAGGAAAAGTTGAAAAAGGATCTTTAAAAATTAATCAAAGCGTAAATCTTGAGATTGATATCAATAAAAGGAATAACGCAAGAGCTTATCATTCAGCAACACATTTGCTACATGAAGCCTTGAGAAGAATACTAGGAAAACATGTTACTCAAAAAGGTTCTTTAGTTAGTTCAGAAAAACTAAGATTTGATTTTAGTCACAATAAACCTATTGAAAAAAATGAAATTGAAAAAATAGAAAAATATGTCAATGACATGGTTGAAACTTTGGCAGATGTTAAAACAAGAATTATGACACCAAAAGAAGCTGTAGATAAGGGTGCATTAGCTATGTTTGGTGAGAAGTATGGCGAAGAGGTTAGAGTTCTATCGATTGGTAAAGAAGACGAAAAATACTTCTCCACCGAGCTATGTGGAGGAACTCATGTTAAAAATACAAAAGATATAGGAAGATTTAAAATAATAAGCCAATCATCTATTGCAGCAGGAGTGAGAAGAGTAGAAGCTTTAAGAGATAAACAACTAGAAAATTATGAAAAATTATCAAAAAAAAATAAGTCTCTTAAGGAAGAAAAAATGCAAAACGAAATAGATTTAGTTAAAAAAGAATTATTAAAATATAAAACTAAACCTGATTATCAAGAAAATCTAGAATTAAATGTAAATATAAAAAATTTAAATAAACAATTAGAAAAAATAAAAATTCAAAATATTATTAAAGACAGAAATAAAAATATTATTAAAGATAAAAAAATAGGTTCGTTTATTTTAAGACAACAAATACTTTCAGACTTTCCTGCAAAAGAACTAAGAAATGTTGTAGATGAAAGTAAAAAAAATATTAAAGAAGGTATAGTGGTTGCTTTTTCAATTTTTGAAGATAAAGTTGGTGTTGCGGTTGGAATAACAAATGAATTAAGTAAAAAATATGATGCAGTAGCCCTTGTAAAAATTGCTTCAGAAGTTTTTGGTGGCAAAGGAGGGGGCGGTAGAAAAGATTTTGCACAAGCGGGAGGAAATAATAAAGAGAAAATTGAAGAAGCTTTTCAAACCCTATGTAAAAAAATTAATTGATGCTTTTTCTTAGGTTAGAATCTATTACTTCTAGGAATTGTTTTGTAGTAAGATATTTTTGTTTTTTATTAATTAGCAAAGCTAGATCTTTAGTCATAAATCCTTCTTCTACAGTCCGAACACAAACTTTTTCTAATGTTTTTACAAATTTCTTTAAGTTTTCGTTGTTATCTAATTTTCCTCTATGATAAAGACCTCTGGCCCAAGCAAAAATAGATGCTATTGGATTAGTTGAGGTCTCCTTTCCTTCTTGGTGCAACCTATAGTGTCTCGTTACTGTACCATGTGCAGCTTCAGATTCTATAGTTTTACCATCTGGCGACAATAAAGCGCTTGTCATAAGACCCAATGAACCAAATCCTTGTGCAATTGTGTCTGATTGAACATCACCATCATAGTTTTTACAAGCCCAAATATAATTACCATTCCATTTCATTGCACACGCAACCATATCATCTATAAGTCTATGTTCGTATGTAATTTTTCTCTCTTTAAATTTATCTTTAAATTCTTTTTCATAAATTTCTTGAAACAAGTCTTTAAATGTTCCATCATATTTTTTTAAAATTGTATTTTTTGTAGATAAATATACTGGCCATTTTCTATTTAAACCATAATTCATACAAGCTCTTGCAAAATCTTTTATAGATTGATCTAAATTATACATGGATAAAGCAACGCCCGGTCCAGGGAAATTAAATACTTCAAATTCTTTTTTTTCTTTTCCATCTTCTGATGTCCATTTCATTTCTAGTTTACCTTTCCCAGGAACTTTAAAATCTGTTGCCCTATATTGGTCACCAAATGCATGTCTTCCTATAACAATTGGGTTAGTCCAGCTTGGTACTAACTTTGGAATATTTTTACAGAGGATTGGTTCGCGAAAAACAGTACCTCCTAGGATGTTTCTTATTGTGCCATTAGGAGACCTCCACATTTTTTTTAGTTTAAATTCTTTTACACGATTTTCATCAGGTGTAATTGTTGCACATTTGATTCCCACGCCAAACTTTTGGATAGCTTTTGCTGAATCAATTGTAATTTGATCATTTGTTGCGTCACGTTTTTTTATGCCCAAATCATAGTATTTAATATCAAGATCTAGGTAGGGAAGAATTAATCTCTCCTTAATGAAATTCCATATAATTCTAGTCATTTCATCACCATCTAACTCGACAATAGGGCTTTTTACTTTAATTTTTGCCATTAAAATTTAATTTTAAATTGAATTTTATTATTTAATATACATATTAACGTAAAAATACAAAGAGTACTAATTATGATAAATATATTATTTCCAAAACTTCATAAAGAAGGATACCGATTTTTAGCTATAGCGGCAATTATAACATTTATACTTTTATTAATTTCTAATTTTTTAGGAATTGTAAGTTTTATAATAACAATCTGGGTATATTATTTTTTTAGAGATCCAGACAGATATCCTATTAATGATGAAAGTTATTTAGTTAGTCCTGCGGATGGAATTATTTCACAAATAGTAGAGACGAATGGACCAAAGGAGTTAAGTTTAGATAATAAAAAGTATACACGTGTTAGCATTTTTATGAATGTATTCAACTGTCATGTTAATAGAGTTCCATCATCATCGACGGTAAGTGAAATTTATTATAAGCCAGGAAAATATCTCAACGCTTCTCTTGATAAAGCAAGTGATGAAAATGAAAGAAATTACCTCAAAATAAAAAATTCAAATGGAGATGAAATTATTTTAGTTCAAATAGCTGGACTGATTGCAAGAAGAATAGTTTGTGATGTAAAGGAAGGAGAAAAGTTAAAACAGGGAGATAAATTCGGCATAATAAGATTTGGTAGTAGAGTTGATTTATATTTTGAAAACTATAAACTTATGGTTAAAAAAAACCAAAATAGCGTTGGGGGAGAAACCATTTTAGCAAAAAAAGTTTAACATGATAGAAAATAAAAAAGAATTTAAATTAGTAGAAAAAAAAGCGCCTATATCACTGTTACCAAACGCATTAACTATCTTAGGAGTATGTTTGGGTTTAAGCTCAATAAAGTTTGCCATTGACCTAAATTATTCTTTAGCAGTTATAGCAATAGGATTTGCGGCAATTTTAGATACATTAGACGGAAGAGTAGCAAGATTGATCAAAGGAACTTCAAAAGTTGGAAAAGAGCTAGACTCTCTGACAGATGTTATAAGTTTTGGTGTTGCCCCAGGTTTTGTAATGTACTTTTGGGCTTTGAATGAAATTGGAAAGTTTGGTTGGCTGCTTGTTTTAATTTATACTGTTTGTTGCGCACTTAGATTAGCTAGATTCAATTTAACTAACATTAATGAAAATGAAACTTGGAAAATAAACTTTTTTGAAGGCATACCTTCTCCTGCTGCGGCAGGCCTTGTTTTGTTACCACTTATATTAAGCTTGAGTAATTTAATTGAAATTTTTAATTTAAATGAAGTAATCCAACTTTTAAACTTAAATATTATATTTCAAGCTGAAAATAATAAAATAATTAGTTCAATAATTATTTTAGCAACTTCATTTTTAATGGTAAGTAAAATGCCAACATATTCTTTAAAAAGAATTTCGATACCAAGAAGACTGGGCGGTTTTTTATTACTAGGTATAGGAATATATATAAGTATTATAATTTATTTTCCGTTTGAAATTCTATTTCTTACTGGCTTAGGATATATTTTTTTAATTCCGATAAGTTATTTTCATCACAAACAATTAAATAAGAAATTCTCAAACGAGAATGCAGAAGATGACGAAATAGAAGATATTCTTTAATTATCTGTAAATAAATTGAAAAAAAACAAAGTTTCAAAAAATTGGTTGAATCAGCGAAAAAAAGATATTTTTTTTAAACAATCTAAAACTCACGGTTATAAATCTAGATCTGCATTTAAATTAATAGAAATGAATGAAAAGTTTAAATTTTTAAAAATTGATTCATGTTTAGTAGATTTAGGTTCAAGCCCCGGAGGGTGGTGTCAGGTAGCGGCTAAAAAGATAACAAAAGGGAAAATATTAGCAGTCGATATTAAAAATATGGAAAAACAAAAAAATGTAGATTTTATTATTGGAGATATGAACAATGTGGAAGTTCAGGAAAAAATAATAAATTATTTTGAAAAAAGAATCGATGTTGTCGTTTCTGATATGGCCCCCAATACATCTGGTAACAAAAATCTTGATTCTTATAGAACAGGAGAATTATGCTTAAATGCTATGAACCTTGCGCAAAAAATTTTAATTCAAAATGGGGTTTTCATCGCAAAATTGTTTATGGGTAGTATATTCAAAGAAATAAAAAAAAAAGCTGAAAAATCCTTCAAAAACGTCATTATGTATAAACCTTTATCAAGCAAAAAAGAATCAAAAGAAGTTTATATTTATTGCAAAGGCATTTTATAAATATGCTACATAAGAAGAAAAAAATTATAAATTATGAAAAAAATTAGCTATTTCTTAAAAATAATTCTCTATTTATTATTTTCACAACAAATACAGCTAAAGCTAAAAGCGACTACTTCGCTGAAGGGAAAATTTTTTTTGACAAAAAGGAATTTGAAAAGTCAAAGATTTTTTTTGAAAGAGATATAGTTTTTAATCCTAAGAGTGAAAAATCTTATTTATACCTAGCTAAAATTTTTCAAGAAATAGAAAATGACGCAGAAGAAGAAATTAATTTACATAACGTTTTATTAATCAATCCAAATAATGATGAAGCTATTTTTATGCTAACATTACTTAAAATTAAAAAATCTGATTATAAGGAAGCAAAAGATTTAATAAAAAGATTTAATTTAGTTTGTAAATCATTTTGTTCTAAAAAAAGTGAAATAAATAAAAAATTTAACAAACTAATCCCTGACAATGAAAAAAATAACAATTAACAGTATTAAAAAAAAAAAGGGAAAAATTCCTATAACGTGTTTAACAGCTTACTCAAAAGAGACAGCAACAATAATAGACAAATATTGTGATATTATTTTAGTAGGCGATTCAATTGGTATGGTTTTATATGGAATGAAAAGCACTAGAGATATTAGCATCGAAACAATGATTCTTCATGCAAAAACTGTAAAAAAGTTTTCAAAAAGAAGTTTGGTTGTATGTGATATGCCACACAAAACATATTCAAATAAATTTGATGCATACAATAATGCAAAAAGAATAATAAAGCTGACAAATTGTGATGCTGTGAAATTAGAGGGAGGAAAAAAAATATCTAATATTGTTAAATATCTTACTAAAAAAAAAATTCCAGTGATGGGTCATATTGGATTATTACCTCAATCTTCAAATAAATTTAAATTAAAAGGAAAGAGTCAACTTGATAGAAAAAAAATCTTAGAGGACGCTATCTGTCTTTCAAATTCTGGAGTTTTTGCTGTAGTAATAGAGTGTGTTGTGGAAACTTTAGCTAGAAAAATAACAAATAGCATTCCAATTCCAACAATAGGCATTGGTGCATCTAAATTTTGTGATGGGCAAATACTTGTTGTTGATGATATGATAGGATTAAGTAGTTTACGCCCAAGATTTGTTAAACAATATTCAAATATAAAAAAAATAATAGAGAAAAGTGTTAAAAGTTATTGTAATGATGTTAAAAAAAGAAAATTTCCGTATTATAAAAATATTTACAAATCATAGAATTAATAAAAAATGGATGAAATTATAGTTCAAAGTGAAGTACAGCTTACAAAAAAAGAGAAAATATTAAAATTTTATAATAAAAATAAAATTTCAATTTTCTCATTACTAAGTTTAGTTTTAGTAATAGTGATTGCAGTTATATTTTATATAGAATCGCAAGAAAAGAAAAAGAAAATTATAGCACAAAATTACGTTTCAGCTAAAATTTATTTAGAAAAAAATGATAAAATAAAAGCAAAGAACATTTTGAAGAAAATAGTTTATTCTGATAGTAGTATTTATTCTAGCTTATCTTTTTATTTATTATTAAATGAAAATTTAATAGATAGTAAAAGTGAAAAGTCTGAATTATTTACATATATTCTAAAAAATAATAATTTTAATAATGAGATTAAGGATTTAATAATATTTAAAAAAGCTCTGTTTGAATCAAATTTTATTAATGAGTCAGATCTGCTAATTTCACTAAACCCTCTTATTAATGAAGATTCAATATGGAAGCCTCACGCTTTATTATTACTTGGAGATTATTTTTATTCTAAAAATGAATTTAATAAAGCTAGGGAATTTTATTCTAAAATTTTGTTATTAAAAAATATAAACAATGAATTTTATAAACAATCAAAATCACAATTAACACTTATGGCAAATGATTAAAAAAATAAAGTATTTTGGGATTTTTTTTTTATTAATTTCCTTATTAAATTGTTCATTTGATAATAAAACAGGAATATGGTCAGGAGATAAGAAAGAAAAACAAAGACTTGCAGACCTGGAAAGTCAGCAAAAAAATATCCTTGAAACGATTAATGTTTATAGCTCAAATAAAGAATTTAAAAGTGAAATATTACCAACTAGCCAAGCAAAACTGACAACACCTCAAAAAATAAGTTCTTGGGAAATGTCTGGGTCAAATTTACAAAATTTTACTGCTAATAACCATTTAAATGGTGTTGAAAAAATTTTTTTAAAAAAAAAAATAGGTAAGAATAAACATTCAATATCTAATCTAATATCATCCCCAATCATTTTTGAAGAAAATATTATTTTTGCTGATAATGCTGGAAGCATTTTTAATATAAATAATCACGGAAAGGTAAAATGGAAAAAAAATATTTATAAAAAAATTTATAAGAAAATATATAAAAATTTAACTTTTTCCATATATGATGAAAAAGTCTTTATAGCGGATAATGTTGGTTTTATTTATGCTCTTGATTTAGAAAATGGAAATATTTTATGGTTAAAAAACCAAGGAGTTTCTTTTAGATCTAAAATTAAAATTTATGAAAACAAAATTTTTTTAATCGACCAGGATAATAGAGTTTTTTGTTTAAATGCTGAAACTGGTACTAAAATTTGGGACATTAGATCGATATCTACATTCATCAAATCCCAAGGACACTTAGGCATGGCAATTTCAAAAGATGGTTATTTGATCATTCTGAATTCTACTGGAAGCTTAATAAAGATTGATGCGAGGACAGGCCAAACTTTTTGGTCTCTAAATACAACTGGATCAATGGCAGTAACAGACAATGACTTCTTCGAATCATCCGATTTAGTTATTGATGGAGATAATATTTTTTTTGGTACAAAAAATTCTTTAGCCTCATATAATTTGGCATCTGGTTATACTAATTGGTTAAGAGAAATAAATACAACAAATACTCCAATTGTAAATTTAAACAATATGTTTGTTGTAACTAACAATGGTTTTTTTATTAATTTAGAAAAAAGTTCTGGAAAAATACTTTGGGCAACAAATATATTAAAAATTTTAAAAAACAAAAAACAAAAAACAAAAATTACTGGTTTCGTATTGGGATCAGATAAAATTTACACAACTACTTTAAATGGATATTTAATTGTAAGCTCTGCTATTACTGGAAAAGTTGAAAGCTTTAAAAAAATTGGCGACACTATTAATGCGCCACCAATTATAAATAATAGTTCTTTATATATACTTACAGAAAACTTTAGAATTATTGGATTTAAATAATTTTATTTTTACAAAAATTATGATTTTGTAGATAAAAAAGACAAGCTGTTTTGGGTTAGATCGTTATTATTTGCATCTAGTGGTTCTACTGGGTAATCACCTGTAAAACAATGATCAGTGAACTGAGGGTATGTAGAGTTTCTTGTTTCATATCCCATAGATTTATATAGTCCTTCTATAGACAAAAATTCTAATGTAGTCGCGTTAATAAATTTTCTCATACCTTCAAGATCAAATTTTGAGGCCAATAATTCGTTTTTATTTGGTGTATCAACACCATAGTAATCTGGATATTTGATGGGTGGAGATGAAATGCGAAGATGCACTTCTTTGGCACCAAACTCGTATAACATTTTAATAATTTTTACAGATGTTGTTCCTCTAACTAATGAATCATCTATCAAAATTATTGACTTATTTTTAATAAGAGATTTATTAACATTATGCTTTAGCTTAACGCCCAAACTTCTTATTTGTTGAGTAGGTTCAATAAAAGTTCTTCCAACATAATGGTTTCTAATTATACCTAGCTCCACACTTTTTTTTATTTCTGCAGAATAACCTATTGCAGCAGGCACACCAGAGTCTGGCACTGGCACAATTATGTCTGAATCAATGTGAGACTCTCTAGCTAATTCAGCACCCAATTTTTTTCTATATTCATAAACGCTAGTATTTTTTATAATACTGTCTGGTCTTGAAAAATAAATATATTCAAATATACATGGTCTTTCTTTTATTTTAGGAAATGGCTTTATACTTTCTAATCCATCTTTTGTTATGATAACTATTTCTCCATTATCAACTTCTCTAACAAATTTTGCTCCAATAATATCAAAAGCACAAGTTTCAGAAGCCAAAACATATGATTTGTTAATTTTTCCAATAACAAGAGGGCGAATACCATATGGATCTCTAACGCCTATCAATTTATTATTTGTTAAAATTGTTAAAGCATAACCACCTTGAATTCTAAAAAGTGTATCAATTATTTTATCAATTAATTTGCTTCTTTTAGATTTTGCAATAAGTTGAACTATAGTTTCTGTGTCAGATGTAGTTTGAAAAATAGAACCATTCTTAACCAACTCTTTACAAAGATATCTAGCATTACTAAGATTTCCGTTATGTGCAATGCTAATTCCTCCAATAAATAAATCGGCAAAAAAAGGCTGAACATTTTTAATAAGATTATTCCCAGCAGTTGAGTATCGATTATGTCCAATAGCACTATTTCCTGGTAATTTTTTTAAAACATTTCCTTTGGTAAAGTTATCTCCAACTAAACCAAGTCTTCTCTCAGCATAAAAATTTTTACCATCTGACGTAACAATACCACAAGCTTCTTGGCCTCTATGTTGTAGAGCGTGTAACCCCAAGGCCGTTAAAGCAGCCGCATCTTTTGAATTAAAAATTCCAAAAACTCCACATTCTTCATGCAATCTATCCATTAAATTTTTTCTAATTCTTGTTCAGTTTGATCATAGTAATTTTTACTATTTGGAAATTCATTTACCAAAAACTCACTACCTTTATATATTATTTGAAAAGAATAAGTACCTTGGGCTTTTATAGGCCAATTATTATGTGGATAAAACCAATTAACCAAAGAAAATAAACAAATACAAATTATATATCCTTTGAAAACCCCAAAGAATAAACCAAAACTTTTATCGGCCGTACCTAATCCAGAATAAGTAACCGCTGAACTTATAGCTTTAGCTATATTTATTATTATAAATAGAGAAATTATATAAATGAAAATTCCAAGACCAATATCAGCAATAAAATCAGATTCTATATATTCTTGAACTATAGGGTTTAATTTTGGCACCATGATAATAGTAATGACTAAAGCTAATATCCATTTTGAAAAAGATAATAAACTTCTTAAAAAACCTTTTCCTGCACATTCCGCTGCAGAATAAATAATAATTAAAAGCACTGTGAGATCAAAAACGGAAATAACATTTTGGATAAATTCAATTGTATTATTCATTGCCAAAAGGTTTTACTACCAAGATTAATTTAGGTAATAGAGTTAAAACTGACACCATTGCTAAAAGCATAGCGATTCCAGTAAATACACCAAAATAAATTGTAGGTATAAAATTAGATAAAACTAGGATGGAAAAGCCAAAAATAATTGTAATTGATGTATTTAATATAGCTACACCAACTGTATCATGACATTTTACTAATGTTTGGTTATAGTTTTTATTTTTCTGAAATTCTTCCTTAAACCTATAGATGTAATGGATGCTGTTATCTACTGCTATACCTATTGTTATAGCAGCAATTGTTATAGTCATCATATCCAGAGGTATTCCTAACAATCCAATAATTCCCAAAATTAAAAAAGCTGCCATAAAATTAGGAACAACTCCTATTAAAGATAAAGTTATATTTCTAAAAAGTATTAAAAACATCACTGTTATACCTGCCATAACTACACCTAAAGTTAATATTTGAGATTTAAATAAACTTTGTAAGAGATTGTTAAAAAGTATTAAAACACCCGCAAGTTTAAACTCATCTTTATTTAAACCTAGTTTATTTTCCAAATCATAGTTAATTTTTTTAATTAATTCATTCCTTCTAAGGTCTTCTTGTGAGTCTATAATTCTTAAATTAACTCTAGCTTCATTATTTTTGATAGAAATATAAGGATCAATAATATCTTTTTTAATTGAATCAGGTATTTTGGTGTACAAAACTCCCATTTCTAATCCTTGTAATTTTTTTCCACCATATAAATCTTCAGCAACCCTAACCATAGAAGCAAAAGATATAACTTTACCAACACCATCCAAATTATCTAAGTAATCATGTACTTTTGTAATTTTATCTATTTTGTTTCTTGTAAACCAATATTTTGAATCATCTTGATCTTCATCATCCCAGCTATCAAATTCATCATCGTCATTATTATCTATTTCTTTTTCAGGAAACTTAATTATTACACTGAGAGGAGTTGTTCCACCCAGTTTATTGTCTATCAACTTCATTCCTTTATAAATTTCTGTTTCTTTGTCAAAATAATTTATAAAACTATTTTCTACTTCTAATTTTAAAATTCCAACAACACTTATAACTATAACAAGGGCAGCTGAGACAAAAATAGTTTTTGTATTTTTTTGAGCAACATTACTTAAGAAAGTGGTCACTTTTGATTTTCTTTCATCTTTATAATTTGAAGTATTTTTGCTTAACAAATTTAAAATTGCAGGAAGTAAGGTAAAAGTTACAGTTAACGAAACTAAAAGTCCAAGCGTCATCATCCAACCAAAATCTATAATGGGTTTAATTCCACTGAATATAAGAGATAAAAATGCACAGATAGTTGTAAGAACAGTATATAGAATTGGCCAAAACATCTTACCTGAAGTCCATAGTATAGCTTCGCTATTTGAGATGTTAGGGTTTTCCTTTTTAAACTGCAAATATCGAACACTAATATGAATATTCATCGCCATAGTTAAAATAAGCATTAAAGCTATAAAGTTTGAAGATATAACTGTAACTTTCCATCCTAACAATCCTAGTAAACCAACCATCGTAAAAACAGAAAAGAAACAGCTAAGCAACGGTATAAAAACCCACAAAAAACTTCTGAAAACAAACCACAAAGTAAATATTATAAAAAGAAAAACTCCAGCTCCAAAAACTATTATGTCGTTTTTGACATAAGTCATCATATCGTCAGCTATCATTGGAATACCACCCAAATGAATTTTAGCTGCATCTTGATATTTTTCTATAACATTTCTAATTTCATTTATATTTCGATGATTTTTTTTATTATAGATTTTTTTATAATTATCATACTCTTTTAAAAATATTTTATATTTTTTGTCGTCTTCAGAGTTTAAAGCTTGATCATCAATTTTATTTAGGTAATCATTTTTAGCAATTATAAGATCGGACATTTTCTTATCACTCTTGATATAAACTAATATTCCACTAGTATTTCCATCTTTACTAATCACAAACTCCTCATAAATAGGACTATTAATAATTTCTTTAAAACCTCTTTCTTTATCTACATTTTCACTTGATAAAGTTTTAAAATTTTTAATTCTTTCAGCAAGAGGATCGTCATTATTTTTCAGCAAAGGAACATCTAATATAGTTATTACTTTATTTGCCCAATCTAAGTTTGTTAAATCTTTTTTTAAATTTGTTAGATTTTCTATTGTATCAGGATGTAGTAAGTTTTTTTTAGGTGTGTAAGTTAGAACCAAATAATCTTCAGAACCATATTTTGCATTTACTTCTCTTAAATATTTTAAGTCTGGATCGTTTTCTAATAACAAAGTGTCTGATGAAGCATCTAATTGAAAATTTTTAGCAAAGTACCCAAAGCTTAAAAGTAAAATAATAAGTATAGAAAGTGTAAATTTAGGTTTTTCAATTACAAAATTCTTATATATTCTTTCAATCATTTAAGAACTATTCTTTAATTAGTTTTCTAAATCTTTAAACTTAGTATAAATGGCTTCAAATTGAACTTTAACATTGCCGGTTGGCCCATGTCTTTGTTTTCCTATCATAATTTCTGCTAACTGAGAAACTTCATCCATTTTTTGTTGCCATTCAGAATGTTCAATAGAACCCATAGAAGGTTCTTTTCTTTCTAGATAATATGCTTCCCTAAAAACAAACATTACCACATCTGCATCTTGTTCAATAGATCCAGATTCTCTTAAATCTGACAATTGAGGTTTTTTATCATCTCTTTGCTCAACTTGTCTTGATAACTGAGATAAAGCTAAAACTGGAACATCTAATTCTTTGGCTAATGCTTTTAAACCTTGCGTAATTTCTGAAATTTCTTGAACTCTACCCCAGTCTTTTTTTCCTCCAGTTCTCATTAATTGAATATAGTCAACTACTATTAAGTCTAAACCAAATAATCTTTTTATTCTTCTAGATCTATTGCTCACAGCAGCAATAGTGATTGCAGGTGTTTCATCAATATAGAGTGGCAATTCATAAATATCTTTTGAGGTCTCGATAAATTGTTCAAATTCTTTTTCAGAAACTTTGCCTTTTCTAATATCGTTTGATCTTATTTTTGATTGCTCAGAAAGAATTCTTGTTGAAAGTTGTTCAGATGACATTTCTAGAGAAAAAAAAGCTACAGTAGATTTTGACTCTTTTTTTTGAATATTTTTTGCAGCATGAAAGGCAATATTTGTTGCTAGAGCTGTTTTACCCATAGAAGGTCTTCCTGCAATAATAACCAGATCTTGTTTATGCAATCCACCTAATTTAGAATCAAGATCAGTTAAACCCGTAGGAACACCAACCACACCATCTTCATTTTGATAAGCGCTTTTAGCCATTTCAATAGTTTGCTTAAGTGCAGATTCAAATTTTTGAAAAGACTGATTAAAATGACCTCTTTCTGCTAAATCAAAAAGAGCTTTTTCAGCATTTTGTATTATTTCTTCGCCAGAAAGATTTATTTCATCAGTAGTATTTGTAGTTTCGCTTAAAACAGATTCTGAAATTTTGATCAATTCTCTTCTAACATGCATTTCATGGACAATGTTTGCGTAATCGATCGCTTGTTTTACTGAAGTAGAAAATTTTGTGATTTTAACTAAGTATTCTTGTCCACCAAGCTCCTTTAGCCCTTCGTTATTTTCAAAGTGATTTTTTAAAGTGATTGGATTAACTAAAAGCCCTTTAGCTATAAGACTTTCAATTACTTCATAAATTTTTACGTGAACGGGATCAAAAAATTTATTTGAATCAATTAAAGTAGACACCTCATCGTAGATATCATTTAAAACTAATATTGATCCAATGACAGCTTGCTCCGCCTCAATGTTGCAAGGCATTTCCTTCTGAGAATTTTGAACTATTTTAAAAGGTTTAGAAGCCATTTTTGTTATTAAATACTATATAAATTAAAAAAAAAACTTGAAAGTTATACACCAATATAGATCTTCTGTGGAAAAAAGAGATAATAAAATTTATTATTTACTTTCTGTTTTTACAACCTCTATATGAATTTTAGCTTGAACTTCTGCATGCAAATTTATTATTCCATCGTAAAAACCAATTTTGTTTATTTCTTGATTTAAATCAATTTGTGATGGTTTAATTTTAATTTTGTTTATTTGTTCTATCTCCTTTGATAATTCTAGAGGTTTAATTGAACCATACAATTCCCCATTTTCTTTTGACATTTTTGAAAACTTATATTTCCCACGATTAACAATATCATATATTTTTTTAGCACTTTTTTTAAGTTCAAGATTTTTTTCATTAAGTTCACTCTTTTTTTTATTTACGAGTTCAATATTTTCTTTAGAAGCTTTCATGGCCTTGCCATATTTTATTAAAAAGTTACGTCCATGACCTCTTTTAACTTTAACAATGTCACCTATTTGACCTAAATTTTTTATATTTTCTAATAACACTACTTCCATGGTAACCTTAAATTAATGCTAATATTCTAGCTCTTTTAACTTCTCTAGCTAATTTTTTCTGTTTATTCTGGGATACTGCTGTAATCCTTGATGGCAAAATTCTACCCGTTTCTGAAATATATTTTTTTAAAATTCTAATATTTTTATAATCAATTACTGGGGCATCTTTTCCTGAAAGAGGACACTCTCTATTAAAGCGAATGCCAGGTTTTTGAAATAAACTCAACTTCGAAAATGATGAGCCTCTTTTTAGTTTACCTTTTTGTTTTTTTCTTTTCATTTATTAAAAAATTAAATATTATCTTTTTTCAAAATATACAGTTTCTAAATCATGTTTTTTAACTTTAACGGTCATATACCTGATTAACATTTGGTCTATGTTTCCAGCTTTTTCTAGTTCGTCAATAGTTTTTCCTATTCCTTCAAATTTAATATGAAAGTAAATTCCTCTTTTATTGTTTTTAATTTTGTATGAAAGAGGCCTTAATCCCCATTCTTCAATCTTAATAATTTTGCCTGAATTTTTATTGATAATTTCTTGGTATTTTTCTAAAACTTTTTCATTTTGATTTTCAACCAGATCTTGTCTAGCTATGCAGGTGTATTCGTAACAATTCATCTATATTTTCCTTGGTTAATTTGATTTACATCAAAAAATCCACCTATTAAAAGGCAGAGGTGCTGGTTTTATACTATTAATTATTTAAATATACAACTATTAAATTTAATTTATATTGTTTTAAAATATCATATGAAAGCAATTTTATTTCCAGGTCAAGGATCTCAGTTTGTAGGGATGGGGCTAGATTTTTATAAAAAACATGAAACTGTTAAAAAAGATTTTAAGGCTGTTGATGAAGCGTTAGGTTTTTCTTTATCAGAAATTATTTTTAATGGACCAGAATCCGAATTAAAATTAACAAAAAATACTCAACCTGCAATAATGACAGTAGGGGTTTCTATTTTTAAAGCTCTAAATAAACATTATGATTATAAATTAAACGAAGCAAAGTTCTTTGCTGGACATTCGTTAGGAGAGTATACTGCTCTAGTATGCGCCGGGTCTTTAACTATTGAAAGGGCAGCATACTTATTACATGAAAGAGGAAAAGCAATGCAAGAAGCTGTTCCCGAAGGAAAAGGCTCTATGATTGCTGTTTTAGGAATGACGATAGATGATGTGGAGAAAGAGATAAGTTTAATTAATAAAAGTGAAATTTGTGAAATAGCAAATGATAACAGCAATAATCAAGTTGTCGTCAGCGGAACAAATTCTGCAATAAAAATATTGGATCAAAATCTAAAAAATAAAAAAAAAAAAGGAATAATTTTACCAGTAAGTGCACCTTTTCATTGCTCTTTAATGAAAAAAGCAGCAGAAAATATGGTAGAAAAAATAACAAATTCAGATTTTTTAAAACCAAAACCTGCTATTATTAGTAATGTAACCGCAAAAGAGGAGACAGATACAAACAAAATTAAGCCATTATTAATTGATCAAATAACATCTAGAGTTAGATGGAAAGAAAGCATTAATTATATGATAGCACAAGGAGTTGATGAATTTGTAGAAATTGGACCAGGCAAAGTGCTCTCCGGTTTAGTAAAAAAAATAAGTAGAGAAGTAAAAATTTCAAATGTAAACTCGACAGAAGAAATTATTAAATGATTGATTTTAAAAATAAAAATGTTTTAATTACTGGAGCGAGCGGAGGAATAGGCAAAGAACTAGTAAAAAAATTTGTTTCACTTGGAGCCAATGTTCTTGGTTCTGGGACAAAGACAGAAAAACTTGATAAATTAAAAAAAGATTACGCAAACATCAAAGTAAAAAAATTTGATATATCGGAACATTCTAGAATAGAAGAATTTATAGAAAATGTTTCACTTGAATTGGGTGGCCTAGATATTTTAATAAATAATGCCGGCACAAATGTAGATAATCTTTCTTTAAGAATGAAAGATGATGAGTGGAAGAAAGTAATAGATGTGAATTTAACTTCAACATTTTTGTTATCAAAGTATTCAATTAAAAAAATGCTTAAAAATAAATTTGGTAGGGTTGTTAACATAACATCAGTTGTTGGTCATACCGGCAATTTAGGACAATCAAACTATGCAGCTTCTAAAGCAGGAATAATTGGAATGTCAAAAAGTCTTGCCATCGAGTATGCCAAAAAAAATATAACTGTTAACTGCGTTTCACCAGGTTTTATAGTATCGGATATGACTATGAATATAGCTGAAAAAGTTAAACTTTATTTAACTTCAAGAATACCTATGGGAAAATTAGGCACAGGACAAGATGTATCAAATTGTGTTGCCTTTTTGTCTTCAGAAGAAGCAGCTTATATAACTGGCGAAACTATACATGTAAATGGTGGCATGTATATGGCTTGACAAAAATCTTTAATAATTTATTAAGGGTTTATATTAAATTAAGGAATTACAAATGACAAAAGATGTTTCAAATAAAGTAAAAAAAATGGTTGCTGACCATCTGGGGGTAGAAGAAACAAAAGTTACAGATGAAGCAAATTTTATTGATGATTTAGGTGCAGATAGCCTAGATACTGTTGAACTAGTTATGGCTTTTGAAGAAGAGTTTGGATCAGAAATTTCTGATTCAGAAGCTGAAAAAATTCTTACAGTCGGAGACGCAATAAAGTTTATTGAAAGCAAAGCAGCATAAAAAAAGATTGGCAATTACAAAGTATATAGCCAATCAATTTAGATTATGATTGCAGTTAAAAAAGGGATGATGTTTATTCTATCCTCACCTTCCGGAGCTGGAAAAACAACATTAACAAAAAAGCTAGCTAAAAATAATTTAAACTTTAAAATTTCCATTTCACACACAACCAGAAAACCAAGACCCAACGAAGTAGATGGAAAAGATTATTATTTTATTAAAAAAGATGATTTTGACATGTTGATTAAGAGTAATGATTTTTTTGAGCATGCAAAAATTTTTGATAATTACTATGGAACACGCAAAGAGCCAGTTATAAATAGTTTATCTAAAGGAAAAGATGTTTTATTTGATATTGATTGGCAAGGAACACAACAGTTAAAAAATATAAAAGAATTATCATTAATAACTTTTTTTATTCTACCACCAAATATTAAAGTTTTAAGAAGTAGATTATTAAATCGCCATGAAGGACAAGTTAAGTTAATAGAAGAGAGAATGCATAAATTTAATGAAGAAGTTTCTCACTGGCAGGAATATAATTATATAGTTGTCAATGATGATTTAGATAAGTGTTATAATAAAATATTAAGTATAATTAATTCTGAAAAAAAAGGGATAAAAGTAAAACAAAATTTGGATCAAACTAAAGACATAGTGGAAGAATTAATTAAATAATTTTTCATATTCCATTGTAATTTTATAAAACATTTCATTAGATAGCTTTTCTGGTCTTAAACTTAAATCTAAATTTAGTTTTTGAGCTATAGATTTATCACCATTAAAGATATTCAAAAAACTTTTATTAATCATTTTCCTTCTAGCAGAAAAAAGAATTCTAGTTACAGCTTCTAGGTTTTTTGAATTTTTAATATTATAATTAATTTTTTTTTTAGGAATAAAAGAAAGTATAGTAGAATCAACTTTTGGTCTAGGGAGAAAACAATTTTTAGATACATTAAAATGTCTTTTAATATCTAAATTAAAATTTGCTAAAATTGCTAATCTCCCAAATTCTTTTTCACCAGGCTTTGCTGCGATTCTATCTGCAACTTCTTTTTGAAACATAAATATTAAAATTTTGTACCAAGGTTTACTTTTAGAACTATGTATAAGTGACGATAGTATTTGTGTTGAAATATTATATGGAAGATTACCAAATATTATAATGTTTTTTTCTAAAAATTTTTTTTTTAGAATATTTAAAATATCATCATTAACTATTTGCAAATTTTTACTATTTTTAAATTTTTTTTCTAAATGAAAAAATATTTTCTTATCTTTTTCAATAGCATATATTTTTTTAGGATTTTCTTTAATGATTGCTTCCGTTAAGTTTCCATATCCTGATCCTATTTCAAGTACTGTATCTTTTTTTTCAATTTTTGAAATGCTTATAATTTTATTTATAATATTTTTGTCTATCAAAAAATTTTGTCCTAAGCTTTTTTTTGCTGGTTTTAAAAGTTTCATTTTTTTTTATTTTTAATAATTTTATTCCAAGCTAGTTCATATAAAATATAAGCTAAAACACTTACAATCACTATCACAACACTAAAAGATAATGATCTCACCCAATTACCAAACCATATATAAGATAGTATTGGAATCCATAATAAACCTATAATCTGCCAAAAAGCAGTAATAATATTTTATGAATTAACTAATTTATTTGCAAAAGTTAAAAGATAGGATATTTTGCTGGCATGCTAAATAAAAAACTTTTCTATATTAATGGAAAATGGGTTTCTCCAAAAAACTCTAAAGAAATTAAAGTTATAGATCCTGCAACAGAAAAAGAATGTGCAGTCGTATCTCTTGGTGGTAAAGATGATGTTAATGATGCAGTTATTGCAGCAAAAAAAGCTTTTGAATCCTGGTCGTTTACAACAAAAGATCAAAGAGTAGAGTTATTAGAAAAACTTTACGTTGTTTATAAAAAAAGATGGGCTGATGTTGCTGAAGCTATTACTTTAGAAATGGGTGCTCCGAAAGATTTTTCATCAGAACTTCAAGCAGGCTCTGGAGCGGGTCATATAAAATCATTTATAAAATATTTAAAAGAATTTAATTTTGAAAGAGTACTTGGAGATCATGCTAAAAATCAAAAGATTCTTTATGAACCAAAAGGAGTTTGTGCACTTATCACTCCATGGAACTGGCCAATGAACCAAGTTTGTCTTAAAGTAATACCAGCACTTGCTGCCGGATGCACAATGGTGCTTAAGCCCTCTGAACTGGCGCCTTTATCATCAATGATACTTGCCGAAATGATTGATGAAGTAAAATTCCCAGAAGGCGTATTTAATTTAGTTAACGGCGATGGGGCTACAACTGGTGACGCTTTAACAAGTCACCCAGACGTAAATATGATTTCGTTTACTGGCTCGACTAGAGCGGGAGCTTTAATTTCTCAAAATGCAGCAAAAGATTTTAAAAGAATAAGCTTAGAGTTAGGAGGCAAAGGAGCAAATATTATTTTCAAAGATGCTGATCCCGAAGCAGTTGAAAGAGGGGCCTTAAGATGTTTTAGAAATTCTGGGCAATCTTGTAACGCTCCTACAAGAATGTTAGTTGAAAAATCAATGTATAAAGATGCTGTTGAGAGAGTAAAGAATTATGCTAACAAAACAAAAGTTGATTTACCAGAAAAAGAAGGTGATCATATCGGTCCGGTAATCTCTGAAACTCAGTTTAATAAAATACAAACATTAATTCAAAAGGGAATAGACGAAGGAGCAAAATTAGTTGCAGGAGGAGTTGGAAAACCAGAAGGTTTAGAAAAAGGTTACTTTGTTAAGCCCACAGCCTTTGCTGATGTTAATAATCAAATGGAAATAGCTAGAACAGAAATATTTGGACCAGTCCTATCAATTATTCCTTTTGAAACAGAAGAAGAGGCAATTAAAATTGCAAACGATACTCCTTACGGTCTAACAAATTACATTCAAACCCAAGATCACAAAAAAGCAAATAGAGTTGCAAGAAAATTGAGATCAGGAATGGTTGATGTTAATGGCGCAGGTATAGCAGTTGATGCTCCATTTGGAGGATACAAACATTCTGGGATCGGCCGAGAAGCTGGAGCTATCGGCATAGAAGAATTTTTAGAAGTCAAAACAGTTGGTGGCTGGAACGACTAACTAATTTTTTCCTTTATTTTTAATAATTTTAATCCAAGCCAGTTCATATAAAATATAAAGAAAAATACCTACAATCACCAATACTAGACTAAAAGATAACGATCTTAACCAACTACCAAACCATATATAAGATAGTATTGAAA
>Ga0114993_10000905_pt1 | contig 34353 bp, 29 predicted proteins | sample ArcticOcean_MG_C_FD_87042 | JGI IMG/M metagenome (GOLD analysis project Ga0114993, IMG submission 87042) | Marine microbial communities from western Arctic Ocean - ArcticOcean_MG_CB2_150 | ecosystem: Environmental > Aquatic > Marine > Oceanic | place: Arctic Ocean: Canada Basin | collected...
GATGCTGCATCTTGGTTTATTCAAGCAATTGAGCAAAGGCGAAATACTTTAACACTAGTAATGGAAGCTATAATTAATAGACAACCTGCATTTTTTGATGGAAGGGTTTCATCTTTAATACCAATGAAACTTCAAGATGTTGCAGATGATATTAAAATGGATATATCAACTATTAGTAGATCAACTAGAGGTAAATATGTTGATACACCTTATGGTATTTTTGAATTAAAATCTTTTTTTACTGAGAGCTATATACTTGAAAGTGGCCAAGCTGTTAGTACGAATTCAATTAAAAATCTACTTAAAGAGTTAATAAAAGAAGAGGGTAAAGATTCACCTCTTACCGATACAGATTTGGCAGATAAACTCAAATTAGAAGGTTTCCCAGTGGCAAGACGTACGGTAGCAAAATATAGAGAACAATTACAATTTCCTGTCGCAAGGTTGAGACGGGGAATTAATCATTAAATAAGAAGGTAAAAATGAAATACAAACGAATAATATTAGGGGACCAAGAAATAAAGGTTCCAGATTTGTCCTTAGGTGTGTTACCCATTACAGGGTTAGCATTATTAATTTGGCTATTGTCTGGAGTCTACATTGTAGGTCCAGATGAAGTAGGTGTGGTGCAAACATTTGGTAAATATTCTAGAGTGGGACAGTCTGGATTAAATTATCACTTTCCATATCCAATTGAAAAAGTTTCAACACCTAAAGTAACAGAAGTAAAGAGAGTTGAAATTGGCTTTAGAACAGTGGGTAAAAATCAGTACCAAACTATAGAGAGAGAAAGTTTGATGCTTACAGGTGATGAAAATATTGTTGATGCTGAGATGATTGTTCAGTATAAAATTAAAGATCCAGTCGCCTACACTTTTAATTTTATTAAGCCAGAGCTTACAGTTAGACAAGCTTCGGAAGCTTCACTTCGAACTGTAATTGGCCGTCATAATATTGATGAAGCTTTAACATCTGGAAAGTTCATGATTCAAGAGGAAGCAAAAGAAATAATCCAAACTATCTTAGATAAATATAAGACAGGAATTTTAGTTGTTGCAGTTCAACTTCAGGATGTAGGTCCACCTAAACAGGTGGTTGCAGCTTTCAAAGATGTAGCATCTGCAAAAGAAGATAAAAATCGCATGATAAACCAAGCTGAAGGATATAGAAATGATGTTATTCCAAAGGCTCGAGGAGAAGGTCAAGCTATGATTAGAGAAGCTGAAGGTTATAAAGAAGCACGTATAGCAAGAGCTGAAGGCGATGTATCAAAATTTAATGCTGTATTAAAAGAATACAGAAAAGCTAAAGGAGTAACTGAAACAAGAATGTACTTAGAAACAGTTGAAGAAATATTGCAAAATAAAGAAAAGATTATTGTACCTGACGGAGAAGGTGGTGGCAACTTAATAAATCTATTAAATCTTAACGCTAAGGGAGATAAATAATCATGAAAAAAATTATTTCAGTATTAATAGCTATTTCAATTCTACTTGGACTTAGTTCAGTATTTATTGTTGATGAGACGGAACAAGTTGTTATCTTGCAGCTTGGTAAGCCAATTAGAAATATTACTGAACCAGGTTTAAATATAAAGGTACCTTTTCCTTTTCAAGAAAAAATTGTTTTTGATAACCGACTCTTAGAATATGATTCGCCTCCTGCAGAAGTTTTGAGTAAAGATAAAAAAACGCTTATTGTAGATAATTATGTTAGATGGAGAATTATTGCTCCGCTTCAATTTTTAAAAACGGTTCAAGCGATACCAACTGCACTTAGTCGTATGGATGATATTGTGTATTCAGAACTTAGACGAGAACTTGGAACTCATGATATGGTTGAAATTATTACAGATAATAGAGAAAAAATTATGGAGGTCATTACAAAAGCAAGTAATATCGCAACAAAAGACTATGGAATTGAAGTGCTTGATGTCAGAATACGTCGCGTTGATCTTCCTAATGAAAATGAAGAATCAATCTATGCTCGTATGGATGCTGAGCGGAAAAGACAGGCTAATAAATTTAGATCTGAAGGTGAAGAGGAAGCACAAAAAATCAGAGCTTCTACAGAAAAAGACAAAACTATTATTTTAGCTGACTCTTATAAACAAGCCGAACGTATTCGTGGTGAAGGAGATGCTATAGCCGTAGATGTATATGCTAAATCCTATTCAGCTGATCCAAAATTCTATGAATTTGTACGAACACTTGATACCTATAAAAAGATAATAGACGATAAGACTACCCTTGTCTTACCATCTAACTCAGGTTTATTCAAATTGTTATTGGGAAAATAAATGGATTATAAAATTCGATCTACCACTATTTTAGGTGTTCGTAAAAAAAATCAAATTGCTTTAGGTGGAGACGGTCAAGTTACATTTGGCGATATGGCAATTAAACAAAAAGCAGTGAAAGTGCGAAAGTTTGAAACCGAGAAGGGTATTATCCTTGGTGGATTTGCTGGCGCCGCAGCAGATGCTTTAACACTATTTGAAAAATTTGAATCAAAACTTGATGAATTTGAAGGAGACCTTACTCGAGCTGTCGTGGAACTTGCCAAAGAATGGAGAATGGATAAACAGCTTCGAAACTTAGAAGCACTATTAGCATTAATGGATAAAAAAAATGCTTTTATTGTTTCTGGAGATGGAAATGTCATTGAACCTGATGGACCTATAGTAGCAATCGGCTCTGGCGGTGGCTATGCTCAAGCTGCAGCAACTGCCTATTTAAAAAGTTCAAGTTACGCTGCTAAAATAGTTGTGGAAAAATCTCTTAAAATTGCGGCGGATCTTTGTATTTACACAAATGATTCTATTACAGTTTTAGAATGTAAATGAGCAATCTAACTCCAAAAGAGATTGTTTCTGAATTAGATCGATATATTGTTGCTCAAGATTCAGCAAAAAGGGCAGTTGCTATTGCTTTGCGTAATCGTTGGCGTCGTCAAAAAGTTCAAGGTGAAATGAAGAATGAAATTGTGCCGAATAATATTATCTTGATTGGACCTACAGGAGTAGGAAAAACAGAGATTTCAAGAAGGCTAGCTAAATTAGCAAAAGCACCCTTTGTTAAAGTAGAAGCAAGTAAATTTACAGAAGTTGGCTACGTAGGTAGAGATGTAGAATCAATAATTAGAGATTTAACTGATATTTCTATGTCTATTGTTAAAAGAGAAAAACAATTAGAAGTAAAAGAGCTAGCTGAATCACTTTCTGAAGAAAAAATACTTGATTTGTTATTCCCTAATAATAGTAATCATAAATTATCAGAAGATGAAAAATTACGTCATGAAAAAACAAGAGAACGCTTAAGGAAAAAACTGCAGAATGGAGATTTTGAAGACAGAGAAATTGAAATAAATGTAATGGAAGATGCTAACCCGATGATGCAAGTAGTTGGTCCTTTTGGAGCTGATGATATTAGTATGAATATCAAAGAAATGATTTCTAATGTAATGCCAAGTCAAAAAAAGCGTCGAAAAATGACTATTTCAGAGGCTCGAGTTATACTTATTGATCTTGAAGCTGAAAATTTGATGGATCAAGATGAATTAATTCGAATAGCAAAGTATCGAGTTGAAAATAATGGTATTGTATTTTTAGATGAAATTGACAAAATTGTTGACCAAGGTAATGCAGGCTCTGGACCAGATGTAAGTCGTGAAGGTGTTCAACGAGATTTATTACCAATTGTTGAAGGAAGTCGAATTCCTACAAAATATGGTATTATTAAAACAGACCATATTCTTTTCATTGCAGCTGGGGCATTTCACGTTTCTTCACCTTCAGATATGATTCCTGAATTGCAAGGTAGGTTTCCTATTCGTGTTGAAATGGATAAACTAAACGTTAATGATTTTATAAAAATTTTAAAACACCCAGAATCTTCATTGATAAAACAATATACGGCATTGCTTGGGACAGAAAATGTTAAGCTAAAATTTGACACGGATGCTATTCGTAGTATTGCTAAAATTGCAGCAGCAGTAAATTCAAAAATGGAAAATATTGGTGCCCGTAGATTACATACCGTTATGACAACTTTATTAGATGACTATATGTTTGATGAGTCAAGTGGTCGTAAAAAAACAATAACAATCACTAAAAAACTTGTTGAAAAAAAACTTAATAACATTGTGTCTGATCAAGATCTGAGCAAGTATATTTTATAAAAGAAATATTATGAAACAAGATTTTTTACATATAACAGATTTTGATAAAAATGAAATATATGAAACTTTAGATTTAGCAATTGAGATTAAAACTAAGTTGAAAAATAATGAGAATTATAAACCTTTTAAAGATCAATCATTGGCAATGGTTTTTGCAAAGCCATCGGCTCGAACCCGAGTGTCTTTTGAAACTGGATTTTTTAGATTAGGTGGTCATGCTTTATATTTAGGGCCTAACGATATTGGTATTGGAAAGAGAGAAGCTGTAAAAGACATAGCGCGTGTTTTAAGTGGCTATAATGATATGATTATGGCTCGTTTGTTTGAGCATAAACATATGCTTGAGCTAGCAAAATACGCTTATATACCAGTTATTAATGGCCTCACTGACTTTAATCATCCATGCCAAATTATGGCTGATATATTAACAGTTTATGAAAAAAGAGGAAATCTAGATAATTTAAAAATTGCTTATGTGGGTGATGGTAATAATATCGTTCACTCATGGTTAAATTTAGCTACACGATTGCCATTTCATTTTACATGTATTTGCCCTAAAGGCTATGAGCCAGATAAAAATCTTATTAGTTTAGTTAATAGCAGTAATATCTCAACTGTAGAAATATCACACGATCCAATTAAAGGCGTTCATGAAGCAGATGTAATATATACAGATGTGTGGGCTTCAATGGGTCAAAAAGAACAATCAAAAGAAAGAAAAATTATTTTTAAAGATTTTCAGGTGAATTCTAATATGATTAAAGCTACTGGAAAAAATGCTTTATTCATGCACTGCCTTCCAGCTGAAAGAGGTTTTGAAGTAACAAATAACGTAATGGAATCTTCAAATTCTATTGTTTTTGATCAGGCAGAAAATAGAATGCATGCTCAAAATGCTATTATGGTAAAAATTTCTCAAGGCTCGTAACTTTTTTCAATTAATATGACGGATAAAAAATTAAAATCTATAGCGACTCAAGTTCTTAAACTAGAAGGGCAAGAATTACTTGCTGCTGCTGAGCGTATTCCTGAAACTGTTGTTGAGGCATCTAAAATAATAAGTAATCATTCAGGTAAGGTAGTCCTATGTGGTATGGGAAAATCGGGTCTTATAGCCCAAAAGATTGCAGCAACTCTATGCAGTATTGGAAATAAGGCAGTTTTTTTGCATGCTGCTGAGGCTGTTCATGGTGATTTAGGTGTATATGCTCCCGGAGATCCTACTATATTAATTTCAAAAAGTGGCGCTACCGAAGAAATGATTCGTCTAATTCCTATTCTTAAAGAATTCAATTCGCCTCTAATAGGTATCTTAGGAAATATGAAATCTCCATTAGTTAATAAGATGGATGTTGTATTAGATGCTTCAGTCAAAAGAGAAGCAGATCCACTGGGCATTGTACCAACCTCTAGTACAACATTAACATTAGCAATTGGAGATGCTATCACAGGTGTATTAATGAGTCAACGTGGATTTAACCAAGATGATTTTGCTAGATTACATCCAGCAGGAGATTTAGGTCGAAGACTAAGGTTAATTGTTGAAAATATAATGCAATCAATAAATGAAGTCGCTATTGTTGATAAGGATGATAATTTGAGAAAAGTTGTGATAGCGATGACAGAGAAACCTCAAGGAGCCGCATTAGTTGTAGATCAAAAACTTCAATTATTAGGTATAATTACAGAAGGAGATTTGCGTCGAAGTTTAGCAGATGGAAAAGATATCGATAAGATAACTGTAGTTGATTTGATGACGCCAAACCCAATTGCAGTTAATATTAAATCACCTTTAAAAGATGCTATAATTTTAATGGAAGATCGTAAATCTCAAATTTCTGTATTACCAGTTATTAATGATGATGGTAAAACTTGTGCGGGGCTTCTTCGGCTTCATGATATATATCAAACGAATCTATTCTAAACTATTTATATACTTCCCATCGAATTTGGTAGGTGCGATATGAAATATCATCCTCTTCGGATAATGGAATGACCAATCGAAATTTACTTGTTGCGCCTGGTTCTAATGCAGTGTCGGATTGAATGCCTGTATAATATTTTTGATTTTCTCCTGAAATGAATACTGAGTCTTGATGAATAAGCTCTGTAGTTGGTGACCATAGGTTAACAATAACTCTTACAAAATCTGCTCTTTTAGAGCCAATATTCTTAATTGAACCTGTAATTTCTTCTTTATCAGGATAGGCATTAATAAAAGGTTCATTTACTAATTCAACTTTTGCTGTTGGAGAAATATCTTCAATGATTTCTACTATTCTATCACGCTCAATTGACAATTGTCCAATTGATGTTTGGAGGATAATACCTAGCTCATCTTCATTAATTATCTCACCATTTACTATCGTGCCATTTTGCAATTCAATTCTGTGCCGTAGTTGTGGAATCTTAATTAAGTTTAGTAACTCTTCATCAATAGTAGGCATTGCTCCCTTACCTTTTTCATAAACTGAAATAACTTGTTTTAAAGAATCCATTTGTTTTGTTAAGGTATTAATACTTGTTTTTAATTCGAAAAATGGATCTCCAAGCTCTAGCTTATCAGCTTTTTTATTTATATTTCTTATATCAGGTAATGGTCTTTGATCTTTTGAAGAGTCTGCTAATGATTGAATTTGTTTATTTGGCTCACTTAATAATGAATCAGAAACTTGAGAATCATTTTCTTGGGATATGATTTGACAAGTAAGGACTATAGTTAAGTAATATTTATTCATCAAGTGATGATGCTTTCTGGTGCGCTTCAAAAATTCTACGCCTTATTTCTTCTTCATAAGTATCATATTGGCCTAGTTTTTTGATGGTTGTGATTACAGCCTGATGCAATTTATATTGATTATAATCTGATAATATGGGCATAATTGATGGTATGACTGATTGATCGCTTACATCAGCTAACTTTTCAATAGCTTTTATTCGAATTTCTAAAGGGTATTCATTATTCATTGCCACTTCTTTAACTGCTCGCCTTATTGCAGGGTCATCAAATTCTCCGAGTGCTTCAAGTAAAGTATTTAACAGGTTATAATACTCATCTTTTCCTGAACGATAGGTATTTAATAGAGCTAGAACAAGATTCTCTTCCTTTACGCCTTTCATGGTATTCAAGGCAAACTCTCTAACTTCAAAGTTTGTTTCAGGGTCATTGAGTAATTCAGCAAAAGCATCCGCTACCTGTGTTGGGTCTTTTTTACCTAAAATTTCTAGAGCACGATTACGAATACCAAGGTTAACATTAGGATCTCTGGATATTTGAGTGAGAATAGGTACGACCTCATCAGTCCCTAAAGCACCTAATGTTTCGGTGAGAATTTTTTCTGTTCGATTAAAGTTATTTTTGCTGACTTGATATAGATCTAATAACGCAAGAACCTGGTCTTTTGTCCGGACTCGATTAAGGTTTTGCACCAGTGCCATTTGAAGTGAATTTGTCTTTTCTTCAACGTTATTCATTGCATTAACCATGGCATCAGCTGCTCTTGGATCATCTTTAAATTCAGCTAATAGCTCAATAGATGCAATCATAAATGAAATGTCTAAAGCAGAAGCATCACCAACTATTTGAGAGAGTGCATTAAGAGCTGTGGGGTGTTTCGTATTAGCAAGTGCTTCTCCTGCTGCCATTCTTACATCAAAAGGTTGATTGGTATCATTATAAATTGCAATCATCTCTTCAAGTGCTTGAAGCTTTCCTTCACTAAAAGCCACACTTAAATTCTGAATTAACTCATAAGAAATATCTTCATTAGCTCCTCTTTTACCAGGGAAAAATTTCTTAATCATTGAACATCCATCAATGAATATCAATGATAAACAAAGAAAAATTATTAGTCTATATTTTTTCATTATCTTTCCAAAAATGCAGTTTTAGATCTTCTCCATCAAATTTAGCATAAGAAAAAAAACTTAGCCAATCACCAAGAATTAATAATTTTCCATGTTTTAGTTTAAGATCTTTTGCTTGATGATAATGGCCTGAAATAAAATAATCAGACCCTTTATTAAATTGCTTATTTGCATGAATAGTCATTTCATCAGATATTTTTTTGTTATATTCATCACTATGATGGTAATTCTCACCTTGCTTAGATATCCATCGAGCAAAAGCATAGCCAATTCGAGGATGTACCCATCTATAAGCCCAAATAAAAATTCGAGAACGAATAAAACAGCGTAATATACGATATCCAGTATCCCAAGATAGATATCCATCGCCGTGCGTAACAAAAAAATGTTTTCCATTTATTATAAATTCTGTATCAGAAAAATAAGTATTATCAAAAAGTGTATGAGTAATAAAATCTTGTACCCAATAATCATGATTGCCCAATAAATAATGAACTTTTACACCACTTTCTCTAAGCTTCAAAATCTCATAATAAAATGGAACAAACACTTTTGGAATCACATCCTTGTACTCAAAATAAAAATCGAAGAGATCGCCATTTATTACAAGAGTTCCTCCTTCTTCTTTAATGTGTCGAAGAAATTGGAATAAAATCTCTTGGCGCTTAATCTCTAAATCTGTTCTTTTTAGCATCAAGTGGATGTCTGAAATAAAATAGACGGGTAAATCCATAGTGCATAAACTAATAGATACCGAGGGGACAATCAATCTTGAAACTATAAAAATTAATTAAATATTTTTTTTAACATTTTTATCTGTTTATCGTCGAAATAAAGGAACTATTTATTAAATTACCTGTTCAAAAGTTATGAGAAAAACTATAATTACTATTTTATTCTGTGTTTTTTCATTATTAAATGCACAATCATTTGGACAAAATAAAGTTCAATACAGAGATTTTGATTGGAAATTCATTTCTTCACCAAATTTTGATGTTTATTATTATGGTGATGAAATTGATTTAGCTAACTTTACAATGGCGGCCTCTATTGAAGCTTATGAACAGATTGCTAAGCACCTGAGGTGGAACCTAAAGAAACGTGTATCTATTATGGTTTACCATTCTCATAATGAATTCCAACAGACTAATGTTGTTGGTGTTTATATGCAGGAAGGTATTGGAGGTGTTACTGAACTTTTCAAAAATCGTGTAGTTATTCCTTTCGAAGGAGACTATAAAGGATTTCGACATGTAATTCATCATGAGTTAGTCCATGCTATGATTAATGATCTCATATATGGTGGACGGATGCAAAATGTAGTTTCTAATCGAATTCAGTTAACGCTTCCTTTATGGGTTAATGAAGGTTTAGCTGAGTATCTATCTTCGAATTGGGATACAGAAGCAGATATGATCATTCGAGATTTAGCTATAAATGAGCGTATTCCAACTATAAGAGAACTCGAATATTTTTTAGCTTATAAAGGTGGCCAATCTGTTTGGCGATTTATTGCATCAAAATATGGACGTGAAAAAATTGGAGAAATATTTCAATCAATGAAGCGCTATGGAAATGCAGAAAAAGGCTTCGAAGATGCAATAGGGATGGATTTTGAAGAATTAACAGAACAATGGCATAAATATATTAAAAAAGAATATTATCCTGATATAGATGGACGCGATGAAGTTAAGGATATCTCTATAAGACTTACGGATCACAAAAAAAATAACAACTTTTATAATGTATCGCCTTCTGTTTCTCCTGATGGAAGTAAAATTGCAGTTCTTTCAGATAGATCAGGATATATGGATATATATATTATTGATGCTGTTTCTGGGAAAAAAATTAAAAAACTAGTTAAAGGAAGTCGTTCAATAAACTTTGAAGAGTTAAAATTTCTTCAACCAGGAATTAGTTGGTCACCAGACAGTGATAAAATTGTGATTGCTGCAAAAGCTGGCGCATCAGATGCACTTTATTTAATTGATATTGATTCAGATAAACAAGAAAAAATCGCATTTGACTTAGATGGTGTTTTTACTGCATCATGGAGCCCAAATGGAGAGCAACTAGCCTTTGTTGGAAATGAAGGTGGGGCAAGCGATATTTACATTTATGAAATCGCATCTAAAAAAACTACAAACTTAACAAACGATGTATTTTCTGATACAGAACCATCATGGAGCCCAAACGGAGAGAAAATTGTATTTATTTCTGATCGAGGGATTAAAAATAATAGTAATAAGACGAATGCAAGAGATATGATTGAACATAATTATGAGCAGAGTGATGTTTTTATTATCGATTTGAATTCAAATAATATTAATCAGATTACTAATACTGTATATAATGAAAATTATCCAATCTTTTCTAATACTGAAAACAAGCTTTTTTACACTGGCGACTATCAAGGGACATGGAATCTATTTCGATATAATCTTGACTCCAGAAAATCTGAACCAATAACAAATTTATTAACCGGACTATTTCAACTAAGTCTTACCAAAGATGATGGTTCTTTAGTTTTTTCCGGTTACTCTAGCTTAGGTTGGGACGTTTATAGACTTAGCAATCCTCTGACTCTGAAATCTACCAGAATTGAGCCAACAAACTATATTGCCAATCAAGAAGAAAATGATAAAGAAGATCTTGAGGATCTTAGGAAAGATAAGCGAAAAGGGACTTTTGCAAATACGTCTGATTATTCAAATTATATATTTGCTTGGGAATTTGAGAATTATAATAAACAGGATATAAGTCAAGAGCCTGTAACAGTAAGAGCCGACTCCTCATTCATGAATAATGAAGGTGACTATGTTTCACAAGCCTATAAAACAAAATTTAGCCTTGATGTGGCACAAGGCAACATCGGATATAATAATGTTTTTGGTCATCAAGGATTATTGGTCTTTTATTTTAGCGATCTTATGGGTGACCATCAATTATCCTTTGCAATGGAATCACAAATTTCATTAACTAATAGTGACTACTTTCTTAATTATGCATACTTGAAGCAAAGGATGAATTATTATTTTAGTTTATTTCACCAAGCTGATTTTTTCTTTGCCGGCTACGGGTATAGTGATTTAGGGATGTTAACAGAATTAACGGCCCGAATGAGACATTTCGGATTTTCAGCAACTGCCTCAAGACCAATTAATAGATTCCATCGAATTGATGTAGGCGTAATTGTTCATAATTTAGATTATAAATTATTTCAAATTGACCCTTATATGAATACTAATAATATTTTACAGGACGATGGATTTGTTGCTGCAAATCCAACACTTAGTTATATATATGATAATACTGTAAATGGTTACACTGGACCAATTGATGGTTTTCGTCAAAATACTACTTTAGAATTGAGTCCCGCTATGGGCGATAAAGGTATTTCATACCAAAAAATCAAAGTAGACCTTAGAAAATATCAAATGATAAATAGAGATTATTCATTTGCAGGCCGAATGTACTTTGGAACTAGCACAGGTAAAAATCCGCAAAAATACTTTTTAGGTGGTATGCAAAATTGGTTATTAGGAACTGGGACTACAAATGGTTTAAATGATGGAGATACAAACGAAGCACGTTGGCGAAATGTTATACTTGACAGTCAAAATAATAGCCTATTGCAAGATATCTATTTTTCAGAATTTGCTTATCCTTTGCGGGGTGCAAGATTTTCTGAACGTTTTGGAACAAATGTTTTACTAGCTAATCTAGAATTTAGATTTCCTCTAATCCAATATTTAGCATTGGGTTTTCCATTAAAAATGGTTCTTGGTAATATCCGTGGCCATGTCTTTATGGATATCGGTGCAGCTTGGGATGATAAAAGAGAATTTACTGATTTTGCTTACCTTCAAACTAAATATGGGAATAATTTACCTGATAAGTTTTCACCATGGGTTCGTTCTATCGGCTATGGTATTAAATTACCGATTTTTACACTGTGGAGAATTGAAGCTGCTTATGACTGGGATGATGATGGTTTCTCAAAGCCTCAGTGGTATTTATCTATTGGCTACGACTGGTAATATTTACCTAGCTTTCAACTTGTTTCTAAAATAAGTCTGACTAAATTTCCTATATCAGTATGGGACAACTAAAATCTAAAACTGTCTATTTATGTTCTGCCTGTGGAGACGATCACCCAAAATGGAATGGTCAATGTCCCTCATGTAATGAATGGGGAACCTTAAGTGAATTTAAAGTCTCAAAAAAACGTAAAGTAAATTCAAATGGACTAGCGAAAGAAACAAAAAAATTAGATGAAGTTTTAAAAGATGGTGAAATTAAACGAATCTCATTAGGAATAACTGAAATAGATAGAGTGCTTGGAGGAGGATTGCTTCCAGGCTCTTTAATACTTTTGGGAGGAAATCCAGGCATAGGCAAATCAACTTTAGCACTTCAAGTTTTACCTGCCTTTAATAATCCAGTTTTATACGTATCTGCGGAAGAAAGTGAAGATCAAGTCGCGATTCGCGCCAACAGGTTAAAGGTTAATTCTAAACAATTACACCTTTCTTCTGAAAATAGAATTGAAGGAATCTTAGACCAAGTCTCTTTAGTCCAACCCGAGCTGTTGGTAATAGATTCTATCCAAACTATTTTTAGTGATGAATTAGATTCATTGCCTGGTTCAATTTCTCAGGTTCGAGAATGTGGTCAGCAACTACTACAATTATCAAAACAAAAAGGAATTGCAGTAATAATTATTGGTCATGTGACAAAAGAAGGTGTGATTGCAGGGCCAAAAATGCTTGAGCATATGGTAGATACTGTACTGTACTTAGAGGGAGATGATCGTCATGACCATCGTATTTTACGTTCAGCAAAAAACCGGTTTGGAGCTACAAATGAGGTTGGTATTTTTCATATGAATGAAAATGGTTTAGTAGAAGTTGAGAATCCTTCAGAGTTATTTTTAGCAGAGCGACGTAATGATATAACAGGTTCAACAATTTTTCCATCATTAGAAGGTACACGTCCTATTTTAGTTGAAGTACAAGCTTTAGTATCAAATGCAAATTTTGGAACCCCACAAAGAAATGTAAATGGTTTTGATTTTAAAAGATTAGCCATGTTATTAGCTGTATTAGAGAAGAGAATTGGGACACATATGGGTACAAAAGATGTCTTTATAAATTTCGTGGGTGGTTTAAAAATAGATGACCCAGCTGCAGATTTAGCTGTAATTAGTGCTGTTGCTTCAAGTAGCAGAGATAAACTTATCAAAGAATCTGTAGTTCTTATTGGTGAAGTTGGGCTTGGAGGTGAAGTACGTTCAGTGAGCAGATTAGATGCGAGGATTAATGAAGCAAAATCTTTAGGTTTTAAATCAGTGATTGCTCCTGCAGCAAATTTGAAACGAATGAAAGGTAGAATTAAAGGTGTAGATATTACAGGTGTAACTAATGTTGGTGAAGTATTTCACCATTTATTTTAATGCAGTTTAAAATTCTTTATAAAGATAAAGAAACAGCAGCACGAAGCGCTATTTTAAAAACAAGTCATAGTAATATTCATACACCTGTTTTTATGCCAATTGGGACTCAAGGAGCTGTCAAAACAATTGATCCCGCAGTCCTTTCTAAGCTAAATGCAAATATAATTTTAGGTAATACGTACCATTTATATATTAGACCAGGGCATGAATTAATTAAAAAAGCAGGAAGTCTTCATTCGTTTATGAATTGGGATAAATCAATTTTAACCGATAGTGGTGGCTTTCAGGTTTACTCTTTATCCAAATTAAATAAAATTTCAGATCAAGGAGTTGAGTTTCAATCACATTTAGATGGAAGTCGACATTTTTTTACACCTGAATTTTCAATGGATATTCAACGATATTTAGGTTCAGATATAATTATGGCATTTGATGAGTGCCCTTCAGGTCAAGCAGATGAAAAGCTGGTAAGTTGTGCAGTTGATCGTACTACTAAATGGATTAAGAAATGCAGTGATTTTCTAAATCAAAATGACTCTTTTTATGGCTGGGAACAGACTCTTTTCCCTATTATACAAGGTGGGATTTATCCATCATTAAGGGAAAAAAGTACAGAAGAATTAGTGCCTTTTTCAAAATGTGGAATAGCAATAGGAGGTTTAGCCGTTGGTGAAGAAAAAAGTTTAATGTTTGAAATAATTGATTTAATGAATACTCTTCTCCCAAAAGATCAACCCAGATACCTTATGGGCGTTGGTAGGCCAACTGATTTAGTTAGATCAGTACAATTAGGTATAGATATGTTTGACTGCGTTTTACCCACTAGAAATGCTCGCAATGGACAATTCTTCACTAGTCAAGGAATTATAAATATCGGTAACAAAGCTCATAAAGAAGCCTTTGGTCAATTAGACCCAAATTGTAAATGTTATACGTGTGAAAACTTTTCAAAATCTTATCTTCGTCATCTTTTTAACATAAAAGAAGTATTAGGATTAAGATTAGCCACTATTCATAATTTATCTTATTATATGAATTTAATGGAAGATATTCGAAATAACATTGAAGCTGAAACTTTCTCTAGTTGGTCTAAAGATTATTTAAATAAAATGAATGATTATAAAGGTATGTAAAGTGTTTAAAATTTTTATTTTTATAATATTTAGTATCTGTTATGGGCAACAAATTAGTTTTATGAGATTTTATGCTAATGACCATGATTATTTATCAGATAATCGTTTATTAGCGACCGAAAGATTTAATAAACCATATATTCAAGTTTTTTATAATGATAATAAAGTTCCGATCATTAGAGAGTTTATTGACTTGGAAGAGAATCTAGTAAATAAAGAAATATTTGAGTATAAAAATGAAAAAATATTGATTCGGCGGTATTTTTTAGATTCTGAACAAAACCCGGATAGTTTAATTCAGTATGGAATTGAAGAGCCATGGTCTTTAGAATTTAGAAAAGTTATAAAGGATAGAACTAAAAACTACTTTGAGGGGCAAGAATCAAAGTTTATACTAAATTCTTCTGATCAAATTCAAAAAATAGTATTTAGTAATGTACAAGGATTTGATTATGGCGAAATCAAATTCATTTATAATCACTTAGGACTTTTGAAAGGTGAGATATGGATTACTTTACCAAATAAAACTATAATTAGACGATTTTTATATGATGTTGACATGCTTACAGGACGAAAAGAGATTTGGGAGTATGGTAAAAATGGACAAGAGATAAGCCATGTTGCTTTAACGCAACCACCAGCAAGTTCTCTTTATAAAACTCCTCCACCTCGTATTGGTAATCGATTGGATGAAATATCCATAATCCTTGAAGATATTCGTTCGCAAGATATAGATATTCCTTTTGATGTCTTTATACCAAAAACTGATTTTGACCTAATGGTTTTAACTAATACTGACAGTCTAATGATTGATTTATTAAACATTGATTCCAAGCGAGTTACATTTAAAATCATTGGTGATACTAGTGCGCTTACAATGCCAATTTTTAGAGTGGAATCTATTACCTCAAAGTACGGGGAGCGCATTTACCCCTGAACTTGCATATCGCTAATTAGATTAGGTAAATTGTTTTATTCATAACCACATACCAGAGACCTTAATGAAGCTAATTAACTTTTCAATTATTATTTCAATATTAAGTGCTTTTGGAATAGCACAAACATATCCTCCTCCGACAACTTTAGTATCAGTACCTTCAGCAGGTACACTTGTTCGTGGGAGCTATGCTATGCAAATGCGTGTTCAAAAAAATGGAGGTCTAACTTCCTCTTTAAGCGTAGGAATAACGGATAGATTTCAATTTGGATTATCTTTTGGGTCAGCAAACTTAATAGGGGATGATAGTCTAGAATGGTATCCTCGACCAGAAGCAAATTTAAAATACCGACTTATTGATGAAACTACATCAATGCCAGGATTATCTATAGGACTAGATACCCAAGGCCAGGGTCAGTTTAATGAAGCAGATACTCTTATGCGTTATGATATAAAAGCGATGGGTATCTATGTAGCTACAAGCAAAAACTGGGTAACGCCACTAGGTAATTTAGGTTTACATATGGGGACCAATTATAATTTTGCTGAAGTTAATGATGGAGATAAAGATATAAACTATTTCTTTGGATTAGATATGGAGTTTAATCCAGAGCTTTCTGTTTTATTAGAATACAATGCAGCACTAAATGAAAATGATATGACAGCTAAAACTATGTCAATTTCAAGAGGTGGATATCTAAATGCTGCAATTCGTTGGACTTTCGTTGAGCGCTTACATATTGAAATGGATTTTAATAACCTTCTTTTCGATGATGATAAGGTAGATTATTTCAAAAGAGAACTTAAGATTACTTATATTGAATATTTTTAGTAAACCTAGTTTACTAAAAGACATTTATTTTTATAATAGTTTAATAGTGCAATCCAATTTGATATATGTCTGATTTAAAAGAACATAAACTATCTTCCACAAAAATTTTTTCTGGGAAATTAATTAATCTATACTTAGATAATGTTAGTTTGCCAAATGGTAAAAAAAGTACAAGAGAATGGGTAGATCATCCAGGAGCTGTTTGTTTAGTTCCAATCATAGATAATGGAGATATTCTTTTAATTCGTCAATTTCGATATGGACCTGGCAAAGAATTCATTGAGATTCCGGCAGGAAAACTAGAAATAGATGAAGAACCATTAAAATGTGGACTTCGTGAATTAGAAGAAGAGACTGGTTATAAATCAAATAAAATGACTTTCTTGACTAAGATTCATCCTGCGATTGGTTTTTCAAATGAAAAGATGTGGATGTATTTAGCAGAAGAATTAGAATTAACAGAAAAGAATTTAGATGAGGATGAATTTGTAGAGATATTACCAACACCGCTTAACTTAGCACTGGAGTGGGTATTGTCTGGAAAGATTACTGATGTAAAGACTATAATTGGAATTATGTGGATAAAACAATTAAAGTTTAATCATTAGATTTTTATGAATTTTTCAGAGGCCATTAAAAAGAAAGCATTGGAATTTGGTTTTCAAAAAGTTGGAATTTCAAAAGCAGAAGCAATATCTAGTCACAAAGAAAATTTAGAAAAATGGATAGCTTTAGGTAGACAAGCCTCAATGGATTGGATTGTAAACCGAAAAGAGGAGCGAGGAGATATTCATAATTACTTTCCTCAAGCTAAATCAGTTATATCAGTTGGTATGAATTATTATAGTGGTTTGAATCAATCAAACCTTAATTCAAAATTAAAATTTAGTAATTATGCATGGGGAGAAGACTATCATGAGGTACTCAAGTCAAAATTATATCAATTTTTAGATTGGATTAAGAAAACATACCCTAATATTAAAGGAATTGTATGTGTAGATACTTCTCCAGTAATGGAAAAAGTATTTGCTCAAAAAGCAGGTTTAGGTTGGCAAGGAAAGCATACAAGCTTAATTACAAGAGATTATGGAAGTTGGCTTTTCTTGGGAGAGCTAATAATTGATATGCCTTTAGAATATGATCTTCCTTTTATAGAAGATCTTTGTGGCTCTTGCACTGCTTGTATAGATGAATGTCCAACTAATGCTTTAGATGAATATAAAATTGATTCAAATAAATGTATTTCATATAGATCTATTGAACACCGAGGGCCATTTAAAACGAATGAAAGCGAATTAGAAGGTTGGATCTACGGTTGTGATATTTGTCAAGAAGTATGTCCTTGGAATCAAAAATTTAGCCAAACTTCTGCTGAAAAAGCATTTTATGCGCGTAAAGAAATAATTGAATGGGAGGATGACGATTGGGCCTCATTGAATGAAGATGGTTTTAGAAAATTATTTAAAAAATCAGCAGTTAAAAGGACTAAATATTCTGGTTTGAGTAGAAATATTAAACAAAATTTGGAGAAGGAAACTTAAAAATGAAAAAAATAGGGTTATTATTGTCTGGTTGTGGTGTTAATGATGGTTCTGAAATTCATGAGTCAGTTATTTCTATGCTTGCATTGGATCGTGCTGGAGTTGAAACAGTAATAATGGCGCCAAACATTGATCAAATGCATGTTGTAAATCATTATACTGGACAGGAAATGGATGAGTTTAGAAATGTTCTTGTTGAATCATCTAGAATTGCACGTGGTAATATTAAAGATATGGCCGAAGTAACAGGAAATGATCTTGATGCTTTAATTATTCCAGGTGGCTTTGGAGTTACAAAGAATTTATGTGATTATGCAATGACTGGATCAGATTGCTCGATTAATCCGGATGTTTATCGCTTAGTATCTGAAGTATATTTATTAGAAAAACCAATTGGAGCTATTTGTATTGCTCCAGTAATGATGGCGAAAATATTTGGAGAGCAAGACGAATCTGCGGAGATGACTGTTGGTTCAGATGAATTAACAAGCAAAGATATAAATACTATGGGTAGCAAACATATCAAATGTTCAGTCTCTGAAATGATTATTGATAAAGATAAGAAATTGGTTACTACACCTGCTTATATGGAAGCGAAATCGATTAAAGAAGCCGCAGAAGGAATTGAAAAATTGGTGACACAAATTTTATCAATGGTTGAATGAAAAAAATTGCAAAAGTAGAAGATATCCCAGTTGGCAGGGCGAAGTTTGTGATGTTAGATGATACACCTATTGTATTGTTTAACTTTAAAGGAAGGATTCAAGCCTGGGACAATCGTTGTCCACATCGAGGAGCTTCCTTAGCAGATGGGAAAATTTTAGACTCGAGTATTCAATGTAAATCCCATTTATGGGAATTTGATGTGGAAGCAGCCTGTGCTGTGGCTAATCCTAAAATAAAAGTGAAAACATTTTATGTAAAGGTTAAAAATGGAGATATCTTTATTGAAATTGAGGGGAAGTAACGTCAATAAAGAATAATAGATTAATACTCTAAAATATAAGAAGCTATAAGCCAGTCTTTAAAACTGTGCTCTTTACAGCCTCCAACGTTTCATTCAACGCAAACTTTTCTTCTTTTTCAAGTTCAAACTCAAGGATACGTTCCACACCATTAGCGCCAATTACAGATGGGACGCCTATAAAGTAACCATCAATACCAAATTCGCCTTCACAAAGTGAAGCGCAAGGAATAACGCGTTTTTTATCTTTTAAATAAGATTCAGCCATTTCTATAGCAGATTGTGCAGGAGCATAGAAGGCCGAGCCATTACCAAAAAGTTTAACAATTTCTCCACCAGCAAATCGAGTACGATCTACTATTTTTTTAAGACGATCAGAAGAAATTAAAGATTCTATTGGTACTCCACCAATTGTCCCTAGCCTGGTTATAGGAACCATTGTATCACCATGCCCACCTAAAACCATACAGGTTACATCTTGTACTGAGCACCCAGTTTCCATAGCAATAAATGTACGAAAGCGGGCACTATCTAATGCCCCCGCCATACCTACAACTTTATTTTTGCTAAAACCAGATACTTTATGAAAAGTGTAGACCATAGCATCTAATGGGTTAGAAATAACGATAACAAAAGAGTTAGGTGCTTGCTGTTTAATATTTTTAGCAACATCTTTCATAATGTCCAGATTAATCTCAAGAAGATCTTCGCGATTCATACCTGGCTTTCGAGGAATGCCTGCTGTAATTATAAATACATCTGAATCTTTTACGTCATTCCAGTTTGAAGTTCCAGAAATAGTTGAATCATAGCCATCATGAGGACGTAACTGCATAATGTCCAATGCTTTTCCTTTAACCATTCCTTCTGATTGGGGAATATCAAATATAACGACGTCACCCAATTCTTTTTGTGTTGCTAATAAGGCTAAATTCCCACCGATTTGTCCACCACCAATTAATGCTATTTTTGATCGAGGCATTACGAATCCTTTTTTTTATTAAATCCTAATATGAAATTAAGTCTTCTTTTATGTTATCATATAAATAAAAAACCCCAATCTACGTGATAGACCAGGGTTTAATTTTTATAAGAAAGGAACCTTATTAACTATTAACTACGCTAACAATTTTACGACTTCTTCCTTTTCTAGCAAACTTAACCACACCATGAGAAGTAGCAAATAATGTATCGTCATTGCCTCTTTTTACATTTAGACCTGGATGGATTTTTGTTCCACGTTGTTTTAAAATAATTCCACCAGAAAGTATTGATTGACCATCAGAAACTTTTACTCCAAGTCTTTGAGCATTTGAATCACGACCATTTTTTGAGCTGCCTACACCTTTCTTATGTGCCATTATTATTTTTCCTTCTTTTTATCTGGTTCTATTTTTTTCTTTGGCGTAGCCTTTTTCTTTGGTGCTGATGCAGATATAGCATCAATTTGAACTAAAGAATAACTTTGCCTATGACCATTTTTTCTACGGTAACCTTTACGGCGTTTCTTCTTAAAAATAACAACTTTACGGTCACGACCGTGATTTATTACTGTTGCTGAAACTGAGACACCTTTTATTGTAGGTGTACCAACTTTAACTTTTTTACCATCATCAGTTAGTAGAACCTGGTCAAAACTTACTTTTTTACCAGCCTCAGTATTTAAACTTGGAACTTTAACTTGCTCACCCTTGGTGACGCGGTATTGTTTTCCTGATATATTAACTATTGCAAACATTTTATTTACTCCAAAAAAAGCCGATGAATCTAACCATTCTCATGTTTATGTTCAACTCCTACGTGTTCTATTTCTTCTTTACCGTTTTTTGTATTTAAAAATCTAAATTCATCTCTTGCTACCTCTGGATTTCCATCTATCGATATATAAGTAAAGTTTTGCCACATTAATCCACGTAATGCTTTTTTATTATCTTTCATAAAACCAGCAATTTGAGGATGAAGTTCTAATTTAAGTTTTAAACTGTGATGTTTAGTTTTGTATCGTCTAAGCCAATGATCTATCCTTGTAAGTAATGTCTCTTTTGACATAATTCGTCCTGCGCCATGACATGTGGGACATTCTTCACTCATCGAATCTAAGAGGCTAAGTCGAATTCTTTGACGTGTCATTTCAAGGAGTCCAAATTCTGATATTGGAGAGACAGCTACTTTAGCACGATCTTTTTTTAATTCTTTTCGAAGCTCATAGTAAACTTTACGGCGATTTGATTCTTCCTTCATATCAATGAAATCAATAACAACCAATCCAGAAAGATCTCTTAATCTTAGTTGCCTAGCAGCTTCTCTACAAGTCTCTAAGTTAATTTTTAGCGAATTTTCTTCATGATTCTTTTTACCTACAAAACGACCACTATTCACATCAACAACAACCATTGCTTCTGTTTTTTCAATAATTAGGTAGGCGCCACTTTTCATCCAGACCTTAGGCCTTAAGAGCTTATCTAGCTCATTCTCAATACCCATACTTTCAAATAAAGGTTGTTTTAGTTTATAATGTTCAAGCCTATTTGCCATATTAGGAGAGACTTCTTCCATATAACTTTGAAGCTTTCTGTACATTTTTTTAGAATCAATAACAATTTTACTAATATCTGGTGTAAATAAATCTCTAATGACACTGGATGCCGTTTCAAGATCTTCATAAATTAAAGCTGTTCCTTTTGATCGGTTACTTTTGGCCTCCAGTTTTTCCCAATTATCTAATAACATTGAAAAGTCATTTTTTAAAGATTCTTCACTTTTTCCTTCTGCAACTGTTCGGACTATAACACCCATTTCTTTATCTTTTAGAGAAGAAACAATTTTCTTTAAACGTCGGCGCTCGTATTTATCCCAAATCTTTTTTGATATTCCAATATATTTTGCATTTGGAACTAATACAAGAAGTCGACCAGGCAATGCAATTTCCGTTGTAACGCGAGGCCCTTTACCGGCAAAGGCTTCTTTAATTACTTGTACATAAATATCTTGTCCAGATTTTAAGTCAACATTTATATCCGCTTGATATTTTTTACGATTACGATGTTGACCATTTTTACTTTTAGATGAATTTTGGTCACTATCATCCACATCTGCGAGGTACGCAGGGTTTTCTATTTCAGAAAAGGGGAGAAATGCATTGATATCATAGCCGATATCTACAAAGGCTGCTTGCATTCCAGGGAGGACATTTTCCACTTGTCCTTTATAAATATTCCCTACCATGCGCGCCTTATCTTGCTTCTCGACATACACTTCTACAAGTGTGCTATCTTCAATAATAGCAATACGAGACTCTCCCATACTTTCGCTGATATAAATCTCTTTATTCATACTAGTTACTCCCAAGATTTACCAACTATGGGTTATTATTTAATCGGATTAAAGATAAAGGAGAGGAGGCATTCGGCCCTTCAGCCGATATAAAACGCTACAAAAAATATTATTTATTTTCTGAAGGTTGAAAAATCTTTTTAAAAATCGTGCAAAGGTCTAAATTAGACCAGAAAAAATTTTTGGATTTGCACCTTCAATTCATCTTTATCCGATACTCAATCTACGTAAAGACAATACGCCTACCAAGTAATATCAAAATTTGATATGTATTGAACTGAAATAGATTTATATATTAATTTTAAGGGTCGTGATTTGCACCCTATTGCTGCGACATAAAATAAAAGTGCTAAAAAGGATTAATACCTCAATTTTAGTATTGGGGTTTTTTTTGAGTTAATAATGAAAAAAATGATAAAAAATTTATTTAAAGAAAAAATATTAGTATTGGATGGAGCCATGGGAACGATGGTTCAATCATACAATCTTGAAGAAAATGATTTTAGAGGAGAAAGATTTAAAGATCATCCTAAAGATTTAAAAGGTAATAACGATATTTTATGCCTAACAAAACCTGATATTGTTGCTGAAATTCATAAAGCCTATTTTGATGTTGGTTGTGATATTATTGAAACCAATACATTTAATGCTAATAAAATATCTCAATTAGATTATGGAATGGAATCTCAGTCTTATGAGCTAAATCTACAAGCAGCCAAGATAGCATGTAATGTTGCAAAAGCATATTCAGATAAGCCACGTTTTGTATCTGGTGCAATTGGTCCTACAAATAGAACAAGTTCTCTAAGTCCAGATGTAAATAATCCAGGTTTTAGAAATATTTCTTTTGATGAATTAAATGATGCTTATTATGAACAAGCTAGAGGACTATTTGATGGAGGTGTAGATTTATTCTTAATCGAAACAGTTTTCGATACGTTAAACTGCAAAGCAGCACTCTATGCTGTTAGATCTTTACTTGAAGAAAAAAAATCTACATTACCAATTTTAGTCTCTGGTACTATTACAGATGCCAGTGGAAGAACTTTATCAGGGCAAACGGTTGAAGCATTTTGGCATTCTATTAGGCACGCAGATTTATTGGGAGTTGGACTTAATTGTGCTTTAGGTGCTGAACAAATTAGACCATGGTTAAGTGATCTCTCGAATGCAGCGGATATTAATGTATTTGTATATCCAAATGCAGGATTACCAAATGAATTTGGAGAATATGATCAGTCACCAGCTGCTATGGCTAATATTGTTAAAGAATTTGCTACAAGTGGATTAGTTAACCTAGTCGGTGGCTGTTGTGGCACAACTCCAAATCATATAAAAGCTTTAGTCGAAGCAGTCGAAGGGATAAAGCCACGTTTAATACCAAATATAAAACCCTTAACAAAATTAAGTGGACTAGAGCCAGTGACCATTAGACCTGAAAGTAATTTTATAAATATAGGTGAGCGTACGAATGTTACTGGATCTGCAAAATTTTGTCGCCTCATCAAAGAAGGCAATTATGAAGAAGCACTTTCAGTGGCAAAACAACAAATTGAGAATGGTGCTCAAATTATTGATGTAAATATGGATGAAGGGCTTCTTGATTCTGAAGATGCGATGGAAACATTCCTCAGGTTAGTTGCCTCTGAGCCTGATATTTCAAAAGTCCCAATTATGGTTGATTCATCAAAGTGGACTGTTTTGGAAACAGGACTAAAGAATCTTCAAGGTAAAGGCATTGTTAATTCAATATCCATGAAAGAAGGAGAAGAAGAATTTACTAGACAGGCAAAAGTAATTCGTAAATATGGAGCTGCAGTCATTGTAATGGCATTTGATGAAAAGGGGCAGGCGGATTCTTATACTCGAAAAGTGGAAATTTGTACAAAAGCTTATAGTATATTAGTAAATGAAGTCGGATTCCCCTCAGAAGACATTATTTTTGATCCAAATATTTTTGCTGTTGCTACAGGTATAGAAGAACACAATGAATATATTAAGGCTTATATTGATGCAACAAAGACAATAAAAGAGAAACTTCCGAATGTTCATATTAGTGGAGGAATATCAAACCTATCCTTCTCTTTTAGAGGTAATGATGGTATTCGCGAAGCAATGCATTCAGCATTTCTTTATCACGCAATACAAGCAGGTATGGATATGGGTATAGTTAATGCTGGCCAATTAACTCTTTATGATGATATTGCACCTAATTTAAAAGAACGTGTAGAAGATGTGCTTTTTAATCGAAGGAGCGATGCTACTGAACGATTAGTTGAAATAGCTGAAGAGTACCGTGGTGTTAAACGTTCAGTAGTCAAAGACCTGTCGTGGAGAGAAACCTTAGTTGAGGAACGTTTAAAGCATGCACTTGTTGAAGGAATTACAGATTTTATAGATGAAGATACTGAAGAAGCTCGACAAAATTATGAAAGGCCAATTCATGTGATTGAAGGTCCTCTTATGAATGGGATGAATGTAGTAGGTGATCTATTTGGCTCTGGTAAAATGTTTTTACCTCAAGTCGTTAAATCAGCGCGCGTTATGAAAAAATCAGTAGCACATTTAACTCCTTTTATTGAAAAAGAAAAAGATGAAATGGGCTTAACAGATAAATCAAATGGTAAAATCATTATGGCTACTGTAAAGGGAGATGTTCATGATATTGGAAAGAATATAGTTGGTGTTGTCTTGGGCTGTAATGGATATGAGATTATTGACCTAGGGGTTATGGTTCCTGTTGATAAAATATTATCGACAGCAAAAGAATATGATGCTGATATTATCGGTCTTTCTGGTTTAATTACGCCAAGCTTAGACGAAATGGTTAATGTTGCCAAAGAAATGGAACGTATCAAGTTTAAAATTCCTTTATTAATTGGTGGAGCTACTACAAGTAGAACACACACCGCTGTTAAGATAGAAGAAAATTATTCTGGGCCAACCATACATGTTATTGATGCATCTCGAGCAGTCGGCGTAGTAAGTAAACTTATGAATTCAGATGAAAGAGAAAAATATATAGAAGGCGTACGTACTGATTTCAAAAAAATTAGAATAACTCGTGCTCAAAAAATAGCAAAACCTAATCTTAGTATTGAATTAGCACGCGAAAGAAAATACGTTATTGATTGGGATAAATATGAAATCCCAACACCCAATTTTGAAGGGGTAAAAGTTTTAAAAGATTATCCATTAGATAAACTGGTTGATTATATTGACTGGTCGCCATTTTTTCATGCATGGGAATTTAAAGGAGTTTACCCAAGAATACTTTCTGATGAGAAATATGGAGATGAAGCGCAAAAACTTTTGCAAGATGGTAAAACTTTATTAGATCGTATAATAAAAGAAAAATTACTTAAGGCTAATGCGGTGTTTGGTATTCATAAAGCTTATGCAAAAGATGAAAAAGTATTTACTGGAAATTTTGAGTTTAACTTTCCACGTCAAACAGTTGATAAAGGTGAAAATAAATCTAATTATAGCTTAGCTGACTTTATCAGTCCAAATAATGATTATATTGGCTCATTTGCAGTGACAACAGGTCATGGACTAGAAAAAATTGTTAAAGAATTTGAAGATTCGCATGATGATTATAATTCTATTATGGCAAAAGTTCTTGCGGATCGTTTAGCAGAGGCTTTCGCAGAGCATCTACATGAAAGGATTCGGAAGGAATTTTGGGGTTATGCTTTAGATGAAAAGTTAAAAGATAAAGACTTAATTAATGAAAAATATGATGGAATTCGACCTGCGCCAGGATATCCTTCCTGCCCTGATCATAAAGAGAAAGATACAATTTGGAAATTACTTGATGTTGAGAAAAATACTCAAATTTCACTTACTGAAAATAGGGCAATGTATCCTGCAGCATCTGTTAGTGGTTGGTATTTTTCACATTCAAACTCACGTTATTTTAGTGTTAGGAATGTAGATTTATAAATAATTATTATTTATACTGTTTAGTGAAATCTCAGGTAAATCTATTATGAATAAACCACAATTAAAGTTGATCCTAATTTTTATACTTTTAATATTTTCTATTTCTTTCTCTCAAAAATTAACTTATCCAATAGAATCAAAATACAAATCAGAAATAAAAAAATTAGCATTATCTCAAAAGGTTAAGGTAGCTTTGAAAAGAATTGATGAACTTGAAGATGTAACCCATCAAAATCTAGTTTATTTAACTGAGATTCCAGCACCGCCTTTTAATGAGCAAAAACGCGCACAAGCTTTTTATGAACTATTAAATAATGCAGGAGCTGATCGTGTATTTATTGATGAAGTTGGTAATGTAATAGCAGAATTAAAAGGTTCTGGAAAAAATACGGTACTAATTGAAGGTCACTTAGATACAGTATTCCCTTTTGGGACAGATGTAAGTGTTAAAATGCGAAATGATACCCTTTTTGCTCCTGGCGTTGGCGACGATACAAGAGGATTAGCTCTTATCATAACACTACTTCAAGCAATAAATGATGCAGACATTCGTACTGAATCTACAATATATTTTGCTGGCACTGTTGGTGAAGAAGGACTCGGTGACTTAAGAGGTGTTAAGCATTTATTTAGTGCTGATGATATTCAAATAGATAGTTATATAGCAGTTGATGGTGGAGGATTAAATAGAGTGGCAACATCTGCAGTTGGATCTCATCGTTATCGAGTAACTTTTAGAGGACCAGGAGGCCATTCTTGGGGTGCATTTGGACTGGTAAATCCTCACCATGCATTGGGCCGAGCAATTGAATATTTTACAAATGTAGCTGATCCTTATAGTATAACTAAAGGCCCCAAAGTTAGTTATAATGTTGGAAGGATTGGCGGTGGAACATCTGTTAATTCTATTCCTTTTGAATCATGGATGGAAGTGGATATGCGGTCAGTAAACCCTGAGAGATTACAAAAGATGGATGAGCTTTTTCAAAATGCAATGCAAAATGCATTGAAAGACCAAAATGATCTAGGGCGTACAAATGATAAAATGATAGTGGATATTAAGATGGTTGGAAATAGGCCAGCAGGAAAAGTAGATCCTAGTCATCCACTAGTACAAAGAACCATGGCAAGTATAAGTTATTTGGGTGGTCAACCAGAATTAGGAAGTGGTTCTACAAATTCGAATATACCCTTTTCAAAAAATATTCCTGCCGTAACTATTGGTCGCGGAGGTACTGGTAAACATGGTCATTCACTTAATGAATGGTGGATTAATGAAAATGGTAGTCTTGCCATAAAAAATGCATTGCTAATACTATTAAGTCAAGCGGGTGGAATAAAGAATTAATAATAATGCTATTTGATTTAAATCTAGCAATTAGCGCTGCAACAAAAGCAGGTGCTTTAATTTTGAATTATTTTGAGTCTGAATATGAAATACATGAAAAAGGGTTTCATAACCCTGTAACAACAGCTGACTATGTTGCTGATCAATCCATAAAAGAAACTCTAATGAAAAATCGCCCAGATTATGGTTGGCTTTCAGAGGAAACTGTTGACTCTCTTGAAAGACTTAAAAAAAGAAAAGTATGGATTGTTGATCCTCTTGATGGAACAAAAGAATTCATAGAAGGAGTTCCAAATTTTGTAGTAAGTATTGCATTAGTTGACGATGGCTATCCTGTCATCGGAGTTTTGTACAATCCAGTAACAAAAGAATTATTTACTGCTGCTAAAAATGAAGGAGCTTATCTAAATGAAACCTCAATTAAATGCTCCTCAAAAGAAAATTTAAGTGAGATGGTTATGTTAACTAGTCGATCTGAATTACGTAAAGGTTTGTGGTCTCCATATAAAAATATTTTTCATAAGTTAAACCCTGTAGGTTCTGTTGCATATAAGTTGGGGTTAACTGCAGCAGCTAAAGCAGATATTTTTGCCTCATTGCGCCCAAAAAATGAATGGGATATTTGTGCTGGAAATTGCATTATTAATGAAGCGGGCGGAAAGCTCATTGACCTAAAAGGTAAACGTGTTATTTTCAATAGAGAAACTACTCTAATTCATCGGGGCTTAATCGCTGGTGAAAAAAGTGCTGTAGATAAAACTTTAACAATTTTAACATAAAAGAAGAAAATGTCAGATAATGCAATTAAATGTTTAGATAAAGGCTTTGTAAGACTTGTTGATTCGATGGGAGGAGATGACGCTATTGTCCAAGCTGCTCGTGTAAGCTATGGTAAAGGTACAAGCAAAGTTTCACAAGATCGAGGTCTAATTCGCTATCTTATGCGTCACCGTCATTCAACACCATTTGAAATGGTAGAATTTAAATTTCATTGCAAGATGCCAATTTTTGTTGCAAGACAGTGGGTTCGCCATCGTACTGCAAATATTAATGAATATTCACTTCGTTATTCAGAAGCACGAGATGAGTTTTATTATCCAGACCCTGAAAATATTCAATTTCAATCTGCTTTGAATAAACAAGGTAGAATGGGAGAGGTAACACCAGAATTAAAACAAAAAGTTCAGAATTATTTTAAAGAAATATCTGAACGAAGTTTCGCAATTTATGCTGAATTAAACCAAGCAGGTATTGCACGTGAATTAGCGCGTTCAATTCTTCCTGTTAATTTATATACAGAATGGTATTGGAAAAATGACCTTCATAATCTTTTGCACTTTATAGGTCTAAGATCTGATAGTCATGCTCAATATGAAATAAGAGTATTTTCTGATGCTATGGCAGAATCTGTTAAAGCTGTGGCTCCTTTTGCTTGGGAGGCATATCAAGATTATATTGTTAAAGGAATGCGTTTTTCAAGAATAGAACAGAGTCTCTTAGAGCGTACGCTACCAGAGCGTGTGATTGACGATATTAATGAAGATATAGCTTATCAACTCACTGCGACTCTTCATTCTAATAAAGCACGTGAAGAAATTGATTTGTACCCTCTTTATATTAAAGAAGGAGGGGTAGACTCTGAAGAAGATTTTAAACTAAAATGGGACTCTGGTGAAATTGAAATTGGCAATGTAAGAGAGCTCAGAGAATTCAAATTAAAATTAGAGAGCTTAAAAGCTTAGATTAATCTTTAAGATTTAATGGCTCAACTTTATATTTTCTCATTAAATACTGAATTAAATATTTTTTCAAAATTATGTCAGAGAACATGTTTAACAGAGCCAAAATTATAGATGAGAATTTCCTTTCATTAATTAAAAACGGGAATTTTCCATCTTCACAATCTAAATTAAGTTTATTGGATACAAATTTTTCTTCTAAAGATCTCATCTCTATTTTTGAATCCCAATTGATTAGCCGACATATAGATATAAAAGCAAGAAATTTAAAAAATGATGGTAAATGTTTTTATACAATTGGAAGTTCTGGGCATGAAGGCAATGCCGTCTTTGGAAGAATTTTTCAAATTCATGATATGGCATTTCTCCATTATAGAAGTGCACCTTTTTTTATTGAGCGATCAAAACAACTAAATGGTTCCACACCTATTTACGACCTGGCATTATCTTTTATGGCTTCATCAGAGGATCCAATTAGTGGTGGTCGACATAAAGTAATCGGAAGTAAAGACCTTAATATTCCGCCCCAAACAAGTACAATTGCAAGCCATCTCCCAAAAGCTGTAGGTACAGCCTTTTCAATCGATCGTGCAAAAGATTTAGGTATTTCAGAAAAATATCTAAAAGATGACAGTATTGTACTTTGTAGTTTTGGCGATGCTAGTGCTAATCACGCAACTGCTTTAAGTGCTTTTAATACGGCTAGTTTGATCTCGAGTCAAGGTGGCCACGTTCCAATTATATTTATATGCGAAGATAATGGTATAGGTATTTCTGTGCCTACTCAAGCAAATTGGATAGAAGAAAATTTTAAAAATCGATACTGTATAGATTACATTAAAGCAGATGGCCTTAATCTTATTGATCTTTTAAACAAATCGCTTATTGCGGAACAAGCTTGTAGAACCAAACGTAATCCAATATTTCTACATATGAAGACGGTCCGTCTAATGGGCCATGCTGGGTCTGATGTAGAACTAGGTTATCAATCAGTAAAAGATTTAGAAAGTTCAGAAAATAATGACCCGTTACTGCATTCATCAAGAATCTTAATTGAAAATAAGTGTTTAACAACTGAAGAAATTCTAGCGCTTTATCAATTGTCTCGTAAACAAGTAAATCATGTTTTTAACAACGCAACCTTACGCCCAACACTTAAGACTTCGAATGAAGTAATCTCATCTATTTCATTAAATCAAAAACAAAGGACACTTCCAAAAACCCCGGGTAAGAAAATAAGAAAAAATAAATTTGGTAATGAATTTAATCGCTTAGATATACCTCAACATATGGCAAAGCTTATTAACTATGCATTATTTGATATATTGATACGTTATTCAAATACTATAGTTTTTGGACAAGATGTTGCAGAAAAAGGTGGAGTTTACCATGTTACTGCTGATTTATTGAGGCAATTTGGTCTTCGCAGAGTATTTAATAGTCCACTAGATGAAACTTCTATTCTAGGCTTTGGAATTGGAACAGCACATAATGGATTTATACCTATTCCTGAAATTCAATTTTTAGCTTACTTTCATAATGCGGAAGATCAACTTAGGGGTGAAGCAGCAACTCTCCCTTTTCTTTCGAATGGTCAATATGTAAATCCGATGGTATTACGTGTTCCTGGATTAGGATACCAAAAAGGGTTCGGAGGACATTTTCACAATGATAATTCTTTGTCAGTATTTAGAGATATTCCAGGTTTAATTTTAGCGATTCCATCTAATGGTGAGGATGCAGTTAGAATGTTAAGAACTGCAGTAAGAGAAGCATATGAAAATGGTCGTATAATTGTTTTTATAGAACCGATTGCATTATATATGACAAAAGATCTTTATAAAGCTAAAGATGGTAAATGGGAATTCAAATATCCTCAATTAAATGATGAATCACCAATGGGGGAATTCAAATCTTATGGAAGTGGAAGCTCTCTAACAATTATAACTTATGGTAATGGGTTATATCTATCTCTTCAAGCTCAAAAGGATATCGAAAAAAAACTTGGGGGAAAAATTAAAATTATTGATTTAATGTGGATTTCAAATATTAATTACAAAAATTTACTTAAAGAAATAAGCCCAAGTAAAAAAGTCCTAGTTGTAGATGAATGCCGAAGAAGTGGCTGCCATGGAGAAGGAATCCTTTCTAGTTTAATACTTAAATCAAAAACTCCTTTAAATATTGTTTTACATGCTGCTGAAGATAGTTTTATTTCAATCGGCGTTGCTGCGACATCAACTCTTCCAAGCAAGGCTTCCATAGTAGAAAATGCATTGAATTTGGCTAATGCCTAAAGAACGATTAGTTGTTATTTGTCCTGGAAGAGGTTCTTATACAAGAGAATCCTCAGGTTATCTAGATTCGTTTAAAAATATTGCTAATAAAGAGATTAGTTGGATGAATAGTCAACGTGAAGCTTTAAAACTTCCTATACTTACAGATTTAGATTCTAATTCTTTTAAAACAAAAACCCATATGATTGGTATAAATGCTTCACCATTAATATATGCCTGTAGTTATGTTGATTTTCTTTCAATCGATAGAAGCAAATATGAAATTGTTGCGATTACTGGAAATTCTATGGGGTGGTATACAACTCTAGCTTTGAGTGGTGTGCTTTCTTTTGAAAATGCATTCAAATTAATTAATACAATGAGTTCATTAACCAAAGATGACAATGGGGGGCAAATAATTTATCCTATTGTAAATGAGAATTGGCAGATTGATGAATCTATAAACAAAATGATACTTAAAGAAGTTGAAGAAGCAGGCGCATATGTATCAATTAAACTTGGTGGATACATAGTAATTGCTGGAAAACAAGATTCATTAAACAAATTACTTAAAAAGCTTCCAATTAGTGATAAATACCCATTTCAACTACCATTTCATTCTGCTTATCATACCCCAATTATGTCGAGTGTTCCTGAACAGGCATTCCGCTTACTGCCTGAATCTTTGTTTTTAAATCCAAACATTCATATTGTTGATGGTAGGGGGCATATCTGGTCACCTTATTCAACAAAAATTTCAGAATTATATAGATACACACTAAAATATCAAGTAACAAAAACTTATGATTTTAACTCAGCAATTAATGTTGCAATAAAAGAATATTGCCCTGATAAGCTTATTTTACTTGGTCCTGGAAATACTTTAGGTGGATCTATTGCACAGATCTTAATTCAAAATTCTTGGTTAGATATTGATTCAAAAAAATCATTTATAAATAAACAAAATAAAGACCCTTATCTTATTTCCATGAGCATTAAAGAACAACGTAAGATAGTTTCCTAATAAATAAACGAATAGTGTAATTTTCTATACCTTAAAGGAATATTATGAAAAATTTTGGTCCCGATTTTTACAATTTATCAGAATTACTAACTGATGAAGAGTTATTAATTCAACAAACTGCAAATGAATTTGTAAAAACAGAGTTTATGCCTTTAATTCGTGAAAATTATGAAAATGGCACCTTCCCAATGGAATTGATTCCTAAATTAGGAGAGCTAGGTTTTATGGGTTCTTCGCTGCCTGAACAGTCTGGAGGTGCAGGTGTTAGTAATGTTGCATATGGACTTATATTACATGAACTTGAAAGAGGAGATTCTGGATTAAGATCATTTGCAAGTGTACAAGGATCTTTAGTGATGTATCCAATTCATGCTTATGGTTCTGATGATCAAAAAGCTAAATGGCTACCTGGATTAGGTGCAGGTGATTTAATTGGATGCTTTGGCCTGACTGAGCCAAATTTTGGATCAAATCCTGGAGGAATGGTCACTCGATGTAAGCGTGAAGGAGACGATTGGATCATAAATGGTAATAAAATGTGGATTACTAATGGTTCATTGGCTGATGTAGCTCTGGTTTGGGCGAGAGATGAAGAAGGAGTTGTTAGAGGTTTTTTGCTTGAAAAAGGGATGGATGGCTTTACCTCAAGTGATATACATGGAAAATTAAGTTTAAGAGCTTCTATTACATCTGAATTATCGATGAATAATGTAAGAGTTAATGATTCAGCAAGAATTCCGGATATTGAAGGGTTAAAAGGTCCTTTGAGTTGCTTAACTCAAGCTCGTTATGGAATTGCATGGGGTATGGTTGGCGCTGCCGTTGATTGTTATAACACGGCCCTTGATTATTCAAAAGAAAGAAAACAATTCTCTAAACCAATTGCTGGATATCAATTAACTCAAGCAAAACTTGCAGATATGGTGACATCAATTACTGAAAGTCAGTTATTAGTCTATCGTTTAGGAAGACTCAAAGATGAAGGTAAAATGACATTTCAACAAGTTTCGATGGCAAAAAGAAATAATTGTTCAATGGCCAGAGGTATTGCAAAACTTTCAAGAGAAATTTTAGGAGCTAATGGTATAGTAGGTGATTATTCACCTATGAGACATATGGCAAATATAGAATCAGTTTATACCTATGAAGGGACCCATGAAATGCACAGCTTAATCATAGGCGAAAATATTACTGGTATATCTGCTTACGATTCATAAGGGTTAAATATTTTGAGTGAGCATCATGATCATCCTGAACCTAGAGATGACAAAGATCTAATTTTTGCTGTTTTTATTAATGTTTCATTAACCTTATTTCAAGTTATTGGAGGTATTGTAGCCGGGAGCCTCTCTCTTCTAGCTGATGCTATTCATAACTTAAGTGATGCAGCCTCTCTTGGTATTGCCTTATTCGCAAGAAGAATAAGCAAAAAGCCAGCTGATGAGTCTAAAACTTTTGGTTATCAAAGAGCCGAAGTTATTGCAGCCCTAATTAATATTACTTTATTAATAACAATTAGTTTATATCTCATTTACGAAGCTTCCTGGAGACTTATAGAACCTCAAATTGTAACAGGCTCGATAATTATTTTGGTAGCGACTGCTGCACTTATCATAGATATTATCACAGCTTTTATCACTTTTAAAAAGTCAAAAAATAGCATGAATATGAAGGCTGCTTTTTTACATAATTTATCAGATGCTCTTTCTTCTGTAGGCGTAATAATTGCAGGAATACTAATTTTTCTTTATCAATTCTATTGGGTTGATACAGTACTAAC
>Ga0114993_10000908_pt1 | contig 34338 bp, 30 predicted proteins | sample ArcticOcean_MG_C_FD_87042 | JGI IMG/M metagenome (GOLD analysis project Ga0114993, IMG submission 87042) | Marine microbial communities from western Arctic Ocean - ArcticOcean_MG_CB2_150 | ecosystem: Environmental > Aquatic > Marine > Oceanic | place: Arctic Ocean: Canada Basin | collected...
GAAAAGTGTCGTCGACGCCAAATTCATCAACTGCGAATCGAACTGCTCCTGCGGTCCCTCTCGGTTCCGGCTCCACTGCTACGCGATACGGAATTCCCGCTATTTGACCGTCAGGATACGCGTCCAAAAAATCGTCAGGGCGGTAACCGAGGGATAAGCCCACTTCTTGTACCCCGTGTGTAGCTAAATGACCGACTACCCATTCGATCATTGGAACACCGCAGATCGGCAGCATCTGCTTTGGTAGGTCAGCAGTCAGAGGTCGTAACCGAGTACCGAAGCCTCCGACAAGCACCACCGCGAGCATCTTGACTCAGTTGTCGTTGGGTTCGTCCGACTCTGGTACTTCGCTGGTCGGTTCTTCAGTGGCGAGGGGATCGTCAGTGGTCGGTTCTTCAGTGGCGAGGGGATCGTCAGTGGTCGGCACAACTGGGCCCGTCTGATCGCTCTCATCTTGTCCGAGAGGCCGCTGTTCTTCAGACAGTCCTAAGTATTGGCGAAGATATGTGTCGTCAGGGCGAGGGATCTCAGAATCATCCATTCCTTCGGCCACCACGGCAAACATCAAGAGTTGTCCATTTTCATTAAGTCGCACATCACGAAGGTTCTCGGTGAAAACAACGGGCTTTTCGGCAGCCAAGGTGTTCCACTTCAGAACACGAACCTCCGCTTTCTCGCCGTCGCATTCGAAGTCGTTTTCAGAAAGCACACTCTTGTTGGGCAACTCGAAAGTACTGTCATCTAGCACCGTTTGGTTTTCGTTGAAGAAGGCACCGAGGGTGGCATATTGACCGGTGACAGTACTTACGAATGGGTGGATATGGATAAGACCGTCACCGTGAGTATGCATACCCGTCCGGTCATCGACGGAATCGTTCTCAAAGACCATGGGGGAAAGTTCGTCGCAGACATACACGCTGTATGCAGAATGCCAATGGTCATCTAACGAAGGATCACCAGCTGGGGCCAGGTCTGAGCGTTGATCTCGCGCAACGAACACCAGACCGATGCCTAGTAACGCAACGAGAATCATCGCTGCGGGGAAAAGAATGTTGCGGTCACCACCGCCGCCTTTACCGCCGGCTCCCGTGCTTGCGGCTTTGGCTACCTTCTTGGCTGCTGCTGATCTGGCCATACGGTTCGCCAAGTTACCGTCTGGAGGTCCCGGTTCCGCATACTTGAGGTTCTCTGCTCATTTTTTGAGTTCAGAAAAGAGGTCGTTATAGCTGTCAGCTACTGCTTCAGCTGATAGCCACTGTTCGGCAAATCGTCGTGCTTCGAGGCCTGCGGCAGCACGACCGTTGGGGTCGTCTATGAGCGCTGAGAGGGCGTCTATAAAGGCATCGGTGTCTCCGGCAGGAACACTTCTACCGGCCCCAGACCGGGTGACAACGAGGTCAATTTCTGTTCCGGGATCGACACTGGCAAGCACTGGGCGGCCTGCGGCCAGGATTGAATAAATTTTCGAGGGCACGCTGATAGACCCCATGCCGGGTTGGAGTGGCACGAGGTGGATGTCACCTGCGGCGAGTAATTCGTTGAGTCGATTGCGCGGTTGGTACTCCATGAAAGTCACGTTCGGCAGCTCCTCGGCTTCCGTTTCGAAGTGGGCTCGTCTCGATCCGTCACCATTGATGACGAAAACCACGTCGTCGCGGTCACGAAATTGTCGAGCGGCTTCAATGATGAGTTCTAAGGGTTGAGAAAAACCGACGTTGCCGGCGTACATCACGACCGTTTCATCGGTTAATCCGAGTTCACGGCGATAAGAGTTATTTCGTGTTGTCGGATAAAGGGATTGGGTATCGACGAAGTTTGGTATGACTCGAAGTTTTTCTTCGTTGTCAACTCGGGGAACTAGTCGTTTTCGTAAGTCATCTGAGAGCACTACGACCGCGTCAGACCGCGCATAGCTAAACAGTTCAAGTCTTCGCAAAATGTTGAGCAACCGACTATCAGTGAGCGTTCCGGTAGCCACGGCGGCGTCAGGGTGAACATCTTGAACGTTCAGCACGAGCGGCGCTCGATGTCGTTTGGCCGCGATCCATCCGGCTGGGGCGAGCGTCAAAGGGGGGCTCATCACCAGGACCAGGTCGCTCCGCCGAGTGAACACCGAAGCCAGCATCGCCATGAGGCTGAAGGCACTGAACGCCGCCGCTCGGGAGAAGAGGTTGGTTCGGTTAGTTGAGGCGAAGGGGTGAATGCGGGTGATTCGACCCCAGGCCGTTTTTTCTCTCCTTATAAGTCGGCCTCGCCATTCGGGTTCGATGGAGTGACGGCGATACCAAGGCACTGTTGTCACGACGTGAACGTGATGGCCGAATCGGCCAAATTCTTGAGCGAGTCGGGTCATGACATCGCCTGTTGGCGCAACGTCGGGGGCGAAGTGCGGGCAAATGATCGTGATGTTCATCTGGTCGCACCCTAGGAGTAGAGGAGTTCGCGGTAAACAGCGAGCTGGGCGGTGGACGTTCGGTGGTTTGAAAAATCGGCGGCTCGTTGGGTGCCCGAATCAATTAGTAGTTGTCGATGTTCTATGTGGTGCATGTGTTGCACCGCGTCTATCCACGTTTCGATGTCGAGGGGGATAGTGATCCCGCCGTTTCCTACTGTTTCTGGGACAGCACCGTGCTCGCTTGCGATTACCGGACAGCCTCTGGCCATAGCTTCGATGATGGGTTGTCCGAATCCTTCGTATTGTGAGGGAAACACGGTGCAGAGGGCTTGCCTGTATAGCGTGTCGAGTTGTTGGTCAGCGACCACGCCTAGGTGCATGATTCGGTCGGCGGCGGAGGAGCGACGTATCGCTGTCAGTGTCTCATCATGTGATGAGCCCTTCCCGCCGGTGAACACCAAATGAACATCGTTCATTTGCTCCACAAGCTCAATGAGGAACTTATGAGACTTGTGAGGCCAGGTGACGGCCGGGTAAAGCAAGAATTTGCCCATAGCGGCATTAGGGGGCTCTTGTTCTCGAGGGGTTTGAACATCAAAAGCGGGCGGTACTAGGCGACATTGTTCTTTCGGAAACCCGAAATGGCGATGCAGAGAATCAGCACAGAATTCACTTGGCACGCAAACAAGGTCGGCAGTGTCAAGGGCGCGCAAAATTGTGTTGTTTAGAAATGCTCGTTTCGTTGCCGAAAAGTTGTGCGGGATGTCGCGATATTGGACGTCGTAGATGGTGACAATCGATTTCGCCTTCGAATTGTGGTTGGGCAGTGTGCCCCCCATGTGGTGCACCAACGGGCTTCCTAGGTCCATTCCGAATAGATGTCGTTCTCGAAAAATTCGACCGACCCGACCAAAGGGAGCGTTTTGTTGATCAATCGTGAAGTACTGGGCCAGAAAGGGGTGCGCTTCACACACCCCAGGCGGGACCATCAATTGAATGGAGGGGCGGGCCTCAACTTCGCTAAGAGACTTCAGGAGTTGGGTCACGTACCTCTCTGAACCGCCGACAAGACCTGGGCGCAACCAGAGCAGGTTGACAGTCACATCGCTCACAGCAGACTCCTGTAGACCGCAACCGTCGCTGAGGCTGCGCTGTCCCAACTGAAGGCCGTACTTCGTTCATAACCGCGCTGGGCTAGTTCTCGTGCGAAGTGACTGTCGGTCAGAACCGTTCGCAGGGCATCGGCGAGGTCACCCACCGAGTTCGGGTCTATTGCAAGAGCGGCATCTCCGGCTACTTCCTCAGTCGAAGTTCCCTTAGAAGTGACGACAGGTGTTCCATAGGACATGGCCTCAAGGACAGGTAAACCGAATCCTTCGAGAAGGCTTGGGTAACAAAACACTGTCGCCTCGCTGTAGAGCGCCGCGAGTTCGTCGATTGTGACTGCGCCTGTGATCACAACGCGGTTTTTCGTATCGGTATCCAGGGGATGTAAGAGGTCTTGTGGCGTGATCCCCCAACCAGTTGGTCCGGCCAGTACGAGTTGAGTGTTGGTAGCAGAAGCAATTTTTGCGAAAGCATCGATCAGAGTCGGAATATTTTTTCGTGGTTCTAAGGTTCCCGCCGCGAGGACAAAGCTTCCGTCAATTCCAAAGCGTTGTCGCGCTTGTAACCCGGCTTCCTTTGTCACGGGTCTCGGGTCGTGACCCAGCGGCACAAGGTGCAACCGGTCGGCAGTTAATCCTCCAGCGCGCAGATCGGCAGACGTGGCGGCCGACGGGCACAAGACCGCGTCGGCTCTTTCAAGCACTCGCCGCCACGAACGCTCGAAGAGCCGTCGCGCGCGACCTGGGAAACGTTCTGGAAAACGACGAAATGCCAAGTCATGGACACTGACCACAAGCGGCGCTTTGCTAGCGGGCGGAGGCACGATAGTCGTGGAGTGGACTATGTCGTGACCTTTCACGTTCAGACGCGGAATAGGGGCACGTGACCATGCTTCGTAAAGCAGCGGGCGAGGCAACTTTAGTTTTCGGACGCTGATGGTGGGTGAAAAATCGGGAGGCGCTGGGCGTCGATGCCACGCTGAGAATCCTTGGACCTCGATGTCAGATCGGCGAGACAGCGCCGAAGCGAGGTCAACGGTCACTCGCGCCGTCCCCCCGGGCACGGGGTGCCACGCTGCCTCCATAGTCATGAGGACGCGTAGATCAGCGGTCACACAAACACTCCTACACGATTTCAATCGGTTTTGAGCGGTTCGTCACGTGCGACCCAGATCGTCGTAGCGAAATCCCAGTTCGATCATTGAGTCGCGGTCGAGGAGATTTCGAGCATCAACCAAGCGAGGAGACTTCATTAGGTCAGCTAGAACAGGCCAATTGGCTGAAGCGAACTCCGGCCATTCTGTAAGCACGACGGCCAGATCAGCTTGATTCACCGCATTTTCGATGGTTGTTGCTATCTCAATTTCGTTTGGTATGTCAGAGGTGGAATTAACCATTGGGTCATAGGCCCTAAGGATGGCTCCCTTCTTTGCAAGACGATGGGCGACTTCGATAGCTGGGGAGTTACGGAGGTCGTCAGTGTGAGCTTTATAGGTCAAGCCAAGTAACGCTATGTTTCGGCCGACCAGGTCTCCTTCAAGTAGGCGTTCGGCTTTTGTGGCAATGCGTTCGAATTGTTGTTCGTTTGCGGAAATTACGGCTCGCAACAAGTCGAACTCGTATCCAGCATCGGTCGCTATACGCACCAGTGCGTGCATGTCCTTGGGAAAACATGAACCCCCCCAACCTGGTCCGGGTTGCAAGAATCTGGGGCCAATTCGTGTATCTGAACCTAAGCCAGCGGTCACCGCGTCAATATCTGCGCCCACGGCCTCGCAAACAGCGGCGAGACCGTTGACGAAAGAGACCTTGGTCGCCAAAAAAGAGTTCGTGGCGTACTTGATGGTCTCCGCTGAAGCTGGGTCAACGCGGACTATTGGAGCGTCGATTGATTCGTAGATCTGCGCTACTCGGTCTCCCGCTTTGGAATCGTTGGCACCTATAACGATTCGGTCAGGTTGGAGGAAGTCAGTAACAGCGGCGCCTTCGCGTAAGAATTCGGGATTCGACACGACGAAAACGTCATCTCGCCGGATTGTGGTCGCGAGGGTGGTGTTGGTCCCGACGGGAACGGTTGATTTATTAACAATGATGGTTCCGGGTGATATGACTTCGCGAATTTGATTTACAACAGACAAGACCGTGTCGACGTCAACTCTCCCATCTTCCTTTTGAGGAGTGGGCAGACATAGGAATACAAATTCGCTTGATGTGACTGCGTTTTCCGCTCCGACTACAAATTGGAGGGAGCGGTTAGAAATTCCTGTTTGAACTAATTCCGGCAAACCAGCTTCGTGGATCGGAATTTTTCCTTGCTGCAGTTGCCTGATTTTTTCTTGGTCAATATCAACACATATGACTTCGTGCCCTATGTGAGCAAGGCAAGCGGATGTGGTGAGACCAACGTAGCCTGCGCCGATGACCGAAATTGTGCTCATGTTTACGCCCTTGTAGCCGTAATCGTGGGGTAGGTGGTAGTGCGCACAACCGAGATGTTAACGAGATCGCGGTGTTTCGCCGTCGCGGCGACGGATTGCTACCTGAGTGCGTGACCCCACTGGTGCACGCCCGGAGCTACCCACCGCACACTCCGAGCGCCTTGGGGGGCGCCGGCGCTTCCACGGCAGGGAGTGCGGCAACGGCTAATGGTGCTTTCACTGGTCTATAGCCACTCATGATGGCGGGCGGCACGGCGGCTAGTTCGAGTCGAATGTTGTTGCCTGACAGGGATGGGTCAGCTACAAGGGGCACTGTTTCTTTTAGATGTGCTGCCAACAGCACTGCTGCCGCGTCGCCTCCGACGCCGTAACGGATCCGGTTTAGTGGATACGCTTCGCTTTTTTGGTGTGACGCTTTGAAACCAAGACCTCGCAAGCGGGCAGCTGCCTGCGAAGCTGCGGGTCCACTGGTGCTTATTTGTACACGCTGTTCGACGACGTCGTTCCAGTCCAATCCCCGAAAAACGTCAATCACGCGTTGGTTGTGGTCGTTGTCTATTAACTCCAGCCCTGCAAGACCGTTGTGGTTTACATCAACAAGTTGGAACGCGTACCGATGGAGATCGTTGTCGACGTCTAGCCCTCTGAATCGGCGCGCTAGTTCTAAACCGTCGTCGAATACGCTCAAGGTGTTTGAGGTGCGGAGGTGGGTCGAGACGATGGTAAGGAGTCGTTGAAGGGTGCGCGGGTTCCCTACTGCTCTGTCTAGCGCCTGATCCAACGCCTCAAAAATGAAACGTTGCTGTCGACTGTTACGTTCGAGGTCGTTCCAGACTCCGAGACGAACCCATTCGCCATCGTCTTGTTGAGCAAGTAGGCGCCGGCTGCGCACGAAAGCGAGGGCGGCTTCGCCGTCAAGATGGGTCCACCCTTTGTTCTCCCAAAAGCCAGTTCCTCCTTTTGTGGGATCTCCGCTGTCTTGAATGGTCCGATCTCGGGTGGGTCGGTTCAAGCAAATAGATACGCCTCCTACGGCGTTGACAAGTCGGCGAAATCCGTCAAGATCGACTTCGACAAAGTGTTGGAGACCTATCTCGAAGTGTTGTTCAACTGTTTCAATCAGACGTGCTGCTCTCGTCTGAGGCGAGGAATCTAGGTTGTATGCACTGTTGATTTTTGCGACCGCGTCGGTGCTGGCGATAGGAACTAGTAGATCGCGCGGAACAGATACCACCGCGGCGGTTCCGTCGTTTCTCAATCGGAGGATCATGATGGTGTCGGCGAGGTGGTTGCCGATGGATGCTCGCCTTCCACTCATGATGACGTCATCGGATGCAATGCCGTCGACGCTGTCAGAGCCGACAAGCAGGTAGTTTTCGGCGTCTGGGTCATCATCGACTGGCGCTTCCGCGACGGCAGGTGGAAGAACGGTCTGATTTTCGTCGTCGTTTAGGGTGTCATCGGCTCGTTCGGTCTCAGAAGCGGCGATGGCTATGAGATCTGATGCTGTGACTGGCTCACGCACTGGAGCGGTGAGAACGTCGTGCACTGCGAATCGTTCAACCTGGTCTAGGTGCCACACTGCGTAGCCGATAACGAAGGAACCTAAGAATCCGGCGGCGGTAGCCAAGGCGAGGATGAGTAAGACCAGCTTCTCGATTGGTCGACGAGATCGACGTAAACGGGTTCTGGACATCGTCAGTGAACGTACCCGAGCGAACGAGGTGTCACTGGTCGCGCGGGGATGTGGCGTTAGAAAGAGCCCACTGGCGAAGCTCGCCGAGCTGACCTATTTGAAGACGCTGATCTTCGAGTTCGAAGTAGCCATGTTCGTTGTAATGCGACGAACGCCATTGATGCGCGTGACCGAGTCTTTGCTGCCAACGGGTAATCGCTGGTAGGTGACTAAATGTTTCTAGTTGCGGCATTCCAACACGGCCCTCAAGTAACAGGGCTCTAACTACTCGACTCCAATTGGTAGAGGCGACGGATTTTCGGGCCTCGAATCCGAGGCGTGATCGCTCTGATTCATCTTCAACTATTTGTTGCACTGAACTAACAATTTCGTCGAGGTCGTTTACTAGGTATCCATTAGTGTCATGGTGGATCGTGTCAGTTGCAGCGGCGTTAGTAGAAAGCGCTATTACGACTTTTTCTTTTGCCATCGCTTGTCGAAGCGGTGCGACGCGACTTGTGGAAGCGGCTGCGTCGACGATGATGCCGACTCGGCGGTCATCTTGTAAGAACACTTCTATTCCGGCACTTCGAAGTTTGGCTATTACCTGATGTTGAAATTCGCTTTGCAGCACCCATACGCCTGACTGAGATGGTAAGTCCGAGCCGGGAAATTCGACGGGCAGAGGGACAGCGATTGGTGTCGCTATTCCGCGTTCGACTGCTATTGGGAGGAGATGTCTTGCGGCAACAACGGTCCATTCGGAAACTTTTGGAGTCGGCTCCGTGACGTATCTACGAACCTCGTTACCTGGGGGGACTGGTTCATCATTGACGGCTAGGACTATGTCGTACCCGCGGTGTGTGCTTTCCGACGAAATAATTTCTGCATCGACTTGTGTGCGGCGCAATACTGCAGCGAGGATCTGGTTGCAGTGAGTGCCTGAGGCTATTCCGATCCGCATCGTTAATCAGAGGAGTCGAATCGCGAACGCAAAAGGTCGTGTTGTCGTTCGAGACGAACAAGTTCGATCTGCGCGGCCTCAATGGCAGCTCCCAAATCGTCAATAAGTTGTTCGTCACCCGCGGTTATAAGTTCGAGCCGAGCGACAGATTGATCTAGCAAGCGGTTGGCGGCCTCGGTCTGATCTGTTCGTGTTCGTTCCGAAGAAACGGCAGAAGATACAAGATCGATAGCCGCTGCAAGCTCATCAGCGACCTGATCGATGGCCGCTGCAAGCTCTCCAGCGACCTGATCGATCGCTTTTGGATTGAATATGGCGGTTGTGCGTAGCTTTTTGGAACTCAGTTCGGTTCCAATCCGTCGAGACGTTTCGAGATGAGCAGCAGCTCGCGTCAACGTGTCGTCGATGGGGTCGTCTGTCATAGGTTCACCACCTTGGTCCTCGAGTGCCCGAAATATGAGAAAACCGCGATCTGGGAGGAGTCGGGCTCGGTGCTATGCCTGCTCGTCGAAGCGCGCGTTCCAGATTTTCGGGGATGGTGAGTTCCGCCCGTGGCGCGAACTCGGCAACTGCTGAGTGCTCATTTTCAACTACCACGACATCGTCGCGATTCCTGCGTTGCTGCAGTTGCATGGCGTTGTCAAGCACAGCGACCGAAATGTTTCTTGCGCGTAGTTCGCGGACCAGTTCTGGGTACCGACCAATCACTGCTACCCGGCCATGAGTAGTGGCTGTTTCGCCGGGCCAGGCATCTTGTTGAGTTCCTCTGCGCATCCAGTACCAACGGTTTTCGGTTCGAGCATGGTTGCGGTGGGAAAGCCGTTGAATTGCCGACGAGGTAAACGACGCACCAATTCGGTGCATGACTCTCGATTCGTTGACGACTGCTACGACTTTTTTGTTCGAGTGGGCGACTGCGCACAAGTCAGCATCTTCGTAGTAGCCGAGCCCGTAGGAAGGATCGAATCCCCCCACCTTTTGGAACCAGTCGCGTTGCACGGCCCAACACGCTGCAGAAACATGGTCCACAGGGACAGTACCGATATTCAATGTTTGTGCACGATGGATATGGCCGTCTGCGGTCAGTGAGGCTCCGCTTTCAACAACGTCACCGTTTTCGTTGACATATAGGGGGGCAGCTATCACCGCTGATTTTGTTTCGATTGGAGCAAGAAGAGGGGAAAGCCAATCCTTAGTTACTTTGAGGTCCGAGTTCATGATGACGACGATCTCGGAGTTGGAAGCCCGAACTCCTAGATTTGCTCCTCCTCCGTATCCTAGATTCCGGTCAGATCTCACTAGGCGCGGCTGGGATCTATGACGTTGAACCCGTTCATATGTGTCATCTGGAGAGGCGTTGTCAACCACCAAGATTTCGTGTGCCTCTGGTGTGTTATCAACGATGGAGTCAAGCAAGTCTTCGACTAGATCGGGCTGGCCATAGGCGACGATTGCCAGCGTCGCTCGAGGAGCACAACTCATCGGTTTCTACCCATGAGTTCAATGTCGGCTTGATAGCGGGCTCTCAGCACGGCGTGAGTGTCATTGACGATGTCAAGGTCGCCGCTGAGCGAAACAAGCAGATCCGCTATGCGGCGAGGATTTTTGTTAGCTATTTGATTGATGAGCTGATCCGCTTGTTCCAAAGCCCAGCGTTGGCTGTTTTCAAGCAGTTCGACGGCGCGATGATCATCTGTTCTCGAAAAGTTCAAGATCTCTGCGATGGCGTGTCCGACTGACGTGGACGCTGTAAATGATGCAGCTTCGAGCGCTACCCCTGTAGCCCACCATGCATCAACTTCTTCCGTTAAATTCCAGTCCCCTTCATTAGTTTCGACAAGATGGATTTCTGAATCGCCTACCTGAAGCGCAGCGCGTCCCGCTAGTCGCATTCGTTCGGCTCTCTCGGGCTTGAGTCGAAGTAATCCAGCCACAGCATTTATGTCAGGTTCGACTATGCATGGTCCCTTGCCACCGAGAGTCACGTCGGCATAGGGAGCGGCCCACTCGAGGGCGAGAACAGCGGCTACTGCTAGGACCCCATCTGTTGGCGTATCGCCAACCGGATGGACTGTCATTTGTAGCCGTTCATGCACAGAGCGCCTCCAATAGTTCTGGGAGGCTCTCGCGAAAATCGGGTGGCGGATCTAATCCGGCTCGATGCAGCTCCGCGTTTTCCAGTACCGAGTTGGCTGGTCGTTGCGCTGGCCGCGGCGGGTCGAGTTGGGACGTAGCAATTGGGCTGACTTGGGTAATCGGGTGTCCCATATGTTTCAGAATTGTTTGTGCGAACTCGAACCAACTGACTGCACCCTGATTTGTGACGTGGAAAATTCCGTGAGCCTGCAGGCTCACCAGCTCTTGGATTGTCGCGGCGACGTCACGGGTAAACGACGGGTGACCTATTTGGTCGTCCACAAACACCATCGGAGATTCGGATGCGGCGAGGCCTACGATAGTTTTGAGGATGTTCGATCCGTGCAAGCCACATAACCACGAGGTTCGGACTATTAAGTCCTCTTTCCGCATAGCTAGTTCGCCTTCTAGTTTCGTTTGGCCATAGATCGATTGCGGGTTGGTCTGGTCATGCTCAAGGTAGGGGCGATCGAGGACACCATCGAAGACATAGTCGGTGGAGATCTGGACTACTCGCGCACCGCACTTTTGGGCTGCTGCGACGAGATTCCTTGGTCCTTCAGAGTTAATTAAGCGAGCCTTTTCTTCATTCGACTCGCAGCCATCTACATCGGTCCACGCCGCAGCGTTGATAATTACGTCTGGGCGGTAATGAAGCATCGCCGAATCAACAGCTTCGGCTCGAGATATATCTAACTCGCCGCGGTTAAGCACGAGGGTTTCGGATGTGTCGAACACCTGAGCGAGATCTTTCGATAGCTGTCCGCCGCCACCGGTAATGAGTACCTGGGGTTCGACGGTCACTCCGCGGCCTCCAACAGCGCTTCGCTTAACGTCGGGTACACAAATAGGCTTTCATGAATATCTTGGACCTTGAGGTTCGCGCTGACCGCGAGAGCGACTACTGATATCAGTTCGGCGGCGTGTTGACCGACGATGGATCCGCCGAGAACGTGGCCTGTATTGGGATCGGAAACAATCTTGACGAACCCAAGCGGATCATTGTTGATCAAGGCCTTTGCGTTTGACGAAAAGGGAACTTTCGTGACTCTGATCTTTCGCCCAGTTGCGAAGGCTTCCGCTTCTGCAAGGCCAACGTCAGCGATCTCTGGTTCTGTGAAAATCGCTGAGGCCGCCTTGTCGTAGTCAAGATGACGGTGCTCGCGCCCCTCGTGCAACCCCATGAGATGCTCAGCAATCTTGCGACCCTGCATGGACGCGACGGATGAAAGGGGCAATTTGCCCGACAAATCACCTGCAGCGTAAATATTGGGGACCGACGATCTGAGATTATGGTCAACGTTGATGTAACCGGATTCATCGACGAGTACTTCAGTGTTGGCGAGTCCTAAGTCTTCGCTGTTGGGTTCCGAGCCGATGGCCAGCAACGCGTGTGTTCCCGTGGCCGTTCGTCCGTCGCTACAACGAACTTCCACTGAATCACCACTTCGAATAATCTCGGTGGCTCTCGCACCTTTTAGTAGCTGGACTCCTCGATCTATAAAGTTTTGCTCTAGGAGGGCGGCGGCTTCGGGGTCTTTTTGGGGAAGAACTTGTTGGCGACTGACAACAAGGGTTACTTGGGAACCTAACGAAGCAAACATGTGGACGAACTCGACACCCGTAACCCCTGAACCAACCACAATCAGATGGCCTGGCATCTCGTCTGGGGGGTAAGCGTCGCGAGTGGTGAGAATGCGCTCTTTGTCGATTGAAGCCCACTCAGGGATGCGCGGGCGGCTCCCGGTGGCAAGCACTATCGCATCGGCAGTGAGTTCGATTGGGCCGTCAGCGGTATCGGCGCATACCTCGTGGTTACTCAGAAGACGGCCAGTGCCTTTATAAATTGTCACGCCCTGGCTAGTCAATAGTTGTGTTACTGCTTGCTCAAGGCGCTTCTCGATCCCTTGGATTCGAGCTCGTAGATGGTCGGCATCGACTCCAGTTTCGACGTTGGCCAATCCCATTCCATCGAGCCGTCGAGCGAACGAAAGCGCTCCCCCCGTTGCGATCATCGACTTAGACGGCACACAGTCACGCAAATGGGCGGACCCGCCGACGATGTCGCGTTCGATGAGCGTGACGTCAGCTCCGAACCTCGCTGCATAGGTGGCGGCGTCGTGACCTGCCGGTCCCCCGCCAATGACAACAACCCGCTTGTTCGTCATGACCGAAGTGTACGGTGCCGCTTTGGGATCATCCTTTCAGGTCACCTTGCATCGTTATGTCTTTCTGCTAATTGTGGGTGAGCAGAGGTCGTCAAACTCCACGATTTTGATCCGGTCGCGGTTGGCATACGTCACCTGATTCTCTGGATCAATCCGCAATTTGTATTCGCGAAACGTCATTTCGAGCGCGTCAAAGGCCAAAATCCGTCCTCTGAGTGAGTCGCCAAGATTCAGAATCACTTTTATCGTTTCGAGGGCTTGGATGCTGCCGATTACGCCGGGGAGAACGCCCAGAACTCCGGCTTCTGCGCAAGACGGCGCGAGTTCGGGCGGAGGGGGTACTGGGACATAATCGCGGTAAGTGGGACCTTGCAGAGGGTCGAAGATGGTTACTTGGCCTTCAAATCTGAAGATTGAGCCATGGACAACGGGAATGCCAAGTTTGACTGAAGCGTCGTTCAACAGGTATCGACTTGGGAAGTTGTCGGCGCCATCGATAACAGCGTCCCATCCAGATAAGAGTTCGAGGATGTTGTCGGCGCCAAGACGAGTGTCAAAGGTGACCACATCGATGTCGGGGTTCAGCGAGGTGATCGTCTGGCGAGCTGAGTCGACCTTGCGTTGTCCGACACGTTCGGTGTTATGAATGACCTGACGTTGCAGGTTGGATTCGTCGACTACGTCCATGTCGATAATGCCGATGGTGCCTACACCAGCGGCGGCGAGGTACATCGCAGCCGGAGACCCTAAGCCTCCTGCTCCTAGGAGAAGTACTTTCGCGTCCAAAAGTTTTTGTTGACCTTTTTCTCCTACCTCGGGTAACGATAGGTGGCGTTGATAACGGTTTCGTTGCCGTGCGTCTAGTGCTTGAGGGGTCTCCCACGGCCGACCTTCGGACTTCCACTTTGTGAACCCGCCGTCCATTGAGACCACGTCGGTGTAGCCCAGATCTTTGAGGGTTTTCGCGACGAAGGCTGAGCGAGTACCCGCCGCGCAGTAGGCGACAATTGGAACGTCGCGGTCGGGAATTCGGTTTTCGATGTGGCTTTCGAGTTGGCCTCGAGGGATGTGGGTTGCGCCGACAAGAGCGCCTTGTTCGAACTCTTCAGGTTCTCGGACGTCGAGCGTCACGCTGCCATTTTGGACAAGCTGCGCTGCCTCTGCCGTATCGACTTCTCGGATCTGTTCTTTCGTTGCGGCAAGCAACTCTCGAAAGCTGGCCATTGACTAGCTCCTAGTCGGGGTCGGGTACCGACAACTCACCCAGACAATCCTACTAATTGACTGGTCTAAGACTCCTTCTCGTCTCGCGTCTCGCCTTCATTGGCTTCGACTGGGAGATTTGAGACGCCGCTGACGGCGATAGAAAGCACTTCGCTGATTGACTCGCGGATCACTAAGTCAGCTAAGTGATCCATTTCGGTGGGCTCCGCATTGACTATCGCGATCTTTGCTCCTACTCGTTGCGCTGCAGGTACGACCGCTGCGACTGGGTACACAGCCAATGTGGTGCCGATTGCGATCATCAGATCGCAGTTTTGAGCGGCGACTTCTGCGCGCAGTAGGTCTCGTTGCACTAACGACTGCCCAAAGGAAATCGTTGCACTTTTAAGGATTCCGCCACATTCCGGGCAGTCAAGGTCTTCTTCGCCTTGGCGAACTCGGTTCAGCGCTATCTGCATGTCATCGCGGTAGCTGCACTCTAGACATGCCACTTCTCTCAACGTTCCGTGGACCTCAACGACTTTTTCTGGAGAACTGCCTGCTGCATGGTGGAGCCCGTCGACGTTTTGTGTGATTAGTGCGACCAGTTTTTTTCGCCGCTCTAGCCGCGCCAGTGCTCTGTGGCCGTCGTTGGGGTCAGCTGACCAAGCCCGATTGTCGAGACGGTCTCGCCAAGAAGCCTTCCTAACTTCGGGGTCGGAAATGAAGTTCTGAATATTTGAAGCTTTCTCGGCTTTGGGATTTTTGGTCCAGATACCGTTAGGCCCTCGGAAATCGGGGATGCCTGAATCGGTTGAGATGCCAGCGCCCGTTAGTACTGTGATTCGGTCGCATTCGTCGATCCACCGGGTCAGTTCACGAACCTTCGCGTCGTGTGAAAGATCGTCAGCCATTCGATATTTCCGATTTCGCGTTGCTCCGGTTAGCTGGAACCATCCACTGTGGAGCAGGCGTTATGAGTTCTTTCCTCATGCCTTACCAACCAGTCGCAAGTTCTAGGAGTGTCCTGACTCCGAAGCCTGTTGCTCCTTTGGGAAATTCGCCTTCGGTGTCATCGGTAGTTACCGGACCCGCTATGTCGAGATGTACCCAGGGTGAATCTCCGACAAATTCTTGTAAGAAAAGTCCTGCGACGAGGGCTCCACCGAATCTGCCCGACCCGATGTTGCGAAGGTCAGCTGTTTGCGAGTCGAGTTGTTTTCTGTATTCGGGTGGAAGCGGTAAATGCCACACACGTTCACCCGCTTGGGTTGCTGCCGTTTCAACTCTGGAGATTGCTCCCTCGTCATTCCCCATAAGACCTGCATACTTTTGACCCAATGCGACCAGGCAAGCGCCAGTCAAGGTGGCTAGGTCTATCACTAAGTCCGGTTTATCTTCCGCGGCTAGAGATAGCCCATCTGCGAGAACCAGGCGTCCCTCTGCATCGGTATTCAACACCTCAACGGTCTTCCCGTTTCGTATGTGTAGAACATCGCCAGGTTTGGTTGCGTTAGGACCGGGCTGGTTGTCGGTACAGCAGCAGGTACCTATGACGGTGATGTCCGGCGAGTACGCAGATATGGCGCTCATCGCGCCAATAACGGCGGCGGCTCCACCCATATCTATTTTCATTTCTTTCATACCCTCAAATGTTTTGAGGTTTAACCCACCTGTGTCGAAGGTGATGCCTTTGCCGACGAGATGCAACGTGGCGCGACTTTCACCTTTGGGACGCCATGTCAGCCGCACGAGACGGGGCTCTTCGGAGGATCCTGCGTTCACTCCAAGAATGCCGCCGCACCCTTCTTCTGTAAGTCGGTCTCGGTCCCAGACTTCTACTTCGAGTCCAGAGGAGTCACCGACTGCTACTGCTTCGTCCGCGAGTTGGACTGCGGTAAGAGAACCTCCTGGACGGTTCACTAGATCTCGGGCGAGCGCGATCGCGTCTGCAACTGCGCCTGCCTTGTTTAGAACAACGTCACTGTCAATCCCGTCCGGCGCGATCAGGGTGATTCTGTTGAGGCGTGACCCAGATTCGGGAAACCCTTTGAGTTCATCGAATCGGTAAGACGCCAGGAGGAATCCTTCGATAACTGCTTGGAGAGCCACCTCTGCTCCGAGCGTTGGAGCTGCCACTAACGGCAGCAATGTGGTGACTGATTCGAGTTGTTCGCACGCCCGCCAAACGGACGCCGCAGCCGATCGAACATCAGCGGCGGTGAGTTCTTCAGTTCCTAGTCCGATTGCGATGACCACAGGGCTCTGTTCGGGCAAAAGGGCGGCTTGCCCTAGCTTTGCCTCAAATCCACTTGCCGCGAGAAAATTGTCACTCACTCCAAGAGTTTCGAGGTCATTTCCTGTGATGGGGCGGTCTCGGGCAACACTTTCGTCGTCCGCGCCTGATGCGACAACCATGGAAGAAATCGGTAATACGTTGGGCACAGTTCTCCTTTCGTGCCAGTCCAATGTTCAAGATTCGCGACTCGGTAAGGATTGACCCTCCTGCCAGCGTGCCAGAGTCCATAGAAGGTCGGAAAGTCGATTGAGGTAGGGCAACACCTGAGAGTCCGGGAGGTGCGCAGCAAGGCTTGCTCTTTCGGCTCGTCGTACGATGACTCGTGCCCAGTCAAGTCGGGCTGAAAGTTCTGTCTGGCCAGGAACTGTGAATTCAGTGGGAGCTTCGAATCGGGCGTTGACATCATCGATTAGCAACTCCAATGCAGTGACCATTTCTGTGGTTACAAGCGTGACACTGGGCTCAAGTTTTGTTCGGTTTTTGGGGAGAGTTGCCAGTTCGGCCATGGCGACGTACAAGTCTCGACACAATGTTGTGAGGAGTCCGTCTAGTTCAGAGTCGGTAACCGCTGCACGGGCGAGGCCGATAGCGGCTTGAGCTTCGTCAACTGATCCATATGCCGTGGGAAGCGCAGAACCTTTGTCGACTCTGCCACCATACAAAAGGCCGGTAGTGCCGTCATCGCCAGTCTTGGTGTAAATCTTCATTAGGCAGCCAAACTAGCCCGGCTGTGCCGCAGACTAAAGGTTGACCTCACATAGGCTCGCGAAGTGACGTTGCGCGGCTATTGGATGCTTACCTCCGATTACCGGTTGCTGCAGTTCCAAGATGACGTGAGTGAGATCAAGCTTGATTTCACGTCGCGCCCTGTCGCTATTGCGAATACACGCGACGGTCAAGGATGTCTGGTGCTTGAGTCAAATGGTCATATTCAGGCGCATGGGACGGCAAGAGCGTTAGGTGATTTAGCTGCGCTAGATATGGTTGCGCCTCCCGTTGATATTGCGTCATCGCCAGCGGGCGTCGGGTACTGGGTGATCGATTCGGAAGGCAGCGTGTTCAGCTTTGGTAACGCGCATTTTATGAAGGGTGTGCCACAGGTGGCTGAGAGCTCGGCAGGCGCGGTGCGGGTTGAACCTACTGCTAATGCTGATGGCTATTGGATTGTTGACGCTCGCGGCGGAGTCCATACCTTCGGCGCTGCCCCATTCCACGGTGCTTTAGTGGACCAACATCCAGTCGATGATCTACGCGTGGTCGATTTCGCTGCCGCTCCCGACGGTCGCGGTTATTTGTTTCTCGATTGCGACGGGCAGGTTTATCCCGCCGGCGACGTTGAATATTTCGGCTCACCTAACGATCTTGGGAGAGTTGATGCGGTGGGACTGATCTACAGGCCGGGTGGGTACCTAGTGGTCGACGCTAGGGGCGCTGTTACGGCATTCGGCGATATCGCAAATTTGGGGTCGCCGGTTGGTGGAGGTGTGGGGGTCTTGGCGGTCGCATGACTCATGCCAAGGGGTGCCCGCGAGGCAACCAAACTTGTTTTACCTCATCCGCGAAGTAGTACTGGGCGTGCCGGGAGAGTCTCGGGTTGTAGTACGGGTCGTCTTGATCTAATGGGTCGCCCCAACGCTTCTTGAAGAAATCTTCGTCCTCGCTGGGGTGCAAAGAACCCCGTAAAGCAGATTCTTGATGCAGCAGCGCGGCATGAGGCTGATACACGAGGTCGTACCCCAGTTGGTGAATCCGCAAAGTCAGGTCGACATCATTGAAGGCGACTCGGAGTCGCTCCTCGAATCCTCCCACTTCCCAAAACACGTCGGTACGGACCATCAGACACGCCGCCGTCAGCGCCCACGAATTGCGTACAAGGTTTCCGATACTGAAGTAGCCGCGAGAGTTGGTGTTGACAGCCACTCCCCCGACGCCAACCGTTATTCCTTCATGTTGAATGCGCCCATCGGGGTAGCTCAGTTGGGCTCCCACGGCGCCCACTCGGCGTTGCTGTGCATGGCCAATCATCGCGTCGATCCAACCGGGTTTGGTGATCGTGATGTCGCAGTTAAGGAACAGCAGGACATCGCAATCGATTTGCTCCGCAGCCATGTTCATCATCCGCGCGTATGAGAACTGGTGTGGATAATCAATCACTGGCCCGTTATGCCTATCCATCCATTCGAGAGTGTTCGAATCGGTGCTCTCATTGTTGACGACCATCACTTCGACTTCGGGCCACGAAGTGGTCTCTGCGATGCCGCGCACGCATTCAGAGATGAGTTCATAACGGTCGCGTGTCGGGATGATGATTCCCACGCGTGGTTGACCCACAATGGGGTACCTGACGTTGTATGTGCCCGCATCGAGGCCTTCTTCTACGTTGCCTTCGATGCCTCTTCGGTCGAGAGCGGCTGTGAGAGCACGTTGCCCGGCAGCCCAAGCGCCTGACTTTTCTGATACCCCAGCAGCGGTCGACCCTGGCAAGACTCGCCAGTGATAAAGGTTTCGAGGTATGTGAACTATTTGGTTGGTGTTTTCGGTGGCGCGAAGTGCAAGGTCGTAGTCTTGAGCTCCGTCAAAGCCTCCTCGCCAACCACCGATTCGGTTGATTAAAGCGCGACTAAACACGGCAAAGTGGCAGACATAGTTGTAGGACAGATGCAGATCTGGCGACCATCCAGACTTTGCGTAACTGTGGTCGTAGGACCCATCGCTGAAGAGTTTGTCTTCGTCTGAATAAAGGAATTCGACGTCCGGGAACTCGTTGATAGCTCTCACGACTTCGGTGAGTGCATCAGGCCGAAGTAGGTCGTCGTGATCTAGCAGCGCCACGTATTGGCCCTCTGAAATGTCAAAAGCTGTGTTGGAGGCTTGTGCGATTCCCCCGTTGTTATTTCGCTCAACAAAGACAATTCGTGCATCGGTTGAGGCGAATTTGCGGCATAGCGCCCTGACATCGTCATCGTCGGAGCAGTCATCGACCAGACATAGCTGCCAACGTTCATATGTTTGGGTGCGAACCGATGTGATGGTTTCTTCAAGGACATCTAGCGGCGTGTTGTACACGGGGGTGAGGATTGAGATAAGCGGACGAATCTCTAAATGAGTTCCTGGGTCAGTGTCAGGATCCGCTTCAGCTTCGGTTCGTGATCGCCGATACTGTTTGAGGTCCATGCGGTGGCGCCTGCCAGTGCCAGGGGAAATCAACCAGTCGCTTATTTCCTCTTCATCAACTGCTGCTGTGACCCCGACTGCGGTAAGCGCATCTTGAAGTCCCGTCGGCTCAGCAGCTGGTCTGGGGGGAACTCGTCTTCGTGCGGCTGCTCGTAGCATTGCTGGTCCGATGTCGGAGCTATGGACTATTTCTAGGTCCCATTGGCTCGGCTCATCAACGTGGAGCGCTACTTGTGGTGTGGCCACGATCGGTATACCGACGGTTCGAGCTGCTAGCAGTTGAGCCCAAGCTGTTGGTCCTGTGTGGCGCGCGGCAACAATCATCGATGCTTCGCGGAGCACGTCAATCAGGGGGCCGTTTCTTTCGACAACATCAAGGCCGTCGTTGCGGTTACGCCAAGCACCGAAAGCGCGTTCTGTGACTATTAAAGGTTTGCCGATAGTCGGATCGAGACGCGGTGCTATTTCGTCGATGAAGTGTTGAACCGACGCTAGATCGGGGTCACCGAACTCGCGGTGGGGCGCAGCAAGCAGAAGAGGCCGCGTTCCTGAGGAAGTGGGGAACCGAATTTGTGGTGGTCGAACGACGCGAATCTTCGCCTGGGAGCCAACCGCCTCGACTTCTTTTAGCTCTGAGTTCGAGCACACCCAGATCTCATCGACTTGGGCCAGTAATTCTCGATCACGCTGGTGACGAAGACTCGCCACGGTGTCGCGTCCCGAGTGTTCTGCCTCGGCGATGAGCGCCAGGGAGAGATCTGGTCGTTGCAGCGATAAAAGACAAGAACCATCAACAATAATTTGAGCTGAAGGTCGGTGAACACGACATAGGGCTGCCGCTCGGTGAGCGAAGCCTCCTCCGCACAAGACGACGATGTCGCTCCTGTTGGCTTTCCACCATTGGGTGGCGTCAAGGCCTGTGGTTTCGACTGTTAGGCCGTAAAGACTTTCAAGGCCGTCATTCGGGCCGTGAAGAACGAGGTTGGTCTTCGCACTGCTACTGGAGAAGGCTTTGCAGATCTGCTCTGTTCTCCAGCCAGTGGGGTCCATGCCTGGCCTTGGCACCGCGTCAAGGAAAATCGTGACGTGTTTTTCGGAGGGAGCGTTCATCAGCGGCCGAGTTGCCTCCGGAGCCAGCGAAGAACGGCTAGGAGATCGCGTTCTACTTGCGAGATCACACTGGACCAGTCAACGGTGCGTTGCAGACGGGCAGGTCCCTGGTCTAGCTGGGCGACGCGCATTTCCAGTTCATTTAGTCTGCGGTGCTGGGTTCGTAGCTCAAGTCGACTGGTTGCAGCATCGGTGAGGGCGGTGTCTCGTTCCTCTTCTAATTGTCTCAGCGCATAACGCAGTTCGTCGATGGTGTGTTGTGATCGGCGTCGTTGCTGCATCCAATGCACCGATTGTTGGTGTCCCAGCGTCATGAGTTGCTGGTTGCGTTCGCTTTCTTGCTCGATCGTTCGCTCCGAGAGCGACCTGCCCAGGCGAAGAAGTGCGGTTTGCTCGACTATCTCGGCTAATCGGCCCATTTTTTGTTCAATTGAAAAGTGTCGTCGATCCCCCGAAGGGTCCGATACTGCTCTCCACAGGTCGCGTTGCATGTGCTGATCATCAACGTCAGCTTCGAGGAGCACGGTCCTACCGTGAAGAACTCGAGCTAGGTGATGAAGAGAGACGTCGCTCGTAACGACCACAGCTGAGTGTTGGATGAGGGACCCGAATTGTTCTGGGTCAAGGTCAGTTCCGACGTCAGTTGCGCTTTGGCCATGTCGGGCAAGTTGTGTCGCGAAGTGGGACTGTTCGTCTATGGGGCCGATGAGTGAAATAGGGAGTGATCTCGAAAGGGCATGGCGAGCAACCTCAGCGGCGACCACGTCTGAACATCGAGTGGTGACATCAACAAGAATTGATTCGCCGAGAGATGGAGCCGGGTGCCTCTCTTCTACCAGGCTCGGTGTCAGGTAGCGGGGAATAAGCGCAACCGCGTCCTCCATAGACATTTCCGCTGACGCTGGATCTACCCAAAACTCGTACGTGCTACCGGAATCAATGAAACCGACAACGACATCCAGTTCGCCGCCCATTTCTGAAACATTTTCAGGCACAGTGTTGATAGCAACCGTGGTGTCATGAAGCCAGGGTGAAGCTGTTGGTGGTTGAACGAACCATTGGAGATCGGTAGGTGAATTACGCCACGCAAGTTCTGCGCCAAGGGCCCGCGCTGCAAGCCATCTGACTGGATGCTGTTCTTCGGTGGGAAGAATCACGCCTATGCGCAGTACTTCTCGTCCACCTGGGGAAGAACCAGCGGAACTGTCCGCACTCAAGTCATCTGTTGTCGGTGATTTGATCGAACCCATCGATGTAACTCCAACCGTTTGTTGACAGCCCGTCTTTGCGATCCTGGGTCATTGTACGCGGGGTGTTCGGTTTGAAGGCCGCGCTCCGGTATTAACGGTTCGGATGGCCGGGAGCGCCCTTCTCGTGAGAGACGGGTGGTTGCCAGGTTCCACGCAGGTCTGTCATGCCTTCACGTTCAGGAGAAGAGCCAGGGACGATTCGCAAGGAATGCGAGCGTTCCCACGCATCATGAACGTGCATGCGGTCGCGATCGGTGATTGATGTGGAAAGGAGATAGTCGCCGGAGAGAAGTGTGAGTTCCTCCATAACGAAGTCCACATATCCACGTCCTGGGCTGATGGTGTTCGTTTGGAGGTGCTGTAGCGCACTGTTGGGAGATGCCAGATGGACGCCAGTTGCGTGATGCAGTTTCATCGCGAAAACAGGGTCGGTAACTGTGCTTTCCGCTTCGTACCAGAGTCGAATGACGAGGGCATTCCCCGAGCTCGGAAGCGGGTTAGCGAGCCATTGATCGTCGAGGAAGTCCACGTGAAAGATGCGTATTTCTCCGCTCCCACGACGAACTTCTATTTCGGTGAGCGACGTGTCTGTGTGTATTTGGTCACTGTCCTCGTCTCTTAATTTTTCGGCCTCTGCTGCGTTGACTGCGTCAAGGTACGACCAACAAACTTCGGTTGCTTCACCCGCCTCCATAAGGTTGCCGTGATCTAGCCAGCCAACTTCGTCGCACAGTCCTTCGACCAGTGGTAACGAGTGAGACACAAGAACGATGGTGGTTCCTGCACGACGAAGCTCATATAGATGTTCAAGGCATTTTCTCTGAAAGGCCTCGTCGCCCACAGCGATTACCTCGTCGATAAGAAGAATTTCGGGTGCGACGTGTACTGCAACTGCGAATCCGAGGCGCACATACATTCCGCTAGACAAAATTTTCACGGGGGCATCGATGAAGTCACCGATGTCGCTGAACTCGATGATCCCGTCGACGGCTAGGTTCATTTCCTTTCGGCTTAAGCCCAGAATTGCTCCGTTGAGATAGATGTTTTCCCTTCCGCTCAGTTCAGGGTGGAATCCGGAACCAAGTTCGAGGAGCGCAGATACGCGGCCATTAACCACGAGATGTCCGCTGGTGGGTTCGTGAATCCCGGCCATGAGTTTGAGCAGCGTGGACTTGCCGGATCCGTTGTGCCCGATGAGGCCAAAGAATGACCCGCGTTTTATTTCAAGGGAAACGTCTTTTAATGCCCAAAAATCTCGGACCGTGCGGTTTCTTCCCCGCCGCACTACAGCCTCTTTCAGAGAGCCGGGGCGGTCGCGGTGGATCCTGTAATGCTTTGATACGTCGTGTGCGGAGATGATCGAGTTCACATGTCCTCGCTCAGTTGCATTGACCGCCGCGCGAAGAACCGCCAACCGAGGCCAAAAGTCACTGTGGAGTAGCAGAAAAGTGCCAGCCATCGTGTCGCGCTTGGCCATTCAACTAGATATGCCGAGTCTCGGGCTGCGGCGACGAACTGGTTGATTGGGTTCCACTCAACGATCTTTCTTACGGGGAGGCCCCAGTGCTGTTCGGGAATGATGTCGATGGGATAGACGATGGGCACGAGAAAGAAGAGAGCATTGATGATGATTCCGACGAGGTACTGCACATCGCGGTAGTGGGTATTCAAGACGCACACAAAAAATCCGATGCCAAGGCCGAAAAGCCCTGCTAGCAGTAGCACCACTGGTAGTACCAAAGTCGGCAGACCGACATTGCCCAATAAGGCCATGACCAACAAGAGAACGCCGGCTTCTATAGCCGATTGCACTCCAAGAGCTACTGCGCTCCCGAAAATCGCTGTCTCGGGCGGAAAGAAGACTTTTCGGCGAAGGTCACCGACGGAGCTAAGCCATCCGATAGAGCCGTTGATCATTCCGGCGAAAAACAGCCAGACAACCAACCCTGTAAATAAGAAGACCGCGAAATTTTGGGAGCCGTTTCCTGCTGGGGGCGGGGACGCCCGGAAGAAAACCGAAAAGACGAGGCTGTACACAAGGATCGTGGATAGCGGACTGAGCATTGACCAAGTCCAACCCAACAGGCTCCGTTTGTATCTGGCTTTGAGCTCCCTTCGAGCGAAGTTTCTTACGAGAGGGGTGTATCGGGAAGCGGAAGCGATGATGTTTGTGAGGGTCACTGGTCTTATGCCTTTTTGGGGCGCCACCAAGTTTCGTGGTCGCTGTACCAGTGAACAGTCGCTTCGAGCCCCGAAAAAAGGTCTACTTTTGGTTTCCAACCCAGTCCGCGCAGCAGGCTGGAGTTGATGGAGTAACGGAAATCATGCCCGGGGCGGTCGTCGACGCGCACGATTGCGGACTCGTCACGGTCACAAATTTCAATGAGCATTTTTGTCAGTTCAAGATTCGTAACTTCATTTCCGGCCCCAATATTGTAAATTTGACCGACCTGCCCGACACGCAGAACACTCTCGATCGCGTTGCAGTTGTCCTCAACGTGTATCCAATCTCGAACATTGCTCCCATCGCCATATACGGGCACGGTCAACCCGTCGAGAAGGTTCGTAACAAAAAGAGGTATCAGCTTTTCCGGGAATTGGAACGGTCCATAATTGTTCGAGGAGCGGGTGACAACAACTGGTAGGCCATAGGTGGTGTGGTGAGCAAGGGCAATTAGATCGGAACTGGCTTTAGAGGCCGAATAAGGGCTACTCGGTTCTAAAGGGTCGCTTTCGGAGAATGATCCCTGGGTTCGAGAGCCGTATGTTTCATCGGTGGAGATATGAATGAACCGAGATATTCCCAACTGATTAGCTACATCACACATGACGTTGGTACCGAGACAGTTGGTGATAACAAACCGATCGGAGTCGTTGATCGAACGATCGACATGGCTTTCTGCGGCAAAATGAACGACAGCTTCGTGGCCAGCCATAGCTGCGGCCACGAGTTTGCGGTCACAGATGTCGCCTTCGACGAACTGGACGCGAGGGTTCTCAACGAAATCAGTCAGGGTGTCCTTGCTACCTGCGTAGGTAAGCGAATCGACGATGGTGATTTCATCATCGCTGTTGGCCAATAAAAATCGGACGAAGTTCGAGCCAATAAAACCAGCGCCACCCGTTACCAGGACTTTCATCGCTTGATCAGTTCCGCAGGCCGTAGTGCGGGCGAACTGCGTCATCAATATCATTTCGACGTGGGTTGGATTGGTCCCGGGTCGACAAGATCGGGTCTTTCATGCCCCAGTCAGCAGCAATGTCGGGGTCGTTCCATATGACTCCTAGCTCGTCTGCGGGGTTGTAGTAGTTGTCGACCAGGTAGGTGATGGTCGCATCAGTCAGTGTCGCAAAGCCATGAGCTACTCCCGGCGGGATGTAGATACCACGGTGATCATTTCCATCTAAATCGGTGTGTTGCGTGGCGCCCTCAGTCGGTGATTCAACTCGTAGGTCGTGCAGAACCACACGGACGGTACCGAAGGGCACATACCAGTAGTCAGCCTGGTGAAGGTGATAGTGCAACCCTACGATGCACCCGCTTTGACGGTCTCCTCGGTTGGCTTGAACCATTTCTCGTGAACCGCTGGGAATCCATTCGCGTCGATACGTTTCGACGAAGAACCCGCGCTCGTCGTCGTAGACCTTCGGTGTTACGACATAGACGCCTTCGATATTGTCGGAAGAGACCACTTCAGCCATGCAGACCTAGGGTATTGCCTACTTGGCGCCGCTGGTCAGCGCGCGTCGAGTCGCAGGTGTTCTACGTCAGCGACAGAAATATTTTGCAGGTCGCCTTGGTCAGTTTCAATCACTAGTTGCCCGGTTTCGTTCAGGTGAACTGCGCGCCCTTCAAGCGTCCGATTTTCCTTGGACGGATCCAAGTGCACTCGCACGCGGCGTCCGAGCGTGCTTGAGTGCCGTCGAAGTTTTTCGAGCAAAGTTTCGATGCCTGACGGTTGTAGCAGATTTGAATATTCGTCTTCAAAGTTGTCAAGGATTGTGTGAGCCAGCTTCGGCCGGTCGACGAACGATCCAGCCAACAAGTCGAGACTCGTTGCAACTAGTTCTAGTTCGGGCGGCACCCGTTCCCAACCAGTATTTAGCCCCATGCCCACGACCAAAGCTGAGATCGCAGCGTCAACGATCAGAGTTTCAGTCAGGATGCCCGCCACCTTGAGATAGCCAAGACCTCCCGGAGCGTCGTTTGGGCTATCAACTACAAGGTCGTTGGGCCATTTAATACCCAGCTTGACCTTTGTAGCTTCGCTCACTGCGTTAATGGTGGCGACAGCAAGCGCCGAGGTAACTAGTGAAGCGCTGCGCACAGGTAGAGAATGCGACGGTGGTCGAAGAAGAATAGACATCATTAGCGATGTTCCTGGCGGGGCCGTCCACACACGCCCTCTACGACCGCGACCTTGTGTTTGAAGGTCAGCGATCAATACCTCGCCTTCTTGTCCCCCATTTCGTGCGAGCTCTAGCAGCGAAGTATTCGTCGAAGGAATCTCGGGCACCCAGACCACGTTTTGGAAGCGAGTTCCCTCCACCGCGTCGAACTTGTGGCTTTCCACAAACCTGAGCGTACTTACCTCTAAGTGTTGTTATTTGTGAAAGGGAAACACGTCAGATGGGATGAAGCACTCGAGTGTGGCACGATTGCAAGTCGTACGTCCATGCTCGGAAGGCCAACCCCGTGTTCTCGAAGATTCTCATCGCTAACCGTGGAGAAATAGCTGTACGAGTTATTAGGGCTTGTCGCGAGTTAGGTATCGCCAGCGTGGCTGTATATAGCGAGCTTGATCGCAACGCGTTGCATGTTCGGCTCGCCGACGAGGCATATGCCCTCGGTGGGGAGACCGCAGCCGATTCATATTTGAATACCTCAGCCATTCTGGACGCTATTGAGCAAAGCGGGGCTGACGCAGTTCATCCTGGCTACGGTTTCTATAGCGAGAACGCGGAATTCGCTCAAGCGATTACCGAGCGAGGTGTGACGTTTATCGGCCCACCGCCCGCCGCAATTGAGGTGATGGGTGACAAAATTTCAGCTCGCCTTGCCGCGGAAAAGGTTGGCGTTGACAGCGTGCCGGGAACCACAGAGGTTATTCAGCATCCTGATGAGGTTCGTAGCTTCGGCACAGAGCACGGCTACCCGGTTGCTATCAAGGCTGCTTATGGGGGCGGAGGACGCGGCATGAAGGTCGTGTCATCAGATGAAGAAGCCGATGCGGCACTGGAATCCGCTCAGCGAGAAGCGGAAAGTTTTTTTGGGCGAAATGAGTGTTACCTAGAGCGTTATCTGACGTGGCCGCGACATATAGAAATGCAGATAATTGCCGATCAGCACGGCAACGTCGTTTGGCTTGGAGAACGCGACTGTTCTGCGCAACGACGGCATCAGAAACTGGTTGAAGAAAGCCCGGCGCCGAATTTCCCAGACGAGGTTCGCCAAGCTATGGGCGCGGCGGCGGTGGCTGTTGCCGAGGGCTGCGGTTATACCAACGCTGGAACCGTTGAGTTTCTCTTCCAAGACGGTGAGTTCTACTACCTAGAGATGAACACAAGGTTGCAGGTGGAGCACCCCGTCACCGAGTTGGTATCGGGAATCGATCTGGTTCGGGAACAAATTCGTGTAGCGGCGGGCGAATCGTTGTCGTTTACCCAAGATGATGTTACTTGTGACGGACACGCGATCGAAGTCAGAATTAACGCTGAAGATCCCGCAGGTGGGCGCTTTCTTCCATCGCCTGGGACAATCAGTAGTCTGCAGCTACCGCAGGGCTTCGGTGTTCGTTGGGACGGCGGGTATGAAGCGGGTGATGTTGTTTCGCAGTTCTACGACAACTTGATCGGCAAGCTCGTCGTGTGGGGGTCAGATAGGCAAACCGCCATTGACCGAATGCAGAGTGCCCTCGTTGAGTTAAAGATCGGAGGGGTAGCGACTACCGCTAACGCGCATAAGGCCATTCTGGCTAGCCCCGATTTTCGAGCCGGTGTGCACAGCACAAAGTGGGTTGAAGAATCGCTGGACCTAACAGATATTTCAGGAAAATCTGACGCAGCTGGGGATGATCCCAGTGAAGAGGATCCAAGAGTTCGTAAAGATGTGGTTCTTGAGGTGAACGGTAAACGCTTTGAAGTCGCTGCGTGGGTACCCGAGTCTGCAGGCGTCTCTGTCAGTCAAAAGCCGGCAAAGGCGCGCCGTTCAGGGTCTAGTGGCAGCGGAACCAAATCCGGTTCAGGTCAGGTCACTGTGCCTATGCAGGGAACGATCGTGAAGATCCTCGTCGAGGTCGGCCAAGAAGTAAGTGAGGGCGAGGTTGTCGTGGTGTTGGAAGCCATGAAAATGGAAAACAACATCAACGCTGATAAGTCAGGAACCGTAAGCGAAGTAAGGATTGGTCCGGGTGACACGGTCGGTGCAGGCGACGTTGTTGTTGTCATCGATTGATGGTGCCGACACACTTGTCGGCTAAAGCTGCGCCAGACTAGTGAACGTGATTACAGAAGGCGCGCTGGGGGTTTATTTATGCGGGGCATGATGCTCGCTGGTGGCGCGGGAACCCGCTTGTTTCCCTTAAGTCGCGTTTCGAGTAAGCAGTTGCAGCCCGTTTACGACAAGCCAATGATCTACTACCCCTTGGCCACGCTGATGAGCGCCGAGATTCGAGAGATTCACTTGATCAGCACTCCCCACGATCTACCTGTTTTTCAAGAAGTGCTGGGCGATGGCCACCAGTGGGGAATTGATCTGTCGTATGGAGTGCAACCGGAGCCGGGGGGCATCGCACAAGCAGTGGTGATCGGCGAGGACTTTATTCAAAGTGACCCTTTCGTTTTGGTACTGGGCGACAACATTTTTCATGGCCCCATCGGACTGGAAGACGAAGTCGCGAAGTTCCGTAGTGGTGCGGTTATTTGGGGGTACCCGGTAGATGACCCGCAACGCTATGGAGTAATCGAAATCGATGAATCTGGGTCTGTTCTTTCCATTCAAGAAAAACCTGAAATCCCACGAAGTGACCTCGCGGTACCTGGCCTTTACCTTTACGACGGTTCTGCTGTACTTCGAGCGAAAAACCTTGAGCCAAGCGACCGAGGTGAGTTGGAAATCACTGATCTCAATTTGAGTTTTCTCAATGACGGGCAATTGCGTGCAGTCGAACTGAAGCGAGACATCACCTGGCTGGATTCAGGCACTCATGAAAGCTTGCTTGACAGTTCTAACTTCATTGCAACAATCGAGAAAAGACAGGGGCACAAGGTCGCGTGCCTGGAAGAAGTCGCATTCAAAATGGGTTTCGTGTCGGTAGATGACGTGGCGCGAACGATAGAGGCGATGCCCCATTCTCCTTACCGCAGCTATTGCGAAAGAGCGATTTTGGGGTGAAGGAACGACGAGTCAGTAGGGCAGCTCGTTGGACCCTGGGGATTGTCGCTCTAACTGTGATAATTAGCTTGGGGCTGCCGTTAACTGGCGCGCGCACATTTCTTCGCTCCGACACCGTGTTGCGTTGGGCACCGTGGAACGAGAGCCAACCAATCGACCTTGAGTTGACATCTATTCCGGTGGCAGATCCTGTCGACTCTGGATTTCCAGCTCAGGAACTTTTTCATCAAAGACTCCAAGATGGCGATTTCGCAATGTGGAACCCGTTTCCGGCAGGTGGAACACCACTCGGGGCAGTCCCACATCAGGGCCTTTTCGACCCACTAAATCTGCCATTTCTGGTGCTGCCAGATCGAATGGCTCCTGCGTGGGTGAAGCTGGCTGAGCTGTCCGTTGCTTTAGCCGGAGTCTTCCTGCTGTTACGCAGACTGGGAGTTTCACAAGCAGCCGCACTGGTTTCTGGGTTTGTCTACTCATTCAGCGGATTTCAAACGGTCTGGTCGAATTGGCCTCAGAGCCATGTGGGGGCCTACTTACCGTGGCTGCTGTGGGCGGCCGAGCGGCTGCTGCGTCGACGCGACTTTTCTTCATGCGTGGCCATTTCTTTAGTGACGGCATCGATGTTGTTGGCTGGGTTTCCTGCACTCACGGCCTGGGCTGTCGGTCTCATGTTCAGCTGGGTTCTTTTGCGTTCACTTAACCAACCTCAAACCGATCGACGGACAATGCGTCTAATAGGAGCTGCTGGGGGCTCAGTCGTTTTGGGGGCTGGGCTGGCTGCGTGGCAACTTTTCCCTTTCATAAATCAAATAGGTGCAACCGATTTAAGTCACCGTGCCCAGACGTCTGCTGATCATCTGTCTCCCTCATTAATGGCAACGGCTGCGATACCAACCGCTTTTGGTTCCCACGCTCAAGGATTTTTTTACGGCGACCGTAACTACATCGAAACTTGCGCTTTCCTAGGGGCGGGAGCTTTGGTGCTCGCAGTGGTAGCCATTTTTTGGCGACCTTCGCCATCAGTTCCGCGTTCGACGACAGCCATCACCAGCAGCTTGTTGGCAGCAACAACAGTGCTCATCTTTGCCGGAGGACCACTGCTGGGGTTCGCCCAAACTTTGCCTGTGTTTGACAGCAATTTTGTCGGACGTATGCGTTCTATTTGGTTGCTGTTACTGGCAATACTGGTCGGTTTAGGCCTGGAGGCAGTCGCTTCGGCTGCACGGGGTGGCGTGGACCGAGAACCCAGTCGAGTTAGTCGTTACAGATTTCTGGGACTCTGTGTCGTTTCGGTGATCGCTGTCTTCGGTATTTGGCATGTGTTACGACGCGCATCTCAAGAGGGTCATCTATCTGATGTCATCGGCGCTGTCGTTATCGCGATCGCCGCAGCCGTCGTCGTCATCGGCTGTGTCACAGCAACTCGCCGGACGCGTTTAAAAGATTTCCTGCCGGTTGTCGTAGCGGGCGTAGCTGCTATTGAAATACTTCTCTTCGTTTCGCCGTTTTGGCCTAACGAGGTTCCTGAGCGTCATTATCCACAGACACCCGCACACGATTTTCTTGCGGCTGAAGCAACTGGGGACCGAGTCGCTACTCATGATTTGGCGCTTTACGCGGGCACGACGACTCATTACAAGATTCGAACTGTGACCGGTCACGTCTTCCATCAACCCACCTGGCGAGATTTGCTGATTGCGGTTGACCCAGAAGCTCTCAATCGTTCCTACACGTTTTCTTTCCTGGAATTTCTCGATGTAAGTCGTTTGAGGTCAACGATTTTGGATCGGATGGCAGTTAGATGGCTCGTAACTCAAGTCGATTTTCCGTTACCGGGAACTCCTGTTGAACTTTCCCAGGGAAATGCAACGACGCGGTCTCATCCTGGAGATCCTCTCGTGGTGACCGTGCAGTCACAACCTATTCGAGGGATTGAGATCGAGATAGCAGAAGATGTCACTACGACCGATCTCACAGCACGACTCAGAGTCGAGATCGTGGGACCTGATGAGTTGGTTCGAGTAGGTCGTCGACACGTACGAGGCTTTTTGCCGGCCGGCCGGCATTGGATTCCTGTTGCTGCGGAAGATTTGCCCGTCGGTGGTGAGGCATTAGTTCGTATACGTCTCGATGGCGACGATGGAATCATGGCGTTGCGAACAGATGACTCTGGCGGGCCCGTGCTGCATGGGATGGCACCTTCTGATGACGGTTTGCGTTTGGCTTATGCCGATGACGTGGCTATTTGGGAGAACCTCGACGCCGTGCAACGAATCAGGTTCGCCTCAGACGGAATAGTCGTTCGCGATCAAGTTGAACGGATAGCTACTTTACAGACGCCACTGCCTCCTGAGGTAGTGGTCCTCTCAGACCAGTCCAACCACTTGACTGATCCTGAAGGTGCCACAGCGGTCATCCACAACGTGGATGATCGACTCGATAGTGTCAGCATTTCCCTGACGAGCACTGGGCCAGGTTGGCTGGTGGTAGCTGACGCTATCCAAAGCGGTTGGTCTGTAAAGGTGAACGATGTGGCGGGCAAGCTGGTCCACGCAGATCATGCGTTAGTGGCGGTGGCGGTTCCCGAGGGCTCAAGTGTTGTCGAACTGGTGTATGAGCCTTCCGGTTTGAGAGCTGGCGTTTCGGTGTCCGCTATATCCCTACTGATTCTTCTGTTCTTAGTGTGGGGAGCTAGCCGCAGTCGTGTCGAAGATCAGTTCTCGTCAGGTAGTTCGACGTCTGGGTTTGGGTGAGGGGCCATGGTGAGTTCGATGTTGCGTACACGCCGCAGGACTCGCTCACCGATCACTCGGTTAGATCTCAAGAGATCTGCCAGAACTCCTAACATCAACATTTGCATCGCCACTAACAAGCAAACAGCTCCAACGATGAGCGACTGAACGTGGCCCTCTCCTCCACTTCTAAGGTAGAACCATCCAAAGCGCCCGAAGAGCGCTAAACCGGCTATCCCGAATAGCGCTGCGGGGACATTGAAGACTCGTAGAGGTTGGTGCATTGCGTATACCCGCGAGATTGTTCCGGCGGACCTTCGGACGTATTGGCGCTTCGAGCGGAAGAGCCGTGAAGGTCGCGTTGTTGGGTTGACTTTAATGGGTACGTCCGCGACCGCGAGGTCGGAGCGTCCAGCTTGGATCAGGGTTTCGAGGGTGTAGGTAAATTGGGAAACCACGTTGGCTTGAAGTGCCGCTTCCCTGCTGTAGGCCCGAAACCCTGACGTGACATCGGAAACATCAGTCGCTGAAGCCTGTCGAACGACCCAAGATCCGAGTCGCTGTAACCATTTTTTCAGAAACGAGAACTCGCTGTGGTTGGCGATGTCTCGAGTTCCGATGACAAGGTCTGCCCTTCCCTGGGTGATGGGCTCAACTAGACGTGGAATGTCCTTCGCCGAGTATTGGTTGTCCGCATCAGTGTTGACGATGACGTCGGCGCCGAGCTGCAGAGAGGCGTCAAGCCCTGCCTGGAATGCAACTGCGAGACCCTTATTTTGCGTGAGCTTGACGACGACGTCGGCGCCGTGAACTTTCGCGATTTCTGCAGTTCCGTCAGTCGAGCCATCGTCAACAATTAGCCATAGGACTTCCTCGAAGCCCGGAACGGCCCGCGGTAGATCAGCCAGTGTCCCAGGCAATGCCGCCGCTTCGTTGAAACAAGGGATCTGGATGACCAGTCGCACTTCCCCATTGTGGTGGACGAATGGACTAGACACGAGGGCGGGTGATTAATCGTCACCAATATATTTTGACGTCGGATAGAAGACAGGACTTATGAGCGACGAAGCTACCTACGAATTAAATGGCCATATCGCGACGATTACCTATAACCGTCCAGAATCTCTCAACGCGATCAATGGCACAATGCGTGAATGTTTAAACGCTGCATGGCTGGAGTTCTATAACGACCCTGAGGCATGGGTGGCCATTTTGACTGGCGCTGGGAGAGCTTTTTGTGCAGGCGCTGATTTACGTCCGGGTCAAGGCAACTCAGCAGGTACCTGGTCGGGGAGTTATTTTGAAATTCCGACGATTAACAGCTTCGAGAGCGGTTTGGAGCTTTGGAAACCGACCATCGCCGCAGTCAATGGTGCTTGCATCGGCTATGGCTTAACCGGAGCTATTGCGACTGATTTTCTTTTAGCTTCAGACCGGGCCGTGTTTGGCATGCCTGAGGTGAAGGTCGGGGTGCCGACCATTGTTGGGTCGATGAGGATCCCCTCGAAGGTGGCGTGGGCTGACGCGATGGAGCTCTTGCTTACCGGAGACAACATTGACGCGCATCGCGCAGCCGATATCGGGTTGGCTTGGCGGGTGGTTCCTCACGATGAACTTCTAGATGAGGCGTACGCACTAGCGGAGCGCCTATGTCAGGGTGCGCCGCTCGCTGTGCGGGCGGTGAAAGAGGTCGCCACTCGCTCACAGCGAATGGGTTGGAACGAAGCAATCCGAATGGGCGAAAGTATCCGAAGGATCGTCGGAACGAGTGAGGATGCGCTTGAGGGCGTTGAGGCGTTTCGCGAGAAGAGGGCGCCTAGTTGGAAGGGGCGTTAGTCGCTTCAGTGGACGCGGTGCTGATTTCTATTCACCCAATGTGAGCAGTCGTTTAGGTTTCTAAAACCAGTCGGGCAACTACATCTGTACCGAACGCTGTCAGGATCGCTAGATACAGAAGCCCGGTCGCTGCCATAACTGCGGCGTATTGGCGTTCACGCAAGGCAGCTCGAGTAACAAGGACTAAGGCGATGGTCGTCCCAGCACACGCGGCCCAGAACCATCCAAGCATCCCTCCGTACCCGTCATCTATTGCCCCTGATAGGACTGACCACATACCTGTTGGAAGAAGCAGGAGACCTACCTCTAAGGGCCAGATTTTTCCCAGCCATGAGACCTGTTCGAGTAGGGGTTCTCGCCGCAGCCCCGGCTGAACCAAATACCAGTGTCCCAACAGCATTGCGTCGGTCACTGATCCCAGAAAGGCTGCGCCAACTACGATTCGTGCCGTCTCCAGCA
>Ga0114993_10000909_pt1 | contig 34316 bp, 33 predicted proteins | sample ArcticOcean_MG_C_FD_87042 | JGI IMG/M metagenome (GOLD analysis project Ga0114993, IMG submission 87042) | Marine microbial communities from western Arctic Ocean - ArcticOcean_MG_CB2_150 | ecosystem: Environmental > Aquatic > Marine > Oceanic | place: Arctic Ocean: Canada Basin | collected...
GACGAACGGGAACAGATGCGCCTGCGTTGGCGGGCATTTTTTGAACACTATGATCTTCTACTGTGCCCGACCGCAGCATCTACGGCCTTCGTGCACGATCACACGGGTGAGCGGCCCGACCGAACTATCGACATAAATGGGCAACAGGAGCCGGTTGTGGACCAACTGTTCTGGGCGGGGCTGTCCGGGGTGGTTTATCTGCCATCAACCGTAGTACCGGCGGGACTGACCCGTTCCGGCCTGCCCTGCGGCTTGCAACTGATTGCACCCTACCTGGAAGATAACACCGCAATCCAGTTTGCACAGTTGATGGAAGATGTGGTCGGTGGCTTTCAGCCGCCACCCGGGTATGAATAACCGAGCAACAGCAGGTGTAGCCGTTAACTATCGCCGATCGAACAACCGATGAATAGCGAAATGGCCAACCCAGGGCATTCACAGCGTTTCAGTCCTGGTGATCCTGCCGCACGCGAACACCTGCTGGATCAGGGCTATGCTGTCTTCAAGTCAGTAGTCGCGCCCAAGCAATGCAGTATCAGTCTTGGACACTTCTGGGACTGGATCAGGGTGGCCTCTGATCAAAAGGTCGTCCCAGGCAATGTTGATACCTATCATCACTGGCCCACAACCGTAAGTAAGGGGGGCATTCTGGCCTACCAGGGAATCGGCCAGAGCGAATTCTGCTGGAGCATCCGCAGCCAGCCCAAAGTGATCGAAGCTTTTACAACACTGTGGCGAAACGAAGACTTACTGACCTCCTTTGACGGCGCCTGCGTGATGCGCCCCTGGACGCACGACGCCTCATGGAAAACTCAAAGAGCTTGGTTCCATGTTGACCAGAACCCCGCGGTCTATCCTGAATTCGACTGCATCCAGGGGCTGGTGAACCTTCTACCAATGACACACGATTCCGCGGCGAATCTGCTAATACCAAACTCCCATAATCACTTCGGCACGTATGCCGCGTGCTATCCTGACATCGTCGACAACCTGCCTCAGGACGAACATTATTTCGAGATTCCAGCAGAAGATCCTGTCCTTAACCACCTGAACTTCAGACCCCTACGGATTGATCTTGAACCTGGCGACCTGCTGTGCTGGGATTCCAGGACTGCACACTGCAACTGCCCGGGCACTGATGGTCAGGCCATCGATCCAGTAGACAATCTGTTGCGAGCCACCGTTTTTATCTGCATGGTCCCGCGCCGCATGGCAAGCGCGGCGGTAATCGATGCTCGTAAACAGGCTGTTGAATCACAGACCACAACCACACATCGACCCCACATATTTTCCCCCACCGATGCTTACGCGGACTGGCAGGCTAGAGCGAAACGCGGTGAGCGTTTTATATACCCGGACAAACCCGCATCGATGACCACACAACGTCTTCGCCTTATCGGCTACAGTACTCAGGACACCGGGATTCTGACCCATAATTTGCATTCGTGATGACAGCCCAATCGCTAAAACTAGAAGGTCGCGTCGCTATCGTCACAGGCGCGGCGCGGGGGATTGGCCGGTCCATTGTCAAAAAGCTGGCGAATGAGGGCGCACAGGTGATTGCCAACGACCTGGATGCAGCCCCACTTGTCGAGAGTGTCAACAAGCTGGCACAACAGGGACTGACGGTCCACGCCCTGCCTGGCGACATCACCGAACAAGCAACAGCCGAGGCTCTCGTCTCCATCGCACTCGAACGTTATGGCGATCTTCATATCGTCGTCAACAATGCCGGTTACATCTGGAATTCAGCAGCAGTCAAACACACCGATGAACAGTGGCATGCCATGCTGGATGTTCACGCGACAGGCCCGTTCCGATTGTTGCGCGAAGCCGGGCACCACTTCCGCCAGCAGGCGAGTACCAATCCACCGGACACGCTACGCAAGGTTGTCAATATTTCATCGATTTCCGGCATCTACGGCGCGGCAACACAATTGGCCTATTCGAGCGCAAAGGCTGCCGTTGTTGGCATGACGAAAACACTGGCCCGGGAATGGGGCCGTTACCATGTCACTGTCAATTGTGTCGCCTTCGGCTATATCGATACCCGCCTCATAGAACCATTCGAAGATCAGCCCAACCGGGTTACGATCAAGGACCGTGACCATCCGGTTGGCCTTACTGCAGCACAACGAGAATCAGCGAAGGGGATGACCGCACTCGGGCGCTTGGGCAGACCCGAGGATGCAGCAAATGCGGTTTATCTGCTGTGTATACCCGAATCCGATTTCATCACGGGTGAGGTACTGGTCGCCAGCGGCGGCCTGATGAACTAATCGGCCAGGCGGCTGTCGATAGCTGATCAACGTCCCGCGTACGGTATCATTGCAGGACCGCCTTAAACACAATCTCGGTAGCTGACTTGTGGCTAAACTTTATTTTTATTTTTCAGCGATGAATGCCGGCAAGACCACGACTCTGCTGCAATCCAGTCACAATTATGCCGAACGCGGCATGGAGACACTGGTGCTCAAACCCCGAGTCGATGAGCGCGATGAGACCGGTCGAATTCGCTCCCGAATCGGCCTTGAGGCCGAAGCTGTCAACTTTAGCCGCGGTGACGACCTACTGCAGATGATTTGTGATCGGGTGAACCAAGGCCGTCTCGACTGCATCCTAGTGGACGAAGCACAGTTCTTGAGCATCGATCAGGTCAGACAACTGACTGATGTTGTCGACCGACTCAACATTCCGGTGCTGACGTACGGTCTGCGCACTGACTTCCGTGGTGAGCTTTTTGAGGGCAGCCAACAGCTGCTGGCTCTCGCCGATGAACTCAGAGAAATCAAGACCGTGTGTCACTGTGGTCGCAAAGCCATTATTACTGTACGACTGGACAATGATGGCAAACCGATACACGCGGGTGAGCAGATACAAATCGGCGGCAACGAACGCTACGTTTCGATGTGCAGACTTCATTTTAAGGATGCGCGTGGTGAAGCTGAGCGATAATCGACACTCACACGCTAAAAACCCATATTTAGAGAGATTACAGGATTAATCATGACGGCTAGCGCAATACGCTGCAGCAACGATCTGAAACTCAGTAAAGCCTTACTCGCCCGGCAGGAAATCAAGCGCCTCAATCGGTCGATCAAACGCCAGTCAGAAAAAGGCGAGCAGTCCGCTACCCGCCGCCATCTACTGGCCACATCAGTCCGACTCAGCCCCGGCATGGCTGCCGGGGTACATCAAAAAGCCGACCTTTGTGTTGAACGACTTGGAATCGATAGTCCGCTAGAGCTCTATGCCTATGCGAGTCCACAATTTAACGCAGCCTGCTTTAAGCCTGAGGAAGGCCGGGTCTTTATCATGTTCTCATCCAGCCTGCTGGAAGCCTTTAATGACTCAGAACTGCTGTTTGTCATGGGGCACGAGCTCGGCCATCATGTTTATGACCATCATCAGATTCCGATCGGCTATGTACTCAGGGGTCGACAACCGCCACCAGCCGATTTGGCGCTTGATTTATTTGCCTGGTCTCGCTACGCCGAGATCTCCGCTGACAGGGCCGGCGCCTTTTGTGCGCAAGACCTTGAAAGCGTTGCGCGGGCACTGTTTAAGCTGGCATCTGGCATTACCGACGAGCGGGTCGTTCGGTTTGAACTCCATGAGTTTCTCGCCCAGGTCGATGACATGCTGGCATTTGATGACAAACCGGGCCAAGGAGCGCCCAAACAGGACTGGTTCTCAACGCACCCGTTCAGTCCCTTACGAGTTAAGGCACTGAAGCTATTTCATGAATCTGACCTGATGGGGACCACCGGTATGGATAAACCGACCCTGGAAGACCAAGTGCATCAGATCATGAGCCTGATGGAACCGGACTACCTGCAAGGTAAGACAGACAGCAGCCGCGCGATGCGCGATCTATTTCTTGCTGCTGCGGTTGTTATTGCTAACGCCTATGAGGGCATCAGCAAGAAAGAACGCGACTCTCTAAAGCGTTACCTGGGTAAGACTTACTCGCTCGACACACTGGACTCTGACCGACTTAAAGAAGATCTGCCGCGTCGAATAGTTGAAGTCAAGGATCGCGTCAGCCAGGCCCAGCGCATGCAGGTACTACGCGACCTGTGTGTCGTTGCTGCTAGTGAACAGCCGATCTCGGACGCTGAAAGAGATCTGCTGAACCATATCGCATCTGAACTAGAGGTCCCGGTGGGGTTTGTAGTCCAATGCCTGGAATCAGACATCGAACTCGACTAATAGTCATAACATGCCTTTGTCGACCACTGTGCTATAGCAACCAAGCCAATGGGGCAAAGAGCCAGGGGCTTTCCTTAACACAATACGATCAAAGGAGTTGATTCACATGGGTATATCGATTGCAGGCAAGATCGCAGTGGTCACCGGGGCAAGCCGTGGCATCGGAGAGGGCATCGCCCGGGTATTTGCTGACGAGGGTGCAACCGTGATCTGCGCTGCCCGCTCCAAGGACGATGGTAATACAGTGGTTCAGTCAATCAATGACGGTGGTGGCCAATCTGAGTTTTTTCAGGCGGACATTCGCGACGAAGATGATTGCCAGGCACTCGTTGAACACGTTGTCGGTGCTTATGGCCGACTGGACATCATGTGCCACAACGCAGGGATATATCCAGACCTACTGATGGAGGAGATGCCCACCGAGGTCTGGGACGATACTCTAAACACCAATCTGAGGTCGTGCTTCCTACTGACAAAACCCTGTATTCCAATCATGCGACAACAGCAGTGGGGTCGGATTCTCTTCACCTCCTCGATCACGGGTCCTAACGTGGCTCAGGCCCGACTCGCAGCCTATTCCGCCAGCAAAGGTGGCGTAAATGCATTTATCAAAGCAGCGTCACTGGAACTGGCCAAAGACGGAATTACAGTCAACGCCGTCAGTCCAGGCAATATCCTGACCGACAGCCTCAAAGAACTCTACGGTGAGGACGGCGCCAAGGAAGTCGCTAAGGTGATCCCGGCTGGTGATCTCGGTGATACTGCCGACATCGGATACGCGATGGTGTACCTCGCTTCTGACCAGGCCAAGTTTGTTACCGGGCAAGCAATTGTGGTCGATGGCGGGCAGATCCTGCCGGAAGACCCGGACTCATTCCTGCGCAACGAATAACTGAACAGCCCAACTAGATCCAAGCAACTCGTCAAACTGCCAGCACCCTTAACTGCATAGACACCTGTTTCGACTGACCGATCTGCTCAAGCGAGACCTCCTGGAAGCCCAGCGCATTGTGAAACTCTCGCGATGCTTCGTTAAGGGGGTCGGCATTGTATTCACAGACGATGTTCCAGATCTTTTGGCCAGTGGCCCATGCAAACAGGTTCTCGTATAGGAGGGTGCCCAGACCCCGACCCCGAGAGCCATCTCGAACGACGATCCGGTCGATATAGGCAAAATCCTCATAGTGCTGATCGAACCACTGATAATTCACACTGTCGTAGTCACAATCAGGACCCAACACAAGCAGAAAGGCCATAAGCTGGCTATCCTGGATAATGACCCGGTGATAGCTGCTCATGGCGTGTAGCTGCTGAATCCGTTCAGCATCCATCGGACTCGTAAGATTCACAACACTGTTATTGAGCGATTCGATGATCGTAAAATCGTCGACCGTCGCAGGATGGATGGTCAACATCTGAATCGAAAAATTGGTTCGTTGTGTACGAGACATACTGCCATGAATTCGCTCATCGCTTCACACTGAGGCAGGGCCGAACAAACCTTCATTAAAGAACTGGGCGACCCAGGATCGATACGTATCCTCATATGCCTGGCAACCGATTCACAGAACGGTGTCCTCTGAAGTGCACTGAGCCGGAAAGCGAGATCTAGTATACGTAATGCCAGATATAAGTCAGCCAGGTCTTATACCGCGCAACCGTTCGCTACGCCGCCGCAAAAGCTCAACCGTGGTGAGCAGTAATATCGAGAGAATCACTAGAATAGTTGCTACCGACAGGATCGTCGGACTGATCTCCTGCCGAATTCCAGACCACATCTGTCGCGGCAATGTGATCTGGTTCTGACTGCCTATGAACAACACCACCACGACTTCATCAAACGAGGTGATAAAAGCAAACAGGGCACCGGCGATCACGCCAGGCGTAATCAATGGCATTTGAATCTTAAAGAAATTGTAAAACGGAGTACCGCCGAGACCCGATGCGGCTCTGGTTAGGTTATGGTCGAAACTAATCAGAGTTGCCGTTACGGTAATCACCACGAATGGGATCCCGAGCACTGTGTGGGCAATGATCATGCCGGTAAATGTTGCCACGAGATGAAACTTGGCAAAAAACACGAACATGCCCGAGGCCGTAATGATAAGTGGCACGATCAAGGGCGAGATCATGATGGCCATCATAGTTTTTCGAAACGGTGTATACGCGCGACTGAGTGCGAGCGATGCCAAGGTGCCAAGCGTGGTCGCAAGAAAAGTCGCACAAACTGCAATAAATAAGCTGTTGCGTGCGCCGTCTTTCCAGCGGTCACTGCAGACAGTGGTGATGTCAGGAGCGGAACAATCCCCGATCATGATCCGATACCAACGCAATGAGAACGCTTCCGGGTCGAGGCGTAAAAACTCAGGCGTGAAATGCAAAAATGGGGATTTTGAGAACGACAGCGGAATAACAACGATCAAGGGAGCGACCAGAAAAAACAGCACCACAGCGCAGACTGCAAGGTAAGTGTAGTACCACACTCGTTGTGGAAGGGTGGCGTAGACTGGAAGCGCCATCAAGTCAGCCCATCTTCAAGTTGTCGATCCCGACCAACTTGTCGTAGATCCAGTAGAGGACAAGAATCGCCCCAAGGAGAACGGTCCCCATCGCAGCCGCGAGGCCCCAGTTGAGGGATTTCTGCATGTGGTATGCGATCATGTTGCCGATCATCTTACCGTCCTTGCCGCCCACCAGGTCTGGCGTGATGTAGTACCCGATGGCGACGATAAAGACCAGGATCACGCCCGCACCGATCCCGGGGAGCGTCTGCGGCATATAGACCCGAAGGAACGCGAGTGACGGGGGTGCGCCAAGATTCTGTGCAGCCCGCATGTAGCTCGGTGGTATGGTCTTCATGACGCTGTAAATGGGCAGGATCATGAAGGGCAGCAGGATCTGAATCATGACGATCACCGTGCCGGTAAAGTTGTACATCATTGGGAGCCGGTTCTCGTCTGGCAGTAAGTGGGCCCAGACCAAGGCATCATTGATTACGCCTTGCTGCTGCAGCATCACCATCCAAGCCACAATTCGGACCAGCAGTGAGGTCCAAAATGGCATCAGCACACAGATCATCAGTAGGTTGGAATAACGTAAGGGCAAGGTCGCAAGCAGGTGCGCGACGGGGTACGCCAGCAGCAGACAGCCAACGGTGACGATCAGACTGATCAGCATGGTTCGCCACCACAACATGACATAGACTCGGCGTTCCTCAGGCTGCAGGATAATATTTTTGTCGACATCGAAACGGCGATCGAATGAATTCAGGTAGTAACCCATGGTTTGAGGGTCTTTCATCAGCACAAGCGACTGCCAGAAACCAACTTCGCTCCAGCGATCGTCGGCTTTGATGAAGGCCTCCTGGTAGGGCGGTCCGTCAATCTTCTTGAATGCCCGCGAGGATTTTCTGACGAGGCCTTTCCAGCCCGGCTTTTCGTAGTTCATCCGGGTACTGGATTTTCCAATCATGATCTTCTGAGCGGAGCTGAGATCTTTGTATATCGCGGCAAAAAGCAGCTCGCCCGGAACGCTTTCCCCATCCCATTTCTCCAGGGCCGCGAAAAGCTTGCTGCACCTGGCATTGGTCAGGGGTGTCAGTTCGCTACACAGGTCGAAGGTCGCCCGCTGAATTTTATTTTTTTTGGCGGCCTTAGTGCCGTCGTACTTGTGGGCATCATCGACGAGCTGTTTCAGCGGATACCAGGTGTCAACCTCACCCCACTTTGGGTTGATGTTGACGATGGCGTCCATATAAGGCCCTTTGGCGGGGATCTTGAGCCACCAGCCAGCATCGGATGAATCGACGCTGGCGCCCGCGTTGTTGGCAATGAAAAACTTGTTGACCGTGGTGAAGTCACGGTACAAGGCCTCAAACAACACCTCCTCTGGCAGGCTTTGCCGATCCCAGTTCTCAATCAGGCTGAAGGTCAGTGGCAACTGATAATTGACCATGCTGTCATCGACGCTTCTGGTCAGAAGACTGCCAATTGGCAGGATGAATACAATCAAAAGGAACAGGAACGCAGGCAGGACAAGAATCAGCGCCCGCAGCTTGCTACGGCGCATGGAGCGCTTCAGGCTGACCCTGAGCGGGATGCCGTCCGCAGTCAGGATCGGAGCGGATGAAGCGTTCGCAATCGCCATAATTTTCCTGACCCTGTTCGCCTAAAAACAAACGGGGCCGGGCGCTGATACGCCCGGCCCCGGTGCATTACCACAACAACTTAACCGTGCTTACTGACCCATCCAGGCCGTAAAACGCTCAGAGATTGCATCCCCGTTGTCTGACCACCAGTTGGGGTTGGCAAATACAGCGTTCCCTAAGGCCGCGCCGGCATTCGGCATGTGCGGCATGACGTTAACGCCGGTGTTAAAGAAGGGTTCATTCGCAGCGATGATATCCAGGCCTGAAGCCCGCATCGGACCGTAGTTAATCCACCTTGCCTGGCCGGCCTGCTGTTCCGGTGCGGAAGCATGGATCAGGAATGCCAACGCTTCATCGTAGTTGGAAGAGCCCTTGAGCATGACCAGCCATTCCTCTTCGAGTACCTGACCGTCCCAGTTGACGACGTAGTCGGCGCCCTCGGTAAGCATGGCCGCCCCGATTCGGCCGTTGTAGGCCAGCGAGATGGAGACCTCACCGCTCTCGATGAGTTCAAGCGGCTTGGCGCCCGATGACCAGAACACGACGTGGTCCTTGATCGTGTCAAGTTTGGCGAACGCACGGTCGATACCGCCGTCAGACGACATCACATCATAAACATCTGCTGCGGCAACACCGTCTGCCACCAGCGCCATCTCGATCAAGGCATTGGCCCAGGTATGGATGCCACGTTTACCCGGAAACTTTGCAACATCAAAAAAGTCCGCGATGGTGCTTGGGTTGCCAGCGGCGTTGCCGTCAAAGGTGCCATTCTTATAGAACGGTACGTAGGACCAGAAAATCTGCGGAACCACGCAGTCATTGGGTACCGGTACCATGATGTCGTCATCCATCGAGGTGCCATCCGGTGCCGGCGTAAACACATCCCGCGGCAACTCTTCGAAGAGTCCCTCGTCACAGCCTACCCGGGCTTCGTGCGGCAGCACGTCGACGATGTCCCACTGGATATTGCCAGACTCTACCTGGGTACGGACCTCGCCCAGGCCACCGTTGTAGTTAACAAATGTTGCGGTGCCACCCGTAAAGGTGTCCCCATACGCTTTTTGCTGGCTCATGGTATAGGCGCCGCCCCAGGATGCAACCGTTACTTCTGCCTGTGCCGGTAACACAATGACGGCCCCGAGGGCCGCTGCCAGTGCATACTGCAAGGGTTTTCTCATTATACTTCCTCCACTTCTGTTGTGAAAATGCTGCCATAGGGACAGCGCTATTCGCCATTGAAATCTCCGGATTAGACGCCTTCGAAGACATCCAGTGCCCGGCAATCTTCAACAGACCAACCGAACTTTACCATGTCACCTTCTTGCAGTTTGGCATGCCAGGTGGCGTTGGGAATTTTGACGATGAAATTATCCTGCCCACAGACCGAGGCCCGCGTCCGTAGGTGGTCGCCCAAGTAGATCAGTTCCTCAATCCGAGCATCAAAAAAATTGGGATATTTCCCAGGTTCTGGGTTGACTTCCACCCTCTCGGGCCGGAGCGAGAGAGTCGTTCGACTGCCCACCCCTTCGACATTCACCTTGAGCGCCTGGACCTGGTCTCCACCGTCGACCTGGACCTGACAACTTTCACCATTTATGCTGGTGACCGAGCCCATCAGAGTGTTGTTTTCACCGATGAACTGCGCCACGAACGCATTTTCCGGCCGCTCGTAGAGATCTTCTGGTGAGGCAAGTTGCTGCACTACCCCATCATTAAAAACGCAGATTCGGTTAGACATCGTCAACGCTTCAGACTGGTCATGGGTAACATACACCACGGTTACCTTAAGGTCTTCGTGAATGTGCTTGATCTCGTACTGCATCTGCTCCCGAAGTTGCTTGTCGAGTGCACCGAGGGGCTCGTCCATCAGCACCAGTTTCGGATCGAAGACCAGCGCACGTGCTACCGCAACACGCTGCTGCTGGCCGCCGGAGAGTTGCGCCGGCCTGCGGTTACCGAAGCTGCCGAGCCGTACCATGTCGAGCGCCTTCTTAACCCGGCTTGCAATCTCGGATTTCCCCATCCGCCTGACCTGAAGAGGAAACGACAAATTCTCGTTGACTGTCATGTGGGGAAAAAGCGCATAGTTCTGAAATACCATCCCGATCCCCCGCTTATGGGGGGGTACTACATTGATGGGCCGTTCCCCAAGGAAGATCTCGCCGTGGGTGGCCGGCTCGAATCCAGCCAGCATCATCAAACAGGTTGTCTTGCCAGAGCCAGAAGGCCCCAGCATGGTCAAGAATTCGCCGCGATAGATGTCCAGATTGAGGTTCTTGATGACCAGCTCTTCGCCATCGTAACTTTTCTGCACATCATTAAATCTCACATAGGCTTCTGTCTGATTTGTATCCATATTCTTCAGTACTTTCTTCCGTTTTCAGTCACGCTTTCTGCCCGCAACCCAACAGCTGTCTAATTTAGGAAACTGCTCATTCTACTATTGACTGGACAACTCAATATTAGTTAATAGGGACACCCATGTGCTCTTATCTGACGAGACTTAATGTTTTCCCACATTGTGTCTTGATTTTCAAGCATTCTTAACACGTAATGACGCTACTGCCGTCAAATATCAGGCCAATAGCCGCCAGTGTGCACAGTGACGTTGCAATGGATGTAGAACATATTGCTATAAAAACACTGTTGCCTGCGGCCGTTGCCCACTGTGAACCATACGACTCCGGCCGTGATGAGCGAATTGTTTCATTAGGTCCCAAATATTTCGCGATCCCATTTCAAAGAGAACGCATCTGGGTCCAGACGCAACATGCCCTCACTGAACGTAAAGTAGGAGTCCGCGTTAAACGACAACGGAATAATGACAAAGAGTAGGCCCAATGAGCAGCAGAAACACCAAGGCACAATCAGTAGAAACTGGTAGTGCCAGATTCGACCCAACAACCCGGTATAAAAAGGCAATCCGCTCACATCCACCCCGACACCAGAAATCTTACAATGCTTGCGCGAGAAAAAAACTGGTGTTAGCGAAGTACATGAGTGTCCGTCGTCGACAGTCGCTCTCTATACTACACCGCGTTCCCGCAATGCGCTGATCTTTTCAGGCCCATGCTCTATCAATCCCAGAACAGCATCGGCATGCTGACAAACACCAGCCAGCGGCTGAAATTCCGAGCTATCGGCCATGAGTTATTCGCCAACTGACCAGCGCAAGCCAACAAAGATTCGGATAGATCACACGATTTGGCGGACCACCATCAGGTCTTGAGTAATCCACTTACAGACTTTGCGCACACGATCTTGCCATCGGTGTGGTAAGCCTCATGATTGGATTCGATATCCTTCAGACGGTAACGATAATTCGCCATCAGGCAAGCTGACTGCAGCTGCCCTTTTTTGGAGGTGTCACCCAGCCAGTTCAGCCGCTCAATACTGGCGCCATTGGAAAGATGAAAATTTGCCACAGGGTCCAGTGCCGATTCTCCCCGTTTTGCTTCCATCAGGTAATGTGCGCACAGTACGAGCAGCGGTTCACGGACCTGGTCCACAGCGGCCGCGTCGCGTACCCAGCTTCGATCTGAAAAGATCCGGGTTAGATCGCCGTGATGCTGGAGTCGGCCAACAGCATCGTTCACGTTACCGCTACCACAGTCTTCACCAGCGGTCAGTTCCTGTAGCCAACGGGTAAATCCGGGAATGGGTGAGAGCGTTGAAAATACCTTGAGCTGTTTGTGGTCACGACTCAGTCTGTCGACAACACGTTTGATCAGGAAACTGCCAAGCCCCACACCGTCAAGACCAGATTGCGTTGCTGATATCGAATAGAACACGGCCGTATTGGCTTCGCCCAGTTCGACCTCGGCGCCCTGAATGCTGAGTAGATTCTGAATGTTATCGGGAATACCGTGCGTGAGTGCGACCCAGACAAAGATCAATGGGTCATTGGGCATCTGCGGATGAATAAATGCATAGCAGCGTCGGTCAGCCGCAGCCAGGCGGTGCTTGATGTCACGCCATGAACGAATCGGATGGACTGCCTCATAGTTGGCAAGAGTTTCCAGCAGAGTGGCGGGTGCATCCCAAGTGATGCGATGAAGGTCTAGAAATCCGATATCAAACCAGCTCTCCAACAGATTCCTGAACTCATGGTCAAATGCGTTCAGTTGCGCATCGTCGCCTTTCATGGCAATTAATTCAGACCGCATACTGACCAGGAACTTGATCCCATCCGGCAGATCATTGAACTGAGTCAGCAATCGAATTCGCGCAGAACGAAGGGTTGCACGCAACGCCGCTTCGGCCTTCAATCGTCCACTGTGTGCATCTGAGTCAAGGCTTACTTCAAGCCAATTATCAACCCCTTGTCGTAGGTCGGTCGTATCCACACCGTAGTCGGCAGCCAGTAGACGCAAGAAATTTCTGCGCCCTTTAAGATCCAGATCCAAGTACACACGGCCGAGTTCGACAGCACGGGCATGGGCAGATACTGCACCGCCGCTACTCAACAGGCAGGCGTCAATCTGGCGCTGAACCAGATGATGGTCCTCAGGCGGCAGTCCTGGACGAATGGCGCCGGTGATCCGGCTACGTGCCGTCTGACCCGCATCGATCCACGCTTGACGCAGTTGCTGCAAACTGCGTCCGAGTGTTAACTTTCTAGCGGTCAACATGTTTATACTTGGTCCGGTACAGGAGAGGAAGTATTGTAACGTTTGCAGCCGTCAAAACAGCGTGTATCAGATCGGTGTGGCCCCGCATTTAAACACCGAAGGCTGACAAGCAGAACTAGTTTCGACCGTACAGCAAGTTTCCTTGATGATAGAATCCTCGCCCTTTCTCACCAACCGCTTTTGAAGCGGAGTCCGCCGGCCGCCATGAACAACGTCAAACACCTGATTGACTGGAAATTCTGGCGTGATGAAGATATCCGTCATGTGCTCGAACTCGCAAGAACAGTCAAGCACAACAGGAAGGATTATCAGAATCATATGCGGGGTCACACCCTGGTCATGTTGTTTCAGAAAACCTCGACTCGTACTCGCGTATCGTTCGAAGCCGGCATGACCGAACTCGGCGGGCACGCCATCAATCTCGACTGGCGAGCCAGTAACTTCGCATTAAGCAAGGTGCGGTTTGAAACGAAGTACCTCAGTCGAAACGCTGCCATGATCATGGCCCGGCTCAAGGACAATTCGGATATCGTAGAAATGGAAGCCGCAGCCTCAGTACCTGTCATTAATGGCTGCTGTAATCTGTACCACCCCTGTCAGGCACTCGCCGATGTACTGACCATCGCAGAGGATCGGGGTGGCAGTCCGGATGGCGCACGGCTGACCTATGTTGGTGTTCACAACAATGTAGTCAACTCTCTGGTATCAATCAGCAGTGCCCTGGGAATCCATCTGACCCTGGTCTGTCCTGTCCGCGATGTAGACACAGTGGACGAAGAATCCCGGCAGCGGCTTCAGGATGCCGGGCTCCTGACCGAAACTCTGGAGGTGGCCGACGCGGTATCACAAGCCGATTACGTATACACCGACACCTGGTTGGACATGGAATATTTCAATGACCCATCGTACCAGACGGAAAAGGACCGGCGAAGTGAGTTGATGCTGCCCTACCAGATCAATTCGACCCTGATGGCCGGGAGCCGGGCCAAGATCATGCACGACATGCCCATTCACCCGGGTTATGAGATCGCAGAGGATATGGTTGAAAGTGACCAGTCGATTATCTACGATCAGGCAGAAAACCGGCTCGATGCCCAAAAAGCGATCATGCTGCACCTGCTGCATGGGCTCTAATCAAATGATGGACGACGTTCAGCACTGTCAATCGTAGAGAGGATCTCCCGTTTTGGCCTTTCGCTGGCGCCAGACAATGAGCAGCCCCCCACCGATAATGAGGAAGACCCCGGGGATTAGGCGATGGAAAGGCGATTCATCGAAAAACATCCACCCCAGAAAAAACGCAAACGGAATACTGAAATATTCAAACGGCGCCAGATTGCTCGGTGCTGTCAGACGGTAAGCTGTCACCAGGCAGAACACAGCTGAACCACCGGCAACACCCATCGCCAGCAACCACAACCAGTCCTGGTAGGTTGCGACCTCGACATAACCTCCGGTGAACACCACCAGCACAACAGCGCCGGTCAGAGCGCCAGCCAAAGCGTACAGATTGATCAGCGCAGTTGATACACTTTTGTCAAACAGTTGTGCAGTAACGCTGGAGGCGGCATAACCCAGCGCCGCACAGACGGGCAGCAGCGCATACACATTAAAACTGTCTGTATCCGGGCGCATCACCAACACAATACCGACAAAACCCATCCCGACTGCTGACCATCGCCAAATGCCAACTCGATGACCCAGTATCGGGATCGATAACAACGTCACAAACAAGGCACCGGAAAAAGCAATAGTTGACGCGGTGGCGAATTCCAGATGGATGAGCGACAGATAAAAGCAGAACTGTGCGATGGTCACAAAGCCCCCGCGGGCGATCGCGAGCTTCCATTGCACAAGCCGCACTGGTCGGCCTGCTTCGCGCCAGTCGCGCGAATAGAACAGCACCAAAACGCTGGGGATAAGCCCAAACACATTTCTCAGCATCGATAACTGCTGGGCGGGGTATCGTGCGCCGAGATGCTTAATAATGGCTCCCATCACATCAAACAGAAAAATCGCAAGTAGAATGATGGCGATCGCGTTAAAAAGGGGCGACTTCTGTGTCAGGGTATTCATAACCCGGCCTCTAGAGCTCGAATAGCCGTCTTACGATTTTTCTGATTTATGCCCACAATCCTGTTGAAACCTACCTCGCACTTACCTAGGATGGCGTGGACAATAGCGCAAACCGACTCTCGCAACGAGCAATTTCATGTCTCATTCAACTTTGCTATACCAGCGCGACGGCCGACTGGCACGAATCACACTTAATCGACCAGAAGTACTCAACGCCATCAACTCCGCTATGCCCGACGAACTTGCTGATGCGGTACAGCGAGCAAACGCTGAGTCGGACGTGCGTGTCATTGTTCTCTCAGGTGCGGGGCGCTCTTTCTGTGCGGGTTACGACCTTGATGCCTATGCACAAACCCCGGGGTCCAACCCTGGCATCCAGGAAATGCCGTGGGATCCACTGAAAGATTTTTCATTCATGAAACGAAACACGGATCAGTTCATGAGCCTGTGGCGTTCCCCTTTGCCGGTAATCGCAAAAATACAAGGGCATGCGCTGGCTGGCGGCAGTGATATGGCCCTGTGCGCCGACCTGCTTGTCGTTGGAGAAGGTGCCAAGCTGGGTTATCCACCTGCCCGGGTCTGGGGCTGCCCCACTACCGCAATGTGGGTTTATAGAATTGGTGTCGAACGAACCAAAAGGCTGCTGTTAACCGGCGATACCATTGATGGCAGAACAGCCGAGAACTGGGGACTGGGTGAGTGCGTCCCTGACTCGGCACTCGACGACACGATTGAGGATCTTGCCCAACGAATTGCTACCATTCCGCGAAACCAATTGATCATGCAGAAACTGATGGTCAACCAGACATTGGAAAACATGGGGATCGCCTCGACCCAAACCCTGGCGACCCTGCTCGACGGCATCGCCCGGCATTCTCCTGAAGGAGTTAACTTCAAACAACGCGCGGAAACACTTGGCTGGAAACAGGCAGTGCGTGATCGAGACGAAGGCACATTTGACTGGACCCGAAATCAGCCCTTTAAAAAAGAACCCGGCGAGGACAATTCCTGAATCAACCGTTTCATTGCGGCACACCCACGGCTGCGATCCGGGCCAGCCCCCGAAGATGATCATCCAGTATAGGAGCAATACGCTGACGCGAAGCAGTACGTCGAACACATTCGTCGATCGCAGGAAACTCGCCGCGCGCAAGATCCTTTGAATAAGTACTGGTCACTAGAAGATAAATGTCAGGCAGACTGAATCGTTCTCCCAAATGGTATGGCCCAGCCTGTGCCAGATGATCTTCAACCAGGGCCCAACGCTGAGTGAACAGATCGCCGGCTCTCTTTCGAATGACCTCAGTATCTCCTGCGCGCAGGGTATATCGATGGGCATAGAAACTGCGCTTGACCGGCTCCTGCACCTCGGTAGCGTGATAAGCCAGCCAGTCCAGCATCACCCCGCGCTGAGGGTCAGTGGGACCGGGCGCAAGATGTTCCACACTGTGTCTGTCACACAGGTAGACCATGATGGCGATGGTTTCACAGACCACACAGCCATGATCATCGACCAATACCGGAATGGTGCCCCGGGGATTGATCGACAGGAACCAGCTGCTTTGATGCTCGTCAGCCGTGATATCCACTGCCCGCTTTTCATAGGGCAGACCCGCCTCTGCCAGCACCATGTGCGCTGCGGTTGCGCGCGATCCATCTAGACAGTAGAGCATGTACATGTCTTCTCCTCAGGTCTGGCACAGACCTGTGGCCGGCAATCCGTCTGCAACGCCAGGGGTGAGATTACCAAATGCCCAGTCCTTTGTGTTGCTGGACAACTTGATATTGACTCCAGAACCATTGACGTGACCTAGACACTGTTACGAAAATAGCCTGATGACATTATCTCAAACAACACTCACCGTACTGCCCGAATGGATCGACCATAACGGCCACATGAACGTGGCTTATTACGTCCTGGCATTTGACCTTGTGACTGATGCTGTCTACGAGACCTGGGGGCTTGGCCTCGATTACCCTGAACGAGAAAAGCATGCCATATTTACCTTGGGTATGAACATCGACTATGTCAGTGAAGTATTCGACGGTGAGGCCCTATCTGTAACCACACAGCTTCTGGATATGGATCACAAGCGCATTCACTACCTCCACACCATGGTCCACGGCGACGATCAACGACTTGTAGCACACAACGAATGCCTGTGTATGAACATCAGTCTCGATAACCGGCGCAGTGCTCCGTTTCCATCCAGCGTACGCAACAAACTAAAACCAGTTTTCTTGGAACACCAGAAACTGACTATGCCAGAAAGTGTTGGCCGCACTCTCAGGATCCCCCGCAAAAACACCGGATAACCTCAGTTCAATCGCCCCTTTAGGGTGGCCTGCAATAGTTCCGCCTGCTCGTGCAGTTCTTCTGCCCCTTGGCCATCCAGCAGTGTTTCGATATCGCTCAGGGCTGCTTTGATCTCACCTGCCTTGGCTTTCAAAGCAGCAATTTCCAGACGGAACACTGGCGCGTCTTTTGCCAGCACCAGCATCGATTCAGTAGTCCGCAAGGCCAGAGCGGTGTCGTCGCGCTGGCGGGCCCGGATCCTGATATTGTTCTGAAGTCGTAATAAAATCTCGCGGTTGCTTACAGGCACAACACCGTTCATTGCGTTCTCAGTCGAACCTTCCTGGGCTGTAAAACGTTCATGGAGATTGCTGTCATCCAGTTGCCGCGCCTGGTGGAATGGATCAAGTATTGCGAGTTCGCCAGTTGTCGAGACCTGAATCAGGAAGTGGGCTGGAGAACGTATACCCGCTGCGGCCCAGCCCTGAACGCGCCATGCATGTATACAGATAATCCCTAAGGACACCGGGATGCCACATCGTCGGTCGATCACACGGATCAGATTAGCGTTCTGGATATCGTCGTAAGACCGTCTATCACCACTATATCCATGCGTCGTATAAACCACAGCTCTTAGAGCATCAATACATTCAATCAACCCACTGCCGTGGCGTGTCGTTGCACCGATATCAGAAGCCAGCAGATCAAGATGTTGCCGGTAAGGCACAAGATCGACAGACGGGTCATCCAGCGCAGCCAACAATAACGCTGTTTCTGCAAGGTCGATATCAGCATCTCTTGTGCTGATCGCCTCTCTGAGCTGTTGCAACAGTGTCGCTCTGTCCACGGGTTGTGACCCCCAGTGCAATCGAAGCAGTGATCACCAAGTATGACCCCAGATTTTGTCGTTCACAATTGGTTGTGGATTTCGTAGATCGACTGCGTTAACGTTCCTACCAATCGTGGGAATAACGGCATATTTCAAGATGCTTTGAGCGTGGTAACTCTTTATGGCGAAACTCACTGGCGTTAACGATTACATAACCCGTTCGGCGGCCCATCTCGAAGTGTTGGCAACCGAGATCATGGCAGCCATCGGCTGTAGCGACGACATCGCGTCTATGGTTGCGCATCATCTTGTGGATGCCAGCTGCAAGGGCGTCGATTCGCACGGCGTGATGCGTCTGATCGGGTATGCAGAACAAGCTGAAAGTGGCTACTTTCTACCGTCTGCCCGACCCAGCGCACACCAGAACCAACACGGGGCCTGGATCATCGATGGCGGCGGTGGAATGGGCATTCCGGCAATGGCGATGGGCATCGACAAGGGAACGAACCTAGCCAAGGAACATGGTATGGCAGTTGTGGGCGTAACCCATTGCGCCCACACCGGCAGGTTGGGTGCGTTCTGTGAGCAAGGCGCAGCAGCGGCCTGCCTCACGATCACTTTCGGCGGCGGTGCCCGGCGGAACTGGCGCCAGGTTGTACCGTACGGCGGGGCCAAGGCAAAGCTGCCCACTAATCCCTATGGGTTCGGCATTCCTGGCGGTGACCGTGGTCCTGTCATCCTTGACTTCGCGACATCAGCCGGTGCCGGCGGCTGGATCTATCTCGCCAAAAGTGCTGGTGGCCGACTGCCTGACGGACTCATTGTCGATGCCCAGGGGAATTCTTCGACTGACCCCGACGATTACCTAAATGGCGGCGCCCTACTCCCTGCTGCCGGTGCAAAAGGTTATGGCCTAGCGCTGATGGCTGAACTCGTTGGCGAAGCTCTGCTGGGTGCAGCTACTACCGAATTGAACTGGATCATTCTACTGGTCGATACCACCCGCTATCGTGACGACTCAACCTTCAAACGTGCTGCTGAATCGGTTCTCAGCGACATTCGTGAGTGTCCAGCTGCTGACGGTTTCGATCGTGTAGAGATTCCCGGCGAACGGGAACGGGCCCTAGAGAAAATACGCCGTAAAGAGGGGGTTCCAATTCCCGCTGCAACATGGGATCAGATCGTAACACTCGCCGACCAATTCAACGTGCGTTCAGTGAGGTGAGGTGAGGTGCTCCACTCCCGGTTACCCGCTCATGGTCAAACCACCGGACACACTGATGACCTGCCCGGTGACATAAGCCGCATCATCACTGGCCAGAAAGCTGATTGCACCCGGCAGGTCTTCGGGCTTTCCAATGCGACCCATCGGGATTGCGCGCTGCATTGCCTGTCGTAGCTTTTCCGAATCACCAGCACCTTCAGCGTAACTGGCAAAAAGAGCCGTATCTGTTGGGCCCGGGCAAACAACGTTGAAAGTGATTCCATGCCTGGCGTGTTCGCGAGCCAGGGTCCTGGCAAAACCGATGAGGCCAGCTTTACACGCGGCGTAGACAGACTCGCCCGACGACCCGACACGACCGGCGTCAGAAGACACACTGACGACCCGGCCATACCCGCGCTCGACCATACCAGGCAACACCACATGATGCATATTCAAGGCGCCAATCAGATTGATATCGATAATCTTGCGCCAGAATTCAGGATCAGTTTTCAGGAATGGACGAAACAGATCCCAGCCTGCGTTATTGACAAGAATATCGACCCCGCCCAATGCTTTTTCGATCTCTAGCTGTCCCTGCTTGAGCGCCGCTAGATCTGTAACATCGATACCCAGGGCAAGACTCTGGCCACCGGCATCTATCAGCTCATCTGTAATGGCGTGGGCAGCTGCGGCATTCTTGTCCAGTACGGCCACCTTTGCACCTTCTTCAACAAATCGACGGCACGTCGCTCCGCCTATACCCCCTCCACCACCGGTGATGACGGCGACTTTACCGGCAAGCCGATTCATAGAGCTGACCTCCAAGTGCGGCACTGATGTGCGCACACATTCACACCAACAACGTCTGTAAGCAGGTCAGCTTAACAGATAGCCAGCGCACCACGGCAACGCCATGGAGACCTCTGATACCATTCATCCTTACGGACACAACACGACTGACAAGTCGATACCCAACAAGGGACCGAGGTATGAGAGCAGCTGTACTGGCAGAACGGGGTAAAGCCGGGCTTACTGTCACAGACTTTGCCGAGCCCGTGCCTGCCGCCGGTGAAGCGGTTATGAAAGTGCACGCTGCATCAATCAACCACGTTGATCTGTATATGCGTGACAGTGGGGCCGGTATTTCCCACGAACTACCGCTGATCCTCGGCGTTGACGGCGCAGGTGAAATTGTCGAGGCACCGGCTGGTTCACATCTCAAACCCGGCGATCCCGTAGTGCTTTACCCCATGGCCAGCTGCGGCCGGTGCCGCGCCTGCCAGGCCGGCGATCAGGCCAACTGCAGCACATTCAGTATTTCTGGAGAGACTCGACACGGTTGTTTTGCTGAGCTGATTGCTATGCCTGAACACTGCTTTGTGCCCAAGCCCGACAACCTGAGTTGGGAAGCAGCAGCCACGCTGCCCGTGGCCTACCTGACTGCCTGGCGGATGCTGTTTGGCCGTAATCCACTTCAATCAGCCGAGACTGTTCTGATTGTTGGCATCGGCGGCGGTGTTGCTGCGGCCTGCCTGCAGATGGCAAAAATGGTGGGTGCTCAGACAATCGTAACTTCCTCGAGTGACGAAAAACTCAAGTGGGCCAGAGATCTCGGTGCAGATTTCGGTATCAATTACAACACAGATAAGGTTGCCAAGCAGGTGATGGCACTAACAGGTGCCGAGGGGGTCGACATGGTCGTCGACACTGTCGGAGAGGCAAGCTGGGGGGACAGCCTTCGCTCCCTTCGCCGTAGCGGCCGGCTCGTAACCTGCGGGGCAACAACAGGCGGCCATCCGTCGGCTGACATTCAGCGACTTTTCTCCAAACAACTTGCGATCTACGGGTCAACTACGGGCAGCCTGGAAGAATTCAGACAGCTGATTGAGGCTACACGGCGTGGTCTGATTCAACCTCTAATCGACAGACAATATCCACTTGCCAAACTCCCCGAAGGTCTGGAGCGGATGGAAAGAGCAGAGCAGCGAGGCAAGCTCGTGGTCAATGTTTCCAGTTGAGAGGATCAACACAACAGGCGATACTCTAACCATGGCTCTGCTATCTGTACTGGATCTCTCTCCGATAACACAGGGCAGCCACGCCGGTCAGGCACTTCGTAACAGCTTGGACCTTGCGCGCCGGGCAGAAAACCTCGGTTACAACCGTTACTGGGTTGCGGAACACCACAACATGGCGGGCATTGCCAGCGCCGCTACCGCAGTCGTTATCGGTCACATTGCCGGTGGAACAAAAGTTATTCGCGTCGGGTCCGGGGGTATCATGTTGCCGAATCATGCGCCACTAATCATCGCAGAACAGTTCGGCACACTCGAATCCCTATACCCGGGTCGAATCGACCTCGGGCTCGGTCGAGCACCCGGCACCGATCAATTCACAGCCTATGCACTTCGACGTAATCTCGCTGGCGATGTAGACCAGTTTCCACGCGATGTGCAGGAACTGCAGAGCTACTTTGGGCCCAACCAGTCCGGCCAGCGTGTTACAGCAGTTCCCGGTAACGGGCTGGAGGTTCCCATCTGGATGCTGGGGTCGAGTCTCTACGGCGCCCAGCTGGCTGCGGCACTGGGCCTACCGTACGCTTTCGCTTCTCATTTTGCACCAGCTGCCATGATGCAGGCTATAGAAATCTATAGGCAGCGATTCGAACCTTCCGCACAACTGGCTGAACCTTACGTCATGTTAGGCTGCAATGTGTGTGCCGCCGAAACTGACGACGAAGCCTGGCTACTCCGCAGCTCGGCACTGCAGTCCACCTTAAACCTTCGGCGCGGGCAACCCGGTCCACTACCACCACCGGTTGAAAACCTGGAAAGTCGGATCAGCCCTCACGAGAAGATGATGCTCGACGAACTGCAAACAGCTTCAATGGTTGGATCTCCCGAAACTGTGCACCGGGAACTCGAAGCCTTTATAGCGCTTACAGCTGCTGATGAACTGATAATTTCTGCTCAGATCTATGACCACAGCGCAAGATGTCGTTCCTACAAGATTACAGCCGATGTTGCCATACCGAAGGCAGCCTGATGCTGGACAGTAGCAACGAACCGGCAAACACCGTAACCCACCCGACCATCGCCAGACAACCCGCACAACAAGCATTGCGAGCGCAGCAGCGCGGCCGCACTGAACTGCTGACTTCAACTTTCCGTAGTACGTTGAATCGACCGGAGCGAATTCTCTGAAACAGCTCACCCGGTCACTGCACCAGATCTTCAGTCCACAAGGTCACATATTTCGGGGTTGGTGGGTGGTTGGCGCCGGCGGCCTTGTTCAGTTCACAGGCGCCATCCTGTTCTTTCAGGCATTCGGTGCTTACTTTCTCCTGATAGAGGATGAATTTGGCTGGAGCAAGACGTTGTTGGCCGGTGCTTTCGCCCTTGCCCGACTCGAGAGCGGTCTACTTGGACCGATCCAGGGCTGGATGATCGACCGATATGGACCACGGGCAGTCATTCTCTGGGGTCTGGTCATTTTCGGACTGGGGCTCATTGGATTCAGTCAAATCGAATCGATCATCGAGTTTTATGTTTATTTCTTTTTTATCGCGCTTGGCACCAGCCTCGGTGGATTTCTCTCTGTCACCACAGCACTGGTTAACTGGTTTTCAAAACACCGGGCAAAGGCGCTGGCACTGTCACAGTTCGGATTTTCGTTTGGTGGACTGCTTGTGCCCATCACAATCTTTTCACTGGAAACGGTAGGTTGGCGCATCACCGCAGCGGTTTCAGGCATTATCGTCCTGATAGTGGCCTGGCCACTGACACGAATCATCGACCACCGACCTGAGGACGTCGGTGAAACCCCCGATGGGATTCCATACCAGGGGCCAACACTGTCGACGATGAGCCAGAATCCCACAAGCACACCGGCATACAGGCAGGCTGATTTCACCGCCCGGGAAGCCTTGAGAACCAGAGCATTCTGGTTTATGTCTCTCGGCCACGGTACCTCTTTACTGATTATCGGCGCCGTCATGGTTCACCTCATTCTCCACGTCAACGGACAACTGGGTTATTCGTTGACCGCGGCGGGTCTGGTCGTCTCACTGATGACTGCCATGCAGATCATCGGCCTGGTTAGTGCTGGATTTCTCGGTGACCGATTCGATAAACGATTGATCGTCACCGCTTGCATGGGATTTCACGCCGCAGGTATGCTGCTGCTCGCCTATGCGCACAACATTTGGATGGTTATCGGCTTTGCTGTGCTACACGGCATTGCCTGGGGAACGCGTGGGCCGCTGATGCAGGCGATTCGAGCTGACTATTTTGGCGCGTCTAATTTCGGTGTCATCATGGGATGGTCATCTTTAATTGTGATGATCGGCATGGCGCTTGGCCCACTCTATGCCGGCTACATGGCAGACCGTACAGGTAGCTATGTAAGCGCGTTCACGATCCTGGCGATCACCGCTTTGTTCGGCGCTGTCTTTTTTCTACTGGCGAAAAAACCTGTGAAGCAACTACAACCGGAGTCAGCCCAATCGCCTACTTCATAACCCACTCCCCCCTGTGCATCCGCCTTTTAGCTTGTTCAGCCAAACAGGCCTCCGACTTTCTTGGGTGAGAGCCGAATCAACCGGGAAGTACACACTGCTGCCTGCCGATGCACCACAGCTTGCTGATAATCGGGATTCTTAACCATCGAAACGAACGCGTCGGTTGAAGGGTACTGGGCAATAAATACAATATCCCAGCACTCGTTGTCTGGACCGATGAGAACAAATTCAAAGTTCGCACTGTAGGCGATGGACCCGCCCACCGCTTTGAGTATCGGCCCACTCTCCTCACCGTAGGCCCGGTATGCTTCCTCGCCGCTCAGCGCCCGCCCGTGCCGGGCATGCTGCTGCGGATATACCGCAGTCTGCCGCAACCGAACGAGGTTGAGCATATGTATTTCGCCTTCACCATTCAGAGAACGAAAAGCTCTAAATGCATCCCGGGTTGGATCAACATAGTTTTCTGTCATGATATTCTCCAGCTACTGTTTACTGCAGGCACTACAGTCCCATTCTTGAATTCCCGCCGTATTCAGACCAGGGAAAGCAGATCATTACCCAGACCCCGTGGATTGGACAGAAACGGGGAGTGACCTGTGTGCAGGGATAAGACCTGCTCGCACGGCATCGCGGCATACATTGCTTTTTGCATTTCAGGCAGGACCGCCTGGTCCTGAAGACATTCGATATAAACTCGGGGAATACGGCCAAAATTGGCTTTGGTAATCTCCAGGTGCCCCATCAACGGTCCGGTTGGCTGAGGAACGAGAAGGCCCAAAGCCCAGTCCACATCTTCAGGTGAACAATCGTTATAAAAACAGTGGCGGGCCATATCAACGTGAAATGTCACGTAAGCCAGATCGTCTGATATGGTCCAGGAATCCCGCTCAAGCCCCTGTCGAATCCACTTCGGGTCGTCGGACATTACCGAACGAAACGCCTCCCCGGGTTGCAAAAGCAACGCGCTGAGATAAACCAAGGTACTGATCTTGTCTGGACGAAGTTCTCCAGCCTGACTGATGGTCAGACCTCCGAGACTGTGCCCCACCAGGACAACGGGGGACTCAAACTGGTCTCGCAGAGAACAGACATGGTGGACGTAACAACCTAGATCCACCTGATCCAAAGGGGTACAGTCGCCGACACTGCCATTACCTGGCAGATCGACCGCAACGACCTCGTGGCCTTTTGCCCGCAGCATGGGAAGCACTCGACTCCAGCACCAGGTGCCGTGGGCGACACCATGGACAAGCACGAAGTTAGCCACCCTGATCTCCTGAATTGGCAGTGGAAAACCAGACCATAGACGGTCAAATCCCGAACTGCAAATGTCCCTGACCCGCTTAGGATGGATTTTCCATTTCCCAAAACAGGCCAATATCAGTTAAGGTTTCCCCATAGTGAAATGACTGTCGGGAGAACAGCAATGCAGATCAGTGCGTGGTTTCCAACTCGAGACATCGGAACAGACCCGGTTCGAATTCGTGACTGGGCCCAAGCTGCCGAAGAACTGGGTTACGACCATATAGAAGTACCCGACCACGTTTTCGGGGCAACGGCACGCGACGGCTGGTCGCCGCGGTACAACGAACGGGATCCATTTCACGAGACCTTTGTGACCTTAGGCTTCTTGGCCGGGGTCACCACGACGATCGGCCTGGCAAGCGGTGTACTGATTCTGCCCCAGCGCCAGACCGGTGTAGTGGCAAAACAGGCGACACAGGTAGACATACTCAGCGGCGGTCGACTGCGCCTGGGCGTCGGGGTGGGCTGGAATCATGTTGAGTACGAGGCGTTAAACGAAGACTGGAAGAGCCGGGGTACCAGACAGCGCGAGCAGGTTGAGGTACTCAAGAAACTCTGGTGTGATGATCTGGTCACCTACCAGGGTCGATTTCACCAGTTCACTGAAGTCAACATCACACCGCGTCCGGTGCAACGTCCGATTCCAGTCTGGTTTGGCGGCAGTTCAGACGCAGTTGTCAAACGTGCGGCGCAGATCGGCGATGGGTGGATGCCGATCATGGCTCCAGATCACGAGGCAGAGACCAAACTCGAGCAACTGCGAAATCACCTGAGCGATTGTGGACGTGACATCAGTGCCTTTGGTATTGAAGGCTGGCTGAGAATGGACAAAGCCGATCCTGATGAATGGAGCGTAGCTGCTGAGGGTTGGCGTAAGCTGGGGGCCGACATCGTGATGCTCTACCCGATGTATCGTATTCCCAACTTCGATGATCAGATCGAGACCCTGCGCCGGTTCAAAGAAGTTGTGAGCGGCTAACGGCTGATTCGGTGACACACCATCAGGATAAACTGAACATAGCGCTCACCACCCTGGTTCGTCGTAGACGAAGCGGTAAGCCTCCTCTGCGCGAATGATATGGCCGGCTGAGGGCAGCGGGAAGTGCGCAGTGCAGATCAAGGTATCGCTCTCACAGTAGCGATCCAGAAACGTACGCCGCGTTTGTTTCGCTTGCTCTGCATCCCAGTCCGGCCACGCCGTCCATTCAGGATACAGGCACTGAACCGGCGAGTGCATCAGGTCACCACACATCACCGCCGCTGCACCCTTTGACTTCAGCGATATGGCGACATGGCCGGGTGTATGTCCCGGTGTGGGCTCCAGGGAGACCTCATCGTCCAGTGCATAGTCGTTTGCGACGAGCTCTGCCCTGCCCGCTTCGATAATGGGCAGCACACTGTCTTCGTACGGAGTGCGTGAGAATTTTTCATGTCCAACATCGCGCCAGAGTTCTACTTCCTGCTTCGAGAAGACATAGCGCGCATTCGGGAAAGTCGGCACCCAGCGACCACTCTCAAGTCGGGTGTTCCAGCCCACATGATCAGAGTGCAGGTGGGTGCACAAAACAAAATCTATGTCCGCAGGATCAAGACCATGGGCAGCCAGTGCAGCAAGATAGGTCGTGTCAGATTTAAGGTGCCAGTGTGGACGGTTCTCACGCGACTTGTCGTTTCCGACACAGCCATCGATCAGGATTGTGTGGTGGGTGGTCCGGACAACATAACTTTGTATCGGTAACTTGAGCTTTCCCGTCTTGGGATCCATGGCATCCGGTTCAAGCCAATGGCGGTGAGGTGCCCAGTCTTCCTCGGTCGTCTCAGGAAAAAAATCGAACGCACTGAATGGTGTCACCAATTCCAACACCCGAAAAATCTCAAGCCCCCCCAGCTTTCTGGAACGCGTACTCATGCCACTGTCCTCCCCGGTCTGAATTCGTACAATTCCTCAAAACCAACCGTGGTCATTGTTAACCGCCTGGGTTTACCACTCTAATGGGCGCTTCACGTGCACCAGGCACAGGCCAGTCATCAGGCCAGCAGTCTCGCTGCTTAAGTTCATCGGCGGTCACCATGTGCCGGGGATCAGCCACCCGATAAGGGAAAAGGATACCATCCAGATGATCGTGCTCATGCTGATATAGATGGGCTTCCCAGTCTGCAAACTCACGACTGAGCGGTCTGCCAAACTGGTCGTAGCCATCGACCTTGATCGCACGGGGCCGACCGACATACGCCTTAAGGCCCGGCACAGACAGGCATCCCTCCCAGTACCACACCAATGCTGAATCGAGAATCTTAAGCTCTGGATTGATCCAATAGACCAACGTGCCTGACCCAGATGGATCTCGCATCAAAAAAAACCGCTGAAACCATCCAAGTTGCGGTGCAGCGATACCGTTCGCACCATGGCGTTTAAGCCCACTTTCGAGTATGGCCAGTCGTTCCTGGAATAAAGTTGTATTGATATCTTCCAGATCAACAGGAACCGACGGTTGAGCCAGTTGTGGGTGACCCAAAGTGAGAACTTCTGGTAATTCGTTACTCATAACATAAGCTTACACCCACCTTACTAAGGCCGACAACGGTAGCTTTCACCCAGGTCACAATCGACTATCATATCGCTCCCAATCAATCTGCCGTACCCAGGATCACGGCGATGGACGACTATCCGCGGCTGGAGAAAAAACGATAAAAACTGAAAGCGTCATCACTGTAGAACAGGAACACACCGACGAACTTGGCCACCTCAATCATGTACAGGCAGTCAGATTCCTGGAATCTGCCCGGGAAAACTGGTATCACCAATGTGGTCAGCCCGTATTCGATCCAGCTGGGTTCGGCACGGTCGTGGTCAATATTAACTACAGCTATCGCGGCGAATGTTTTCTCGGTGAAACGCTGCGTATTACCACAGCGCCGGTTAAACGCGGCCACAAAAGCTTTGTGTTACGTCATGAAATTATCAAGCAAGATGGATCAACACCGATTGACGGACTCGCCACCTGTCTAATTATGGATATGAAGGCACATAAGGCGATCCCTGTGCCAAACTGGATCGCTGAGCACTTTCCTGATTGACCCAGCGTCCGCTTCAAAGGTTTTGACAATCCTCAGTTCCTTAATCACGTTCAAGAGCGACAACCGCATCAGCCATAAACAGTGCACCTGGAATTTCCATTTTCACCGGTGTGCGGGCCGGGTATGGCTCCGAAAAATAACGAATGCAGATCTGATTCATAGTCTCGAAATCGCTCCAGTCAGTAATAAAGACTGTGAGCTTAACAACATCATCCAGAGTGGCCCCAGCTGCCTCGGCAATTACTTTTATGTTCTCAAACACGCGTTCCGCCTGAGCTTCAAAGGTATCGCCGACGACTGCACCGGTCTTAGGATCAAAGGGGCCTTGAGCTGATACATACAATACACGACCCGAAACGGTAACTCCCGGTGAGTAAGGTCCTTTGGGTGCCGCTGCGTTTTGGGGGTGAACTGCGGTTTTCATGCTGATCGTCCTCGATACACTCCACTCAGGCCGGGATAGCGGCGCCATCGCGCCGATTGTCCGCCGCGCCCGACAGTGCACCGCTTTGCGGATCGCGACCCACAGCCTGCATGCCGCCCGTCTGCCAGGAGTAAGCCGGCAGCATACCCAGGGCATGCCCAAGGACTCGCAGTTCGTCCTGCGTTGAAACACTCACCCGGTTTTCAAGATTAACCACCGCACCGTCTAACAGGCGGGCGCGCGGCATATTGATTGCGTCCTGCAATTCGAACCCATAGTCGAAATAACCGACCATCGCCTGAACCGTGGTCTGGAGAATACCGTAACTGCCGGGCGTACCCAGGGCGAGGACGCCCTGGCCATTACGGGTCGTAATCGAAGGCGCGAGGCACATGGCAAGACGTTCACCTGGTGATATCGCATTTGGCGAGTCTGCTGCCAAATCCCCCCAGTTCAAAAAATTGTTCATGATGACACCCGTACCTGGAATCATCACCCCTGAACCGTAGGGCGAACCCAGACTCTGCGTCAGACAGACCAGATTACCGTCAGCATCTGCCACAGACATCGAGGTCGTATGCTCCTTCAGTGCTGAACGATCGAAAGGACCGCCACTGGCCCAGTTCTCGGTAGGTCCGACTACAGGCTCACCATCTCCTGCCCTGGACACCAGTTCATCCACGTCGCTAAGCAAAGCGTTGATGGCTGAAAGGTCTTTGTGGTTATTCTGTATGCGGACCCCGGCAGCAATTCGAATCACCCGGAACACGAGATCAAGATGCGCTGAGCTCAGTGGTTCACGTTGCGCAAAATCAAAAGACTCCAATATGCGCAGACTTAAGAGCACCTGAAAGGACTCCGCGGGAGGCGGGGGCACGTTCACCTGCTGATCGCGGTAACTGGTCGAAATGGGTGCCTCCCACAGCGGTGACACCGACTCAAGATCGTCCATTGAAATGGCGCCGTCGTCAGCCTGAATTCTAGCTACCAGTTTTTCGCCCAGCGCCCCGCCATAGAGACAGCCAATACCGTCAGCTGCAATTTGTGACAACGTCTCTGAAAGATCATGCAACTGCAGTACCTCACCCACCTGCCAGTCGTGATCCGGACGAAAGACTCGTCGCCATTCCGTATCCTTGATCCGCCCGAGACTAGCGCGCGTTAACGTCGTAAAAAACCCTGAAACCGGAAACCCATCCTTCGCCAGCTCAATTGCCGGTTTGAGAACATCAGCAAATTCCAATCGTCCATATCGGTTCTGAAGTGCGTGCCAACCGGCAAGGTTTCCGGGTGTGGCAGATGCGCAAGCACCGGTAACAGTGTCGCTTTTTGATACAGCCGCCGGGTTAAACCGGCTTGGCACCGGCGGAATGAAATCAATTGTCCCTACTGTTGCATTTTTAGCCAGAAAGAAACTCGCACCACCTGCACCCGCAAGACCGGACATAAACGGTTCGACGACGTTAAGAGCAGCAGCGGTGGCAGCGACCGCATCGAATGCATTACCACCTTTGCGTAGGATCTCGGCACCAGCGTTGGCCGCTAACGGATGTCCCGCGGCTACCATACCATTCATCGACCGCACTGTGGGGCGCCCACCCAGGATGTCATGTATCGTTTCTGTCTGGCCCATTGCTTCTCCTCCTATTCTTTATCTTCCGGATTAACAACCCTTCGGATGCATGTTAATGACTTGCGTACCAATTCGGCACATTGGTCAATAGGTGGATTATGCCAGTCTAGGCGTCCTCAAGGCGGTGAATCACCACTGTCTAAGGGGATCAGAAACGCCAGTGCAGTTCCCGCCAGCGCCATCATAAATACCACTGCAATACCGATGCGAACATCTTCTGCCGCGCCAAGGAAAATAGTCAGCCACGCTACTAAGGAAGCAAATGCCAGCTGGAAGCTACCAGACAGAGCGGAGGCAAATCCCGCGACAGACCGATGTGCGGCGTTAACCGCACCCATGGTTGAATTTGCAACGACCAACCCATTAGAAAAGCCGAACAACATAGCCGGCAACAACAGTGCCCACACCGAACGATATCCGACAAAAGCAAGCACAGTCATGGACCCCGTCGCGAGGATCGACAAGGATGAGCCCGTCCGTACCATCCGTGGTATGCCCCACAGCGGAGTAAGCTTGCGGCTCACCCCGCTGCCGGTCAGAAAACCGACCGGCAGTGCAGTAACAAAAAATCCAAAGGCCGCCGCTGAGTAACCCAATCTATGGAAAGCAAAGGGCAGAAAAGATAGCAGAGCAAAGAAAATAGACGCCTGAAAACCGAGATTCCCTGCAAACAACAAGAACTGCTTGTTGCGCAAGAGCCCTACATAGTTGAGGGTGACCGATTCCAGGCTTAACCGACTCTGCCGAGAGCGGTGCGTTTCCCCAAGAATAATCAGTGCCAATATAAAGGCCACAGTGCCGAGCAGCACGGTAACCCCAATGCCACCCTGCCATCCAAATGCATCATAGAGCACACCACCAAGCGAGAACGCCAGGATCGGTGCCAACGCAGCCGCAGACATAACTGCAGCCATACTAGCAGCGGCAGCTCGCGGTGCGTGGGCGTCATTGATGATCACCCGCGACAGCACCATTGCGGCTGCAGCGCCAACGCCCTGGACACAGCGAGCCAGAACCAGAACAGACAGATCGGTTGCCATAAGCGCGAGGATAGAACCTGCAAGATATAGCCCGAGACCGGCCAGCAAGGGTTTCCGCCTACCGAATCGATCGGAAAACGGCCCAAAAAACAGTTGCCCAACAGCGGTTGCGGCGAGGAAACCGGTGATGACCATCTGTGTCTGCTGGGCCGTCACCGAGAAAACCAGCGTGATGCCGGGCAGCGAAGGCGTAATTATGGTGGTGGCAAAGATACTGGTCGATACGATCAGCACCAGCAACCAGGTCGGCTGTGGCGCAGAATATTGACTATTCACTGAATTGTTCGCGGCACTCATTTCGCAATGACAAGCACATCAGACCTGGAAATTCCAACTGTGACAACGACGGTTATAGAGAGCACCGAAACCCGATAACGATCGAGTGGGATCAAAACAATCTCAACTGGGCTGAGACGATCGTGATCATGGGCGCTGGGATTGTGAACCGGTTCACTGAACTCTACAAGTACGACCCGCTGCTTAACAGCGCTACAATGTCCGTACATTCAGCACCTTCGAGCTCAAGTCACTTGTCGCTGTCAAATATTCCCGATATCAGTCCCGTTGGGCCGATCCGTCAGTTTCTGTTGTCTGTAGCGCGGGCAATGCGGGTGTGTGCCGAATCACCCGACCATGAATCTGCCGCGCATGGATTTGCCGAAGATATCAGTTCGGCGATAGCTAAATCGCCACCTGCAGCCACAATCATGGCCTCCGCTGAACTGCGCAAGGCGCGGGATACCCGACTGGCACGACAGCTGCTTGATCTCAGTCACCACCTACCGTGGACCGAGTCCCCAAGAACACCCGACATGGGAAATAGGATTGCACTGTGCAGTTTCAACGATCTTTTTGACTTCAAACATCACACCGCCGGCCTGCTCTATCTGGATCCGGAACTGGCCTATCCGGAACACAGTCATCCACCACCGGAGCTTTACCTCACTTTGTCCGGCACGGGTAGCTGGCGCTACGGTGGCAGCACAGAGTACCGCGCAGTATCAGCTGGCAATCTGCTGTATAACCATCCGCTGGACCTGCACGGTGTACGCAGCAACGACACACCTCTTCTCGCATTGTTCCTGCTCTGGCACAACGAAGCCGACTAACTTATTGGTCAGTGCGGTACGTCTGTGTCGTCAGTATCGGACTCCAGCTGCTCTCGGAGCTTTGTTTTAAGAATCTTGCCGTAGTTGTTCTTCGGCAGAGTGTCCAGGAATCTATAGTTCTTGGGGCGCTTGAAGCGAGAAATGTTTTCCAGACAAAAATTGTCCAGATCCTGCTTGCTGGCCTTGCCACCCGGTTTGAGGACCACGAAAGCTACTACCTCCTCTCCCCAGTCTGGGTGGAATCGACCGACAACCGAGGCCTCTAGAACCGCTTCATGTTGTAACAGCACTTCCTCGACTTCACGCGGATAAATATTGGAACCACCTGAGATGATCATGTCCTTGGTACGATCTTTCAATGTCAAAAAACCGTCTACATCAATCACACCAACATCACCTGTATATAACCAGCCATCTTTCAGTGCCGCCGCTGTCGATTTTGGATTCTCCCAGTATCCCTTCATCACAACGTCTCCCCGAACGATGATCTCACCCGGTTGGTTGTCTGCGACCAACTGTCCACTTTCTTTGACGACCGCAACCTCGACATCCGTCCGCGGAATACCAACCGATGACATTCGCTCAGTAAATCTCGGGTGGGTCTTATCCTCGTGCATACTTTTAGAAAGGTAGGTAATGGTCATTGGTGCCTCACCCTGACCATAGATCTGAATCAGTCGTGGGCCAAAAACATCTAATGCCTGATACAGGTCCTGGGTATACATCGGCCCCCCGCCGTAAATGATGGTCCTGAAATTTGCTCGTGCCGCCTCACTGATAGCACCCGATGCCAGTAGTCGAACGATCATCGTTGGTGCAAAGAAAAAACCCGAGCTGGGCCACTTAACCAACAGTTCGTTAATTTCCGGTGGATCAAATCCGCCACTCTCAGGTATCACCTGGTTGGCAGCCTTCGCCAGATGCGGAATTCCGTAAATACCCGACCCGTGGGACAAGGGTGCTGAATGGATAATGCAATCACTGTGCGAAAGACTCTCTAAATCAGCGAAATAACTGAGCGTCATCGTCATCAGATTACGATGAGTCAAGGTCGCACCCTTAGGCCTGCCTGTGGTGCCGCTGGTATAGAACAACCAGGCCGGATCGTCTGCCTTGACGTTTTGGAGTACAAGTTCAGACGAGTTCAACAGGCTCCGATAGTCAGCGGTGTCAACACTGACAACCCGCTCCAAACGCTCAACCGAATCGCACAGTGGGCCGACTGCCGCCTCTAGGTCGCGGTTGACCATACATAAACGTACGCCGGCGTTTTTAATGATGTAACTGATCTCACGCTGATGAAGCTTGGCATTTATCGGTACTGCAACCAGTCCTGCATGCCAGATCGCATAGAGCACTTCTGTAAAAGCAGGGCAATTGGTCATGGCAATCCCCACCCTGTCACCGCGCTTCAGACCGCAGCTGCCCATGAAGCTGGCTGCGAGCTGCTGTACCCGATCGGCAAGTTCACTGTAAGTTAGATAAACGTGCGTAGCGTACGATACCGCTGGCGATGTGCCAAAACTGCGTGCCGATTTCTGCAATAGCGCTGCAATATTCATGAGTCGTCTCTATGCCGAAGATCGATTCGTGTCGATCTCAGATCCAGATTTGAACAAGTGTCATTATCCCGCACACGCTAGCAGATGCTGGATGCGGCTACAATCATACTTCGAATTAACAGCCAGCCCTATGGAGTCAAACTTCGGTGGAGCCCTCATTGCAGGACCGATATTATTCAGCTGGCACCTGCTTCGGCTGCGGTCCCAGCAATCGTCACGGCTTGCAAATCAAGTCTTATTCGGCCGATAAC
>Ga0114993_10000911_pt1 | contig 34312 bp, 30 predicted proteins | sample ArcticOcean_MG_C_FD_87042 | JGI IMG/M metagenome (GOLD analysis project Ga0114993, IMG submission 87042) | Marine microbial communities from western Arctic Ocean - ArcticOcean_MG_CB2_150 | ecosystem: Environmental > Aquatic > Marine > Oceanic | place: Arctic Ocean: Canada Basin | collected...
GGTATAACGCTGAATACAATGATGATCATGTACAGGAAAGGAATGTTCGACCAGATCTCGATGAATCGCTGGAAAACCAGGTCGAAGACTCCTCCGAAGTAACCCATGGCGCAGCCGATGGTGATACCTATGGCATAAACCGCGAGCATAAACGCGATTGAAAACCAGAGTGCGATCCGGGTTCCATAAAAGAGTCGGGCCAGGATGTCTCTGCTGGTGGTGTCGGTTCCGAGAATATGCCTGTCGTTAATAGAGGGTGGCATTGGCTTAAAGACACCGCCCGGTGCGTGGTTTTCCAGCGGATTGTAGGGGATAGGAGGCATCAGGATCCAGTTATCACCGCCTTGCAGGTCAAACCTTTCTTTGAGATCCCGGTAGTTAACCTCGTAGTCGTAGTCCATGCCGAAATCTGTTCCCGCATGAAAGCCGGAATAGGTTGGGAAGTAGAGGGTGTCGTCGTAATTCACCATCAGGGCACGACTGTTTACCAGGAGCTCACCAAATGACACCAGGACAAGCAGGCCGACAAGGAAGAGAAAGCTGTAATAGCCGCGCTTAATTTCACGGAAGCGGCGAAGTCTCTTTAAGGACTGGGGATTCAGCTTCAACATCGTCTATTGGAATCTAATCCTTGGATCGACCAGTGCGACCAGGACGTCTGAAATGATATTGCCAATGAGAAGGAGAAAACTTGCCAGCAGAACAACGCCCATCACCACAGGATAGTCGCGATCGAGAATAGCGGTCAGGCCGAGCAGACCGAAACCATCGATGTCAAAAATGGTCTCGATGAGAAAGGATCCTGACACCAGTAAGACAATGTTTTGCCCGAAGGTGGTTGCGATCGGGATCATGGAGTTACGCATTGCGTGCCGGGTTACTGCTTGCCGGAACGAGACGCCTTTAGCGATAGCCGTCCGAATGTAGTCTGATGCGAGGTTATCCATCAAGTGGTTTTTCAGTAACAGGGTGACCAGTGCAAAGCTGCCAATCAGGTAACAAATGAGCGGCAGTACCGAATGGTTGATCAGGTCCATCATCTTGCCGACGGCTCCTTTCTCTTCAAAGGAGAGACTGACGAAGCCTCCCATGGGAAACCATTCCAGTCTGACGGAAAAATATAGTAGTAACAGTGATCCAAGCGCATAGCCGGGGATTGCGTAGCCAACAAAAATGAGGATAGACGTGACGTTATCCACCACTGTTTTGTGCTTGATGGCTTTCAGGACACCGAGCGGAATACAGACAATATAGGTAATCACCAGTGTGACCAGCCCGTAGTACAGCGACACCGGGAACCTGTCCCGGATCACATCCCAGACGGGTTCGTTGTATCGGTAGGAGCTTCCCAGATCTCCCTGGACAACTTTGCCAAGCCAGTCGACATAGCTTTCCAGTACGGGTTTATCGAAACCGTAGTACTCCTGGAGTTTTTTTAGCTGTGCTTCAGAAAGCGCCATGTCGGCACCTGCCATCTGCGAAGTAGCGCCAGAATTGCTGAACTGCTGGGATTCCATGATGGCTCGTTCCAGCGGACCACCAGGGACGAGTCGGGTGATGGCGAATACAATGATGGTGACACCGAGCAATGTCGGCGGAATGAGCAGAAATCGTCTGATGAAATAGTCGCGCATTTATAGAGTATCTGGGTCCAGAGGCTTTTGGCCCCTTCTCCGCAATACAGCAGGGTAAGCTGTTTGCCGATCATTAGGCAACTCGGCATCCTGCCACAAACCGGGTCTGCTTGAAAGTTCTAATAGATTTCTCTTCGTCATGATCCTCAGTAGGCGTAATCGGGATTGCGCTTGAAGAGGGTCATGAGCATCAAAGTGCAATGCGGTTTTTTTAGTTCGTCAGGCAATCGTAAAAGGTATCGATCAATTTTCGGTATCTAACGGTCCCGGAGTGATGTAGTTGGTTGGTCACATAAGCAAAGGCGACGTTGTTGTCCGGGTCCGCGAAGGCGGTTGATCCACCTGTGCCAGCGTGCCCGAATGCCATTTTAGAGGGTCCGTAGTAACAGGGTTCGCAGTTAAGTATAAAGCCCCTTGACCTTCGAAGAAGTTGATCCAGGCAAAGATCTGTTTCACCGTTAGTCTCTTCCTTTACAGCAAGTTGCAGGGATTCCCTGGAAAACAGTTTTCCGGCGATTGCTGCCTGATAACAGCGTGCAATGCCGAGGCTTGAGCCGTGTCCATTGGTTGCGGGAATTTCCGCATTTCTCCAATCTGCTGAACTCACAACGCGGTAGGGTGGCAGCGCAGGGTCATTTTTTGGCAAGGTGTTTCCCCCCCGTGCGGGTGTTTGTGTGACAGGTGGCCTTGCGTGATTAGGGCCGATCACTTCTGCACACCGTTCCTGCTCGGGACCGGTTAGGCCGATATGGAAATCAGCCTCCAGTTGATTGGTTATCCGACTTCGAAGGTAGTCACCGATAGTTTTTCCTGTTGTCTGACGAACCAGTTCGCCGGCGATGTATCCCCAGGTGATTGAGTGGTAACCGAAGGCGGTTCCCGGCTCCCAGGCCGGTGCCTGACTTGCGACATTAAACGCCGCTTTTTGCCAGTTATAAAGGTCTTCTGGTTCCATGGCTGGATGGAATGTGTACACGCCTGCCTGGTGTGACAATGCTTGCGCCACTGTAATACCAAATTTTCGCTCGGCACCAAACTGTCGCCAGTAGTCTGCAACAGGTTTGTCGTAGTCGAGTTTTCCTTCATCGACGAGGCACGTGAGGGCCAGCGAGACAATGCCCTTGGTAATCGAATATGTGTTGACCAGGGTGTCTCGTTGCCAGGGGATAGTCCGGTCCCGGTTGGTGTGGCCACCCCAAAGGTCAACCACCAGTTCATCCCCAAGAAAAACGGATAAACCAGCACCAACTTCGATCTCGTTCCAAAGCGACGCGAATGCTTCCCTGACAGGCTCGAATCCGGGTTGGATAGTTCCTTCGATGAAGGTTCCTTTAATCAAGTATCGGGGTTCGGTAAAAATAGGGGAGTGATATTATCATCGTTATTCAGGAATCGGATAAATACAGGAAACCACTATGCCAAGATTAAGAGAAGTTAGCCGCGCTGACGCGGACCCGTCGGTATTGCCTTTGTATGATGCTCTATTTGGGGCGGACAGGGACCCGGTCGAACATCCCGGCACCGCCACTGGTACCCCGGGTAACTGGTGGACAGTGTTTGCTCTGGTTCCGGATTGTTTTAATCATGCGGTTGCCGGATTCCAGTTCTACCGATCAAAGAACCGAAAAATAAAAACCAAACTGCGGGAGTTGGGCCAGGCAAGGGCAGGGTTTGCGAGGGGCAGCCAGTTTGTCTTCTCCCAGCATTGTAAGGCCCTTCGGGCAGTCGGGTTCAGTGAAGAGCAGATTGAGTCGATACCGGGCTGGGGCAGCAGTTCGTGTTTCGATGAGATTGAAAGAGCGGTTCTTTCTTATACAGATGATCTGGTGCTTGCTGGAGGCAGAGTTCCCGACAGTACCTTCGAGGTGTTGAAAAAACATCTGTCAGATGAAGAGATTCTGGAGCTGACCTATACGACTTGCACATACGAGCTTCACGCGACGATGTGTCGTGCACTGCGCCTCGAGTACGATGACGTCGATGAGCGGATCAAAGAGGTACCCATTCCCGATGATGAAGAGCGAAATATCGACTTCATGGGAGCGGTTGATCAGAAGAACAAATAGTCGGTCCCCTTGTGGGCAGACCGATATCGCGGAAGTTGATCGGGTCTGCCTCTCGTGATCTTTTGGCATCTGACCAGGTCTGTTTGAACCATTCGGAAACGGGTGGCTGGCCGCATTGTTCCGCCAGCAAGTTGTAGTATTCAAACTGTTCGTCGCCCAGGCGGTGGTAATGGCGTTTGTTTATGCCCGTGAGTTGAAAATGCTCAGATCTTTCCCTGACTTTTCCTGCGCGGGTGCGGAGGTCATGCAAGGTGAATTCCGATAGCAGTTGTTTGACGAACCATTTTGCCTGCATTTCAAACATTGGGAATGGAATGATCTGGTAAGGCAGGCCGATAAAACCAAGCGTGTTGTCTGTCGGCGGAACGATATCCTGGTAAAGCGGGTTCACCCAGTTATCATCAACGCTAACAATCGCACCACTAATGAACGGGAAGCCGTAGTGATATCCGGTACAGTACATAAAGGTATCGATGTCGAGTTCTGCGGTACCCACGATCAATTTTCCGGTTTCTGTAAACCCGGAGGGTGAGGGATATGCCGTTCTCGTTGCTCCAAACGACGTGGGTTCGGTAAACGCGCTTCCGCACCAGTAGGTGCGGTCAGCCACCTTATCGATCTCGCCTGACAGGTCAAAACCTGAAGCAGCAGTCCCCCAGAGTGCAACTCGCTTACCGACCATGGCATTCGGGGCGCGATAGTTGTGAGAGTGGAGCAGGTGGCCCTGAAAATGCTCGATACCCGGTAATGTCGGTATGCGTGGTCGGGCGTAGTGACCATTGCAGATAATCACTGCGTCGAATCGTTCATCTGATCCTCCGCTGTGGACTGTCCAGCCTTCGGCGGATTTCTCGATTCTGTGCACTTCCGCGGATAGCCTGATATGGGGAGCTAAGGCATAGTGGTCAGAGAAGTTTTTAAGGTATTCGAGAACCTTCGTATGGTGTGGGAACCTGGGCCACATATCATTGCCGCCACCTTTTGAATCAAAGGTGTAATCCAGGAATGCCATCAGGTCCCGAGGGATGTTGGTGCGCAGGGAATCATAGAGAGAGCAACGGATCGCCTGTCCAGGAGATTGCCCTAGCGGGTCATCTTCCACGCGCTCATCATATACCCAGACTCCGCCAATTTGATCAGCGGCTTCGAACACCACGACTTCGCATCCATGGCGGATAACTTCACGAGCCGACACCAGTCCGGCTGGACCGGCGCCAATGACGGCGACTTTCATTTAGGCCTGCTTGTAAGGAGTAGGGAGCAAGTGTGTAATAATAGCGGTTCTTCAGCCATGATTGATTTAATGTTTACCGTTCGCCTAGAGCGTGTCCGAACCCTTAGTGAATCGACTAAAGATTTCAGGTTCGTCTGCGCGGCCAATACTTCCCTTGACTATAAACCAGGTCAATTCTACCGGTTTGTTTTCGCCGATGGACAAGGAGAATTCGAGCGAAGTTACAGCCTGTGCAATTTTGATGAACTCTATGGTCAACACATGGACCTGGTGATATCGGAGGTCGGCAATGGCCGCGCCACAAATCTCCTGTTTAATTGCCAGGAAGGGCTTGAGGCTAACGTCACAGGGCCGTTTGGTCGCCTTACGTTGCCAGAAGAAGTGCCGGGTCGATTAGTCATGGTCGCAACCAGTGTTGGGCTTGCTCCCTATATGCCGATCCTGAAAGAACTGGAGACGGGTGGTTTTCCAGAGGTGGTGCTATTGCTTGGTGTCAGAGATCGATCGGAATTCATCTACAGTGATGTCCTGAAAGATTATGCTGAACAGCACGATTATTTTGAGCTGCGGCTCTGCCTGTCTCGGGAAAAGGCAACAGCGGGGTATGAGCATGATGGCTATGTAAATACCCAAATTGAGCGCCTTGATGTAAACCCCGACTCGGATCATTTCCTGCTTTGTGGTAATCCTGAGATGATTGATGACGCCTGGGGTTACCTCAAGGAAAGTGGCTTCAAAGCAAAGAATGTCGTTAGAGAGAAGTATGTTTTCGCGCGCGAATCTCGATCATCAGCAAAAGCGCTGACCGTAGAACAGAAGCAATTGATTGCTGACAAGTTAAAAAAGTACGGAAAGTGATTGCTGGGCTATTCTGAGCGTGAGCTCGCTCTTTGGATTTCATCCCAGTGCAGCTGGCGATGGTCGAAGGTGTACTGGTAGAGGAGTGCTGGTATAGGTGTCGGTCATGCTGTCGCTGGATTATTGTGCCACCCGGGCACAATGGTAGTTTAAACACTAAGGCGGTCTTCGTATGACAATTAAAGTTGGAATAAACGGCTTTGGCCGCATGGGTCGACTCACCCTGCGCGCAGCTTTTGACTGGGACGGGATTGAGTTTATCCATGTCAATGATCCTGCGGGGAATGCGGAAACATTTGCCCACCTTCTTACCTTCGATTCAGTCCATGGTCGCTGGTACCACAACGCGGATGCCAAGAGCGACGGCGACAGCATAGTCATTGATGGCCGCAAGATCGGCTTTACCAGAAACGAAACCATTAGTGAGACTAACTGGTCTGGTTGCGACATCGTCATTGAAGCTTCAGGGAAAATGAAAACCAAAGCCGTACTGCAGTCTTACCTGGATCAGGGTGTTCAGCGAGTAGTGGTCACGGCGCCAGTGAAAGAAGAGGGAGTGCTGAATATTGTTATGGGAGTGAATCAGCAGCTCTATGATCCTTCTATTCACCCTATTGTGACGGCGGCGTCCTGCACCACAAATTGCCTTGGGCCCGTTGTTAAGGTGCTGCACGAGAACCTCGGCATTGTGCATGGCAGTATGACGACGATTCACAGTGTCACCAATACCCAGACTATTCTGGATGCGGCGCATAAAGACCTGCGCCGGGCGCGCGCCAGTGGGATGAGCCTGATACCTACCACCACTGGATCAGCCTCTGCGATTACTCACCTGTTCCCTGAGCTTGAGGGCAAGCTAAACGGTCACGCCATACGCGTTCCTTTAGCCAATGCGTCATTGACTGATTGTGTGTTCGAGGTGAAGCATGCGACCACCGGGCAAGCGGTAAACGAGCTTTACAAATTGGCGGCAGACAATGAATTGAAGGGGATTCTTGGTTATGAGGAGCGCCCACTCGTATCCATTGATTACAGGACCGATCCGCGCTCCAGTATTATTGATGCATTGTCTACGATGGTGATTAATGCCACGCAGGTAAAATTGTATGTCTGGTATGACAATGAATGGGGTTATGCCAATCGTACCGCTGAGCTGATGCGGATGGTGGGGCAACCTACCTCATGAAAACAATGTCGTGAAGAATCAATGAGCCTTTTTTTATGAGGGCGGTTTCAGGGTTATCTGCTGACGTCAGGCAGTACCTGGTGATCACCGGTAACTACTGGGCATTCACGTTGACCGATGGTGCCCTGCGCATGTTGGTGGTGTTGCACTTCCATACACTGGGTTACTCCCCTCTTGAGGTTGCCTTGCTGTTTGTGTTTTACGAGCTTTTTGGTGTGGTGACCAGTCTTGTCGGTGGCTGGTTGGGGGCACGAATCGGCCTGAACCGCACCATGAATATTGGGCTGGGTCTGCAAGTGTTTGCGCTAGGTATGCTGCTAGTGCCGAGCACCATGTTGACCGTTGCTTGGGTGATGGGTGCGCAGGCAATGTCCGGCATCGCCAAAGACCTTAATAAAATGAGTGCGAAAAGCGCAATCAAGCTGCTGGTTCCGGACAAAGAACAGTTAACGCTCTACCGGTGGGTCGCGTTGCTGACGGGTTCCAAGAACGCACTGAAGGGAGGTGGTTTCTTTTTAGGGGGTGTTCTACTGACGTGGTTAGGTTTCTATCATGCCGTTTTAGTCATGGCACTTTTTTTAGCGTTGGTTTGGCTGGCCAGTCTTGTGACCTTAAGAAAAGAGCTGGGTAAGGCAAAAAGCAAACCGAAATTTTCTGAGATGTTTTCAAAAAGCAAAGCCATCAATACCCTTTCGTTGGCGCGTTTGTTTTTGTTCGGTGCAAGAGATGTATGGTTCGTGATTGCGCTGCCCGTGTACCTGTCTGCCAATCTTGGTTGGGATTATTGGTTCGTTGGTGGTTTTCTGGCTAGCTGGGTGATTGGCTACGGCATAGTGCAAGCGTTTGCTCCGCGCCTGACAGGGATAGTCGAGGGAAAGCTGCCGGATGGGAAAAGTGCTTTCATTTGGGCCGCTGTGCTTTCTGTTATACCGGCGTTGATTGCATTGTCGATGACAGCGGACATGATGCCTGCGCTGGTGCTGCCGAGCGGGCTTCTTGTTTTCGGCGCCCTGTTTGCCGTGAATTCGTCCCTGCACAGTTACCTGATTGTGAGTTATGCAGACAAAGATGGGGTGTCGATGGATGTGGGTTTCTATTATATGGCGAACGCCATGGGTAGACTGATTGGTACCGTTTTATCCGGCTGGGTATTCCAGGTTTATGGAATGGTCGCCTGTTTATGGGTGTCGGCGCTGTTCGTCACTCTGGCAGCCGTGCTCTCACTGGCTTTGCCGGCACAAGCTGCTCCAACACAAGCTTCTCTAAAATAGGGGTTATCGGCACATAGGTCACACTAAGTGCAGGTTCACCGATTCCACAGGCTCCCGCGTTGTACTTAGGTATTTTGTCAGAAACACTGATGGTGACCGGGCCGATATTCCTGATTGTGCTTCAGGGTCTAGCGCTGGGTCGCATTGGATTCATTGACTATCACTTTAACCAGATCGCATCGCGTCTGGTACTTTTAATATGTTTGCCGGTACTGCTATTTACCACTACCAGCCAGATCAACCTGGATACGACGATCAACCTGGCCATGACGACTACGTTGGTCTGTATTTTATCCTGCAGAATTGTCCGTATCGGCCCGAAATTAGCCTAATGAGTAAACCGGGTAACCCCCTAAATGCCGGGAGCAAAACACCAGTGCCAGGGTTCATAGTCAATGCCCGACGGATTATTCCTGGGATAGCTGAGGTGGAAGTTGAACTCAGCGGCATTGTCGCAGAGCCACGCAAATGCCGGGTGGTTCTCAAACGTGGTCTCAAGCGGTTTTCCGTCACCAGCATGAAGGTCCAGCGCGCGACCGGTGTGGTGCTCGCTGTAACCGGGGATGGCGTTCACTCGAAGGATGTCGTCAATTAACCTGCCTTCTTCCAGTTTCCGGTGAATAAGCCCGCACTGGTATTCGATGGAGCGATGCGCAGACACCAGGTTCAGCTCCAAGCCATCAGATTTTGCGGCAGTTTTCATCGCACACCAGGCCTCAAAGGTTCGCAGCGTCATTTGTTGTGGGCGATCAAATAGATCCAGGCCGGCGTCAACAAGATTCGTGCATTCCTCGCAGGGGGGCATCGGAGATGCTTCAATGAAGTCTTTGGTGATGCCGAGTTCCTTTAGGACTTGGGCCAGATTAAAGCTCATTGGGTGATTACATCGACACTGAACGTTACAGCCAGGCCGAGTGTTGCAAGGATGATATACACCTGTACAAGGAAGAGAAACTTGAAGGCGGTATTGCTATGAGATTGGCGGCGGGCAGCGCAGAAGGGGTCGTTGATTGGGGTTGCGTAATTGGAGCAAAGCGCGATATTGGCCGATAATACCAGTTCGCTTTCTGCTAATTGCTCCAATTCAACAGAGGCAACTGTTTCGGTTGGAACGGTTTCCCCAATTAGTTCTTGGTCTGTCATAGGGGAATTCTAGCACTCACCGCGTAAATGTATTGTTGCCCGTTAGCCGCATCATCACCCGCGAGAGGATTAGGGGCAGGAAAGTCCTATTTTTTAGTCACGAACGACGATACAGCCAGTCTTGTTGCGGGGGTTGGCCTTGTACCGGGAACAAAAGTCGCTCGCGGAAGACTCTGAACTGAAACTACCTGCCTGTACCCTCCACACGGCCTCGGACCCGGATTCCCCTTCCCGGTAGACAGGATCAAACCCTTCGAGTAACAAATCACTGCTGGCGAAAGCCTGGTGCCAGAGCTGCTCAGCACCGGTAATGCTGCTCATGGCGCCGAGTTGTATACGGTAGGTTTTGTCGTGGTTTACCTCATGGTTTGGAGATTGGAATCGAATGTCGTTGGGCAATCGAAAATTCCAGCTTCGTGACCACGCTATGGGTACTGCAACCTTTGATATCTCTGCCTCTCCGGTTAGCGTCGAGAGCTTATCTCTGGCGCCCGGGTGTCCCGAATTGACTGCCTGGGATAACCATTCTTTTGCCGCTTCCGTATCTTTGGTAACACCCACACCATCAATCAGCATAATGCCAACGTTGTACTGGGATGACGGATGCCCTTGCAAAGCGGCCTCCAGATACCAGTGGAAGGATTGCTCAAGGTCAACGGCAGTACTTTCACCGTACTCGTACATCATGGCTAGAATAGCCTGGGATCTGGCATCACCATTTCTGGCTAACTCAGTGAAAGCCTCGAAAGCTGTGCCGTAGTCCTTGTTACGATAGGCTTGAGATGCTGCTTCGATATCGGCAATCGCGCGGAATGAGGAGGCAAGCAGGAGGATAATGGTCAAAATTCGCATGTTAGTCATCCTAACATGCTGACTTTTAGCCGTGCTAACGCCAGATCGAGGATCAATATTGTGAAGTTGAACCATTTTGGCGCATTATCGGACACATTCATCATAACGGGCTGTAAACAGGCAAATATGTCAATTGATGATCTCGAGACAAAGCGAGGCGGCGACGACGCTGAGCATTTGGAGCTGTTGAAACGGGTAGCAGTGAAGGACAGGGTTGCCTTCGAGAAACTCTATAACCGAATGCACCCTCAGCTCACGAGGTATCTGAGTCGGATGTTGCGCAGGCCAGAACTGGTGGAAGAAGTCGTCTCCGACACTCTGTTTGTCGTCTGGGAGAAGGCCTCAGGGTTTGAAGGGCGGTCGAAAGTTTCCACCTGGATTACCGGCATTGCTTACCTCAAGGGGATTAAAGCCCTGGATAAACTGAAGAAGATGCCGGAGCAAAATGCCGAGGAAATACATGAATACGATAATCTTGCAGATAGCCAGAATCTCATTAGCAAGATCGGATTGGACGAGTGGTTGGGCAACGGCCTGGACCGGATATCGGCTGACCAGCGCAGCGTTGTTGAGTTGACTTATTTTTCGGGGCATTCCTATCTGGAAATAGCTGAGATAATGAACTGCCCCGTAAATACCGTAAAGACGAGGATGTTTCACGCTCGCCGACGGTTAGCGAAATTGCTGCCGGTGCTTGAACATCATTCTGACAGCAACAAAGTGGATGAAATCATTCGAGAGAAAAGTACTGATCAAAAGGTATTGCCTGAAAACGGTACAGGAAGAGAGTAGAGAATTGGTCAAGCGTAAAGAACACGAACAGACAATGTTGTTTTTGCCCTGGTATGTTAACAATACATTAAGGGGGCGGGATGCTGCCCTCGTGCTGCGTCATCTGGCTCATTGTGAGGACTGCCAGCAAGAGCGTGATCGACTGTATGAGCTTCAGCAGATTGTCTGCGAACCCGATCTGATAACGCAGGATAGCAATCGCTCTTTTCGAAAGGTCCTCGCTCGTATAGACGTGTCGGAAAGGAATAAAGTTAGTGTGCGAGAGGTTCCGGTTCGCACCCACCGCATCCTGGGTTTTCCTGTCGGTTTGACGACGGCTGCGCTCGCGGCTTCAGTGCTGGCGCTAGTGATTGGCGGGGCCCAGTTTTTGAGCCCGGGCCGGGTAGGTGACGAGTTTCAGACATTAAGTATTGAACCGCTGGTGCCCGTGAATTACGAGTCCGGTAAAGTTGAGCGACTGGAGTTAGGGTTCAAAACACCGATTCCTGCGATGAAGTTAAGGCAGGCGCTCATCGAAACAGGCTCAAACATCGTTAGTGGCCCTGATGAAAACGGTAGCTACATCGTGGAATTGGTGGTGCCTAACGAGACCAGCTCAGATGTTTTTCTGAACCAGCTTCAGCAAATAGATGGTGTTGAATATGCGGATTTCACGAACCGGTAGTGCCGTATTCCTGCTTTTTATCATCGCGGGTTGTGCGTCAACGCCGCCATTGGACATCTACGCCAGTAATGTTGTATTCACTGTTCCTTATGCACAATCAGGCGATCAACTTACCAGCGGCTTCACCCAAGACGCTTCAGTGGACGAACCGGCTGCTCAAAGCCTTATCCAGGCGGTGCTCCGGTTTCATGGTCTAACAAAGGTCTCGCAGTTCACGATTCAGGCACTCAATGTAGAAGCTGTGGTCGCGGAGTTTGGCCCAAGTCGAAACCTTGATGACGTGGTGTCTGCCCTGTCCGGAGATAACAGGGTCCAATCAGTACAATCCGTAAAACCCTATACGCTAATGTCCTACAACGATCCGTACTTTGCGCTGCAAAGTACGGTTAATGGGGATCAAATAGATAGCATCCACCAGATTTCTACAGGTAAGAACGTCGTGGTTGGGATTGTCGATACCGGTGTTGATCGATGGCACCCGGAGTTAATCGATAACATTGTGTACACCAAAAATCTGGTTGATTACGATCAGGATTCTTTCGACAACGACGAGCATGGTACAGCGGTTGCCGGAGTGATTGCATCGGCTGCGAATAATGACCTTGGTATCGTTGGTGTTGCCCCTGACGTTCAACTGATGGTCTTCAAAGCTTGTCATCAGGAAAAGGCATCCCGGCGAACCTCATGCGATTCATTGTCCATCATCAAGGCGCTGGGTGATGTGCTGGTCCAACAACCGGATATTCTGAACCTTAGCCTGTCGGGCCCGAGAGATGTCATCATTGCGCGGTTGCTCCGGGAGGTATACCGGAATGGTATTGTCGTGCTAGGTGCTGTTGACGAATCCAGAGGGCTGGCAGAGTCGTTCCCGGCAAACATGGAGGAGGTCATCGCGGTTGGTACCGCTATCAATCTTGGCGGGGGATTCACTAATGTGTTGCTGGCACCGGGGACCGACATGTTAACAACGGCGCCAGGTGCTACTTACGGGTTTAAATCAGGTAGTTCGATGGCGACAGCCTACGTGTCGGGGATAGTAGCGTTGATGAAAGAGCGTAATCCGGCACTATCCAATGCTGAGGTTTATGGAGACCTGCGTGCTTCAACTCGGTTTCATGAAAACGATTTGCCAGTCGTCGATATGTGCCTGGCAGTAAACACGACAATAGAATCTGCTCACGAATGTGAGCGGGTTCCAAGCATGGCCGTGAGTGGTCAGGGTGTTACAAATAGCTTCCAGCTAGCGAATTAATCGTTTCGAAAAATTCCGCCTGGGTTTCTGCCAGTATTTCAGCAACCGGTTTTACCGACTCAATGCGACCTGCGACCTGACCCGACAATGGAATCGCTGCCTCCATGTCCCCACCGAAGTAAAGATCCAGTGCACTACCGAATTCAGACATGGCATTGGTCTCCGGGTCCCGCTCAAGTCTTGAAGTTCGCTCGGTTCGAAGCGCTCGAAGTGCCGGAGAGTGGAATTTGTTGAGAAACACCGTGCCGGTTTCCTTGGCATCGACAATCGCATTTTTCCAGTTATCGTGGACCGGCGACTCGGCTGCAGACACCATTCGGGTGCCCATCTGGATGCCTTCTGCTCCGAGGGAAAATGCGGCTGCCATGGTTTTGCCGTCGATAAATCCACCTGCTGCGATAATGGGCACGTCTACTTTGGAGCGAACCAGTGGCAGGAGAACCATGGAGGCTACGTCATTGGGGTTCTTGAATCCGCCGCCTTCGCCGCCTTCCACAATCAGGCCATCAACGCCTGCCGCTATAGCTTTTAGCGCGGCGGACAGGGTTGGCACGACATGAAATACCATGAGGCCACCGGCTTTCAGGTCCGCTGTATACTTCATCGGGGATCCTGCGGAAGTTGTCACGAATTTGATTCCCTGGTCAATGACGAACTGAACGATATTGGGATCCCTGACAAACGCCTGGGCGATATTGACGCCAAACGGTTTGTCGGTCAGATCCCGCATTTTTTTGATCTCAACCTTGATCGCATCCAGTTCACCGGAAGAAGTCTCGATGATCCCCATGCCACCCGCATTGCTGACTGCGGAGGCAAGTTGCGATCGAGCGATCCAACCCATGGGAGCCTGAACGATGGGTAGTTCGACTCCCAGCATTTCTGTGACGCGATTTTTAAATTTCATAGTGTCTCTCAGCTACGTTCAAAGTGGCGGTAAGTATAGTTAATGTTTGAGGTGAAGGTTTTTTCCTCAACAAGCCTAAAATTGTCCGGCACTTCTGGGAACACGACGTCGCCTTCGACCTTAGTGTGAATAGTCGTTAGGTGGATTTCATCGGCGATAACGAGGGCCTGTCGGTATAGTTCACCGCCACCGGCAATAAAGATAGGCTTATTGATTTCTGCGGCTCTAGCAATTGCCAGTTCCAGGCTGGTGCTGGTTTCACATCCTGTTATGGCGAGGTCTGGATCTCGGCTTACCACAATAGTGGTTCTTCCTGGCAGTGGGCGGCCGATGCTCTGGAAGGTTTTCCGACCCATAATCAATGTGCCGTTGATAGTGATTTTTTTGAAAAGCGCCTGTTCACCCTTAACCTTCCATGGGATCTCCAGGCCACGACCAATCACCTGGTTTTCTGACTGTGCCGCGACCATTGCGATTTTCACATTTGTTCAACTGTCTGAATACCCAATAGCCCCAGGCCATGTTTCAGAGTCTTCCCGCTTAGATCACATAGCCTCAACCTTGAATTGCGTGTATCACCGCCAGCTTTTAGAACGGGGCAGGATTCATAAAATGTCATAAAGTGCTGGGACAAATCGAAAAGATAATTACACAGTACATTCGCCTGGTAGTCTTCAACAACACTCTCTACCGCCTCAGGGTACTGCAGTAATCGTGTGGCGAGCGCTATTTCCGCGGGTTCGGTAAGATTGAATGGACCGGTAAGGTCGGCACTATTCAATCCGGCGCGGCGAAAAATGCTCATGATTCTGGTGTAGGCGTATTGAAGGTAAGGCGCGGTGTTCCCTTCGAATGACAACATGGTGTCCCAGTCAAAAATATAGTCAGTCGTTCTGTTTTTAGACAGCTCTGCATACTTAAGAGCGCCAATGCCTACGACCTTTGCGATATGATTTCGCTCGTCTTTTGTCAGTTCAGGGTTTTTATCAGAGACCAGCTTTAGCGCTCTTTCGATAGCTTCGTCCCCGACATCGGCAAGCTTTACGGCTCCGCCGTCCCTGGTTTTGAAGGGTTTCCCTTCCTTGTTCAAGATAGTGCCGAAGGGAATATGGCTGAATTCTTGATTTTCCTGGATGAACCCGGCTGCGCTTGCAATGGCATAGAGCTGGCTCAAGTGGAGTGATTGTCGTCCGTCAACGAAATAGAGTGCCTCATCGACGCGAAGTGTATGGCCACGGTATTCTGCAGCGGCAAGGTCTGTTGCCATGTAGGGATAACCGCCATCCGATTTTTGCACAATTGCTGGAAGCGGTTTGTCATCCTTACCCGTAAATTCATCCATGAAGACGCATTTGGCGCCGTCTGAAATTTCCACAAGCCCCTTTGCTTCGAGCTTTTCGATGGTAGACGCAAGAACGTCGTTGTAGGCGCTTTCTGCACGAACATCATCTGCCGTCAGAGAAATGTCGAGTAGATCATAGATAGCCTGGCAGTGGCGGATTGACTCTTTGATGAAACGTTCCCATAAATCCAGGCATTTTGCGTCGCCCGATTGCAATCGAACAACGAACTGCCTGGCGCGGGCTGCAAATTCTTCATCGGTTTTGAATAGTTCGCTGGCCTTCTGGTAGAAAACCTCCAGATCCTTTAGTTCAGTCGCCAGTGCCTCGCCCGTTTGTTCAAGCTTGTCCATATAGGCCAGCAGACTGCCAAACTGAGCTCCCCAGTCACCGACGTGATTCGCCCTGATAACCTCATGCCCCAAAAACTCGAGAATTCGCACATTGGCATCGCCGATAGCGGTAGAACGCAGATGACCGATGTGCATTTCCTTGGCGAGATTAGGAGATGAATAGTCGATGAGTATTTTTCGGGCAGTCTCCAGTGGTATTCCTAGCCGCGGGTCGTTTGCATTTTTGTTCAGCTCAGTCTGAATGAACGCAGGTGTTAGCGTGATGTTGATGAATCCGGGTCCGGCGATTTCATATTCAGCGACCCCTGTCAGTTCCTTTGAACCCTCTATCAAATCAAGAAGTGACTGAGCTAGTTCTCTGGGATTGGACTTCCGTTTTTTTGCGGCGCCCATAACACCATTGGCCTGGTAGTGACCAAATGCTGGTTTGCTGGCCTGTTTAACAACAGCGGGTGCGTCTAATGCACCAAGGGAGCGTAGGCCGCTCTCGAACTCCCTATCAAGATACTTCTTTAGGTTCATCGACTGTATTAACTCTTTGTTAATCGCGTTATTGATCACGGGATGGGCCGCGAAGGTCGCACATGTTAGCCAAATTCAGGTGGCAGGTCTAACCAGCTGCCGGTGAGACCCGGCGGTTGGCGTTGCCCCTGATGAGTGAAACACTTGAGCGAAACCGAAAAGGCGTAAACAGATGGCTGAATTCCAGGGAGAAAAAGCGAAATTCACGAACAATAGTTTCTTTGATCTGGATGTACCATCTTGCTTTAAAGTTTGCGGCCAAAGGGGCGCCGAACCTGTCATGGATCATGTTCGAGTTCTGCGAGGACATCTGGAGATTCCTCCTGATCCTGAAGGTGCCCGTAAGCTTATGTTCCAGGTGCGACCTGCGTCCTAACCGGTTTCCGCGTCCTTATCACTTTTATTGCCCAATGTCGTTCGAACCTTGGATCTGAGCAGATCAACGCCGAAGGGCTTTTGGATCACCGGCCTGCCGGTTTCGATGACTGATTTGGTGTATTGGCTGCTTTCCGGATAGCCGCTGGTGAAGATGATATTCACGTCTGGATACTGGCTTGAGATTTTTTCAGCTGCTTCAACTCCTCCCATTTGTGGCAGCACTACGTCCATGAGTACGAGGTCTATTGATTCAGCATTGTCGAGATAGGTTGCTACAGCTGTGGCGCCGTCCGATTCTTCGAGTACTTTATAGCCCGCGCCCGTGAGGATTAACCGGGCAAGGTTTCTGTCCTTTGGGCTGTTTTCAACTATCAGGATAGTTTCTGAGCATTCCGGGACATTCGCTGATGAACCAGCAGCGAGGGTTTTTCGCTTGGGTGATATTGCCGGTAACGAAAGCTGGAAGGTCGTTCCAACGCCCAACACCGAGTTAACGCTAATGGTTCCCTGATGTTGCTCGATGATATTAGCGACGACTGACAGGCCGAGTCCAGTACCGCGGCCCTCAGGTTTGCTGGTGTATAGTGGTTCGAATATCCGCTGCTCAGTCTGTTGATCCATTCCTGTACCGGTATCACGGACTTCCAGTAAGAACTGTCCGGCAGCGTTGGTTTGGGATTCTTTGTCTTCGGGGATGTTGTTGGTGCTGATCTGTAATGTTCCGCCGTTTGGCATTGCGTCGCGAGCATTAATGACAAGATTGATCAGAACCTGCTCGATTTGTGTGTGATCAGCCAACAGATAAACAGGTTTCTCATGGATAAGAACATCCACCTTGATGGAATCCGGCAATAGGCGGGAGATCACTGCCATAGAACCCTTTACAGTTTCGTTGGCATCTTTTATTTTGAAGCTGGTTTCCTGATGCCTGCTGAAATTGAGCAGCCCCTGGGTCATATCTTTTCCTAGTTCTCCGGTTTTTCTGATTGCACCCAGCCTGTCGCTGAGATCTTCGTTTGTGGATGATTTCGAGGCCAGGTCGGTTAGCCCCAGGATAGCGACCAGAAGATTATTAAAATCATGGGCGATCCCACTGGCAAGCTGGCCGATAGAATTTGTTTTCTGTACAGACTGAATCTGTCTTTCAAGGGACTGTTTTTCTTTCTGGAACAGGACGCTGCTCGTCATGTCCCTGACAACATAAATTCTGTTGATAGGTTTATCTAAAATTTCAGGAGAAGTAATAACCTGCAAGGGCAGTGCTGAACGGTCTCTCCGGATGCCGTAATGCGAATCTGCCAGCGACTGTGGCAGCAGGTCTGTGATGCACATGCCTATAAGCTCCGGGCTCTGGTAGCCAAAAATGGTATAGGCGGCCGGGTTGGCTGCAATGATTTGTTCATCCTGTCCCAGGGTAAAAATGGCATCGAGGGACAGGTCGTTGATGGTCCGAAGGTTTTCTGTCTGCCAGTCGAGATCGTCGACAAGTTTTTGTCGGTCTGTGATATCAGTCGCTATACAAATGGCCAGATGTCCTTCTTCTGATGAACTTCCTGCTTGGTGACCGGGGATTACCTGTACGACAAGTCGGATGTTGTGTCCCAGTTTGTGTTTGGCCTCCAGCTCCATTGAAGGTGCTCTAAAGGTTTTCAGGACTTCAGCCCCAGGTCGGCAGGATTGAAGAACTGAGTCAACCAGCTCGGCGAGGGCAGTCACCTGAAGAGGGCTCACGATGTTTTTGAGGGTTACCTCGTTTTCCTGGTAACCCAACTGCCGGGTTATGGAGCTAATGAATCTGGCATCTTCGCCGGGTGTCATCGTCCATACTATGTTCGGGAGTTGGTCTCCGGCTAGTTCGTAGACGCCTAACTTCTGGGTCAGTCTCTTCAGCGTAGATTCCATGTTTGAAAAAGACCTCTGGTAATCGCGGGTCAGATTTTCCAGTCGTTCCTGAATGCCTGCAAATTCTCGCGTGACCATTTTCGATGCTGTAAGCCAGCGACCTAGTCGTCGGAAGGCAGAGATGGGCAAACTGGTTTTGTACATCGTCACGGAGTAGTGCGCCGACTTGCCTGTAAACTTTATCGTTACCATGGATCGGGGGAGTCCAATGGCCGTTGTAAGGTCTTCTAATTGGCCGGCAAGAATGGTGTAGAAGGCTTTGCTGGTAGTCAGGCCGTGTTTGGGTTCCAGCCAGATATCGATTTGTGTCTCAGATAATTGCCGTGCCGTGGTTTCAATTGGGAAGTGACGCGCACAGTAACCACCCGCACCATACAGGCTGAGGAATTGATCGAACGGCGTAAACATGATCCGTCCAATACTGGCATGTACTTGCAACAGTGGGGAGTTCCAGGAATGCCTGCCAATCTCCCGGAGATCGTCCTCGTCGAAAAATTTCCCGGTCTGGGAAACCAGATCCAGAAAGGTATCCCAGGGAATTGTTTGCGTTTGATCGGTGAGGTGCTCCAGCGGGTAAGGGCAGCCGCTAGTGATTAGTTGCAGATGAATTGATCTGCTTCTGCAAAGATCGAAGATCCAAACCAGGTGGGCGCAGGATATTGCTTCTATCGTGTCCGTCATGCTCGTCGATTCCAGAGACAGTCCACCAGTATTTAAGAAGTTTCTGGATGCGTCAAGTCAGGCAGAAATGCGTTCTATGAGCTGTGTGTGGAACCCGGAAAAAGAGCCGTTGCTCATGATGACGACGTGCAGGTTTGAGCGTCGTGTTGTGATTTCCTGGGCAACCGTCCTGACCAGTTCTTCAATGTCACTCGCAAGGCTCATATCCCCTTCGGAAAGCTTTTGCATATCCCATTTGACGCTGGCCGGTTGAAACCAGATGGTCTGGTCAGCGTGCCTGGCGCTGCTCGCCAGGGTTGATTCGTGAATACCGAGTTTCATGGTGTGAGATGCAGGTTCAATGATGGCAAGAATCCGTTCGCCCCCTACCTTGTTCCTTAAGCCCGCTAGCGTGGTGTCTATTGCCGTTGGATGGTGAGCGAAATCGTCATAGATATGAAGGCCAGGTTTGGATTGGGTTAGTTCTGAATGGATCAGTTCCATTCTCCTTTTCACGCCCGCAAAACCTGAGAGTGCTTCGCAGGCAACCTCGGGCGAGACGCCTACGTGTCGGGCTGCAGCAATTGCAGATAGCGCATTGCTGATATTGTGGTTACCGGTCATTGGCCATGAAACATCGCCTTTGGTTTGTCCTTCAAGAACAACTGAAAACTTTGAGCCGTCCTCGCTGTGCAGTACGGCGTGGAGTTGTTCTCCGCCGATAATAAGGGTTGATGTCCAGCATCCTTGTGCTATGACGTCTTGCAAGTTCGCATCATCGTCTGGATATATGACCAGGCCTTCACTGGGAACTGATCTGAGTAGCAGGTGGAATTGTGCCTTGATGGCATCAAGGTCTTTAAAAATGTCTGCGTGGTCAAACTCGAGGTTGTTCATTACCAGCGTTCTTGGTCGGTAGTGCAGGAACTTGGATCGTCGGTCGAAGTAGGAGGTGTCGTATTCGTCCGCTTCTATGACAAAGAAGGGGTCCGCGCCGAGCCTGGAAGATTGTTCGAAGTTTTGCGGGATACCGCCGATCAGGAAGCCCGGGTTTAACCCTGCGTACTCGAGTATCCAGCTAATCATAGAGGTTGTAGTTGTCTTGCCATGAGTTCCGGCGACAGCAATGACCCAGCGATCGGCCAGAAGGTATCTGCCCAACCATTCGGCACCTGAAGTGTAGGCAATGCCCCTGTTCATTACCGTTTCCAGGGCGGGATTTCCCCTTGGCAGGTTGGCATTTCCGACGATGACGAGTTCTGTTCCTGCGGGGATGCATTCAGCCGTATAGCCGGTTGAGAGTTTTATCCCGGCGTTCTCCAATTGGGTGCTCATGGGCGGGTATACGTTCTCGTCGGTTCCTGTGACCTGGTGTCCCAATTCCCTTGCCAGTAAAGCGATGCTCCCCATTAATGTGCCGCAAATACCTAGAATATGGATGTTCATGTTTATCTCGGGAAAAGGTTGAAGGCGATGATGACGCCGATGAACTCTATCAGGAATGCGATAACCGCTCCTTGAAAAACACTGATTTCAACTGACTTGTGATAGATATAACCGGCGATAGCCAGCCACCAGCCCAGGCAAACCCAAGTGGCCGAATCTGCGAACATCAAGATTGTGTTGTTGTCCGAGTTGAGAATGATGAAATTAAGAGGGAGCAGTATCAGCAGCATGATGGCGTTAGCGCCAAGAAGTGCTGACCAGGTAGCGTTAAACCGATAGCGATAACCTTTGAACTGCAGGAGCAGGAACGTCACACCAGTCTGAAGCGAGATGCCAATGGCGATTGTTCCAGTGACGGTTGATAGGGATTGATCTGGTCGGGTTACTGCTGCGACTCCAAGTGTGATGGCGAGGTAGGTCAGGAAGGTCGCGCCTGTCGAGAACCTGGTTGATGGAAGTCCTTCAGGGCTTTGGCGTAGCAGGCATATCTGCCAGAAAAATTTCACTATCTGCAACATACTGGACCCTAATAACCGATGTTAATTGCCCTGACTTTTGGCATCAGGGTGCCGAGAAGCAAGGTGCTGAGGCACAGGATAATACCGCTGGTGACCAACCCGGCCGAAATACTGACGGTTTCAGCGATGTATCCAATAGGAAGTACACCAAGAGGCATCAGCCCATGTGACATCATGTCGATACTCATTATCCTGCCTCGCATGTGTTGTTCAACTTGTAGTTGAACCAGTGATCGATTCATCGACATATTAACCGCAGAGATGAACCCGATGAGCGCAATGCAGAATGTTGCGGTGACAAACGTCTCTGACAGCGCGAAGAGTGAGACCATCAGCCCCCATAGCGCACCTGTGGCAATTAGCCAGTATCCTTTGTTGCGGACATTGCCCATTTTGGCCAGGGCCAGGGATCCGAGAATGGCGCCTCCGCCCATGCCGGTCATTAAAAAGCCCAGATCATCTGGTCCGCCCTGCAGCACATCTGTTGAGAAAGCCGGTAACAAAGTGTTGATGGTCAGTCCAAACAGGAACGGCAAAATTGACAGCAGTATCAACCCGCCGACGATTGGGGAGTTCATTACATATCTCAGCCCATCGGCTGTTTCAGCCATTGGGCTCTTTCGCTCTCCCGGGACGGGACGTCCCTCATGCTTCAGGAAAAGAACGCTAATCGCCGATACGAAATAAAGTATGGAGAGCAGAAAATAGACCAGTCCAACACCGAAGGTCGATGACGTATCACCATCGGCGAAAATAGCGATCATAAATCCGGCCAATGCGGGCCCCAGTATTCTCGAAAGGTTCCAGGAGGCTGTGTTGAATGCCATGGCATTGAACATCAGATTCTCGCCAACAACCTCTGGGATCAATGCGGTCCTTGCCGGAATTGAAAGTGATAACACTGTTCCATTCAGGGCCCCGACCCAGATGAAGTCCCAGAAGGTCACGTGACCGGACATAATGACGCCACCCATGGCGAGGGTGGCAACGCCGTTGATCACGGGGGTCCAGCCAATCAAGGGCTTCTTTCGAACTCTGTCCGCAAGGACACCTCCAAGCAGCGAGAAAACCACCTGGGGTAACATAAAAGAGAGCGTTACCCACGTCAGGTTAATCGCGGAGGAGGTCATTTCGTAGACCAGCCAGCCTTGAGCCACCAATTGCATATTGAGCGCAAAGGCAGACGCTAGCATTCCGATCCAAAGGCATCGGTAATCATGGACTTTCATTGACGCGAAGATCGATTTGTCTTCAGTTCGTGCCAGTAGTGCGAGAGAGTCGGTCAAAAAACTGCCTTTGGCGAAACAGACAGTATAGCGAATCGTAGACCGACTGTTTTCAATGAGTGGTTAACCGTGCGGAAATTTCCGGTATCAGATATTGCGACGTAGCATAACTACCTTAAATGAGCATAGGCACATCAGCCGGGTCATTATGTGGTGCTGGTTACTCAGGCAAGCCGAGTACACGTTTACTGATGATGTTCATTTGAACTTCATTAGTACCGCCGTAAATGGTCACTGCTCGCGAGTTCAGCCAGTTTCTGGTGGTCTCCAATTCCTTGTCTGAGAATTCCTCCCCTTCCCAGCCAATACCGTTGATACCCATCATTTCTGACTTTAGTTCGGTCGCGTTGCGGGCAAGATTGGCGCCAACCAGCTTGAATATAGAGGTGGCAGCGCCGGGCGTTTTCCCTGTTTGGCTTTCCTGTGCCACACGCCGTGCGGTGAGTTGAAATGCGCGTTCCCGCATCGAATGCTCTAGGACTTTTTCGCGGGTGCTCTGGTCAGCAATTCGAGTGTCGCTTTCGCCGGTGTATTGTTTGGCGAGGTCAGCCAGTTGATTGCGCTTTTTCTCGACTTTCTTCTTATTCGCGCCAGCAAGACCGCCAATGCCTGATCTTTCGAATTGCAGCAGTCGTTTGCCGACTGTCCAGCCTTTGTTCATTTCGCCTATAAGGTCATCCCGACGTGCGGTGACATTGTCGAGGAATGTTTCACAAAACGGCGAGGAGCCTGAAATAAGTTGAATCGGCTTAACGGTAACGCCTTCCTGGTGCATGTCGAACAGCACGAAACTGATGCCATCATGTTTGGGAGCGTCTGGGTTGGTTCGAACCAGAGCAAACATCCAATCGGCGTGCTGAGCGCCGGATGTCCAGGTTTTCTGTCCGTTGATGACAAAATGGTCACCCTCCAGGACCGCTTTGGCTTGCAGAGCCGCTAGGTCAGATCCTGCACCGGGCTCACTGTATCCCTGGCACCATCGGATCGAGCCGTCGCAAATTTTGGGAATGTGTCGCTGCTTTTGTTCCTCTGTTCCGTACTCGAGAAGCGTTGGGCCGATCATCGTCAGGCCCATGCCTGAGGATGGGGAAGTGGCATTGATGCGTTTCATTTCTTGGGAAAGTATGGTGGCTTTCTCCGGGGGTAAACCACCGCCGCCGTATTCAGCGGGCCACGTTGGAGCTACCCAACCGCGTTCAGCCATCCTTTCCAGCCATACTGCGGCTTCGGGTTTGCTGTAAATCAGGTGAGCGTCTTCCCAGTGGAAGGACAGATTTCTCATTTCTTTCGGACAGTTTTCTTCCAGCCATGAACGAGTTTCTTCTCTGAAGGCATTTAGGTCAGACATGTAATACTCCAATTTTCAGGCGCGTAGACTGCCATAGGGTGCAGCCGAGTTAAATATGTTTCAGCGAATATTTACGGATGGCAAAACCAACACTGTACAAACGATGGCGTTTTCCAACAGACGCCATCCAATAGGTAGGCTGGTTTTATCCTTGCTTCAGCCTCAGCACGCTGCTTGCTCAGAACAGCGGAAATCGATGACTGGAGTCAGCGTGCGAAGCAATATTTCACTTGCTTGGGTAAATACCCAGCGCTACTTTACCGATGTAATCCCTGGCTTCAGTAGGAGAGTAGGGCTGCATAAAGGGGCCAGCTCGCACGTCACGGTAGAGGCGTGACAGTGGGTTATTGTCCATGAACCCGCTACCGCCGACGACGTCCATCGCGCGATTGACGATCTCTATGGCATTGCGATTAACGACCCATTTCATACTTTGGTGGTCTTTCAGTAATTCGTGAGCGCGCTCAATGGGAATTTTCTTTTGCTGAAACTCTTCGAGAAAATCGTCTGTAATCTCACCCATACGGCCGACGATAGATTGCGTCGACGCGAGTGTGATTTCTATTTCAGCAATCATGTGTTGTATGCCCGGTAGATCGGCCTGACGTGGCTTGCCTTCTTTCTTGGTGGCAAGTGCAGCTTCAATTGCTAGTTCATAAGCATGTTCAGCGATACCCAAAAAGACACCGAGCAACGGCAGGTTGGCCAGATTGCGATTCATTAGCATCCCCGTGTTCCAATGCCCCCATGGCCCTACAGGGTTGACCGCAGTCTTGGGAACAACGACGTTGTTGAATCGAATAGACTGGCTGCCCGAGCCTTTCATTCCCATGGCGTTCCAGTCGTTCTGTGGTTCGATACCTTTGGTTGTCATCGGCATCATGACAGAGCTAATTGAGTCAGGCTTTTCATCGGGTGCTTTGACTCGAAGGTTCATCGCGATATGTGATGCGATTGGCGAACCTGTGACAAACAATTTTAACCCGTCAATTCGCCAGCCATCGTTCACCGGGGTGGCTTGTGTTAGAGGGTGTAGATTGTCGGTGCCAGGTTCTGTTGCTGTCGCGCATATTGTCATATTACCTGTCACGATTTGTTCGAGTTGTGCCTCGATGGCCTTAGCCAGCGAATCATTTCCTGATGATTGAGCGGCTGCTCTCCCGGAAGAGAGACCTCGAGATACTGCCAGATGCATGTTTGTTGCTAATGCTACTGAACCGTCGCCTCTGCCGAGCCTAGACATGCCAACTATCCAATCATGAATGGACGTTAAGCCGAAGCCGCCGCAATCTTCTGGCACGAAGGCTCCGTTGATCCCTGCAGTCTTAAGATCATCAAAGCTGGTCGCTGCGACCGTGCTCGACTGATCGGCGGCTTGTGCTCGATCTCTGAGGCTTTCAGTCAGGCTTTCTGTCGCATTGACAAATATTTTTCCCGCAGGGGTTTTGGGTTTTAATTGGTAACTCATGTCAGGACTGCTCCACAAATGGGTTGTGTTAGGCACTAGTCGGGTTCTAAAACGGCCAAAGCTCCAGAAAAATATTGGGCCCTTTCAACATCTCAGGCTCGGCCTTGGGACCTTTTTAGGCCGATGCCTCGGTCCACATATGCGCACTCACTGAACTTGCCTCGCCTTAGAATTTCGAAACGTAGCCCCTAGGTGTAAAAAGCGAGAGCGCTGTCGATCTGATCCCACGTTGGAAGAGTGCGGTAAAGTATAAAGAGAATTCAAGAATTTTAGCGTCCGCCAGAAGTTAACGCGGCAATAGCTGTTTTTGTGCTGATCATCTTGACGTTGATTAAATTACCATGGATAAGCATGAGGCAAATTAGTCAAAAGCTCAATTCGATGTGGTATCGCCCTTAGAGCCTCGATAAACTCTAGGCCATCCATTTTTTAGAGAGGCCTTTGGACCCGCAAAATGAACGCTGATAATCGAAACCTTGTAGTCTGGCTATCCTGTGTCTGTGTCGTGATTTACCTCATGATTGTTGTTGGTGGTGTTACGCGACTGACCCAGAGTGGTCTGTCTATGGTCGATTGGAAACCTATCATGGGAGTCATTCCTCCTATTACGCTAACTGAATGGGAGCAGGCATTTGAGGCCTATAAGCAGTATCCCGAGTTCCAGAAGATTAATCAGGATATGGACCTTGAGCAGTTCAAAGGCATTTTCTACTGGGAATTCGGGCACAGGTTGCTGGGGCGGATAATCGGGCTTGTCTACTTTATCCCTTTTGTGATTTTTCTGGCGCTTGGACGGATCGAAAAAAGGTGGAAACCCCAGCTTTGGATCGCATTTGTGCTCGGGGGGCTGCAAGGGCTCATGGGCTGGTACATGGTAAAAAGTGGCTTAGTGGATATTCCTCACGTCAGTCATTTTCGATTGGCAGCTCACCTTCTGCTGGCGATCCTGATCCTGGCGGTCCTGTTCTGGTTAATCTTGGACCTGTTGGGCGTGAAGCACATCCAGGTTTCAGGCAGGGTGCAGAAAGCTTCAGTCTTTATACTGCTATTGCTGGCACTGCAACTCTTGCTGGGTGCTTTTACTGCTGGTCTGGATGCGGGGCACGGTTTTAATACCTATCCGTTGATGCATGGCCAGTGGCTGGCGGATGCCGCTGTCATGATAGAACCCTTGTGGCGGAACTTTATCGAAAACGGTGTGATGATCCAGTTTATGCACCGATGGCTCGGCGCGTTTTTGTTAATCGGTGTGATCGGTCTAGCGATTGCGACAGCCAGGAATGGCATGCTGTTCCCGGCCATGGTGTTGGTTGGGATTACTGCAATACAGTTCGGGCTTGGGGTAGCCACGTTGATGCTGCGCGTCCCGGTGGTACTCGGAAGCCTACATCAGGCGGTAGCCTGTTTGATGGTTCTTGTACTTGTCTATCTGGTTTATGTGAGCCGTAGTCCTGGCCCCCGGTCGGAGCCTGCGGGATGAAAGTTTGCCTTGGGCAAATCAACACGACGCCGGGAGATTTTACGGGTAACCTCGAGAAGGTCAGGGTAGGTATTGAGACAGCATCGAAGGCGCAGGCTGATCTGGTCGTTTTCCCCGAGCTGACACTGCCTGGTTATCTCAGCCAGGACCTGATTTACAACCCGGATTTTATTGAACGCAATCTCCAGGCGCTTCAAGAAGTCGTTGAAATGTCTCGTTATTGCAGCCCGGACCTTCATGTCGTTATAGGTTACATAGGTAAAAACACGGGGGTTGGAAAACCGTTTACCAACCTGGCGGGGGTTATTAACCAAGGCAGGCTGGTTCATGTTTACCAGAAACAATTGCTGCCTTTTTACGATGTTTTCGATGAGCTTCGATATTTTGAGCCTGGCAATGAGTTGACAGTGTTCAATATTGGCTCTGTGACGGTTGGACTGGCGATCTGCGAAGACCTTTGGAACGACAAGGGCTCGGATGACTATCATTATGCCGACAACCCCTTGCAAAACTATCGTGCGGCAGGTGTAGATGTGCTGGTTTCAATTAACAGCTCCCCTTTTGTGCATGGCAAATGTCAGCAACGCTTGGAGCAGATTGTACCTGCGACCAGCGATGGGCCTGCGATTGTTTATGTCAATCAATGCGGCGGGCAGGATGAACTTGTATTTGATGGACAGAGTTTTGTTGCTGACTTGGGTGCGGTCCGCTATCTGAGCTCCACAATCTTTAATGACTCCTATGATCTGGTGGAAATTTTTGATGAGACCCGGGTTGCCCCGGAGCCGGATGAGACGGAAACAGTTCCTCTCGCTGATCTTCTGGTGCTTGGCTTACGTGACTATGTACAAAAGTCAGGGTTCAGCCAGATTGTGCTTGCTTCGAGTGGCGGTGTGGATAGCGCGGTTGTCTGTAAGCTCGCCTGTGACGCGGTGGGTGCCGAAAATGTCCATGCGATCCGCATGCCGTCCATCTTCAGCAGCCCGCATTCAAGAGATGATGCGAGGTTATTACATGAAAACCTTGGTTGTTGGGACTACGAAGTGCCAATTGAGCATGAATCGCTGGTGCAAAGCCTGAATGAACATTTCTCTGTACACGCCGACAGTGCAAATATCGTTGTCAGAAAAGCATCTGCCGGTGGATACAGCGCAGTAGCGGATGAGAACATTCAGGCGCGGTTGCGGGATGTTTATCTTATGCACTTTAGTAACGCTTATGGGGCAATGCCTCTGTCAACCGGGAACAAGACTGAATCCGGGTGTGGTTACTACACGCATTTTGATATGAACTTTTCTTACGCTCCGATCAAGGATCTTTACAAGTTTGAAGTGGTTGATCTTGCGAGTAGTGATACCAGAATCCCAGAGAATATCTGGCGAAAGCCTCCGTCCGCTGAACTGGCTGTCGATCAGACCGATGAGGAGAGCCTGCTACCTTACGCATTGCTTGACCCAATCGTCATGTCGTATGTAGAGGATTACGTGACTAGTTTCGAACGTTTTCGTGCTTGGGTAGCGACACCTGTTCGGCAAAAAATCACCGGCAATATTCAGACACTGATGGATTGGCTTGATCGGGAAGGGGCCGTCAATGATTATGAGCGTATCGTCAGCCTGATCGGGCGTATGGAATATAAAAGACGCCAGACTTGTCCCGGTACGAAAGTATCTAAAGTAGCGTTCGGCATTGGGAGAAGAATCCCGATTGTCGAAAAGTGGTCCTAGGGACTCAGTTGCGTACGAGACCCCGGACCGGCAACCTGCGCTAAGAGGTCGAGATAATCCCAGGTTGTGTGTCTTGTGGCTTGGCTAGTGCGACACTCGTTACACTATGTTTGCGCTGTTTGCGCTGAGTTTCACCTTTGGCAAAGGTTTGATCGATCTGGCAAGAGGTGGAGTAGTAGACTACTTCGAGCTTCTTGCAGAGTTTAGGGGTCTATTAGACAGGCTTATCCCAGACACTGTTAAAGACACTTAATGATACTTTTTCATCTATTTTTCGGAAATGGAGTAAATCTTGGTACAGAATATTTTCTACGCTCAATCTGGAGGTGTGACGGCCGTTATTAACGCGACAGCCTGTGGTGTGATTGAATCGGCACGAAAGTCAAAGAAACTGGGCAAGGTGCTGGCTGGTAAAAATGGCATCATCGGCGCGTTGAAGGAAGAGCTAATCGATACGTCGCTTGAATCGAAAAAAGACATTGCTGCTCTTCGGCATACACCTGGCGGTGCATTTGGATCATGCCGCTACAAGTTGAAAAGCCTTTCGGAAAACAAAGCGGAATATCAGCGATTGATCGATGTGTTCCAGGCTCACGATATTGGATACTTTTTCTACAATGGTGGTGGTGATAGCCAGGACACGGCTAACAAGGTGTCCCAGCTCAGTCTGCAAATGGGACATCCGATAAGTTGTATTGGCATTCCCAAAACAGTGGACAATGACTTGCCGATGACAGATACCTGCCCTGGTTTCGGGTCAGTGGCAAAATATGTCGCAGTTTCAACGATGGAAGCGGGCCTGGATGTAGCGTCGATGGCGGAATCTTCGACCAAAATATTTGTGCTTGAAGTTATGGGGCGACACGCGGGATGGATCGCAGCTGCGTCCGGTCTGGCGAAGGATAATCCCTCGGCGCCACCGCACATCATCCTGTTTCCGGAGGTAGCTTTCGACAAGGTTAAATTCCTGGCTCGCGTGAAGCAAACCGTTAACCGTGTTGGCTATTGTGTTGTGGTAGCGTCTGAGGGCGCTCAGTATGCCGGCGGTAGGTTTCTGGCTGACGCCGGAGCCAAAGACGCGTTCGGACATACTCAGCTGGGTGGCGTTGCACCGGCGCTTGTAGAGATGATCAAGGGTGCCCATGGATACAAATGCCATTGGTCCGTCGCAGATTACCTGCAGCGTGCCGCAAGGCATATTGCCTCTGCGACAGATGTTGCACAGGCTTATGCTGTGGGTGAGGCGGCTGTCCAATTCGCACTGGAAGGCAAGAATGCTGTGATGCCTGTGATCAAGCGCAAAAAAACGAAGCGTTATGGATGGGAGATCGGGGAAGCACCTTTGTCCCGGGTGGCCAATGTAGAGAAAAAAATGCCAAAGTCATTCATCACGAAGGATGGTTTTGGTATCACAGGGAAGGCTCGCGATTACTTGGAGCCGCTGATTAGTGGTGAGGATTACCCACCCTATAAGAATGGGCTTCCCCAATATGTTCGGCTGAAGAACAAGCTTGTTCGCAAGCAGCTCCCGACATTTGTACCGTCCTAAACTTGTTTGAGTCCTCCAGGAATTATTAACCAAAACGGATTGAGTGTGATGAAAAAATTAATTCTACTGATGATGACCTGCACATTGATCGCTGCTTGTGATCAGTCGACGAAGCGCATGAGTGACATGTCTGCGCAAGGAATGGATGCGCCAGAAAACATCCAGCGAATCTCGGGTATTGACCTCGAAGGGATGAATGCCGACATCAGACCGCAGGATGACTTTTATGAATATGCAAATGGTAAATGGATAGCGGCAACAGAAATTCCTGCAGAAGAGATTGGCTGGGGTAGCTATATGACGCTCCGCAAAGCATCGCTGGAACAGTTAAAAGCGATAGTTGAAGGGTTGGCGGAATCAGCAGGTCTAGAAGGGGAAGAGAAAAAGATCAGCGATTTCTACAAAGCCTGGATGGATGAGGCATTTGTCAATGAGAAGGGTGTAGAGCCTCTGGCGATGAACCTGAAGAAGGTTGAAGCGCTAACGTCACACGATGACATCATTACTTATTTAGGGTCTGAGAATCCGAATGGGCTGGATGGTCCGTTTAACTTTTATGTGGGGCAGGATGATAAAGACTCAACGCGGTATATTGTGTTTTTTGTTCAGTCAGGTTTGGGTTTGCCGAATCGGGATTACTATTTCGATGAGTCTGAACGTGGCCAGTTTCTGGTTCAGGAGTATCAAGGTTACATTAGCCGGATATTGTCGCTTGCCGGACATGATGATGCGCAGACCGCTGCTGCGGGGGTTATTGATCTGGAAACCACATTGGCTGAGCATCATTGGACTAAGGTTGAGAATCGGGATGCGGACAAAGTTTATAACCCATTCACTGATGCAGAGCTTACATCGCTTTTATCGAACCTGAACCTGGATTCCTATCTGCAGGGAATCGGTGTGGCTCGCCAATCTACCGTGATTGTGATGCAGCCTTCATATCTTGAGCAGGTCAATTCGTTGTTTCGAGAAGTGCCGGTTGAGACCTGGAAAGATTATCTGCAGGCAAGGACAGTCTCCAGTTTCGCCAATTTCCTGAGTGAAGATTTTGTACAGGCGCGATTCGACTTTTACTCTAAAACACTTGCAGGTAGTGAGGAACAGACCCCCCGATGGCGCAGGGCAGTTTCTTCCATCAATAGCAGCATCGGGGAAATGTTAGGGAAAATATATGTAGAGCGTCACTTTAAGCCCGAGTCCAAGGAACGAATGGTTGAAATGGTTGCTAACCTCAATAGAGCTTACGCGGAATCGATCAGGAATCTTGACTGGATGAGTGACGAAACCAAAGAGAAAGCATTGACCAAACTTTCCAAGTTCACGCCCAAAATTGGATATCCCGATAAGTGGAAAGACTATTCTTCCCTGGAATTAGTTGCCAATGACCTTGTTGGGAATATCAAACGCGCTCGAACCTTCTCTCATAACCGAAATGTGGACAAGCTGGGTAAACCCATTGATCGAGCTGAGTGGTTTATGGCGCCGCAACAGGTAAATGCTTACTACAACCCGGGTTTGAACGAAATTGTATTTCCAGCGGCGTACTTGCAGTCGCCGAATTTTCTACCCGAGGCGGATGATGCCTATAATTATGGTGCGATTGGCGTCACGATTGGTCACGAAATTGGCCACGGTTTTGATGATCAAGGCAGTAAATATGACGGAGATGGAAATCTTCTGAGTTGGTGGACTGATGAGGATCGAGAGAATTTTGAGATAAGAACCAAGGGACTGGTTGACCAGTTCAATGAATTTGAAGCTCTGCCAGGCTTATTCGTCAATGGCGAGCTGACGTTGGGTGAAAATATTGGAGACCTCGGTGGAACAGCTATTGCCCTGAAGGCCTACAGGATGTCACTTGAAGGCAATGATGCGCCGAATATTGATGGGTTCACTGGCGAAGAGCGGTTCTTCCTTGGCAATGCGCAGGCCAGTCGTTTGAAATGGCGTGACCAGTTCATGGAGCTGCTGGTGAAAAGCGATCCTCATTCTCCGGACCAGTTCAGGATTAACGGCGTCATGTCCAATATGGCCGACTTCTATTCCACCTATGACGTCAAGGAAGGTGATGAACTGTACTTGCCTGAAGCAGAAAGAGTTTCGATCTGGCAGTAACCGAATAATTGAGTAAGATTTTCCTGAGCCAACAAAAAAGGCGGGTAACCCCGCCTTTTTTGTTGGAGACATTTCCTTTTTACAACAGCGGAGCAATCACCAAACTTACGATTGCCATGACGTTAATCAGGATGTTCATGGACGGGCCAGAAGTATCCTTGAACGGATCACCAACGGTGTCGCCAACAACCACAGCTTCGTGGACATCAGAGCCCTTGCCGCCAAGGTTACCCTTTTCGACATACTTCTTGGCATTATCCCAGGCACCACCGGCGTTAGCCATCATGAGCGCCATAAGAACACAACCCAAGAGTGCACCTGCAAGCATACCGCCTAACGTCTGGGCACCAAGGCTGAAACCAACAACAGGAGGCATCGCAAGGGCGATTACGCCAGGCAGGATCATCTTTTTCAGTGCAGCCTGGGTGGCGATATCGATGCATTTTGCGTGATCAGCTTCAGCCGTGCCTTCCATAAGGCCTGGAATTTCCCGGAACTGTCGTCGAATTTCTTCGATCATTTCCATGGCAGCATCACCTACGGCTGTCATGGTGATAGAGGCAATCAGGAATGGCAGCATGCCACCGATGAAAATACCGGTCAGGACTTTCGGATTTGAAAGTTCTAGAGAGAACCCTGGGTTGTTGTGTGCCATTGTTTCTACAAAAGCAGCGATAATGGCCAGCGCAGCCAGCGCGGCAGCGCCGATCGCAAAACCTTTACCGATTGCAGCAGTGGTATTTCCCACTTCATCAAGGCCGTCCGTGATTTCACGCACGTCTTCACCCAGACCGCCCATCTCTGCAATACCGCCGGCGTTATCTGCGACAGGACCGTAAGCGTCGAGCGCCATGGTCATGCCAACGGTTGCCAGCATACCAACGGCAGCGATACCAACTCCATAGAGTCCGGCCAGGTCCGTAGAAATATAGATAATGGCGCTGATTGCAAGGACCGGGATAACAACTGATTCCATGCCAACCGCAAGGCCGGTAATCATGACTGTTGCAGTGCCTGTCTTGCCCGATTCTGCAATTTTGAGAACGGGACCTTTAGAGGTGTAGTAAGAAGTCACAACACCAATCAGGATACCGCCTACGGTACCGGCTACAATTGCCCACCAGACGTTACTGCTGATACCCATGTAGTCTGTCAGGAAGTAGGCTGCAATAATCAGTAGTACCGCTGAAATCTGGTGACCCAGTTCCAATGCGCGTTCCGGGCCCAGGCCGGAAAGCAGGTTAACCATGATGATACCCAGCACAGAACAGATGAGACCCACCGATGAAAGCATCATAGGCAGTGCTGTCAGAGCTTCGCGGCCACCACTAGCAGACAGCGCTTCCACGCCGTAAATGGTGCCCGTGGCCAGGGTTGCTGCAATGGCGATCGTGGCAATCATTGATCCGCAATAGGACTCAAAAATATCTGAACCCATACCTGCGACATCGCCTACGTTGTCGCCTACGTTGTCTGCGATTACGCCAGGGTTACGGGGGTCGTCTTCAGGAATACCCGCTTCGAGTTTTCCGACCAGGTCAGCACCGACATCAGCGCTTTTTGTGAAGATACCACCGCCGACTCGCGAGAATAGCGCGACACTGGATCCACCCATACCGAATCCGTGAATGGCGTTTGCTGTTTCAGGATCGCCCCCAAAGTACCAGTAGAGCGTTCCAAGTCCCAGAAGGCCCAGTGATGCGACACAGAGGCCCATGACTGATCCGCCGTAAAATGCGACCTTTAGTGCCGAGTCTGCGCCACTTTGTTGAGCTGCAGCGGTTGTTCTGACGTTTGCTTTTGTTGCTGCAAACATACCCAGATAACCGGCTGCTGCGCTGCAAATTGCACCAACGGCGAATGCAACGGCTGTTTTCCAGCCTAGCGGAGAAAAGAAGATGATGAGAAAAAGAGGCCCGGCAAACAGCGCCAACATTGTGTATTCACGGTGAAGGAAGACCATAGCGCCTTCATGAATGGCAGCGGCGATTTTTTGAATCTTTTCACCGCCTGCGTCATATTTAACCATCAGCACATAAATGATGGCTGCACAGACGAGACCCAGCACACCTGCAATAGGTGGCATAATAACTAACGTTTCCATAAGCAATTCCGATTGGAGTGATTCTGTAATTCAGTTGCCTTTACTCAAATCTCCAACGGCTGAAATTACAGTAATTGGCTGATTTTAGGGGTACCCCCTCAAAGGCGCGCTTATGGTACAAAAATGGGCGCCAAGTTTGAACCGGAATTTAGCACTTATCCGTCTTCAAGCAGGCGTCTTAGGTCGATAATCGCTGCATTAGCACGCGAAATATGCGAACCCATGACTAGCGAATGATTGGCCAGGGTGCCAAAACC
>Ga0114993_10000913_pt1 | contig 34281 bp, 27 predicted proteins | sample ArcticOcean_MG_C_FD_87042 | JGI IMG/M metagenome (GOLD analysis project Ga0114993, IMG submission 87042) | Marine microbial communities from western Arctic Ocean - ArcticOcean_MG_CB2_150 | ecosystem: Environmental > Aquatic > Marine > Oceanic | place: Arctic Ocean: Canada Basin | collected...
GACACCAATCACGTCTGTACTCAAGCTGTCAGGCTCAAGGAGCGGGGGCATCCCAGCCACCGTCTGACGATTCGTCCGCTTCCCCGAGTTCAATAGATTCGACGATCTCAGACGGAATCGTTGGCAACTCCAGCATGAGGACCTCCAGGACAACGCGTGGCATGCCGTTGCGTCGGAGCCCGTCCGCCGCCTTCGCTATAGCCTCGATCGCGATTCGCCCGTCATCATCGCCTGCCGCGCTGGCGGCCTTAGCCAGGTGCTCGGTCCACGCTATGTTGGCCACAGAGTCCGTGACATCGTGTTTGAGAAGCAGAATGTCACGCCAGATCGATGTCCAGAGCTCCAACTCGCGGTACACCATCTCACGATTTCGCGAGAACTCTCTCGCCATCTCGTTTGCGTAACGGAATCGCTCTTCAATATCGCCGGCGCTAGTAACGAGTACGCGAAGCACGGCCTGCTGGTAGCGATCGAGGGTCGTCTCGTCTTCAAGCGCTGCGAAGGCGCGGCCGGGTCGACCTCCGGCAAGCCGAGCCAGTTGCGCCGCTTTCTCCGAGTCCGCACCTCCCCGCTCGATCAAGCCCTGTTCGATCTCTTCCCTCGGGACCGCATGCAGCTCGATTACCTGGCATCGAGAGATCACGGTCTGTGGGAGTGACTCAGGAGAAGGCGCGAGGAGCACGATGATGACCTGCTCCGGCGGCTCTTCCAGCGTCTTTAGCAAAGCGTTCCAGCCCGCGCCGTCCGGGCTCATGCGGTCTGCGCCGTCAAAAATGATCACTCGCCGCCCACCCTCGAACGGGTTGAGGTGGACATCGTGCTGCATCTCCCGGACGTGGTCGATGCTGATCAGCGTCCGCGCCGCATCCTGCTCGGGCGTGCTCTCCCGGGTTCCGGAGCTGACGCCGCGCATCGGCGTGTGAGGATCGATCACCTTTACATCGGCGTGGACGTCCCGGCTGATGCGGTCACAGGGGCCGCAGCGACCGCATGGCGGAGTTGGATCATCCCCGAACATGTTGGGCGTTGGCTTGCAGTTCACGAGGCGCGCAAGGTCCAACGCAAGGGTGCGCTTGCCGACCTGGTCCGGGCCGGTGATCAGGTACGCGTGCGCAATCCGGCCAACTTCATGGGAGCGCTGAATGTACAGGCGCGCCGCGCTGTGGCCGATGGTCTGCCATCCGCCGGAATTTGAGGGTGCCCGCGCAGGGTCCATTGTCGTCATCGGGTACTCACAGGATGCTCGGCGCCAGCAGATCTTCGTAAGTTTCTCGTCGACGAATCAGCCTAGCGTTTCCGTCATTCACCAGCACGACCGCCGGCCGCAGCGACATGTTGTAGTTACTGGCCATCGAGAGACAGTACGCACCGGAAGCGGCTATCGCCAGAACATCGCCTGTCTCAAGCGCCGGCAACGGGGCATCTTTCACCAACAAATCTCCTGATTCGCAGTATTTACCGGCGATCGTCACATCTCCGATAACGGGCTCGCCCGGGCCGTTCGCCTTGATGACTGAATACCCGGCGCCGTAGAGCGCGGGCCGGATGTTGTCGCCCATCCCGCCGTCAACGCTGACGTAGGTCCGCACGCCCGGGATTTCCTTGGCCCCCCCGACCGTGTACAGGGCGACTCCGGCTCGTCCGATGATCGCCCGGCCGGGCTCAAGAATGAGACGTGGCTCGTTCAGCCCGAGCCTGTCGCAGGCCTCTTTCACAGATGCCCCGATTGCCGCGGCGTACTCAGATATTTCAAGAGGCGGAGTGTCGGAAACATACCCGATGGCGAAGCCCCCGCCGGGGCTGAATATCCGCTGCTCAAGGCCATGTTCCCGCATCTTCGCGACGAACTCCAACACGTACGGAATGGCCTGTGTGTACGGCTCAAGCTCAAACAACGGAGAGCCCAGGTGGAAGTGGATTCCCGCGACATCCAGGTTGGATTTTGTGAGCGCGTGCCGGACGGCCTCTTCCGCCTGACCCGTCTCGATGGGGAAGCCAAACTTCTGGTCCAGCACGCCGGTCGAAGTGAGCGGGTGGGTGCGACCATCGATGCTCGGCGAGACTCTCAGCAGAACCTGCTGCGTCACGCCCTTCTGGCGTGCGACATCATCGAGCAGATCGATCTCGTACATGCTGTCGATCGTGATCAGGCCGATGCCGTAGTCCAGCGCCTCTTCCAGCTCCACCCGGTCTTTGTTGTTGCCGTGGAAGTTAAGGTCACTGGCCGGAAAATTGGCGGCCCGTACGATGGCGAGCTCGCCGCCCGTGACGACATCGATGCCGACGTGTTCTTCCTCGAGAATTTGCGCCAGCGCCGGGTTTGTAAACGCCTTGGAAGAGTAAGAGATGTGCGAATCCGCGTACTCGGACTCAAAACCGCTTACAAATTCCCGACACATCGAGCGAATCGTGTGCTCGTCGTACACGTACAGGGGAGTGCCGTACATTTCGGCGAGCGAAACAACGTCGCAGCCGCCGATGGTGAGATGCCCGGCGTCGTTCGTGGCGGCGGTCATCGGCAGAAGATCCAGATTTGGAATCTCGGTCACGGGTCGCCTTTCATTCTTCTGCTTGTTAATTCTGGAGTTCTCCAGATACGGGACGCTGCATCTGCGCCCCCGCAAGTTCATCACATAGATGGTAGGAACGGAAAGCGAACGGCGTCAATGTGGTGCGTCACCTGGACCTGCCGCCCGACAACTACAACTACAACTACAACTACAACTACAACTACAACTACAACTATCGAGACTATACTTCGGTCTTGTATATGACGATTGGGCCATAAGCGAGTCGCCTTTTATTCGCGAGTCGCTTTAACCCAGATTAGGAAACGCTTGAGAATGTCACAGACAACGGACGTCAGGCTTACAAGCCTGGCCTCCTGCGCCGGCTGAGCTGGCAAGTACAGTCAAGCCGACCTGTCGCAGGTTCTGCGGCAGCTGCCAAACATTATGCCGTTCGACCCCAACGTTCTCGTGGGGTTCGAAACAGGCGACGACGCCGCGATTTATCGCGTTTCGGACGATGTCGCTCTCGTCCTGACGCTGGATTTCTTCCCGCCCATTGTCGACGATCCGTACGACTACGGCGCTATCGCCGTCGCCAACGCCGTCAGCGACGTGTACGCAGTTGGCGGCCGTCCGATCGCTGGCCTGAACATCGCTGGATTTCCTGAAGTAGTGACCCACGAGACGATCGCAAAGATCCTCGAAGGCGGCGCTGCCAAAGCTGCGGAGGCCGGATTCCCGGTTCTTGGCGGCCACACGGTGCGGAGCGATGAGCCCATGTACGGCATGGCCGTTACCGGCTTCGTGCACCCCGGAAAACAGGTGACGAACGCCGCCGCCCAGGTGGGCGACAAGCTGGTGTTGACCAAAAAACTCGGCAACGGAATCATCGCCACGGCCGGCAAAGCACAGGTAGTTCAGCCGGATCACCTCGCCGCCGCAGTGAAGTCCATGTCAACGCTGAACAAGGACGCCGCCGACGCGATGGTCGCCGTGGACGCGCACTCCGCTACGGATGTCACGGGATTCGGCCTTGTCGGACACCTGATGGGCATGACGAAGGGCAGTGGCGTCAACGCCCGGGTCTGGCGGAGCACGCTGCCAGTGCTGGACGGCACGATCGATCTGATTGAAGCCGGGATGGTCCCCGGAGGCACCCACCGCAACTTGGATTCGCTTGAAGACGGCGTGGTGTGGGACGAGTCGCTGACCGATTCCGACAAGTACCTCATGGCGGACCCACAGACCTCCGGGGGGATGCTGATTTCGGTCGCCGATGAATCGCTTGAAGAGTTGCTCACACGACTGCGCGATCTCGGGACACTGGCGGCTGAGGTCGTTGGCGAGATCGTCCCCGGACCCGGGGTGGTTGAAGCGCTACCCTGAACGCGGAAATGCTCTGAACTGGCTGGAAATTCCTGGTGGGCGCCTCAATCGCGGCACAAACCCGGACGTCCGCCGGATACCCGGCACCGGCCTCGGGTTGGTCATCGCCCGGTCGATCGCCCGTCTTCACCTGGGCGATCTCACCCTGGAGTCCAGCCTGGGGGTCGGGACAACCGCCCGGTTCTACATCGAAGGCCTCCAGGAAGGCCCATCAGAGGCGTACCAGGCTAGGCTGGCAGCCAGAACCCCGGTGACCAGGTAGGCCATCCGGGGTCCGGCGCGGTTTCGCCATTTAAGTTGTCTTGCCGACTCCCAGGTTGGCGTTCACGCCGTTTACGTCTGTGTCTTCTGCGTGAGCGCTTGCGGGTGCTCGCTCGTATCTGATCGAGTCCGCCAGCGTCTCGGCACGGACGTAGTCTTCGTACTCACGAAGCGGGGTGATCAGCTCTTCTGGCGCATCGACGTAAAGGTCGATGCGGTCCGCGATCTCCAGTCCTGCCGATTTCCGTATGTTCTGAACGTGGTGCACGATCTCTCGCACCGTGCCCTCCGACTCAAGCTCCGGCGTCAGCGTTGTGTCCACTCCCGCTGCGTAGCCGGCGTCGACCGACACGGCGTAGCCTTCGATCCCCGTATTCTCCACAAGGATTTCATCCGGCTCGAGGGTGAACTCGCCTAACGAGATCTGCTCGCCGCGTTCTGACGCGCCGGCCAGTTCCGCAGGGTCCGCGGCTGCAAGCGCCTGCCGGATTTTCTGCAGATCTCGACCGTATTTAGGCCCAAGAATGGGAAGGTTTGGCTTCACCGAGAGGCTCAGAAGCCCTCCCTGTTCACGTGCATCAAGAACAGACTTGATGTTGAGCTCTTCTTTGAGTTGCTCTGCGATAAGCGGTAGGAACGCTCGCTCGCGATCGGTTCGGACGTCCACAAGCAACGCAGCGAGTGGTTGTCGAACCTTGAGTCGTGACGATGCCCGCGCTGATCTACCCAGACTCGCCAGTCGGCGCGCCAGGTTGACCGAGTCCGACAGGTCGGCGTCGATGGCCGATTGATCGACCACGGGCCAGTCAGACAGGTGGACGCTGTCAGGAGCGTCTCCGTCGACCCGGGCCACCAGATTTCGGTACATTTCTTCTGACAGGAACGGCGTGATTGGCGCGAGCAGCCGGATTAGCGTCGTAAGAGCTGTGTACAGCGTCTCGTAGGCGGCCTGCTTGTCCGCATCCGACTCACTTCTCCAGAAGCGTCGGCGACTTCGGCGGACGTACCAGTTGGATAGTCCGTCGATGAACTCCTCGATCGAGCGCATTGTCTCCATCGGGCGCCAGTTCTCAAGATTTTCGGTTACGTCCTCGACCAGCCGATTGAGTTCGGATAACAGCCAGCGGTCCAGCTCAGATGGCTGCGCTTTACCGTCCGGGGAGGCCGGGTCCCAATCATCCAGGTTGGCGTAGGTGACGAAGAATGAGTACACGTTCCACAGCGGGATCATGAATCGACGTCGCACCTCGTCGCCGGGTCCGTACCCGAAGTTGAGGTTGGCGGACGGGTTGTGGCGCGAGTACAGCCATCGCATCGTGTCCACGCCCATCTTGTCGGCCGCCTCCTCGAACCAGATAGCGTTGCCGCGCGACTTGTGCATCTCGGCGCCAGTCTCGTCCCGCATCAGCGCGTAGCTGAATACGGCCTTCGTCGGCGCCGTATTCTCCAGCGCCGCGCTCATGGCGATCAGCGAGTAGAACCAGTTACGAAACTGGCCTGGGAAGCTCTCTGAAATCCAGTCCGCCGGGAACCAGTCGTTCCAGTGGTCTTTGTCTGATCGGTACTTGAGCGTCGAAAACGACACGATTCCGGCGTCAAGCCACGGGTTGCCGACATCTGGGATGCGCGAAACGGTCTCGCCACAGCCGGAGCATGCAATCTTGACGCCGTCGATCCACGGCCGATGCGGCGAATGTCCTTCGAACTGATCCCAGCCCTCTACGGCGCGCATTTTGAGCTCGTCTTCGGAGCCCATCACGTCCACCACTCCACAGCTCTCGCACTTGTAGATGGGCAGCGCGAGTCCCCAGTAGCGCTTCTTGGAGATCATCCAGTCGTGCATGTTGTCGAGCCATTCCAGCTCGCGGTCGCGACCAAATGCGGGCACCCACGTGATGCTTCTTGTCGCGTCCTTCATCGGCTCACGCAGGTCGTCCATGCCGATGAACCACTCGTCGACCAGGCGGAACACAAGCTCCGTGTTGCAGCGCCAGCACACCGGGTAGCGGTGCGTGTATGGCACGACGCTGTACAGCACGCCTGTGTCTTTCAGGTGTTTGAAGATGTCGTCGTTCACTTCGGACACGTTTCGACCTGACAGCCAGTCGAACCCGTCGATGTAGTCGCCGTCCTCGGTCAGCGGGGCGATCATCGGCAGATCGTGCTCTTTGCCGAGCTGGTAGTCCTCCGCACCCGCGCCGGGAGCGATGTGCACGATACCCGTGCCCTCTTCATCTCCAACATCTTTCCACTCAAGGACGCGGTGCACCTCACGCGCTTCGGACTGCGCGTGAAGCTCGTCGAACGGGCCTCTATAGCGGAGCCCCGCCAGCCTGGAGCCGGGCAGCTCTTCAAGCACTTCGACCTCGCCGTTCAGCACCTTGAGTAGTTCTTTGCCTAGGTACAGGACCTCGTCATTGTTCCTGACTTTGAGGTACGTGTTCTCCGGATGAACCGCTGCGGCCACGTTTGCGGCGAGCGTCCACGGCGTCGTGGTCCAGACCAGCAGGCTCTCGCCTTCTCGGTCGAGAAGCGGGAACTTCAGATAGACGGAATTGTGGGTGATCTCCTGGTAGCCCTCGGTCACGATCTCGTGCTGCGAGAGGCCCGTGCCGCAGCGTGGGCACCAGGGCATGCTGTCCCGGCCTTCGTAGATCCAGCCGCGTTCGTGGCAGCGCTTCAGGAAGCCCCAGATGGTGTAGTTATTCTCGTCCGACATCGTGTGATACGAGTCGTCCCAGTCCATCCACATCGCAAGCCGTTTTGACTGCTCCGAGATGATCCCGGCGTAGCGCTCAACACGCGCCTTGCACTCCTCTACGAAGCGCCCGATGCCGTAGTCCTCGATGTCGTGCTTGGACGTGAAGCCGAGCTCTTTCTCGACCTCGACCTCGACCCAGAGGCCCTGTCCGTCGAACCCGTTCTGGAAGCGCTGACGGTAGCCCTGCATGTTGCGAAAGCGCAGGAACAGGTCTTTGTAGGCACGTCCCCACGCGTGGTGGACGCCCATCGGGTTGTTGGCGGTGATCGGACCGTCGATAAACGAGAAACGCTTCTTGGCGTTCTCGTTCTTCGCGCGGTAGCGCGCATTCATGTCGTTCTCGTTCCACCACTTGAGCGTCTCTTGCTCCATCGCGACAAAGTCGACGCGTGATTCGACTGGTACGAAACGATCTGTTGATTCGGCTGATCGATCGGTCGTTGTCATCTCTTCTACTGGCTCCCAGTTGGCTCCAAGCGGCCTGACATATTTCCAAACACAAAAAAACCCATCCCAGTCGAGGGACGGGCTCTGTGGACAGAGATACCGCGGTACCACCCTGCATTTCCCGAGTGTATCGGGACGCTTTACCGGTCTGATATCCCACTAAGCGGCCATGAAAATCTCAGGCGCTCGGGACCAGAAACCGTCGTCGCTGTAACGGCCGACATGCCGTCCGGGTCTACTCAGCAGGGCTATTTACGCCCTCCGCCTTTCGGCCGGAAGCTCGGGAGAGATATTCGTTCCGGGACCCTGCGCCCCCTCACACCGTACGGGGCTCGCTCAGCAGATTAGCCGGAACTACTCGGCTCCTTCTCAGCTTTTGACTATAAAGGTTAGTTATCCACGCAGGCGCGCGTCAAGCTTTCATCGTATTTCCTGAATGATCGTCAGCGCCCAGGACTCGTTCTTAACTCATGGCGGCCAAATCCTTTCAAGTAGTGCGATACTTGCCGCTCTGCCGACTTGGCGTACTTATTAACCCCCAATTACAATTCACCGACGGAGTCTCCACATGGCCCTCAAGGTCGTTATCTCAGGCCGCTCAATGGCGCCGCTTAACTTGCTCCGCGAAGCTGGATTCGACGTTGTCGAGGGCGAAGCCGACACCACGGAAGAGTTGATCGAGATCACAAAGGACGCGGATGGCGCGCTGATCGGGATCTGGCCGCTACATGACCGTGAGGTGCTGGAGGCGTGCCCGAAGCTGAAGGTGGTCAGCCGGATGGGTGTCGGGGTGGACTCGATCGACCTGGGCGCAGCGACGGAGCTGGGGATCCTGGCCTGCAACACGCCGGGCGCGAACACGACAGAAGTGGCCGACCACGCTATGTCGATGTTGCTTGCACAGACGCGATTGCTTGCACAGACCGGTCAGTTTACGAAGGCCGGTGGTTGGAGTGACAACCCGGCGAAGATGAACGAATACCGGCGCGAGGTCCGCAGGATCGCCGGCAACACGATGGGCATCATCGGACTCGGCAACATCGGCAGGGCGTTCGCCACCCGTATCAAGGGATTCGGCCCGGAGCAGATCATTGCGTACGACCCGTACGTGCCGCAAACAGTTGGCGACCTTTATGGAGTCCGCATGGTGGACCTGGACACCCTGCTCACGCAGTCAGATTTCATAACGATCCATACGCCGGCAACGGACGAGACGCACCACCTGATCAACGCCGACTCACTGGCGAAGATGAAGTCGACCGCCATCTTGATCAACTGCGCACGAGGTCCGATCGTTGACCCGGTGGCGCTTCACGCCGCACTCCGCGATGGCGAGATCGAATCGGCAGGTATCGACGTGACGGAGTTCGAGCCGGTCGACGCAGAGGACCCGCTCCTGAGCCTGGACAACCTCCTGATCACGCCGCACCTCGCTGGCTGGTCGCCGACCTTTATCGATCAGTCAGGTCGGCGTCAGGCGGAGAACGTGATCCGCGTGCTGACGGGCGAGAAGCCGCACGGGCTGGCGAACCCGGAGGTGATCAAGACGATCGCCGTGATGCGTGCGACAGACCCGGGCCGCTGGGAAGGCGTCCCGGACTTTTCAACCGCGATTACGGTTTAGAGGTTTTTGGGGGGAGGGTGTTCCAAACAAGAACGCCTTCTCCCTCACCCTTGGAGAATGCGCGTAGGCCTCTCCCGTTGGGAGAGGTTGCAAGCGGCAGCGACCCGAAGTGCTTGAACCCACCCTGAGGCTCTCGAAGGGTCCGTCGTGGATCAAGGCATGTAAGCGTCGCTCGGCCTACGGCCTCGTCCCCCTCACCCCAGCCCAGCCCTCTCCCGCGGAGGGGAGAGGGAGCAAAACGCGGCCTGGTTCACGCTAGCGTCTCCAGGCTCTCAAAGGACCGAGCCGCGCCAGTGCCTAGTTGTTGCCAATTGTCATCCTGAACTTGGTTCAGGATCCGCTCGTCACACTTCGGCTGAATAACACGTCGGCCGCACGCGCTCTTGGGCTGGTTGATCGGCGACGAACGTCCCGAATAAAGAACTGGATCCTGAATCGAGTTCAGGATGACAGGTTGTTGCTCCAGCCCGGTGCGAACGTGGTCACAACAGTGTCTTGAAGCTTTCGAAGGACCGAGTCGTGCCAGTGCGTAGTTGTTGAACGCTCAGGGTGACGCGTTCCCGGGGACCGATTCAGTCGATTGGAAATTCAGACTGGCGTGTCTGCATGGGTTCTTCCGCGCCCACTCGCTCAATCATCTCCAGGCTGTCTTCCCGTGCCGAATTGACGATGGTTGAGACCGTGTAGGCCTCCATCTCTTCTGCCGGGTAGGGCTGCAGGAGCGCGGTGAGCCTGCTCGGGTCCTCGGTGGCCGGGTCCAGCCAGAGCGCTTCGGCCTCGGCATCCAGGATGACCGGCATACGGTCGTGTATCGGCTCCATCAGGGAGTTTGGTCCAGTGGTGATGATGGCGCAGGAGCGGACCGTCTCGCCTGTTTCCTTGTTCTGCCAGGTGTCGAAAATTCCGGCGAAACCCAGCAGACCCCCGCCCTTCAGCCGGATGAGCTGTGGCTTGCGATCGCCCTTCGGTCCGGTCCACTCGTAGAAGCCACTGGCCGGGATAAGGCAGCGCGTGCTTGCAAGCGGGCGCTGCCATAATCCGGATGTCGCTACCTTGTCGTCGCGAGCGTTGAAGGAAGACCGGATCTGGTTTGCAGACTTCGCCCACGCCGGGATAAGGCCCCAGCGCATCTCTTCGGCGCGGCGCGTGCCGTCCTCGTTAGTGATCGTCCAGATCGACTGCGTCGGGGCGATGTTGAATCGTGGCACAGGCGCCGTCTCGCCGGTTACCTGTACCCGGAAACGCAATCCGAGCTCGGTCACGTCAACCAGTATGAATCTGCCGCACATAGGCTGATTTTACAGTGTGGTGTAACGGTGAAGTGAAACTAAACTCTTCGCCTCGAACCGGCTAGCGCCGGTCCCCCCTCACCCTCGATGTACTTAGGCCACTCCCGCGGAGGGGAGAGGCGGCAACATTTCCGAACAACTCGCCGACCGTATGTGATTCTCAGGTGGCGACCTCACCCGGAGGCTGCTATGGCGGTCGCCTCAATCTCCACGACAACCTCGGGCCTGCCAAGTACCGGCACGCCAATTACGGCCGCGGCGCTATCCATCCCGCCTATCAACCCTTGTAGCGCTGTCTGGGCCTCGACCAGCTTGTCTGCGCCGCCCACGACGTAGGTGCGGGTGCGAACGAGATCGCTCCAGGCCAGGCCCTGCTCCTCGATAGCCCATCGAATAGTGCCGAGTATGTGATCGACCTGTCCCGTTACTTCATATGGGCTCTGGACGATCTCGCCCGGCACCGTAGCCGTGGTTCCGGCCACGTACACCACATCACCTGCCCGAACCGCGCGGCAGTATTTGTGCTCCGTCTCGAAAGTCCGGCCAGACGAGACCCGCGTCACAAGATCGGACGCACCGATAACTGCTTCACACTCGAACATAAACGGAGCGTTCTCGCTGACGGACCGTTCAATGGTGATGCCAGCCGATGTCGGCGTGCTGTGAGCCATGAAATCCAGTTTGGATTGTGGAAGCGCCCAGCCGTGCACGTCGCGGGCCATGAAGTGGCGGGTCCCTACCACGTCAGACGGCTCCGCTCCGACGCCGATCAGCGCGCCCGAAACGGCGTCCATTACGCCCGTGACGGTGCTGGCATAGCCATCGCTGGCTCCGTTAGAGCCTTCAACATCGATAGACGTCAGGCCGGAGACCCAGACCTCTTTCCCGTTCCGCACGGCATGTGACCAGCCTTGACCCTCTTGAGGCATATATCGCTGGAATCCTGCCCCGGATCCGATCACGGCTTCCAGTTCCAACATCACCTTCACGCCGTTCGGAAGGTTTGGCACCCCGATCACGCTCAGCGCGGGACCGGGATCATCGAATAGCACCGGATGGGTGGCGCGTAGTGCTTCTATCGCGTCGGCGTCGGTGAACCAGGCGCGCACCCGGACGACATCGGCGAGCGACGATCCAGCTCTGTGCATCACATCCGCGGCGGCCTGGTACACCTGCCTCGCTTCTGACGCGGCGCTACCGCGTTGCGAGGGGATCAGGCCTGACGAAATCAGCCGATCTCCCGCGATAGCCAGGGTCGCCGTGCCCAGCACGCTTTCCAGGTGGTTACCGGTCGTGATGGTTGAACGCACTATTGGGACACCTTTTTCGTAATTCATCAGTCCGGGTCTGGCAGGCTGGCGCCTTCAATACCTGGATATCCGCGGAGGAAATCCGCCGCGGAAACGGCACCGCGCCCCTCCAGTTGAAGACGCTTCACGTCGAGGCTGCCCTCGCCGGTCCCGATAGTCAGCCGGCCATCGTTTATCGAAACAACACCCGGACGAAGGTCCTCACCAGTTCCAGATACCGATGCATCAAGTATTTTTAACAACTTCCCGTCCCAGCGGGTGAAGGTTCCGGGCCATGGATGATACGCGCGTATCGCCCGGGCGATGTGCAGCCCAGGCTTTCCGAAATTGAGCTCGCCATCGGATTTTTCGACAAGACTTGTAACCGTGGCCAACGCGTCGTCCTGAGGAACGGCCTCTATTTCGTCGCGTCCCCAGGCCGGAATCGTCTCAACAAGCAGGTCCACGCCCAGGGTGAAGAGCTGGTCGGTCAGAGATTCTGCCGTGTCCGCGTCGGTAATCGGGACCGGCCCAGACCGGGCGATTACGGGGCCGGTATCCATACCCTCATCAAGGAGCATTACCGAAACCCCGGTCTCAGGCGCACCGTCTCGGATCGCCGTAACGACCGGGCTTGGGCCGCGATATAAGGGAAGGAGCGACGGGTGAACATTGAGGACGCCGCGCGGCGGCAACGCCAGTATTGCCGGCGGCAAAATCCGTCCGTACGCGAGGACGACAAATATATCGGCCGGGGTGGCAGCCAGGTCATTCAGAACGTCGTCGCCGTGCAGGCCCGGCGGGGTGTATACCGGAAGACCTAATTCCATCGCGGCCTCATTCACGGGAGTCGGTCGCGGTTTTCGTGATCGGCCGGAAATCCGGTCCGGTCGCGTGAACACCGCGGTCACTTCATGTCCGTCTTTCACCAGCGCGCGCAGCGCCTTTGCGGCCGGATCCGGAGTGCCGAAAAAGATGATGCGGGTCATCGCGTTTGACCCCACCCGGCCCAATTCTGTCCGGGTCCGTTGAAATCGAATCGCCCTGTGAGTTGACGCGCGACACTCATCCGCGCTAGTACACGGTTACGGATCATTTCCCAACCTGTGGTGAGCGTATTGGGGCCAAGATTAGAGACAAATAATTTCCCCGAATATCGGCCCTAAAGTGAGCCTCCGCAGGGGTTGTGTTTCCCGGGGTACATGGTAACGTCACAGCAGCTTCGGGATGGTGCGCAGGTGCAGCGCGGACCGGTACCGTGAGCATCTTTTCGGCCCAGGCTCCGGCCCACGGACCGCCCATCAGGCTCCCGCCTCCCTGATTCCGCCAGAGGACGCTATTCTGACCACTCAAGCGCCATCTCAACTCTGGACCGCCGCACTCGGTCGTCTTCAATTAGAAGTACCCAGAGCGAATTTCGAGACTTTACTTAAAGGCACGCAGGCGCTCCGTTTCGACGGTGATTGTCTGGTTATCGGCACCGAAAGCGCGTTCGCCGCGACCTGGCTGGAAGAACGCCTTGCCGCAACCATCTCCCGAGCTGTAGAGCGTATCGCAGGGCAGCCGATAGCGGTACAGTTTGAAGTCATCGCTGACGCGGACGGTCCGGCGCTCGACGCGCCTCGGGACAACTATAGCGAGCGTCCGGTTCGATCCTCCAACGGCAGCGGCGGATCTAGCGGCGAGCGCGATTCTCAGTTCGGGTCGTTGTTTCTTAACCCGCGCTACACATTTGACGAATTCGTCGTCGGGCCATCCAACGAGCTTGCGCACGCCGCGGCCACACGCGCCGCCGCTGATCCCGGCCGCGTCTACAACCCTCTTTACCTGTACGCGGGCGTTGGCCTTGGCAAGACTCACCTTTTGCAGGCGATCGGGAACGAACTGACATCCCGCGGGATGCACATTATCTACGTAAGTAGTGAACGATTTACGAACGACTACATTCGCTCAATCCAGGACGGCACGACAGAGCAGTTCAGAGCCTTCTATAGAGGCGCAGACGCCCTCTTAATGGACGATATCCAGTTCATCGCCGGTAAGGCCCAGACGCAGGAAGGCTTCTTCCACACGTTCAATGAACTGCACATGGGGGCCAAACAGGTGGTCGTGACCGGCGACGAACCGGCGCGGCAGTCGCTCCTGGAAGAGCGCATTCAATCGCGCCTCGAGGGCGGGCTGGTCGTAGACATCCAGCCCCCTGACTACGAGACACGCACCGCTATTTTGCGCGAGAAGTCCAAGAGCCTGCAGACTCAACTGCCAGAAGACGTGCTCAACATCATTGCTTCCCGGTCATTCTCAAACGTCCGGGAACTTGAGGGTGCCCTGAACCGCATCGTTGCTTACGCGCATATGACAAACGCGCCCGTGACCGAAGACATCGCCCGTAAGGCGCTTGGAGATCTACTGACTACGCGGCAAGAGATCCCGATGACACCCTCCACCGTTATCAAAGCGGTCTCAGAACAGTTTGGTATGGATCCGGAGACGATTAAGGGACCAAGGAGGACCAAAGAGGTCTCTCTGGCACGCCACGTCGCCATGTACTTGCTTCGTGAGACTAGTTCCTTGAGTTCACCCCAGGTGGGACTCGCGCTGGGCGGTAGAGATCATTCAACTGTCCTTTACGCCCAGAAGAAGATGGAACAGCTCGTCGAGACTGACCCTGAGTTGAGAAGCGTAATAGCTACGATACGCCAACGGTTGGCAAATCAGCCTCGCTAGGCGATTTGCCCTAAAATCACGGCGCTCATCTAACGCCAAAATGCGGATTTCCGCCATACGTTCACGTTAACCAGTAATTCACTCCACAATCGTCAGCTTGTTGATAAGTCTGCTGATAACTGTGGATAACAACGCCCTCTTGTTAAGAATTACCCACCGGCCTGGGACATCTTGGCGGCGGTCAGCCACTACTACCACCAAGTCCACAGCCTATCCACATAATATCCTCAGACATTAAGACTCAATCCACTCGTAGACGAAGTTACTTTCCCGAGTGTCCACCGACTTATTAATATGATGATAGTGATAGATCCTATTTTACTTTTGGTATTTGTTAATTGATTGATTCCACACTTATTCATATCCGTTCAGGGGACGGTGGAGACGGAGTTGTTTCATTCCGTCGGGAGAAGTTCGCGCCAAACGGCGGACCGGACGGAGGTGATGGAGGTGATGGAGGCGATATTTTTCTAGTGGCTGATCGAACTCTGAATACGCTCAAGAAGTTTCAGTACCGACAGAAGTTTGAGGCGATCTCCGGTGGCGCCGGCTCTAGCAAAAAAAGACACGGCGCGAGCGCGGATGATCTCACGATCACACTTCCTGTTGGTACTGAGGTATGGGAGGTTTCGCCAGACCCGGCTAAGGAGGATGAGCTTGTTGCCGATCTTTCTGAAGACGGGGACACCGTGGTTGCGGCGAAAGGCGGAAGAGGGGGCCAGGGCAACGTCAAATATGTGACTTCTCAGAACCAGGAGCCGATGTTGGCCGAAGGTGGGCAAATTGGAGTTGCCAGAGAGTTACGGCTGGAGCTAAAACTACTGGCGGATGTAGGGATTATCGGGATGCCGAACGCCGGCAAGTCGAGCCTGTTAACAGCCCTGACAGGTGCACATCCAAAGGTGGCTGCATATCCCTTTACAACCCTGGAGCCTTCTCTAGGAGTGCTGTCCCGACGGCTGGACTCGATAGTCCTTGTCGAGATTCCGGGGTTGATCGAGGGCGCCGCAGAAGGTATCGGTCTGGGACACGACTTTCTGAGGCACGTTGAACGAACTCGCTTGCTGGTTCACCTCGTGGATGGAACTTCTGATGATGTCGAAGACCGAATGAAGTTGATCAACGCCGAACTGCTGGCGTTTGACGCAAGGCTCTCCGAAACACCACAGATCGCGGTGATCAACAAGTCAGATCTGCCTGAAGTCTCTGAGAATTTCGAAAACCTGGGAGGCGATCTGGCCAAGAACGTGTCCACCGGTGAGGCGTTCTGTGTGTCGGCCGCAACGTATGACGGGCTTCAGAGTCTTTCCGAAGCTCTATTCAGGTGCCTCGCCAGGATCCAAGAAGATCAAGAGGCGCTGGAAGCTATGGGCAGAGATGAGAGCGAGATCAGGGTGCTCAGACCGAGCGCTAGAACTTCCCGTCCTCTTGCTGAGATAGAAGGCTCCGGGTTTCGGATTTTGCACGACAGGGCGGTCCGCGTGGCCAATGCGAGCGACCTCAGTATTTACGAGGTCCAGATTCAACTACACAGCTTGCTCGGCAGGCTGGGCGTTGTTAAGGCCCTCGAAGAACTGGGAGTGAAAACGGGGGACACCGTTTCTATCGGCGAGGCCGAGCTCGAGTGGAATTAACGGGTGCTCCCAGCTCTCGAGCCAGCCGGATAAGTAGCCGGATCGGCGTTCTCGGGGGAACCTTTGATCCGGTTCACAACGGGCATATAGGCATCGCCACTGCGGTGTTCAACGTACTTGAGCTGACCAGCGTTCTTTTCGTTCCGGCTGACCGCCCGTGGATGAAGGAGTCAGGTTCGGGGCCGGGCGTGAGCTCTATCGATCACCGTATCGCCATGGTGAAGCTTGCTACAAGGGACCGTGAGGGATTTGAGCTGTCCACGGTGGACGCCGATAGAGGCCGACCGTCTTACAGTGTCGACACTATATCGGACCTCCGAGAGGTGTACGGACACGCCACCGAGCTGTTCTTAATCCTGGGAGCTGATGCGCTTGAAGAACTGCCGCGTTGGCGTGATCCTGATCGGCTTGTCAGTATGTGCACGCTGGTATGTGTTGGCAGGCCCGGGAGCGGATTGCCGGAGGGACTGCCGGCCGACCATCCCGGCCGCAACGCTCAGTTCGTATCCGGACCGATGCTTCCGGTCAGCGCCACCGAGATTCGGACGCGAGTATCTGAGGATCTGTCGATCGACGGACTCGTAAATACGTCCGTAGCCGCATATATCCAAGAAAACGGTCTGTATCAATAACGGCAGTATGGAAACGGGACTATAAGGAGAGGCGATAGTTGGCTGATCTCAAGGCGCTTGCGACAAGAACCCTGGAGCGAGCTCAAGAACTCGATGCACTCCGGTTCGGGGATTTCACGCTGACCTCTGGCGCGAAGAGCAGTTACTACTTTGACGGCCGCGTACTAACGCTGGACCCTGAAGGGGCTGACCTGGTGTCGGAAGCGTTTCTCGCGATGGCTGTAGAGGCCGGTGCGGCCGGTGTAGGAGGCCCAACGGTGGCGGCTGTGCCCATCGCCGGAGCACTGGCTCTGCGAAGCCGTCAGGCCGGTACACCGATGGACGGATACTTTGTTAGAGATGCCGTCAAAGGCCACGGTGCACGCAAACAGGTGGAGGGGGCGATCAAGACGGGAACGAAGGTTGTCGTATTCGACGATACCGTCTCGACCGGAGGGAGCCTGCTGAAGGCCCTGGATGCGATACAGGAGTTCGGGTGCGAAGTAGTAGCGGTGCTGTGCGTACTGGATCGGCGCCAGGGCGGGAGCGACGAGGTCCGCAGGCGCGGCATTCTGTTCAGGGCCATGCTGGAAGCAGATGCGGACGGTAACGTCGCCGTGTCTGAGGCACTTTAGCCGGGCAAGAAAAAGCCCGGGCCCCTCGAAATGAGAAGCCCGGGCGATTATCTACTGGTTACGGGTTCGACTAGACGTCCAGGTTCTTTACCTCAAGCGCATGGGTCCTGATGAAGTCCCTGCGGGGCTCCACTTCATCACCCATCAGCGTCGTGAACATCTCGTCGGCCCGTATCGCGTCGTCCGCGGTTACCCGCAGCATTATGCGCTCGGACGGGTCCATCGTGGTCTCCCACAGTTGATCGGCGTTCATCTCTCCCAGACCCTTGTAACGCTGGATAGACACGTTGCCCCGATCTGCGTTGTCTTCAAGCGTCGTTACGAGATCGTTCCAAAGGATGTCTTTTGCGATCTCGTCCTCTTCACGAGCGATCCCGTACGGCGAGTTCTCGACAACCTTCTGCACCCTCGGGAACAGCCGGCGCGCGGAGTTCAGAGTTGGGTGCTCGTAGATCGCCCGCGTGAGCGTGAAACCATCGACATCGAACGTGAGGTCTGGCAGCGGCGGCGGTGGCTCTATGGGTTCGGTCGATTCCTCAACGTCTGCTGCTGCTTCAGACCCTGGGTCCGACTCTTGGTCCGATTCGCCCGACGATAGTTCATCACCGAACATCGTCGGCTGTACCGGCTCTGGAAGCTCGGGGGCCGGGGGTCGGAAGTCCAGGTTCTGCAACTCGGGATCGGTGAGCAACCGAAGCGTTACCGCCTCTGACAGGCCCAGTGTTCGTAGTGCGGCGACCGCGTCTGCAAAGTCACGCACCGGCGACATGATGCCGCCGAGCGGTCCGCCCTTGAACGCAATCGAATCATCGATCTGCGATGTGACGGACAACTTTGAGTAGACCCGTGACGCCAGCCATCGGTCCAGCTCCTCGTCCGAGAACAGCCAGGATGCTGATCGGCCACGGGAGGCTTTGTAAAGGGGCGCCTGTGCGATGTACAGGTAGCCACCTCCGATGAGCTCCGGCAGGTTACGGAAGAAGAACGTAAGCAGCAGGGTGCGGATGTGCGCCCCGTCCACGTCCGCATCGGTCATGATGACCACGCGGTGGTACCGCAGCTTGGACTGGTCGTAGTCCTCACCGATGTTGCACCCGAGCGCCGTGATCAGCGTACGAATCGTTTCGCTCTCGATCATCCTTTCGAACCGGGCCTTCTCCACGTTGAGGATCTTGCCCCTCAACGGAAGGACGGCCTGGAATCTGCGGTCTCTACCCTGTTTTGCCGATCCACCGGCGGACGGGCCCTCGACGATGTACAGCTCGCTCAAGGACGGGTCTTTCTCGCTGCAGTCAGCGAGCGTGCCCGGGAGTGAACCGCCGTCCATGGCGTTCTTGCGCAGGACGAGGTCGCGCGCCTTCTTGGCCGCCGCACGAGCGCGGGCCGCAGTGGTCGCCTTTTCAAGAATCTTCTGGGCGTCGATCGGGTTGTCTTCCAGGAACTCCGAGAGGCGTTTGCCGACGACGGCCTCGACGGCTCCCTTGATCTCAGGGTTTCCAAGACGGCCCTTTGTCTGGCCCTCAAACTGCGGGTCTGTCAGCTTTACGCTGATTACGCTGAGCATGCCCTCACGGACATCCTCACCGGAGAGGTTTGGCGCATCATCTTTCAAAGACTTGCTCTTGCGACCGTAGTCGTTCAGGACGCGTGTAAGTGCAGAACGGAAGCCGGTGACGTGGCTACCGCCGTCGTTTGTGTTGATGCAGTTGGCGAACGACAGGCAGTTCTCGACGAAAGACTCGTTGTACTGGAACGCTACTTCTACCTGTGCGTTGTCCACCATCTCCCGCGTGTAAACGATGTTGTCATGGATAGCGCCTCGCTTGCGGTTCATCGTCCGCACGAAGCTCTCTACACCGCCGTCAAACAGGTATGACACCTCGTTGTGCGGCCAGAGTTCCTCATGGAAATCAGAGCGGAATCGGATGCTGAGGCCCTGGTTGAGGTAGGCCATCTCTCGGAACCGGTTCGAGATGGTGTCAAAGTCGTACGTGAGCTCTTCAAACGTGCCCATGTCCGGCGCCCATGTGACCGTCGTTCCGGTGCCCTTCGGGTCGGACTCGACCTGGGGACGTGAAACCAGTTCGGTGATGGCCCCGCCGAGTGAATATTCCTGTCGGTGCACCTTGTTGCCTCGACGTACCTCCACGATGGTGGTCTTCGAGAGGGCGTTAACGACAGAAGCGCCAACGCCGTGGAGGCCGCCGGAGACCTGGTACGACTTGCCGCCAAACTTGCCACCGGCGTGTAGGGTGGTCATGACGGTCTCGACGCCGGTCTTGCCGGTGGTTTCGTGCTTGTCGACGGGAATACCGCGACCGTTGTCGATGACGGTTACTGAACCGTCGCCGTGGATGGTGATATCTACGTAGTCGCAGAAACCTGCCATCGCTTCGTCTACGGCGTTGTCTACGATCTCCCAGATGAGGTGTTGCAGTCCGGACGGGCCGGTGCTGCCGATGTACATTCCGGGGCGAAGCCGTACGGCTTCTAGACCTTCTAGGACTGTGATATCGGAGGCGTCATAACTCTCCGGGTTGACCGGGGCCTGTGCCATCGAGTCTCCTTAGCGATCGTTGGGCGCGCTCGTCAGGGCCCCGGGGCGAGAATCCGGGGCGAAATTGGACGCGTGACGTTTCTGATGAGGGCGGTGTTTACGAGGTGTCGATTTCCGGGTTAGCGCCGCATCGCGGAGTATCCAGCCCATCGGGCGCACGCTCGCGCGCGCTTGGCCCTTGTTCCCGGTGCGCGACCGTCCAATCGTAACACAAACGTAAAGCGAATCAAAAATTTGACCCCTTTATATCGATGACGAACAGGGCCTGGAAAGGACCATTTCTTGTATGAGTGACTTGACCCTCATCGGGGGCATTGCTGGGTACCTGATCGTGGTCAATATGTGGTCCGCTGCACTCGTTTGGTGGGATAAACGTCGCGCCAGACTCGGTAGACGCCGTATTCGGGAACGTACGTTGTACCTGTCTGCCTTCCTGGGAGGCTTCTTCGGCGGAGTCTGGGCGATGCGTGGTCTGCGTCATAAAACAGTGAAAAGCGCCTTTATCTGGCGTTACGCTGTCGCCGCGGTGGGACATCTGTTTATCTGGGGCATTGCTATTTGGCTCGCCCTTTGAGGGCGCTTTTGGGGCGTCTACAGAAACAGTTTCGTGTGCGGGGATATAATCATCCCGCCTTGCGGGGATATCCGGCCCCTAAAATCGACCGGCTTTCGAGATACTTCCCGACAAGCTAAAGGTAAGCACAACCTTTCAAAGCGCCTGAGGAGGCACTCCCATTGGCCATCGATAAAGATCTCCTGATGCTGATGCTCCGGCGCATGTGGACGATTCGTCACTTCGAGGAGACGGTGATCGACATCTACGCCAAAGGGGAGTTCGGCGGCGCCGCACACCCGTATATCGGTGAAGAGGCTGTCGCCGTAGGGGCCTGTGTCGCCATGCAGGACACCGACTACATCGCCGGCAACCACCGTTCGCATGGTCACCCGCTTGCGAAGGGCGGAGACCCCAAGCGCGCCATGGCGGAGCTGCTCGGCCGCGTAGACGGCTACTGCAAGGGCAAGGGCGGCTCCATGCACCTTGCCGACTTCTCGATCGGGATCCTCGGCGAGTCCGGGATTCTTGGCTCGTCTCTCCCGGTAGCTACTGGTGCGGCGCTGGCGTCCAAGATCAAGGGCGAGGACTTTATATCGGCGGTGTTTTTCGGTGACGGAGCTTCTAACCAGGGCGCATGCCACGAGTCGATGAACCTGGCGTCCGTCTGGAAGTTGCCGATCATCTTCATCTGCGAGAACAACCAGTACGCCGTAACGACGTCGTACCGGGACACCGTTGCGGTGGAGCATGTGTCCGACCGCGCAAGCGCCTACAACATGCCTGGCGTGCTCGTAGACGGCCAGGACGTGGTCGCAATGTATGAGGCCGTCAGCGTGGCTATTGAGCGTGCCCGGGCGGGCGATGGGCCGAGTCTGGTAGAGGGCCTCACCTACCGATACGAAGAACACTCTCTGGGTCTTGGACGCATTCGCCGTGGTGAGTACAGGCCGGAAGAAGAGGTCGAGATGTGGCGGCAGCGTGACCCGATCGTGATCCACGAGAAGCGTCTGGTTGAACAGGGGGTCGCATCGCAGGAAGAGTGTGATGCGGTGAAGGATGAGGTCAGAAAAGAGATCGATGAGGCGCTTGAGTTCGCCCGAAACAGTCCGTTCCCGGAGCCCGAAGCACTGTTTGATGACATGTTTGCGGACCCGATACCGCAGCCGTAGTCGCCCGAATCATTCCCCCAGCCATTTCAGGCTAAGCAGTCAATTGTCCGGGTGCGACCGGACGTAAAGCGAGTTTTAAGACCGTGCCAGAAACAGTATTTGTAAACGCAATCAACGAAGCGCTCCACGAAGAGATGCAGCGGGACGAGTCCGTCTTCATCATGGGCGAGGACATCAAGCGCTCGATCTACGGAGCGACGATGGGCCTCCTTGAGGAGTTCGGCGAGAAACGTGTCCTGGACACTCCCCTGTCGGAGAATGCCTTCTTCGGCGCAGCCGTAGGTGCAGCGGCCGTCGGCATGAGGCCCATTGTCGAGACGCTGACGAGCTTCATGTGGGTCGCGATGGACCAGCTCGTGAGTCAGGCCGCGAAGATGCGCTATATGTTCGGTGGACAGGTCAATCTGCCCGTGGTGTACCGGGCCACGATGTACTACGGCGGCGGCTCGGCTGCCCACCACTCAGACCGTTCGTACCCGATGTTCATGAATATGCCGGGGCTCAAGATCGTCGCGCCCTCGAATCCGGCCGATATGAAGGGGCTGATGAAGACGGCAGTCCGAGATAACGACGTGGTGATCATGTTCGAGGACGGAACGCTGTTCGGTAGTCGCGGCGAGGTGCCGGCCAACGAGGATCTGCCGAACGGCGAGTTGCTCATCCCGTTCGGCGTGGCGAACACGCTGCGCGAGGGAACCGATGTGACGGTGGTGGCGATCGCTGGGTCCGTGCCGCACGCGATGGCCGCAGCGGAGGAGCTTGAGGCTGATGGCATATCGGTGGAGGTAATCGACCCCCGAACGCTTGTCCCACTGGACAAGGCGACCATCCTGGCGTCTGTCGAGAAGACGGGACGGCTTGTGATCGCAGACCCGGCGCACAAGGTGTGCAGTGCGGCTTCTGAGATCGCATCGATCGTCGCCGAAGAGGGCTTCTGGTCGCTGCAAGCGCCGATCGTAAAAGTGGCGTCCGAGCAGGTTCACATCCCATACAGCCCGGTCCTTGAAAAGCTGGTCTACCCGACGAAAGAGAAGATCGCAGCAGCAGTGAAGCGGACGCTCGAGTAGGCGTGAGTCGGCCAACCTGTCTGGCCGGGCGTTATTCAGTAGCCGGGAGATCATGCAGGAGCTGCTGGGGACGGACGGATTTCTATCGGCAACCACGGGCGCGATAGGTGACCGGATGTTCACGACTTCGGCCTGGACGAATCCCGATGCCGCGGCGAAGGCCTTCCGCGGCGGCACCCATAAGAAAGCCGTTGGGGAGTTCTTTAACGATCTTGGTTTACGGGCGGTAACGATGATGTTCGAGCCACATCACTTGAATACGATGTGGAAGCGCGGCGAGGATGGAAAGATGGTACCGGCAGATGCCGAAGGCCCGGACGCGGTTCCCTACTGGTAGATCGAGGTAAGCCCCAGATTGTCACTCTCCCCTGAAGTTCAGAACTGCAAGGCCCTTACGTTTGACCTGTTCGGCACGGTGCTGGACCTCGGCGGCAGTTTGACGCCGTTTATCGGCGAATTTTTGGCAGCGAAGGGGTCGGATGCTGATCCGGCCGAGTTCTGGGCGCAGTGGCGGTATCGGCAGCGGATTGAGCAGTACCAGGACAACATCGTCGACCTTGGCCACTCTGGCTATCTTGAGGTCGCTCGCCGGGCGTTTGCTTACGTTCTCGGGTTGAACAATGTTGAGGCTAGCCGGGACGAGATCAAGGATTTCATGGTGGCCTGGCAGAGCCTTTCGCCATTCCCGGAGGTTGTTGCCGGGCTTGAGCGCCTGAAGACTCGATTCAAGCTTGTTGCGCTCTCAAATGGCGAGCCGGAATTCCTTGCCCACCTGGTGAAAAATCGCATCAAGTGGGACTTTGACGACGTTATTTCCGTCCAGGTCGTGGGCGCTTTCAAGCCGCATCCCGGGGTTTACCGACGGGCGGCGCACATCCTTGGACTTGAGATCGGCGAGTGCCTGATGGTTTCGGCGAACTCGTTTGACGTGATGGGCGCGCGGGCCTGCGGTATGCGGGGTGCGTTTGTGAATCGATACGCGTTGCCGTACGAGGATTCGCCGCATGTGCCGGATGTGTCGGTGACCAACTTCACCGAGCTTGCGGATTCGTTGTTGGCGTAGAGGCGTGTTTGCTGGAGGGACCCTTCGAGAGCCTCAGGGTGGATTTTCGAGATTCCGGGTGGGCTTTATGGACTCCGGGTGGTTTATTGGGATTAAGGGCGCGTTGATCACATTCCCTTCTCCCAATCGGGAGAAGGTGCAGGATGAGGGAGTCCTTCCCTTTCGAGGGAAGGACTCCCTGTGAGCGCGTGTCATGTTGCTGAGCGATTGTTTCGTGCGATTTGGCCTGCTTCGGAATTAGCTCAAGGCCGGTACGACGACGACATGCCGTGAAGTTAGATCACGCGCTGGCGTCATGCCGCTTTCAAAGTGGCACACCCCTCACCCCAGCCCTCACCCGACCGGGAGAGGGGGAGACGCGGACGCGTTGCTGGCCTTGGTGGCGCCTGTTTGCCTGACGGACGCTTCGAGAGCCTCAGGGTGGGTTATTGGGGAATAAATCCATGGTTGTGGACAAGCAGCCGGTCAGTTTGGGGATCGAGTGTTTGACCTCCCTCACCCTTTGCACATTTGGCCTCTCCCATCGGGAGAGGCCAAATGTGCCCCGGTGCTAACCGGCTAGCCTAGGTATCGCGCGTCTAGCGGCATCTCTTTGTAGCTGTTGCCGTCTCGTTCCACTCGGTATGCCCGGCAATCTGGATCCTGCGTGACGATCTCGTGTAGCTCGTCGCCTATGTAGTGGATCGCGCAGTTGTCGTCTGTGGCGATCCCGTTAGAGACCTCGCCGGAAGCGATCAGTCGTCGGTATGTGGACGGCCGGTCCGGGTGACCGCTGTAGTGGGTGGAATTGCTGCCTTTTAGCAGGCCGGTGCACGTCAGCGCCGTTAGACCGCCGGGGATCGAGTCCGTGATGCAGTCATCGAACCAGCAGATCGACCCCGCGCTCGTGCCGGAGAGGATGATCCCGGCCTCCCACGCTTCTCGCATGATCTCGCCGAACCCCCACTCGTTCCAGAGGGCCATCAGGTTTTTGGTGCTGCCTCCGCCGACGTAGATGATGTCGTGCTTCATCACGAAAGAGCGGATGTCCTTCTGCGGCGGCGAGTACAGGCTCAGGTGGGACGTCTCGGTGTTGTGCCGACCAAACTCTTGATAGAAGGTTGTGATGTTCTGGGCGTTGTCGCCGGTGGCCGATCCCACGTAGCAGACCTTTGGGCGTGACTTGTCTGACAGGGTGAGGAGGTGCTCACGGAGTAGCGGGCGTTTCCATTGTGGCGGGAAGAAGTCGCCGCCGATGCCAAAGATCTGCTTGTCCAATTCCGCCGCTCCTGAAACTCAGATTGCCTGTGAATACCCGATGACACTTTGACCATCGGGACCGGGATCATACTTCGTTGTAGCGGAAGCATGTGACCACGTGGTCGTTCACCATGCCCGCTGACTGCATGAACGCGTACACGGTCGTCGGCCCCACGAAGCGGAAGCCCCGTTTCTTGAGAGCTTTGCTCATCGAGCTGGAGACCTCCGTCGTGGCCGGGACGTCGCCCATCCTCGCGGGCGAATTCCGGACCGGCTCGCCTCCTGACAAAACCCACAGGTAGGCATCCAGACTTCCAAACTCGGCCTGTACGGCCAATGCCGTGATGGCGTTTCCGATCGTCGCCTGAATCTTGCCCCGATGTCGCACAATCCCGGCGTCCTGGACGAGTCTTTCAACATCGGATTCACCGTAAGCTGAAATAGTGGCTAGATCGAAGTTCGCAAACGCGCGGCGATAGCCCTCGCGCTTGTTGAGGATCGTCTGCCAGCTCAATCCTGCCTGTGATCCTTCCAGGACGAGCATTTCAAACAGATGGCTGTCGTCGTGTGACGGCACGCCCCATTCAGTGTCGTGATACTCGGCCATCAGGTCATTGCCTGAGGCCCATTCGCATCGAGCAGTCATTCAGTTGCCGTCACCTGAAAGCATAGGTTCCAAATCTGCCGTGTCCACCCGGCACCGTACCAGTTGGTTGGTGCTCCTTGTCGCGCTGATGTCACTTGCGGCCACCGCCTGTGCGTCCGATGGCGACGATCCGGTTGACGTCGCCTCGCCGCAACCGGGTGCGACCGTCGTTGCCACAGCATCCGGCGTCACATCGACTCCGGATGCTACTTCCACCGCCGGAACAGCGGAACCGACGCCGGTCCCGACGAACGGCGCTGATTTTGATCCAACTGGGGACCCGACTTCCAACCCGGTCCCAACCCCCAGCACGCCCGGCCGAGGCGCGACGCTGGTACCCACGCAGTCCACTGGAACCGGCTCGCAGCCCGATCCGACCACTGAAGGGAAGCCGGGTGAGCTGGCCAGGATCGGCGAACTAGTCTCGGGAATTCGGGAGCTTTCTGCGGGCGGCGATCCGAACGTTTCACTGGTCGATAAACAGCGAATTGCCGAAGAGCTGGCGGAAGATCTGGCAGACCCCGAGGTACTGGCGGAGATCGCCGATCTTGAGGCGTTATTCAAGCTGCAGGGACTGATTCCGCAGGATTCGAGCTTGCTGGAGATCGAGCAGGCCCTGCTGGAAGGCGCCGTCGTCGGGCTGTACAACCACGAAACTGGGGAGTTGATGGTGCTTGGCGGCGGTGAGGAGCTCTCTGTGAAGGAAGAGGCCGTCTACTCCCACGAGTACGCGCATCTGATTCAGGACGTTAATTTCGATCTCAGCGTGCTATTCGACGATGCGAAGGGTGATTCTGAACGTGAAGGCGCGCTTCAGGCGCTGGTAGAGGGAGAGGCGACCTTTGTCGAGACGATATACGGGGCGAGGACGTTTCTAGCTGCGGATCTAGACGAGCTATTGGCCATCGATCCCGCCGATCTTGCGGTGCTTCTGGCCACGCCGGATTTTCTACTGTTGTCGTTGAGCTGGCCTTACCTCGCCGGATTCGGGTTCGTAAATTCGATATGGCAACAAGGTGGGATGTCGGCGCTCGACGACGTTTGGGCCGATCTGCCGGAAACGACGGAGCAGGTGATCCACCCAGAGAAGTATCTGGCTGACGAATACCCGGATGCCCCGCCGGCGCTGCCGGATATGGCGGCGATTCTGGGCGATGGATGGAGTGTTCAGGACGAGAATGTCCTTGGTGAGGCGTACATCAGTCTCTGGCTGGAGGCGCTCGGCGCGGAGGCTCCTGTAGCCGCTCAAGCGGCCGCAGGCTGGGGCCGAGACGGGTATCAACTTCTGGATGGCCCGGGGGACGAGACCGCGATTGGTCTGCTGATCGAGTGGGACGACTCTGATACCGATGCCCTGCAGTTCTCGGCAGTCTTCGAGGCGGTGCTGGACGCTGACACTACGTTTACGCGGCTAGAAGGTGGCAACGTGGCGATCGCCAGATGGGATGGCCCGGGCGGCGTACTGGCGTTCGCGCTGGACGGGGTGACGGGCGCCGCGGGAGTAGCGGTAGCGCCGAGTGCGGACGAAGCGACAGCGCTGTTGGATGCGATTGTGGGCGGGTAGAACACTCCCCTCCGCTGGCTGAACGCGTCCGATGGGATGTATGCTTTCGCTGCTGGCGTGATTTGCTTGTGCCGGCTCTTAGTCCAATCGTTATCAGCAGACCAGGGAACGCCGTATGCCGACCAGAGTTCTTCTCCCCCAGTGGGGCATGGGCATGAACGAAGGCACTATCGTCAAGTGGCTCAAACAGGAAGGCGACGCCATCGAAGAGGGCGATCCGCTTTGCGAGGTCGAGTCCGCCAAGGTCAATAGTGAGGTGGAGTCGCCGGGAGCCGGGACGTTAGCCCGCATCGTTGTACCTGAGGGAATGACGGTCGATACCGGAACGCTTCTTGCGGTGCTGCTAGCTGCCGGTGAAGAGGCCGTTGATCTGCCCAAGCCGATGACCGATGCAAAAGCAAGTGCTCCTCCACCTTCGCCGACGCCCGTGACCAGTGGGGCCGGCTCGCTGGCAAACCGTCAGGGTTCTGCAGGTGGGCGACGCCAGATCACCCCGATCGCGCGCAAGATCGCACGTGAATTAGGGGTCGATCTTGAATCGGTGACCGGAAGCGGGCCGGCCGGCCGAATTCTTGAAGACGACGTTCGAGCCGCCGCCGCCGGGCCACCTGCCGCAGCTTCAATTGCTGCGCCGTCGTATCCGGTGGAAGACGGACCACCCGTTGCAGAAACGATCCCGCTTACTGGCCTCCGGGCCACCATTTCGAGACGAATGACCGAGAGCGGCGGCATCCCGACGGTCACGCTGACGACCGAGGCGGATGTCACAAACGCCGTCGCCATGCAGCGCCAGCTTGTGGGCGAGTGGCGATCACACCGGCTACGACCGCAGTTCCAGGACCTGGTTCTGGCGGCCACGGCCCGAGCGCTCAAAGACCATCCGCGGATGAATGCCCACTTTGCCGGTGACGAGATTCGGCTGATCTCCGATGTGAATCTGGCTTTTGCGGTCGCTATGCCGGACGGCCTCATCGTCCCTGTCATCCACGGCGCCGGCGGCATGACGACGCTGGATATCGCCCGCCGGGTGCGTGAGGTGATGTCACGTGTTAAATCCAACGACTTAAACGTGGATGACATGCGCCACGGAACCTTCTCGGTAACCAATCTGGGCTCGGCGAACGTGGACGCTTTCGATCCGCTGCTGGACCCACCGCAAGTGGGGATCCTTGGCGTGGGTCGCGTGGTGCAGAAGCCGGCCGTGTTTGAGGGCGAGATCGTGGCCCGATCCATGTGCTTCCTGAGCCTGACTTTTGATCACCGTGCCGTAGACGGCTTCCCGGCGGGCGAACTGCTTCGAGGGGTCGCAGCGAATCTTGCCGACTCAGGGTGGATGGCCTCCTGATTACCGTCGGCATCATCGCCAACCCGGCTGCGGGCAAGGACATTCGAAGGCTTGTTGCGGCGGGCAGGGTTGTGTCCAACCAGGAGAAGGCCAACACGCTTAAGCGCGTATTCGCCGGATTGGTGTCGACGGGCGTCGAGCGCGTGCTCGTCATGCCGGACCTGAGCCGACTCGCTGCTCCGGCCATGGAAGACGTTGAAGAGCAGATCGACGCCAGTTATTTAGACATGCCGCGTATGGATCACCAGGACGGCTCAACCCGGGCTGCGAAGTTGATGGCGGCCGAGGGCGCTGGAGCCATCGTGACGCTCGGCGGTGATGGCACGAACCGCGTCGTCGCCAAAGGGGCTGGTGACGTGCCGCTGGTTCCGATATCCACGGGCACGAACAACGTGTTTCCTCAGATGGTGGAGGGCACGATCGCCGGGATCGCTGCTGGCTCGATTGCCGCTGGTGTCGACGGTATTGGTGCGGCGATCACCCGGTGCAAGCGGCTCGATATTTTCGTGGACGATGAATGGGTGGATATGGCGTTGATCGACGCCGCCGTTTCTACCGAGATGTTTGTTGGCGCGCGTGCCGTGTGGAATATGGACACGGTGGAAGAAGTGTTTTTGACTCGGGCGGAACCCGCCAGCATCGGCATTTCGGCTGTGGGCGCGAGGCTTCGACCAGTGTCGATAGACGAGCCGTTTGGACTGCGGATCCGGCTTGGCAAGGGTAATGGCCCAACCGCCCGATCCGTGAAGGCGCCGATAGCGCCAGGGATGGTGCCGGAGGTGTTGGTGGCAGAGTGGGGTGTATTGCAGCCCGGCGAACGACGGCTGATCGAACGACGGCCGGGGACGATCGCGCTGGACGGCGAGCGAGAAGTGACACTGCTCCCGGGCCGGAAGGTCGAGATAGCCCTGGCGCTTGACGGTCCAAACGTGGTCGACGTGGAGATGGCGTTGCGATTGTTAGCGCCGAAGGTAAGCGGCGAAGGCGAGTAGGGATCAGTCGATAGGCGCCCTGTCGTATGGAAAGACCGGTTAACGCAAAAGCGCCCGGTAATGAAACCAACAACCCTGTAAATAGCCGCCCGGCAGGGCCTACCAGATGGACCAGCCACCATCGACTATCAGGTTGTGGCCGGTGATCCATGCTCCTGCGGGCGATGCCAGCAGCGCGATCGCCCCTTTGAGATCGTCCGAGGTACCTGTCCTTTGAAGTGGTATCGCCTGACGTGAGCGCTCCACGTGACCCTGATCCGTGGTTGATTTCGGGATCTGGCCGGGGCTGATGCAATTGACCGTGATGCCATACTCGCCCAGCTCGGCGGCCAGTCCGCGGGTCAGGTTGATGATGCCGCCCTTCGCCGCCTGATACGGAGGTCCTGAGCGCCTGAAAGTCGGCAAACCCTCGTACATCCGCTTGTCGGATGTCAGGAAACCGTGGATCGACCCCAGGGTGACTATCGAGCCTCGGCGTTCTGGAATCATCGTCCGTGCGGCAGACTGGGCGCAGATGTAGGTCCCGGTCAGGTTCAGATCTACGGTGCGGCGGAACTCATCGATGCTGGCGTTCGGGATGTAGGAGTTCGTGAACGCACCGCCCGAGTTGGCGACCATCACGTCCAATCGGCCCCGGTCCGACATCACCCTATCGACCAATGCATCGACCTGGGCTTCGTCCGTGACGTCACAGCCGACTCCGGTTACGTCAAGGCCAAGCCCTCGGAGCTCTTCGGCCGTCTCTTCACACAGCTCGGCGCGACGACTGGCGATGTAGACGGACGCGCCCATCTCGGCCAGCGCGCTCGACATGGCTCTACCAAGATGCGTGCCGCCGCCGGTGACGATGGCGCTGCGGCCGGTCATGTCCATCATTTCGAGGACCGTGGGCATTTATTAAGAGCTCCGTCTACTTGTTTGGGTCAGGGCGCTTGAAATGCGTGGCGCAGCTTTAGCGTGCGTTCCACACTGGGGTACCAGCCCCGAGGCGCGATCTGCGATGTGTGGAGATAGCAGCGGATCCGCACCTCGTCGCTACCGTCGGTGAACTCGAGTACCCGGGACAGCGGGTAGCCGGTGCGATTGCGGTCCATATGCCAGCGGTTGAGTGCGGCGACGTTTATGAAATTCACTCCCCATTTGGTCTCGATATGCGATCGACCATTGAACTCGTCGTCCGGGTGGGCGTGGGTGTGGGCGCCGAGCCACAGGTCCATTGCGGGCCTGTGGCTGCCGCCCGCCAGTATGCCCTCGATGAGCCCCGTATCGGGCTGTTCGCCGACCCAGTACAGGAAGACGCGCCGATGGCCGTGCCGCGGTCGAATCGTCCGTGGTACAGGTTATCGACGCCCTCCCAGTCGGCCGAGCCCACGGTCGTTCCCTTCAGCATGTGGTGATGCGCGGAGATGATGATCTTGTAGGGGTTCGAAGCAAGCTTGTCCCGCCACCACTTAAGTGTTTCCGACGAGATAGCGCCCGCCGGGTAGCCGCCGTCGATATCTCTCCCAACCGGAGGCCCGCCGTCGTTTCGGTCACCCATCATCAGGAAGAGGAGGTTACCAGCCTCGAACGAGTAATGCTCCCACGTGCCATCGACCGGGAAGGGTCTTCGTTTGGCGTCGACGTCTGAGAATTCGGTGCTCTCGCCTGTGGGGTCGAGCCACTTCTTAAACCACCACTGTTGTGGCTCGTCTGGGCCGGACGCGTCGTGGTTGCCGACCAGGTCGTACACCTGCTCACGGCGATGCTTCTTCAAAGCGCCGTACTGCCGGACCACCTCTTCGCCCTCGTCATCGACCGGCGAACCCTGGTTGCCCGAGAAGTCGCCCAGGTTTACCGCGACATCCGAATCGAAGCCGTCGGGACCTTCCGACTGTTCGATCGCTTCAGCGAGGCTTTGGCGGCCGTCCCCTTTGATGAGGTCAGATCCGACGTGCGGATCACTCATCGCCCACAGGAGGAAGCGATCTCCGGCAGGTGGCATGTGTGGCTCCGCGAGAGTTATCGGGGTGAGATCAGTCGACGCGCATCATGCGGTACATGCCGCGGAAGAACTTTCCGACGAGCCAGCCCCACAGAGCTCCGACGCTGGTTCCGATGATCGCAAAAGCAACGATCCATTCTGTTGCGAGACTACAGTTGGTCTGGGCCAGGCAGAACAAATACGAATTGACGAGGTAGCCAAACGTTATTCCACCGCCGATCGCTGCACCGCCGATTACGCTCCAGTTCGGTCGCCGGAGCCAGGAGCGTTTGAGCTTGCCAGCGGGCCCCAGGGTTTCAGGGATCTCAGGGTCGTATGTGGATGCGCCGATCGAATTGTCGGGCGAGGTTTGTTCTGTCATAGAGGTCTTAAATCATCGCGCCATTGAGTACGCATCGGCGCGCAGATCTGAAGCCGCTGTGACGGTGCCGTCTTCGTGGTCACGTGTAATTCCGCAAACGTCGCCCGTAATGCGCGCCCAGTCGTCGATCCTGTTCACAAGATGACCGCGGCGTGACAGCTCTTCCGCCGTCTCGTCGTCGATACGTCCCTCGAGGTCCAGTCGCCCCGGATGGTAGGCGTGCGGCCAGAACGAATCCGGGAAGCTCTTCGACTGGAAACGTGGCGCCTCGGCGGCCTGCTGCGGGGTCATACCGAACACGGCCTGGTTGAGGAAGAACTGCAGCGTGGTCTGGACCTGGGCGTCACCTCCCGGCGTGCCGAACGGCATCCAAGGTCGACCGTTTTTGAACGCTAGAAGCGCATTAGGCGTAAGGCGAGGTCGCTTGCCTGGCTCCAGCGCCGACGGGTGCCTGGGATCGAGCCATGACTGGGTGCCACGACCGGATGGGGTGAAGCCAAGACCCTTGATCACCGGCGCCATGCCGATCGTGTCGCTTGGGGTCGCCGAGAACATGTTGCCCTTGCCGTCCACCACGCATGCGTAGCTGGTGTCGCCCTCGGTTCCCGCCTCCAGCGGCTCCGGCGGCTGATAATCGTATCCAGCTGGAGCTGATCGGCCTTCGAAGCGCCAGGGATCTCCGGCGGAAGGCATTCTTGGGGCTGCCGCCTCCAGATCGATCTGCGATCGCCGGTCAGCTGCATATGAGGGATCGAGCAGGCCCTTGATCGGCACGTCCACCATGTCCGGATCGCCGTAGAAGGCGTCGCGGTCCGCGAATGAGAGCTTGAGGGCCTCGGTTACGACGTGGATATAGTCGGCGGAGTTGTGGCCCATCGAGAGAAGGTCGTGTCCGTCAAGTATCTGGAGCGCTTCGGCGAAAGAAGGACCCTGGCACCACACGCCGCAGGTGTAGACCTCGAATTCCCCTTCCGGACCAGAAAAGCGACCCGTCTCGGGCTCTTCTTTGCCGACCTGGAATGAAGCCATGTCTTCCATCGTGAGGAAGCCCCCGCCCTCTTGAACGGCGGCCACGATTTCTTCACCGATCTCGCCCGTGTAGAACAAATCACGCGCTGCGCGTATAGCGGCCTCCCGGCCCTGGCCGGCTGCGTTGCGCTCGGCTTCGATGAGCCGTTCGAACGTTCGGGCGAGGTCTGTGCGAACCATACGTTCGCCGATTGCGATGGGACGACCCTCGGGAGCGAAAACCTCGATGGTGGACGGCCAGTCACGGAAGGCTTCATACGCGGCCGCGATTCGGCGACCGACACCCCGGCTGACGGGGAATCCGTCCCGTGCCAGTTCCAGCGCTGGAGTAATGACCTGTTCCAGGGTCATCGTGCCGTGATCGGAAAGAGCGGTGAGCCAGGCGTCGGGGGCTGCCGGGACGATCACGCGCTCCATGCCCGCAGGTATGTCCCCCCCGCGGTCTTCCAGGAAGTGCTCAAGCGTGGCGGATTTTGGCCATCGTCCGAGTCCAGAAATAGTGAACACCCGATCCGCCTCAGCGTCGTAGATTACGATCGGCGCCACGCCGCCGAAGCTGGTGTTGTCGGCGACCACCGTGTTGATGGCGATGCCCGTCGCCACTCCGGCGTCGATCGCGTTGCCGCCCTGCTCAAGGATGCGGAACCCGGCGGCTGTTGCGAGATGGTGGCCGCTTGAAACGGCGTGCGTGTTGCCCGCAAGGTCCGGTCTATAGGACGTAATGCCGGTCGGCATGTGGCTCGTCGTCATCACCAACTCCAGTCCTGAACGTATCTGGCGTACCTGAAATTAAGTCGCCCCGGTCGCTGTTGTTGAGGCGAGTGTAATCCAATCTGACGATTGTCTTTGCGTACCGTAGTTCCGGGGCGATTGGCTATGACCGCCAATCTCTGATTTTGGAGATCAATTTACCCGGATGCTGCGATTCAGGACACGGGACGGATCTCGATCGATGGATCAGCGAATCCCGTGAAGACCGACAGGCACTTTTAAGACAATTTCACACTGAAGGATTGGCCGCCGACCCTTGTCGTCTCAACGACACGCACGGCGGACCTCGAGCGGTCCTTTGCCGGCCCCGCTCTCCCTTAATCCTCATTTGGGAGCGCGGGGCCGTTCTTTTGTAGACTGTCGCCAGGTTCGATTCCCGAACTGTTTTTCTAAATCCCAAGGACATCAACGTGGCCACCTTGCCCCAGGTAAACGTTCCGGCTCCCGATGACGCCAACGGCCTCCACATGGCCGCCGTCGACCACCTGTTTGTCGGGACGCGCAACGCGACCCAGCTCGCCGAAGAGGGCGGGCCGCTGATGCTTGTCGGTTCCAAAGGCATCTACGTCGATGACATTGAGGGCAATCGCTATATCGACGGCATCGGCGGGATGTACTTCCGCAACACCGGGCACGGCCGGGACGAGGTTGCAGAGGCCATCTACAAGCAGCTCAAAGACGTGTCGATGCACGTGTACGCCGGGACCACGCCGAGCACGGTGCGGCTAGCCGCCAAGCTGGCCGAGGTGACGCCGGGCGACCTC
>Ga0114993_10000918_pt1 | contig 34241 bp, 23 predicted proteins | sample ArcticOcean_MG_C_FD_87042 | JGI IMG/M metagenome (GOLD analysis project Ga0114993, IMG submission 87042) | Marine microbial communities from western Arctic Ocean - ArcticOcean_MG_CB2_150 | ecosystem: Environmental > Aquatic > Marine > Oceanic | place: Arctic Ocean: Canada Basin | collected...
AACCCAGCCGGCGTATTCCTGAAAAACAGGATTGGTTGCCTGCTTCGGTCTGTTGGGTTGAGCTTTGCTCTTTTGCCATCGGTAATGCTGCGTGTCTGGGATCACGGCAATGCTGAATGTACCCGCCGGTGCCTGAGGTAATGCGGCTGCAAAGGCTGGCTGACTAATTACCATCAGTACGACGAACATCTGGATGAAGTGTTTCACGCCACGAATTCTATTGTTTTCACGCCTGATTACCATCGCAATCGATTAGGATTTTCTCTGAGATGGCAGATTAATAGCGAAGTGCGGAACGCAAACTGCTAATTTTGACGCGCTCAAAAAAACAGAATGTAAAACTAAATTTATGAAACGTCGCAAATTTATTAAATGTGCGGGCACGGCCATGGCGGTGCCTTTATTCTCCCGAGGTGCCGAGCCAGCGAAAATCAAGATCGGCCAGATCGGTCTTGTCCACGCGCATTCGCGGGGGAAGTTGGGAGCGATCCGGGGCTTGCCGGAGACGTTCGAACTGGTGGGCGTGGTGGAGCCGGATGCCGGCCGTCGCAAGTCGGTCAATGGCGTGAAGTTCATAAGCGAGGAGCAACTTCTCAACACCAAAGGATTGCAGGCGGTGGCGGTGGAAACTCGCGTGCGCGATCTGGTGCCGACGGCCGCGCGAGTGGTTGCCAGCGGTCATCATATCCATCTTGATAAACCCGCTGGGCCGTCGTTGCCCGTGTTTAAAAAACTGGTGGCGAATGCGAAGCGCCAGAAACTGACCCTGCAAATGGGCTACATGCTCCGGTACAACACGGCGTTTCAGTTCATGTTTCGGGCGGTGCGGGAGGGTTGGTTTGGCGACATCATGGAGATCGATGCGATGATGGGCAAGCTGGGTGGCGCGGGGATGCGGCGCGACTTGGCGGAGTTTTCCGGCGGCGGTTTCTTTGAACTGGCGTGCCATATTCTCGACTCGGCGATGCACATCATGGGCAAGCCGCAGAAGATTCACGGCATTACCCGACGCACGCAGGGGGCGAATGGTGACACGTTCGCGGACAACCAACTCGCGGTACTGGAATATCCGACGGGAACTGCGTGCCTGCGCTGCAACCACAACGACCCCTTTGGCGGACCGCGCCGGCGTTTTAACATCGCTGGCAGAAATGGCGGTATGGAGATTCGGCCGATGGAGAGTGGCAGGTTTGTTTTAACCATCGATCGGGATCGCGGCGAATACAAAAAAGGAACTCATCCAGTGCAACTCAAGGGCGGCCGAAATTATGTGGCGGAGTTCGAGGACTTGGCCCGGGTAATTCGTGGCGATAAAAAACTGGCATGGACGTACCAGCATGATCTCGATGTACACGAAACGCTGCTTCGGATTTGTGATATGCCGATAGATTAGGGTGGCTGAAGCTCGCGTGACTCGTTGCGCTGACTGCGGTGTTGGGATAGAGTTTGCGCATGGCCAATGAGACGAGTCTTTCGCATGCGGAGTTGTTGCAGTTGAAGCGGTGGAATACGCCGACGATTTACAATGGGTGGGAGCAGATCACTAGGGGGGACGCGGCGGCGGATGCGTTCAACCTCGAGCCGGTGACGGATTTCATGCCGCAAATGGGGCCGATGGTGGGGTACGCGGTGACGGTGGTCATCCAGCCGAGTTCAAAGGAGCATAAAAATCCGGGTAATGTCGAGGCGTGCCGGGAGTACATCGCCGGGATGCCGGGGCCGAAGATCGTGGTGGTGCAGGATCTCGACAAGCCGGGTTACGTCGGCTCGTGGTGGGGCGAGGTGAACAGCAACACGCATCGCGCGCTGGGATGCGTGGGGACGATCACCGACGGATGCATTCGCGACGTGGACGAAATGACGAATGCTGGATTTAAAGCGCTGGCCGCGCGGTTGTGCGTGGGGCACGCGCACGCGGCGCCGGCGAGATGGGATTGCGAGGTGGAGGTGTTCGGGCGGACGATCCAGCCGGGGCAGTTGATCCACGCGGACAAGCACGGCTTCATGGCAGTTACGTCGGGCGAGGAAAAGGGATTGCTGGAGGCATCGGTTTTCATGGACCGCAACGAATGCGAGACGGTCATCCCGGCCGCGCGTGCTTCGGCGGGATTGAGTTCGGAGGAATTGCTCGAGCAGTTGAAGGACGGCGGCAAGGCGTTTGGCGAAAACGCGCGCGCAAAATTCTCGAAAGATGGCGAGTGGTGATTACTCGATAAACTCGGGCCGCTGTTTGCGGGTTTCCTCTTCCAATTCTTCCTGCAAAAGCGCGGCTGGGAAATCGGGGTCGGATTGCACCTTGATTTCCTGCAGGAATTCCTTTCCGTCGACCACCAACCGGGCTACGTAGGTGCCCGGCTTCACGGCCGAACCAGTGCGGTTCATGGGCGGGGCGGGGCGGCCGGTTTGGCCAGCAAGTTGGCCGGGGGCGGCGAGGAATTCATCCCTCGTCACGACACCATCCTTGTCCTTGTCAGACCGCTCGAGGATGCGCTTGAGCAATGCGCTGCTGACGCCCTTGGCATCTTTTTGGGTCAGCTTGCCGTCCTTGTCCTTGTCGAACCGCTTGAACAAATCCTCCAGTGTGTCCTTGGTTGCGGGAGGTCGTGGCCCTCGGCGGCGGGCACTACCGCGCAGATCCCAGCGGGTGGCATGCAGTCCGGCCTTTTTATCAACGCGCAGGCGACGGATGGCGTTGCCACGGGCGTCCCGGATTTCCAGCGTGGCGTCCTTGGCATCCTCGCTGAGGTGATAGTAAATGGCGCTGCCAAACGCGGGGTTCTGGCCGGCGAACAGGCGATGGCCGGAGCGGCTTTGGCTGAGCGCGCCCGCCCACAGGATACCGGATGTCGGTTTAAAAAGATGCGCCTTCGCCTTCGCGGCCTCGGCGGTGAAGCCGCGCAGCGGGGTGACGTCGAGTATCCACGCGCTGCGGCCGTGTGTGCCGGCGACGATTTCCCCGGCGGTCGGGTGGACGGCAATCTCGTGGATGGATACGGTCGGCAGGTTGTTGTTGATGCGCGTCCAGTGGCCGCCTCGATCGAGGCTAGACCAGATGCCAAACTCCGTGCCGCAGTAGAGTAGGTTTTCATTCACCACGTCCTCGCGCACGCAGCGTGTCGAACCGGTCGGAAGGTTGGCGTTGAGCACCTTCCACGTCGCGCCGAAATCCTCGGTCACGTAAATGTGCGGATCATCATTGTCCGAGCGATGGCCATCAAACGCCACGTACGCGCGCCCTTCGGCATAGCGCGATGCCTCGATAGCGTTCACTTGAAAATGCCCGGCGAGTTTGACGTTCTCCGTGATGTCCTTCCACTTCTTGCCGCCATCGCGCGTGATCCACAACGCGCCGTCATCAGTGCCAACCCACAGCACCTTGGCATCGTGTGGCGACTCAGCCAGTGCGGTGGCCGCGCCACGCTTGGTGCGGCTGATTTCCGGTGAGATGATTTCCAGCTTGTCGCCACGGTTTAAAGAACGAAACACATAGTTGCCGGCGTTGTAATAAATCCTCGAGTTGTGGTGCGAAAGCAGGAATGGCGCCTTCCAGTTCCAACGCAGTTTTTTACCACGAGGCGCAGGATTGCGCAGCGTCGCGCGCGCGCCGGTGGCGACATTCACGCGCCAGAACCGCCCGTACTGCATCTCCGCATACACCATGTCGGGGTCATTCGGGTCCGCGCGGCAGATGAACCCATCGCCACCGCCGATGCGCAGCCAGTCGCTGTTGATGGGTCCGAGCCGCCCGCGTTTGCGGCTCGGCCCGCCCCAGCTGCCATTGTCCTGCAAACCGCCGTACACGCGATAAGGCAAACGCGTGTCCACGCCCACGTCGTAAAACTGACCGATGGCCATGAGGTTGTGGAAATCCCACGTGCGCCCGCGATCGCGGCTGATGTACAGTCCGCCATCGCAGCCCAACCGCATGTGCCGTCCGTCGCGCGGGTCGATCCACAGCGCGTGATGATCCGGGTGCACGCCCCGGCCGCCTGTTTTAAAATTCTTCCCGCCGTCGGTGGAGACATGAAAACTGATGCCGAGCACGTACACGAGATTCGCGTCACTCGGATCCACGCGAATCTGGCTGTAATAAAACGGCCTCGGATTCAGGCTGTTTACCCGCGCCCAAGTTTCGCCGCCATCCTCGCTGCGGAAAACCCCACCCGTCTCGAACCCATTCTTCCCCTGCTGCTTTTGCGCATTGGCGCGCTGGCCGCCGAGGTAACTGGTGAATGGCCGCCCCGTGCTGCCGCCGCGCTGGCCGAAGGTAAGTTCCAGTTCCTTAACCTCCTCGCCGCGCTTCACCTTCAGCTTCACGGTGTCCTTTGGCTTGTGGGCGCGAATGGACACGATGAGATCGTTATAACTCGCAATCTTTTTTCCAGCCATCTCCACTACCACATCGTCGGCCTCGAGGCCCGCCTTCGCCGATGGTCCGTCCTTCGTCACGCCCTGGATGAGCGCCCCCTTCACCTTGTTTCCACCGTTGATGCCCATGAACGCCACCGCCGGCCCCACGCCATTCTGGTCGGTCTCGATGATGCTGTACACAATCTGCGGATTCTTTTTAAACCACGACACTCCGATGCGCCCCATCGCCCGCGACGGCAGTCCCTTGGTTAGTTTCTTAAACGACTTCCCGCCGTCGGTTGTCTTGTACAGCCCACTGCCTGGCCCCCAACGCTTGGCTGGGTCGCCGCCATCGAACGCATCCCGCTGCCGCTCGTACATCCCCACCAGCAACGTGTCCGGCCGCCCCGGATTCATCTGCACCTCGATGCAACCCGTCTTGTCGTCCACGTACAAAATCTTCTCCCACGACTTCCCGCCATCCGTGGTTTTAAAAAGCCCGCGCTGCTCGTTCGGCCCCCACAACCGCCCCACCGCGCCGACGTAAACTATGTCCGGATTCTCCGGGTGAATCGCGATGCGACCGATCGAGAACGACTTTTTAAGCCCCATGTTCTTCCACGACTTCCCGCCGTCTGCGCTCTTGTAAACCCCATCCCCCCAGCTCACCGAGTTGCGCCCGTTGTGCTCGCCCGTGCCGACCCACACCACGTTGGGGTTCGACCGCGACACCGCCACGTCACCAATCGACACCGTCGCCTCCCGCTCGAACACCGGCGCAAACGTCGTCCCGCCATTGGACGTTTTAAACAACCCCCCCGACGCCGTCGCCATGTAAAACACCACCGGATCATTCTCGACCATCGCGAGATCAACAATCCGCCCGCCCATCGACGCCGGCCCGATGGACCGCCACGCCAGTGCCTTAGTCCACTCGTCGGCAAAACGTGTGCCTTGCGCCTTGTCCGGCGTGGCATCCTGTCCCATCAAGTTCCCCGCCACCAAGGTGGCCAACAAAAAATAACGTTCAGTTTTCATGGCAAGAAACAACCAGCTTAACAGCCCGCCCACCGCTGGCAAGGCGCGACTCCGTCATGCGGCCACCTTATCCAACGCCGGCGGCTGTGAATAAGTTTCAAAAAAAATGGCACCATCGTAAAAGATTTGGGGGTGCTCTGGCGAACATATATAAAAGGGCATCACAGGCCCTTTTTCCTGCCTGGGGCCTAAGGCATCCTGTTGCCCTAAAAGGGAAAGAGACAGAAGAGAGGAACACGTGCCGAAGCACTCCCGTTCGAGTCTCGTGATGTTGCTGTGGAACCTTATAGAGAGAGATGGGGGGCGTCTGCCAGAAATGGCAGGCGCCCAACTTGGATTTCCTTGGCATGAGCCTCTGCGTGCTCAAGGAACAAAGACAAGGAAAAGAGAGGCACCACCCGCTGCACCGCAATGCGGCGGGCGGTTTTTTATGATCACGGGATATCTTTAGTGGAGTTGCCGGACCGCAGATTGCCAAGTCTGCGCTACTTTACGGTGCGCCGGTGTTTGCCCTGCCGGTAGTTTACCTTGCGCTTGGGGCCGATGGTGTCTTCGCCGAGGCCGCGTTTTAACTGGTTGATCTGGTCGCGCAGGTGGGCGGCTTTTTCAAATTCCAGATTCTCAGCCGCCGCGATCATCTCCGCCTCGAAGTCGCGCAAGGCCACGCTGACGTCAAGATCCTCGGTGCCTTCGCGCAGCAGCATCACGGCTTTGTCAGTGGTGTCCTGGCGGTCGGCCAAGCTGTCCTCCACCGCGCGGCTGACGCTTCGGGGCGTGATGCCGTTGGCCTTGTTGTGTTTCAACTGGCGCGCGCGTCGAAGGCTCGACAAGGCCATAAATTCCTTGATGCTTCGCGTCATCACGTCGGCGTATAAAATGACCTCGCCGTTTAAATGACGCGAGGCGCGCCCGGCGGTCTGGATGAGCGAAGTGGTGCTGCGCAGGAAGCCTTCCTTGTCCGCATCAAGAATGGCCACCAGTGACACCTCCGGCAGGTCCAGCCCCTCGCGCAGCAGGTTGATGCCCACCAGCACGTCGAACTCCCCCTTGCGCAGCGCGCGCAAAATCTCCACGCGCTCAATCGCGTCGATCTCGCTGTGCAGATAACGCACGTTGATGCCGATGTTGCGCAGGTAATCGGTCAACTCCTCGGCGGTGCGCTTGGTCAGCGTGGTCACCAGCACGCGCTGTTTGGTGTCCACGCGCTTGCGGCATTCCTCGATGAGGTCGTCGATCTGCCCCTTTAAAGGCTTCACCGTCACCGGCGGATCCACCAGCCCCGTGGGCCGCACGATCTGCTCCGCCACGCGTGGAGCGGAAAATCCCAGTTCCTCCTTGGACGGCGTCGCGCTTGCGTAAATTGTCTGGCCTTGCATGCTCTGGAATTCCTCGAAATTCATCGGCCGATTGTCCAGCGCGCTCGGCAGCCGGAAACCGTGCTCCACCAGCACCGTCTTGCGCGATCGATCGCCGGCGTACATTCCGTGCAACTGCGGCAGCGTCGCGTGGCTCTCGTCGATGATGAGCAGAAAATCGCGCGGGAAAAAATCCATCAACGTATGCGACCGGCTGCCCGCCTCGCGCCCGCTGATGTGCCGGCTGTAATTCTCAATGCCGCTGCAGTAGCCCAGCTCCTCCATCATCTCGAGGTCGTACTCCGTGCGCATTTTAATCCTCTGCGCCTCGAGCAGTTTGTTGTGCTTCTCGAACCACGCAATGCGCTCACGCAACTCCACGCGAATGGCCTTCATCGCGAGCTTAATCTTGTCCTCCTGCGTCACGAATTGTTTCGCCGGGAAAATCGTGATGTCCGTCAGCGGCTCGGTCACGTCGCCGGTCAATGGGGCAAAGCGCGCAAGTCGTTCCACTTCCTCGCCAAAAAACTCCACGCGAACGCCGTCCTCCGTTTGCGCCGGGCGGATGTCCACCGTGTCGCCGCGCACGCGAAACTGCCCGCGCTCAAACGCAATGTCATTCCTCGTGTACTGCAAATCGACGAGCCGCAAGAGCAGTTGTTCGCGCGTGATTTCCAGCCCCTCGCGCAGCGGCAGCATCAGCGCCTCGTAATCCTCGCGGCTGCCGATGCCGTAAATGCACGACACGCTCGCCACCACCACCACGTCCTCGCGTGACATCAGCGAACTCATCGCGCTGAGGCGCAGCCGCTCGATCTCCTCGTTCACCGACGAGTCCTTCTCAATGAACGTGTCCGTGCGCGGGATGTACGCCTCCGGCTGGTAGTAATCGAAATAGCTGACAAAATACTCCACCGCGTTCCCCGGGAAGAATCCTTTAAACTCCGAGTACAATTGCGCCGCCAACGTCTTGTTGTGTGAAATGACGAGCACCGGCTTGTTAGTCGCCGCGATGACATTTGCGACCGTGAACGTCTTTCCCGATCCCGTCACCCCGAGCAGCGTCTGGTGCTTGTTCCCCGACAGCACGCTCTCTGTCAGCTTGGCAATGGCCCCCGGCTGATCCCCCGCCGGCTCATATGGCGCCTTCAACTCGAACATTCTTTCGCGACAGTACGGGCGGTAGTGATGCGAGTCAAACGGCCTCGCCAAATGTTCATCGTTGGATAAACTCACGTCGTGGTCACCACTAGCCTCTACATCCATGTGCCATTCTGCGCAAGCAAGTGTAGTTACTGCGCATTCTACTCGCACGCTCCGGGGGATGGGTTGGTGGATCGTTATGTGGAGTCACTTTGTCGCGAGATGGAATTCATCGCGGGGGACTGTGCACCGGAGACAATTTTCTTTGGCGGCGGGACGCCGTCCATTTTAAACCTGCGCCAATGGCGACGGGTGCTCGAGGCGATGGAGAGGCATGGACTAACGGGGTCAGGGGAGTGGACGGTGGAGTGCAATCCCGCGACGGTGTCGGCGGACAAGGCCAAGGTTTTGTGCGAGGCGGGCGTGAATCGGATCTCGATGGGGGTGCAGACTTTTGACGAAGGCTTGCTGGATCGCATTGGGCGCATTCACTCGCGGGAACAGATTTTTAGAAGCGTCGAGATTCTGCGCGCGGAGGGCATCGACAACCTCAATCTCGATCTTATGTTTGCGATGCCGACGCAGACGATGGAGCAATGGCGCGCGAGTTTGCGCGAGGTGGCGGCGTTGGAGCCGGAGCACATGTCGGCTTACGAGGTGATTTACGAACAGGACACGCCGCTCTTCGAGCAACTACAGGCGGGCGAGTTCGACGTGAATGAGAATCTCGCCTGTGATATGTACGACGAGTTGGTTGATTTCACCGGCGATCAGGGGTGGCATCAGTACGAGATTGCCAACTTCGCGCGGCACGAGGGCGTGGGTGATTTTGAAATCCCCAGCCGCGCCTGTCGCCACAACGTCAACTACTGGCGCGGCGGAGATTGCCACGCCCTTGGCCCAAGCGCCACCGGCTACGTGGGCGGCGTGCGCACGAAGAACATCGCGAACACGCAAATTTATTGTGAACGCCTCGAGCGCGGCGAGCGGCCGATTGATACGCGGGAGGAATTGGAGGCGCTGGCGCGTGCGGGGGAGACAGCGGCGTTTGGATTGCGAATGACGGCGGGGTGGCCGTTTGAGGAATTTGAACGGGTAACGGGCCACGACTTGCGTGGTGAGTGGGATGCGACGATGAACGAGTGGGTGTCGCGTGGGCATGCTCTTCGTGAGCCAAGCGGGTTTCGTTTAAATCGCGAGGGACTCCGCTTTGCGGACGCGGCGGCCATGGATTTCCTGCGCTGAACTTGGGTGATATTCTAGTGGTGTGTCAGTCGGTGCGCACTTCATGGGCGATTTTGCACTTGGGGCAAATGAAACTTTTTCCATTGAGGTGGCGGGCTTCCAGTCCCATCGGTTGCTGGCAGTTCAGGCAGGCGACAACCATTGAGGTGATTTTTAAACTGCTGGAAAGGTGCAGTCGGGTTGGCGTGGCGATGGTTTGGACGGTCTTTGTGGCGGGAGATATGGCGTCGTTTATGACGATGCTCTGGTCGCCCCACTCGTCGTTGCTGGAATGGGGCAGGTCGGGATTGGGCGGTGCCACTTCAGTGTTGTCGACAGGGAGGAGGTTTTCGTTTTCGTCGGCCCACTTAGCGGCGAGGCCGTTGAGGGGGCTCTTGGTGTTGTATTCCTGAAAAGTAATCATGCGGCCGATGCGCACAACTAGGTCGTCGAGCCCTTCGCTAGCGGCCCAGAAATCGCCGATGCAAACGCTGGCATCGTCGAAGTTGGGATGGAAAACAGGGGTGATCATTTTGCAATGGGGCGCGCGCCGCGGATAGCCCAGCGAGAGGTTGACGTCCAGCACATGGCGCGGACGCTCAAGAATTTCGCCGGAGGGATCGATGTACAGTCCTTTTAAATTAAACTCAAACTGGTAGTGCTCGGGCGGCATGCCACTGGCCTGAGTAATGCGCACGGGGGGCCATTGCGAGAACTGTTTTTGCAGGTTCTCGTGGTCGAGGTTGAGGCGTCTAATGCGCGGGGAACTCATCGGCCAAGGTTGACAGGGTGCGTGGCTTTATACGCCGTGCCGGTGTGCAAACCAAGTCAATATCTGGGATCAATTTTTGATCACGTAAATCACCGACCAGAGCACCAATCCAGATAGAAAATTAATCCATGCCCACATAAAGGATTGTTTGGAAGCGGTCTTCGCGCCCTCGATGTTGCCGGCGGTGAATCGTGGCTCAACTTGCAGGGCATGGTAAATGGCGACGATGCCCAAGGGAAATGCGGGGCAGCAAATGAGCGTGAAGGCAATTGACAACACGAGATACGACGGGGGCCGGCCGGTTGTCGGTGGCGATGTGGTGAACGCTTGGGGTGTCGTCGGGTGTGCCTGAACGATTGGCGGAGCGATAATCGGGGGTACGTTTTCGGACTGGGGAAGGGTTTGGTTGCCGCCCGGATTTGGGCCGGTCATGTCGGTTGTGATGGTGGTCTTGGGCTCGTCGGCGGGGGCGTGGGGGCAGCCGAAGACAGTGCACCCTTGGTTTTCCTCCCAGCAATCCTGATGGTGCGGCGTGCTGCAACCGGGGCACAGTTGGGCCTCGGCCGGGGTGATCTCCGCGCGGCAATATGGGCATGTCGTGCTCACTGGGCGCGCCGAGATTTCTCCTCAAAATAAAAGGTGTACCTGCCGATGATTATCTGCTGGCCGGCGCGTAGGTTAACGGTTTGGCCGGCGGGCACTGGTCGGGTGGATCCGGGGCCGTTGCCAACTTGCACGGGCGCGTTGGCGAGCAGGGTGATTTTGCCGTCCAGCAGTGTCACCTCCGCATGGTTCGGCTGGATGGTGGGATCTTTAAAAAGATAAATGTCGCAGTCTTGATCGCTGCCGATGAGCGTGCGCGCCTTGTAGAGCACGAACTGTTTGCCGGCCAGCGGACCGGCGGAAACGTAGAGCCAACGATCCTTAAGGGCGGTTTCCACCAAGCCCACGGCCAAGCCGGTGAAACCTCCCATCAGCGAAAAAGCAATCGCCCGGCTGATGGTACCGGATGAGTCGCCACCGCCGATCTCACCAAGAATGGCCGCGATGGGATCAAACATGAGCGCGCCCAAGCCCGCGCCGAGAAATCCGCCCATGGCACCAAACAGAGCCTTCTTGGAAGTGAGCCCGGTTAGGCCATAGGTCAGGCCAGCGGCAACGCCGAAAAGAGTCCAGACCAGTCCGCGCCGCAACCACTGGAGCGGGTGTTTAATGTTTCCCGGGTCGACGCCCATTTTCTCCATCACTTGTCCGGCCATGGCGTAGAGCCCCTTAAAATGGATGTCGCCGACTTGGAATCCTTCAACCAGAAAAAACGACAGGGGCCCGAGCACCAGTCCCGCGATCAGGGCAATGCCGCCGCGCCGCAGAGCCTTGCGTGGTGAACGCTCGACCAAACTCTCGGCAAGGCCGATGACAAAGGCGATGAATATAAAAATTCCAGTGAACCATATTGACACTGACAGGGCGAACCCCTCGCGGGCTTGGACGAATTCCTTGAACTGCTCGGCATCGAGAAATTCGTTCATGCGCGCCTGCGAGCCGTGCAGTGCCCATTCGCCAATGGCCCATGCGATCAGCGCGGCCATGAAACCGGCCACCGGCATATAGACCCAGCCGCGCATGAGGAATCCGGTGAGCCCTGTGGATTCCTTGGTGCCGGGCGTGTTTATGCGGCCGTATTTGCCGGCTGTTTGTGGGGTGCTTGGCGCGGGCGGGTTCGGGGCCTCGACGTGGCCATATTTTTTTGTGGGGGCCGGAGTCTCTTGGCTGGGGGTGGTTACTGGCGAGGGCGCTACTTCCGCCTTTTCGACTTCATCCAAGGAAATTCGAATCTTGTCTTCACTCATGGCGCGGTGCCGTTGGTTTCTGGTTTCGTCCGGTTGTTGTCCAGCGTACTTGCATTGGCGTCCCGGGGCAGGGGGGCGTTTTGATATGGGTTTGTGGCGTTGGTGTCCGTTGGTGCCGATGATGTGGGCAGATTCTCCTGCTCCCAATAAACTTTAAACAAATCCTGAAACAATGGGCTGGAGATCAGCTGGATACCATGCTTGTCCCTAATGACCAGCGTGTAACCGTGAGTCAGTTGGTTGGGGCGTACCTGTAAATTTTCCTGAACATTTACGCCGCTGCTCAGGACGCCAAGGCGGTGCGCAATCTGTGCCTTTTCAGCTAGAGAGAGCAAACCGTTGCGAGTTTTTTCACTGCGAATTACTCGGTACGCTCGTTTCAACCGGCGGATCATGACGCCGGTTGCGTTGGCTTCCTTGCCCGGCATCACGGGTTCGATGCGTAGCAGGGAAATGCCTTCTGGAAGGTGGTTTAAAAAATCCACCTGTCGAACCAGTTCGTGGCTGTAGTTTTCCGGCAGGGACTCCAGCTTGGCCATGAATTTTTGCGACGGCAGTGTCTTGGCCGCGATCATGAAGCCCGACATGAAGGCGGCGATCACCAGCGTCAGATATAAAAAGATTTGGAATAATTTTGCGCCCGGCGAACTTTCGTCGGGGGGCGGAATGGGCACGTCGGGTTTTTCGTCATCTTCCGGTGTGAGGTCGGGCTCGTTGTGGATGATGGGATCTGCGTCCGCGTGGGACTCGATGACTTCCACTGACTCGAGCCGCACAACCTCCTCCTCGCCGACCATTGCGAAGCAGCCTTCCTCGTCGGAATGGGGGTCGTACACCCAGGCGACTTGATGTGGCGCGGAAAAGAAATTCCGGTGGATGAACAAATCGTGATCCGAGAGGAAAATTCCAAAGCCTGGATGCGAGTGGTACCAGCCCACGATTTTTTTGTCCGGAAAATCACGATCCTTGATTTGATAAATGTGCTCCCAAGTGTCCTGCGTGAAGGTCACGTGCGCGCCGCCCTGATCCGAGTGCTCGCCGCGAATGCAATCCTCCACCACCGTGGCGCCCTCGTCGTGGCTGCCAATCATTACGCCGCAGATTTCCGCTTTCATGGAGGATCGCGCATGTTGCCGGATGCGTCGGGCCACGTCGGATTGGATTTTTAATTTTACCGGTGATGAACTCATGTTGCGGGGGCGGGTTGAGGTTGGGGCTCCGACAATGGCCCCAGAACGGCTGGAGCATCGCCGGCAAGGAGCATCGGCAATTCGGTTTTCATTGATCGGGCCACCACAACGTCAAATGGCGGAAGTCCCAATTGAGCCAATGGGCGCGTGCCGAAATCTTGGCTTCCATCAAAACTGTGCGCGGCGATGACCTCGCGCAACGTGCCGTCCTGCGGGCACTTCCCGCGCTCGGCGCTCACTGAACCCACGGGGGCAAAGAGATCCTCGGTCGCTCCGCACTCGGGGCAGGTTAGCTTGTGAATCACGTCGCGGCTAAACTCCAGCTGCACCTGCTCCGTGCCGAGCTCGGCGCGCGCGAAATCCAGTAAATATTCAGCTGTAGTATCGTCCGCGGATCGATCCAATCGTTGCAGGTTCGCGTAGGTTTCATGGCTCAGGCAGTCGGGATTCTCGGTGTACTCGACTGTGTACGAGGTGTGGTTGAGTCCTTCAAAAACAAACCCCTTGCCTGACAGCACGGGCAGGTCGTGCAAAAGTTTTAATCCTTCCTGAACCTGAATACCGGCGATGATCGAGGAGACTGTCGGCGTGGTGGCGGTTTTGCCGGACAGCATTTCCTCGCGTGTGAGCAGATTGCACGACATGCGTTTCTCAAGGATGGCCCAGTCCGTTTCGCCGAGGGTGCATTCGTAGCAGGGCGCTTGGCCCGGCATGAAAACGCGCGCGACACCGTTGATGCCCTCAATGGCGCCGTCGATCCAAGGGCGATTCATTTTCCATGCGCAACGATTGATCCACAGCCGCGCCTCGCGATTGTCCAGCCCGGCAAACACCAGGTCCGCCCAGTCGAAAACTCCAAGTCCGACATCGTACATTATGTTCGCGGAAATGGGGTGGACGGTTGCCTCCTTGTAAAGTGTCGTTGTGGCCGTGGCCGCCGTGGTTGCCTTGTCGCGTCCGACGTCGCCGGGCCGGTAAAGAACACTTCGGGACAAGTTGGAAAGCTCAATAGCGTCCAGATCGACCACCACGATTTGGCGGAAACCCAGCAGGGCGAGGTTCTTTAAAATCTCGTTGCCCAAAGCTCCGGCACCCACCACCAGCACCTTGGCGCTGCTGATCTTTTCCTGATTCCACCAGTGAATCTGGCGGAAGCGATCGAAGCGATCTCCTTCCAAGTCGCTGCCGGTGATTGTGATGGCGTCGCGGCTGCTCATGTGCCGGCGGTGATTTCCGGTTGTAGCCGCAGCGTGTCGCCTTCCTTCACGCCCGCTTCCGACAGCGAGGCGGAGTCTTGCACCTGCTTGCCAGAATTTTTGTGGTGGAACTTGTAGCTGAGAGGCGCGCCGTCCGGGCCGTTCTTGGGCAGCTTGAGCTTGTCTATGAGCACGCTGATGAGCTTGCTCGAGGGTGCGTTGTCGGGCAACTCCACCGGCACTCGCTTGTTCTCGGTGGAGTCAAATACGGTTACGTTGATTGTAGACATAATTGTGTGTATTTAATCCTATTGATTTTGTTGTGCCGGGGAGCGGCTCTTGGGGTTGGCAATGTATTCGTCAAAAAATCGACGTTGACCAGCGGCAAAAGTCCAGCCGTTGACATCACGCAGGAGAGCGGAGTTCAGCGCGCTCGTGCTGGCCCCGATCTGGCCGGCCTGTGGCCCGGTGGAAATAGCCACGAGCCGCCCGGCACTGTCGTAGATGGGCGCGCCGTGAGTGCCGGGATTAACCGTCCATTTCAAGCGCATTCGGCCACCGGCATCGGCGGGTGAACCGGTGTCGGTGGTGAGCTTAAAAAACTGGCCGTCGGGATGCCCCAGTGAATAGATCGCCTCTCCGTTCGCCAACCCGGCTGCGTCGCGGGTGGGCTGGACGAAAAGATTTTCTTGGCCGCGCAATTCCATTCGCAACAGGGCCAGATCGAGCGTGTTGTGCCGCGCCACCACCACGGTGGGCGCGTGGCCGTTTTCCGTGTAAAGATAACTCACGGCGTTGTCTCCCAGAGGCGGAGTCAGGTGTTTGGAGGTCACCACCAAGGCGTTGGTGGCATTAACATACAACAACGCCGCGGTGCCGATCTTGTCTGCCGGGAGTTTGTCGAGTGTTTCGACGGGGGAAACGTCGGGTTGTGTGATGACGAGGACAAGCGGCTTGAGCCGGGCTTGGGCATCGGCGGCGACGATTGGTTGACCGATGGCTTGGGGCAGGTTGGACAGCTTGGAGAGGGTGCGGGAGGGAATGGTCGTGGCTGGTTCCGGGGTTGTCCCGGGATTACCCGGGGCACGACTCAGGCGCGCGTAAAGCACTATGCTCATCGTGCAGGTGAACAGGCTGCTGATTATTAAAAGTGTTCCGGTGTATTTCAGCCAAGCTTCGCGCGCGCTTCGGGATTTTTCCGCCTTGGCGGCACGGCCCACGATGGTCACTAGGCAAAGCACCGGTAATAGAATCACCAGCGGGGCCATGGCCGCTCGCGTGCGGAGGGAAAGTCCATCGGCTTTCTCGGGGCTGGCCTCGATGGGGGCATCGTTGGTCTTCCGGTCATCACCCTTTGCTGGCAGCGAGAGGTCGTCCTCGGTGATCTTGAGTTTATCCATTGGGGGAAAAATATGGGGTTTATTTAATGAATTGCGGCCAATTAGTCAATCCGCCGTTGACACTTTGGGGTTCTCTGATACCGTCCGCGCCTATTTCGGATTATGACCAAGAAGTACGTTTATCATTTTAGCGGCAAAAAAGCCGATGGACATGGGCGGATGAAATCGCTCTTGGGTGGCAAGGGGGCAAACCTGGCGGAGATGTCGCGCATCGGTCTGCCGGTGCCGCCGGGCTTCACCATCACCACCGAGGTCTGCATTTATTACTACGACCATAAGGAGACTTATCCGCGCGAGTTGCACAAGCAGATGCAGGACGGCGTGCGGCGCATGGAGAAGGAGCTGGGGAGCAAATTCGGGTGCGACAAAAATCCGCTGTTGGTTTCCGTGCGCTCCGGCGCGCGTGAGTCCATGCCGGGGATGATGGACACGATTTTAAATCTCGGCCTGAACGAAGAAACAGTGGTCGCGCTGGCGGAGTCGAGTGGCAACGAATGGTTTGCGTGGGATAGCTACCGGCGTTTTATCCAGATGTACGGCGACGTGGTGCTGGGCGTGCAGAAGCGGCCGGACGAGGACGAGGAGCCATTTGAGTTGGCCATCGAGAAGCTGAAACACGAGCGGTTTGGCAAGGACGTAGATGACTCAGCATTGTCGGCGGAGGATATTCAGGAACTGGTGGCGCGTTTTAAAAAGCTGGTCAAGCGGCGCGCGGGTCGGGAGTTTCCCGATTGCCCGTGGGATCAACTGGAGGGCGCAGTGGGCGCGGTGTTTGGGTCGTGGATGAACGACCGCGCGATTGTGTACCGGCGCAAGTACAGCATCCCGGCCGCATGGGGCACGGCGGTGAATGTGCAGGCGATGGTGTTTGGCAACATGGGTGCCGAGTCGGGAAGTGGCGTGGCCTTCACTCGCGACCCGGCCACGGGCGAGAAGGTATTTTATGGAGAGTTCCTGATGAACGCCCAAGGCGAGGACGTGGTGGCCGGAGTGCGCACGCCGGAGCCGGTGGCGAATTTAAAGAAGGTCATGCGCGCCGCGTATCGGGAGCTGGATAAAATCCGTCACGCGCTGGAAAAACATTTTCGCGACATGCAGGACTTTGAATTCACGATTCAGGATCGCAAAGTCTACATGCTGCAAACTCGCAACGGCAAACGCACGGGGCTGGCAGCAGTGCGAATCGCGTGCGAGATGGTGAAGGAAAAACTGATCTCGTGGATAGAGGCCGTGGATCGCGTGCCCGCTGAGCAACTCGATCAAGTGCTCGCGCCGGTGTTCGACCGGGCGGCCTTGAAGAAAACCAAGTGCATCGCAAAGGGGCTGCCGGCTGGGCCGGGAGCGGCGACGGGCAGGATTTATTTTAACGCAGACCGTGCGGCTGAAGCGGGGGGAAAAGGCGCGCCGGTGTTGCTCGTGCGCGTGGAAACATCGCCGGAGGATTTGCGGGGCATGATCGCGGCGACTGGCATCCTGACCGCGCGTGGCGGGGTTAGTTCACACGCGGCACTGGTGGCGCGGCAGATGGGCAAGGTGTGCGTCTGTGGCGCGGCAGATTTGAAGATCGACTACGTGAAGCGCACCATGAAGGTTGGGCGACTGACTTTTAAGGAAGGCGACTGGCTGTCGATCGATGGCACCGTGGGCGAGATTTATCCCGGGGAGGTCAAGACCACGGATTCTGAGGTCATCAACGGGCTGCTCACCAACAACAAGAAATCACGCAAGGGCCGCTCTTTTAAGAATTTCAATACGCTTATGGGCTGGTGCGATCAAGCGGCCAAAATGCAGGTGCGCACCAACGCCGACACGCCGGAGCAGGTGAAGAACGCAATTGCCTTGGGCGCGACGGGGGTCGGGCTTTGCCGCACGGAGCACATGTTTTTTGAGGGCAACCGCATCGACGCCGTGCGCCAGATGATCCTGTCCGACAACGAGGCCGACCGGCGAAAGGCCCTCAAGAAATTGCTGCCATTTCAGCGGCGCGATTTCGAGGGGATATTCAAGGCTCTCAATGGTTTGCCAGCAACAATCCGTTTGCTAGATCCGCCGCTGCATGAGTTTTTGCCGCATGACGCCGAGCAAATCCGGGATCTCGCCAAGAAGCTCGGAGTGCGCCCATCGGTGATCTCGCAGCGGGTGAAGGAGCTGCACGAGTTTAATCCCATGCTCGGCCATCGCGGTTGTCGGTTGGCAATTTCATTCCCGGAGATAGCCGAGATGCAGGCGCGCGCCATCTTCGAGGCGGCCGCCAACGTGCAAAAAAAAGGCACGCCGGTTGCCCCGGAGGTTATGGTGCCGCTGGTCGGGTTCGCGCGCGAGTTACAGTTGCAGGCGGACATCATCCACGCGGTTGCCAAGGCGGTGCAGAAGGAAAAAGGTGTTAAAATTAAATACCTCCTTGGCACGATGATAGAGGTGCCGCGCGGCGCGGTGACGGCTGATGAAATCGCCGAGGTCGCCGAGTTTTTCAGCTTTGGAACGAACGACCTCACGCAGACCGCGCTCGGCATGAGCCGCGATGACTCCGGGTCATTCCTGCCGAACTATCAGGAGGAGGACATCATCGCGCAAAATCCATTCGCGGTCATCGACCAGGCTGGCGTTGGCGCGTTGATGGAAATCGCCGTGGAGCGAGGCCGAAAGACTCGCAAGCGAATCAAGCTGGGCATCTGCGGCGAACATGGTGGCGAGCCCAGCAGTGTAAAATTCTGCCACACACTCGGCCTCAACTACGTGAGTTGTTCGCCATTCCGTGTCCCCACCGCCCGCCTCGCCGCGGCGCAGGCTGCGTTGAGCGGGAAATAGTCAGCTTGAAAATGCTTGTAGGCAGAGAGTTTGCAGCGGAAACTCCGGCACGTCATGAACCGTATTCTAATGTTGGCAGTTGGGTTGTGCCTTTTCTCCGGGTGTTCGTTTTATCGCCATGTTGTGGTTTCCGAGGATGGGACTGTGGCCCCGTGGTATTCCAAGCGCGACGACAAGGCGTATCAGTCGCAATGGAACAAGGAACGCTCCAGCTGGGAAATTAAGAACGCCGAAACCCGTTTTCAAGCCGATCAAATCGACCGGGCGACTTACAACCGGATTCGTCGGCAGCATGGATTGTCAACGGTTGACTAAGACTGTCATGAAAAAAAATCTTATTCTTATCATGGGGTTATCGATGGGCTTGTCGGCGGCGGAACCAAAGTTCAGGCAGCAGGATATCGACACCAAGGTCGGCGTTGGTTATGGGCTGCAACTGGCCGATATGAACGGCGACAAGAAGACGGATATTATTCTTTGTGACAAAGATAAAATTGTCTGGTACGAAAATCCAACATGGAAGAAGCACCAAGTCAGTGGGCATCTCACGAAGCGCGACCACGTTTGCGTGACGGCGCGCGACCTCGACGGCGACGGCCGCGCGGAACTGGCCGTGGGCGCGCAGTGGAGCCCCGGCGACACGGTGAACAGCGGGGCAGTGTTTTATCTTGAGCCGACGAAAAACCGCCAAGGCAACTGGTCTCCCGTGAAGCTGCACCACGAGCCGACGACGCATCGCATGCACTGGCTAAAAAACGCGGACGGCAAATTTGATCTTATCGTGAAACCACTTTACGGGCGCGGCAACAAGGGCGGCCGGGGCGCGGGCATGAAGGTGCTCGCTTATCACATGCCGAAGAATTCAAAAGACGAATGGGGCACAACGGTGGTTTCTGATTTCCTGCACGACAGCCACAATTTTCATCCCATCAACTGGGACGACGACGCGGAGGAGGAATTTCTGCAAGCCGCCTTTGAGGGCGTGTGGATGTTTGACCGTAAGCGGGGCAAATGGAGCGGGAAGCAGTTGACCGAAAACTGGGCCGGCGAGGTGCGGGATGGAAAAAGTCCTTCGGGCCAGCGGTTCATCACCGCTATTGAGCCCAAACACGGGACGACGGTGGCGGTGTATGTGCAGTCCAGCACGGGCTATCAGCGCGTGGAACTGGACACGACATTTAAAGATGGCCACGCGCTGGCGTGCGCGGATTTTATGGGGACAGGCGGCGACCAGATCGTGGCTGGCTGGCGCGGGATGCGGCCGCGCGCGGTGCCTGGCGTAAAACTGTTTATCCCGCAAAATAAATCCTACACGAAGTGGAAGACATATCAGCTCAGTGGCGCTGAGATTGCCGTGGAGGACATCAAGGCGGGCGACCTGAATGGCGACGGTCAACCGGAGATCATCGTGGCCGGGCGGCAGACGCATAACCTGAAAATTTTCTGGAATGAATCGAAGTAGTGCTCGCGCTGAGACGCGAAGGCGCAAAGAAAAATTCCTTGGTGCATTTGCCGGTCGTCTCTATTTTTCAGTTTTCCATTGATTTACTCGTGGTTTTCACCATTATCTCCGCTCCAATTCGTCCGTGTGGGCGTTGGTATTCATGAAAAGAACGCATCATTGTAATGAATTACGGCTGGAGGACGCGGGCCAGGAGGCTACGCTCTCGGGCTGGGTGCACTCTTGCCGGGACTTGGGCGGGGTGATTTTTATCGATATTCGCGACCGCGAGGGGCGGACTCAGGCGGTGTTTGATCCACAGGAAACGGATTCGGTGCTGGTGGAAACGGTGTCAAAGTTACACAGCGAGAGTGTCATCAGCGTGAGTGGCAAGGTGCGGCAACGTCCAGCGGAAACGGCGAACCCAAAAATTTCCACGGGCGAGATTGAGTTGGCGGCCTCGAGTCTTGAGGTTCACAATCACGCAGCGGTGTTGCCGTTTCAGATTGATGACCCGGAGTCTGCGGCGAAGGTGAATGAGGAGCGGCGGTTGCAATATCGTTACCTCGACCTGCGGCGCCCGGAGATGGCGCGTAATCTTCGGCTGCGCAGCAAGGTGGCAACGTGTACGCGGGTGTTCATGGAAGAGCAGGGGTTCCTTGAGGTGGAGACGCCGACGTTGTTTAAATCCACACCGGAAGGCGCGCGCGAGTTTTTAACTCCAAGTCGATTGTCTCCGGGGAAATTTTATGCGCTGCCGCAGTCGCCGCAGCAGTTCAAGCAGATTTTGATGTGCGCGGGCGTGGACAAGTATTTCCAGCTCGCGCGTTGTTATCGCGATGAGGATTTGCGGGCGGATCGTCAGCCGGAGTTTACGCAGATTGATATCGAGATGTCGTTCATTGAGCGCGATGACTTATATGCGGTCATCGAGAATCTGCTGGCGCGAGTGTGGAAGGAGGCGCTCGATTATGAGTTGCCCACTCCTTTTAAGCGGATTTCGTTTAAGGAGGTGATGAACCGGTTTGGCAGCGACAAGCCGGATTTGCGGTTCGGGCTAGAGCTGAATGATTTCACGGAGGAATTTCGCGCGAGTGAATTCAAGGTGTTCAGCGGTGCGGTAGCTGATGGAGGCGTAGTGAAGGTGCTGAACGCCAGGGGCTACGCATGCGTGACGCAGGGACAAATGGAGGCGATGACCGGGATCGCGAAGGGGCTCGGCGCGAAGGGGGTGGCTTTCATCAAGGTGGAGGGCGGCGAATGGAAATCGCCGATCGTGAAATTTTTTAGCGACGTGGAGAAGGCGGCGCTGACGGAGAAGCTGGGCATTGAGGAGGGCGATCTAATTCTGTTCGCAGCCGGCGAGTGGTTGAACAGTTGCGAGATTCTTGGGCGCATTAGGTCGTATGTTTCGAAGCAGCTCGAGTCGCTTGGCAAGCTGGAAATTCCGAGTGACAAGTTTGAGTTTCTTTGGGTGGTCGATTTTCCATTGTTGTCTTACGATCGCGAGATGGATCGTTGGTTTTCCAGTCATCACCCGTTTACCTCGCCAGTGCCGGAGGATATTGAGTTTTTAACCAGTGACCCGAAAAAGGTGCGGGGACAGCATTACGATTGCGTGGTAAACGGTGTAGAACTGGGCGGCGGATCGATTCGTATTCATCAGCCAGAATTGCAGAAGACGGTTTTCGAGGACGTGCTTCAACTTTCCCCGGAACTGACGCAGGCACGTTTTGGCTACATGCTGGAGGCTTTTAAGTATGGCTGCCCGCCACATGGTGGGATTGCCCTGGGGTTTGACCGGTTGATTGCAATGCTGTGCGGCGCGGAAAGTATTCGCGACGTGATTGCTTTTCCCAAGACCGCCAAGGGCACCTGCCTGATGACTGAGAGCCCGGGTGGCGTGGAGGCGCGGCAGTTGCGCGATTTGCATATTGAAGTAAAGGTGGCAGGCAAGTCGGAATGAATTTCTGGAATATGGGTAAAAAGAAGCAGGCGGGAAAGGAACCGGAGCTGACTCCACTGGAAAAACGGCTGATTGAAAAGGTCGCGCTGGAGGAGTCCGGGGAGGAAGAAACATGTGGTCCGAAAACGCTGAAGGAAGCGGATCAGATGATTGCCGAGTTGGAGGATCGTGTGCTGCGGATGACGGCGGATTTTGATAACTACCGCAAACGCACCACGCGCGAAAAAGAGGAGGCACGCCAGTTTGCCAGCCAGTCTTTGCTTGAGGAACTGTTGCCGGTGCTGGACAGTTTTGAGATGGCGCTGGAGGCGGCCCGCGATGCCGATGCCGCAGTGCGTGATGGCGTGGAGATGATCCTTGGGCAGCTCAAGGGTGTTTTAAATAAAAATGGTGTGGAGGAGATTAATGCTCTGGGACAGGTCTTTGATCCCGCTTTGCATGAGGCGGTTTCGCAGGAGGAAACCACGGAGGCTGCCGAGGGCACGGTGGTGAAGCAGCTGCGCGGGGGATACCGGCTGCATGACCGGCTGGTCCGCCCGGCCAGCGTCATCGTGGCCAAGGCACCGAAAGTTGAAGAGACGGGGAGCTGATGGCCAAGCGTGATTACTACGAGGTGCTTGGTGTCGACAAGGGCGCCAGTGCGGATGATCTTAAAAAGGCTTATCGCAAGCTTGCCGTTAAATTTCATCCGGACAAGAACCCGGATGACAAGGGTGCCGAGGAGAAGTTTAAGGAGGTGGGCGCGGCGTTTGAGGTTTTAAGCGACGAACAGAAGCGCGCGGCTTATGACCGAATGGGCCATTCGGCTTTTGAGCAGGGTGCCTCGGGCGGGTTTCAGGGTGGTGCGGTTGATCCTTTTGAGATTTTCAGCCAAGTGTTTGGCGGCGGACGTGGAGGCGCGGGAGGTATTTTTGAGCAGTTCTTTGGCGGCGGCGGAGGTGATCCCAGCGCTACGGTTCGCGGGTCGGATTTACGCTATGACATGGAGATTGATTTCGAGGAGGCGGTGCTTGGCGCGAAAAAGGAAATCAGCATCACAAAGCTTGATGGGTGCGAAGACTGTGGAGGCAGTGGTGCGGCCAAGGGCAGCAGTCGCAAGCGATGCCGGACTTGCAAGGGGCAGGGAGCGGTGGTGGCGCAGCGCGGATTTTTCCGGATGCAACAAACCTGTCCCGATTGCGATGGCGCTGGCTCGGTGCTGGAGAAACCTTGTCGTGGTTGCCGGGGTGATGGCCGCAAGGAGAAGCGCACCAAGATCACGCTGAAGGTGCCACCCGGCGTGGACACGGGCACCCGTTTGCGTAGTTCCGGGAACGGCGAATCGGGTCAGCATGGCGGAGGAAATGGCGATCTGTATGTGGTTTTGCATGTGAGGCCGCACGAGGTTTTTGATCGGGATGGCGATGATCTCATTGCCGAAGTGCCGATTCCGTTTGTCACGGCGGCTCTTGGAGGGGAATTAAATGTGCCGACCATGGACGGAACGGCGAATATTAAGATCCCGGCTGGCACGCAGTCGGGCACCACTTTTAGGTTAAAAGGCCGGGGTGCAAAAAATCTTCAGGGCTACGGGACCGGCGACTTGCACGTGAAGGTGGGGGTCGAGGTGCCGGGCAAACTGAACAAGGAACAGCGGGGGAAACTTCAGGCTTTCGCCGACGCTTGTGGTGAGGACGTGAATCCACAAAGCAAGAGTTTCATCGATAAGGCTCGCAATCTCTTCGGCTGATGCATCGTTTTTATATTCCGCCTGAACAGGCATCGAGATCTGAGCTGACGCTTGATGATCGCGAGAGTCATCACGCGGTCAATGTCTTGCGCATTCGTGAGAGGGAACGGGTGGTAGTGATGGATGGCGCGGGCGGTGAGTGCCTTTGCGAGGTTGTGGCCGCAGACAAAAAGGCTGTCCGTCTGGCTGTTAAGCAGCGCAACCAGCACGAGCGGTTGCCCTATCAAATCACGCTGCTGCAGGCGATGACCAAGGGCAAGTCCATGGATTTCATAGTGCAAAAGGCGACGGAACTTTGCGTGCATCGCATCGTTCCGCTGGGGTCCGAGCGCAGTGTGGCGCAAGTTGATCCGGCTGATGCGCAGTCAAAAATCGACAAGTGGCGCGCGATTGCGGTTGATTCAATTAAACAGTGCGGCTGTCCGTGGCTGCCGGAAATCGAGGCGCCCATTTCTCCGCGCGCCCAGTTGGCGGCTGGGGAATCGTTCGATCTTTGTGTGATCGCATCCCTTCAGGGCAACACGCGGCATCCACGCGAATGTGTCGAGGAACACCAGGCTGAGCATGGCGCGCGGCCAGGGACGGTTGGGCTGTGGATTGGGCCGGAAGGGGATTTTACGCCGGCGGAGTCCAATGAGATTATTTCCGCTGGCTATCTCCCGATCACGCTGGGCCGGGTGGTGTTGCGCAGCGAGACCGCAGCGGTGTATTGCCTGTCGGTTTTAAACTATGAGTTGCAGGCGCCGGTCAGGGTGCCTTGATGAGGGTTTTGAATTCGGGTGTTTCCCGCAGGTTGTTGAGCGCGTTGGTGGTGCGGATGAGTTCGCGAATGTCCACGATGGATCTGGGCGTATCGGGTTGGCCGCTGATGTGCCAGGCCTTGCGCAGGCAGTCGAGGGCTTCATTGGTTTGGCGTAGGTGGTTCAAGGTGACTCCCAGTTCGTACCATGCGTCCGGGCGCTTGGGGGTTAGCTCGGTCAACTGGCGTCTCAGCTTGGCCTCGGCGATTAGGAAACGCCCGCGTAGTTCCTGATACTTGGCCTTGGGAATGACGCCGTACTGCCATTGGATGGCTGCGATGGTGGGCAGCAGGCGGAAAATTTGCGCGGACAACGCCTGCAGCTTGCGGTCGTTTGGCTTGGATTCAAGATGCCCGGTGAGAATGCCGGCGTAAGTGTTAAGCGAGTTCCAATCGATTCTGCGATTTAAGGATTTGGTGGGCACCATGCCGCTGAGATGTCGGAAGGCATCGCGGTATTTTCCGTCCGAGAGATATTTGTCAAAAGTTATGCGATCGGTCAGCACTGGGTCGGCGGAGGTGAACCGCCGGTAATATCCGCGGCCGAGCTTGACGATGGATCGGGCGCTGATGAGTTTGCCGAAGGTGAAATGTGTGCGTGCCTGAATGCTGAGTTGATTGCGGAAGGCGTTTTTAATTTGGTCGTCGCTGGGGTCGAGGCGGAGGCTGGAGTCGATCACGAGTTTGGCTTCCTTGGTTCGGCCGTTGCGCAGCAGAAAAATGAGATATTCGTGCGCTGTTTCCGCGCTGACTGGGCAGAGGGCGTAGGCTTGGCGGAAGGCGTAATCTGCCTCGGCCAAGAGTGCTTCCTTGCGGGCGTCGAGTTGCCGCGCGCGTGCGTCGGCTTGCTCCGGGTCGTCGGGCGGGTTCAATTTCAGGTTGATGATATTCCGGGCGCGCCAGTCGTAGAGCTTGGCGATGCTCAGGCGGAGCTTGGAAAATGCGCGTTGGGCAACGTAGCTGCGGAGGAAGCGGCGCTGCACCGGGGTGTGGCCAGAGTGATTGCGGCGCAGGTAGACTCGGTGGATCCATTGGCAAATGTCGGCCAAGTTCGTGTCGGGGCGCACGATCTTGCTGCCGGTAAGCCGGTCCATGTACTGGCCCCAAAAAGCCCGGTCGCGCGCGATGATTTCCTTTTGTCTTGCGGTGGTCCATTCGCCGGAAGGTTGGCGTTCGATTTTTAAAATGACACCGTGCGGCACCAAGTGCGGGTACATCCACGGCAATGTCATGCTTTCCTCGAGGTAAAATTCGTGCCCGGGGTTCCTGTCAAAAATCACGCGGGTGAGGTCGGAATTTATGGCCCAGACCATTTGCTCCTGGGGTTGGGCGGCCTCTTGCGTGACGCGCATGTATGACGTGTAGTAATCGTCGCCGTCGGGGATGTGAATTTCCAGAGCGGGATAAACCCCTCCCGGTGCGCGACGGATCATGCCGGGAAAGGAGTCCTCCAGCAGGCGCCGGTTCAGGGTCGTGCGGGCATGAGTCCACGGCGACTGTGATTGCAAATTCCGAGTCGCATTGGACAACGTGATGCCCTCGAATAATGCCGCATCGCTGAACACAGTTTTGCAAAGTCGCGAAATTAACCCGCGACGTTCCTCCATGATTTTACGGTACTCCGTTCCACGCGCCGGGCTGTTGGCGAGAAGCACAGCAACATGGCCTTGGATCAACTGGCGGTTGTCTTGCAGTTTCTTTTTCAACTCATCGGGTTCCGTGCCTTTGGATGTCAGTTGGCAGTGATTCGCGAGTTGCTCAATATGTTTTTGCCGCTCCAATACCGCCTCAATCACTTCAAGCACACGGCCGGCTTGTTTTGTGTCGGCGGCTTCCACGATTTGCCGCAGGAATTCCATTTCCCGGCGTTCGAGATCCAGAAGTTTTTGAGTGAGCTTGGTCTGCTGTTGCAGGTCAGCCGAGATGATTTTGTTGAAATCGCGGGCAAGCAGTCCAGCCAGAGAGGGGCTTGGGGAATCAAGTGCGCCAAGGGTGTCGTCGCTCAAGCGCTCCCGCACGTGGGTGGCCATGGGATTCTTTGTGTCGAGCAGTGCGCGCGACAATTTTTTTATGTCCACGAAATCACTGGGTTGGAAATTATGATTGCCGGTTCGTCGGTCTTGTTCAACTGAATTTCCGAACCGCGTGCTCAAGTCGTCCAGTGGTCGCAATGTCCGAGGCCAGCCCGAGAGGCCGTCGAAGGGTCGTTGTTTCAACGTGGCGGCCTTGATCTCGTTCAACTGCGTCATGTCAGTGTTGGCCTTTTCGCCCCAAGTGGTCAGCTGGGTTTCCACGCCACTCAATTTCGAGTTAAATTCAAGGACTCGTTTTTTCTTCGCGGCATCCTCGATGTCTTCAATGAGCTTGGCGATGAAATCGGAGGGAAGCTTCGCGGTGTTCGTCGACATGCCCTTGAGCTTGTCCGCGCCCAGTTCGACGGTGATTTTGATCATCAGGTTTGAAACCTGCTGCATTCCCCGGGTGGATTTTACTGCAAAATCCTGTCGCACGTAGGCGAGATGATTGCTGATGGCCTGGTCGATGGCCGGGTAGGGATCGGGATCGGTAAGCAACGAGTGGAGAAAAGGCGGATCATGCTGGCGGCTCCGGTTGTAGTGGGCGCGGAGGTACTGAAGATAGGTGCGGTCGGCCAACGCGTTTTGCGTGATGATGTACACGTCGCGCCGGTCAAAGGCCGCGTCTGTTCGGCTGGCCGCGTCAGTCAGGCTTTCGCAGAAAATCATGTAGGTTGGGCAGAAGCGCCCAGCGTCGGTGCCTCCGAAAAGGATGGCCCCGTGCTCCATGGGCGGATAAATTAAATCGCCATTTTTGTCACGGACATTGGTGGTGAACATGTCGCGTCCGTACCAGTAGCCAAAGTAGTGGCCGCGCAGTTCGTTGTCCCACCAGTTGGCGAGGCCGTGGCGGGCGGGTAAAAAGCAGGTGATGGCGAGCAGCAGGCCGAGGGGCGCGGCGGGCCGGCGGATCAGCAGCAGCGCGCAGACTGCTCCGGTGAGCAGCACGCCCAGAGCAGCGGCGCTGATGAGCAGTGGAGAGTCGTAACTGGACAATGCGAAAGCGAGCGAGGTGGGGGTGGCGCTGACGGAAGTTTGTGAGAGCGGCCACCAGAACAGTTCCAACACCAGTAACGTGCTGGCCGCGATGAGCAGGGGGCGGCGGTCGGTCTTCCATTGGCTCACGATGAACCCCGATGCCAGAGCGAGTCCCCAGCCGAGGCCGAGGGCGACGAAGAGGTGCGAGGATTCAAAGAAGACCTTGTTCAAGTGCCGCTGCTGCTCGGAGCCGCCGGGGTTCCGGAAGGCGATCATGAGCAGCGTGAGCGAAATGAAAATGAAAAACAGTCCGCCCAGCCAGCGGCGTTCGCGGTCTTTCATGCGCCACCACAGCGCGAGAGGCAGCAACGCCAGCAGCGTGTAGGCGGGGTTGAATTCCTGCAGTGTCTCACTGATGAAAACGCCCACTTGGCCGCCGTCAACATGGCCGTTGCTGTCGATGTCCAATAGGTAACGCGACACTCGGTCGGTGCTTTCCTGCGCGGGGCCGGTGTACTGGCCGCGAGTGATGGCGTGGCTGAATCCTTCGGCGGTGCGCGGATAGGCCCAGTTCATCGGCGGGTTGGTCAGCGAAAAAAGCGGCATTAAAAAATAAAACAACAGGCCCGCCATGGCCGCCGCGCGCATGACCAACAGCGGACGCCAATGGGTGAATGCCTTGGCTTTCATCGCCGACCAGTTTTGCGCCAACACAATCCCCAGCCCGGTCAGGTTGGCCAGCACGAACAACAGGGTCATGCGGTTGGCCTTGCCAAACTGGGCCTGAATCTGGGCTTGGATTTGATTCGCAATTTCTGGCGGGCCGCTGACCAGCACCCGGCCCCTGCTTTGCAGCAGATACCACATCCAGACCAGTCCTAGTGTCATGAAAAGCAGGAGGCAAGCTCCGGCAAAGAGGCTGCGGCGCGATCCTTTGTCGGCTTGGACGGCCAGCCAAATCAGCGAGATAACAGCCGCGACCGCTAGGAAAAACCCGAACAGGAGAACCATCCGGTGCGCGCTGCCCATGTCATAGCGCCAGACCGCGCCCAAGTCCCACGCCACGACTGATCGCGGCATCACTTCGAGCGCCGATTGAGTCACGCCGCCGGTGATTGGCCAAATGAAGGTAACCCAGAAAACGCTCAGCAACAGGAACACCAGCGCGTAAGCCGCGCCTAGCAGAATGGGGCCACTGCGCATTGCATTCGCGGGACGTGGCAGGCTGTGCCAAGTGGCGAGCAGGAGGCAGCCGACCCCCACCAAATTAAAAGTGCCGAATAGCAACAGCTTGCCGCTCGTCGTGCTGCCGCCTTCTTGTTTCGAAAAATAGAGCAGTCCCGCGAGGTAAATGAGCGAGTTGCAAATGAACAGGTCGCGGCCGATCTCGCGATGCCGCATGAAGATCAATAACTCGATTCCCACCGCCGCCAGCAGCAGGGTTTGGTGATTGGCCAGACACAGTCCAAAAACAAGGTAGGTGGCATAAAGATACCATCTCCGCTCGGGAATAAAATACCATCGCATGAGCAGGCACAGCACTCCGGCGAAGGTGAAAGTGGACAGTGTATAAACCTCCACGATGGTCGCCTGGCTCCACATGAATCCGGTCAGCCCAAAGATCGTGCCGCCGGCAAAGCCAGCCGCGGCGCTGATGGCGCGTTGGGTTTTGATGTCCAGTTCGCGCAACCCTTCCAAGCTCCCAAAGAATAACCGACTGCCACGGCTGATCATCAGGGCCGTCAAACCGCAAGCCAGCGCCGCCGCCACCGCCGAGGAAACCCCAACGCGCCAGGCGATGTTGCCAAAAGGAATCAGCTTGGTGAACGTCCACGAGTAAAGAGTCCAGAACGGATAGCCCGGTGCGTGCGGCACGCCCGCATACATCGAGGCGGTGGCCAGCTCGCCCGAATCCTCCAAAGTGACATTCGGCGCGAGGGTGAACAGGTAGACCGCGAGCGTCACCAATGTAGCCGCCGCAAAAGCGATCCAATCCGGCCGATGAAAGAAGGGCGCGGACTCCACCTTGAACAAGGCCGCTCCGGCTGGTTCAGGTTTCGGCTGTGGCTTGGGTTTCGGGGCGGGTGCTTCTTCCGGTGGTTTGGCCACCGAATGCCTGCGCGCTTTTTTATGTTTGCCCTTGCTCATGAATTATCGACACTCCTCGCCAAACGATGAGTCTTGGAACGCTTGCCTCGGTTGTCGAACCAAACTTATTAAGGTGCAGTGCAAAGCAGCCGAATTTTGGCCTGTCTAAAAATCAACAGACTGACCAGAAAAAAACGGTTGAACCACGAACAGTCATTCGGTAGCTGATGCAATGATTATTTATAACCATCACAAAATCAGCGAGATACAAAAATACAGACGCTCTGAATTTGGAGTTGGCATCGCGGCTGCTTGGTGGGCGTGGATCATTGTGACAATCTGCTGGCTTGGCTTCCCGTTAGCCCTTCCAGTCTGGCCAAAACCAACGGGAGGGAGAAAGTAAATGAAGAAAATTGAAGCAATCATCAAGCCGTTTAAGCTTGAGGAAGTAAAGGACGCCCTCAGCGAGGCAGGCATCGAGGGGATGACCGTGTCCGAGGTGAAAGGGTTTGGCCGTCAAAAAGGCCACACCGAAATCTATCGCGGCAGCGAGTATACCGTGGATTTTCTGCCGAAGATAAAGCTGGAGATTGTCGTGGCCGACGATTCGGTGGGAGCCGCCACTGAGGCAATTGGCACGGCGGCCAAGACCGGCAAGATTGGCGATGGCAAAATTTTTGTCAGCGCCATCGAGGAAGCCATCCGAATCCGCACCGGCGAGACCGGTGGCGAGGCTGTTTAACCCATCCGACAAGAATCAAACCTATCTGCAAAAAATGAAAAAACTAATACCCATCATGGCGCTTATGCTGGCCTTTATTGGAGGCCAGCTGCTCGCGCAAGAAAGCAACGCCACTCTAACCGCCGAAGAAAAGGAAAAAGCTGATGCTGATAAAACAAAAGCTGAGGCTTGGCTTGAAGGAAAGGGCTTGGCCGAGGAATATTCCGGATTGCCGGATGACGATCTACGCAAAAAAAATTATGGCATAGATAAATATTATGACTCAGGCAACACGTCATGGATGATCGTGGCCACGGCGCTGGTGCTTTTCATGACCATCCCGGGCTTGTCACTGTTTTACGGAGGCCTCACTCGGCGCAAAAATGTGCTTTCTGTTCTGGTGCAGTGTTTTGCCATCACCTGTTTAATGACTCTGCTTTGGCTGTTCTATGGCTACAGTTTGGCGTATTCCGGTGAAGGCTTGTTTTTTGGTGACATGAAAAAGGCATTTCTGCAAGGCATTGGTGTGAACACAATCGACGGGTTCATTCCCGAGTCGGTCTATTTCACCTTCCAGATGACCTTCGCTATCATTACTCCTGCACTAATCGTGGGCGCCTTTGCCGAGCGTATGAAGTTCAGCGCGGTGATGATTTTCATGGCGATCTGGTTCACGATTTCCTACGTGCCTGTGTGGCACATGGTCTGGGGTGGGGGGTATCTCGCTGAGACATGGGATCCCATTGATTTCGCGGGAGGCACGGTGGTGCACATTAACGCCGGCATCGCCGGCTTGGTGGCCTGCATGTGGCTGGGGCCACGCAAGGGTTTTGGCAAGGAAAACATGCCGCCGCATAATGTGCCGCTGGTGCTGATCGGCGCGGCCATGTTGTGGGTGGGCTGGTTCGGTTTTAATGCCGGCAGCGAGTTGGCCGCGGATGGCGTGGCCGGCATGGCGCAACTGGTGACACAGGTGGCTGCGGCCACGGCGGCATTCACTTGGATGCTTGTGGAATGGTCCGTCAAGGGCAAGCCGACCGCGGTGGGCTTGGCGACGGGCGCGGTCGCCGGATTGGTGGCTATCACCCCGGCCTGCGGCAGCGTGGGCCCCATGGGCGCAGTTGCCATCGGCATTGCTGCTGGTGTGGTTTGCTATTGGGCCAGCACTTCGCTGAAGAATGCCCTGGGCTACGACGACAGCTTCGATGTGTTTGGCGTCCACGGAGTGGGCGGCATTGTCGGGGCTTTGTTGACGGGCCTGTTTGTCATCAACGCCGACACTGGTGTTGAGGGGATCGAGAATAACCTGACAGGCCAGGCGGTCAGCGTGGTTGTGACAATCATCTGGAGCGCGGTGGCCGCGGCGATTGCGCTGACAGTGGCCGGCGTGTTGTGCGGCGGAATTCGCTCCAGCGAAGATGACGAGACGGAAGGTCTTGACGTGACTGAACATGGTGAGGGAGGTTACTCCCTCTGAGTGCCCAAAACATTAATCCGCTGGTCGTGCCGGGGGAGGGCAGTGCCCTTCCGGCACGGCCGAGCGGCATTTAACAACCCACAGAAGTAAAACGAAGAACAATATGAGCACCCCCAAGAAAGTACTCGACTACGCCAAGAAAAATAAGGCGCTGATGGTCGATGTGCGGTTTACGGATCCGTTTGGCATGTGGCAGCACTTCAGTGTGCCGCTGGCTGAATTAAAGGAATCAGTTTTTAAGGAAGGCTTCGGCTTTGACGGATCATCGATCCGCGGCTGGCGGTCGATTGAGAGCAGCGATATGCTGGTGTTGCCGGATCCGGACACGGCGTTCATGGATCCATTCACTGCGGTGCCGACGCTTTCACTGACCTGCCACATCCACGACGCCATCACCAAGGAGTTGTACAACCGCGACCCGCGCGGCATCGCCATGAAGGCCGAGGCCTACCTGAAGAGCACGAAGATCGCCGACACGGCGGTGTTTGGCCCGGAGGCTGAGTTTTTCATCTTTGACAATGTGCAGTACGACAGCACCTCCAACGGCACGTTTTACAACGTCGACAGCGGCGAGGCCATCTGGAACAGCGGCGCCGACGAGATGCCAAACCTCGGCCACAAGCTGCGGCATAAGGAAGGTTATTTCCCCGTGCCGCCGATGGACACCTTCCAGGACATGCGCACCGAAATGGTGCTGATGATGCTGGACGTGGACAACCACTTCAAGAATGGCGTCGAGTGCCAGCACCATGAGGTGGCCACTGCGGGTCAGGCGGAGATCGACTTCGCATTCGACACTCTGGTGCAGACTGCTGACAATATGCAGGTGTACAAGTACATCATCAAAAACATCGCCAAGCAGCACGGTAAGACGGTGACCTTTATGCCCAAGCCGTTGTGGAACGACAACGGTTCCGGGATGCACGTGCACCAAAGTTTGTGGAAGGGCAACAAGCCGCTCTTCGCAGGCAACAAATACGCCGGCCTCAGCCAGCAGGCGTTGTACTACATCGGCGGCATCCTGAAACACGCGCGCGCGCTGATCGCCATCACCAACCCGACCACCAACAGCTACAAGCGACTGGTGCCGGGCTTTGAGGCGCCGGTGAACCTGGTCTACAGCCAGCGCAACCGCTCCGCGTCCATCCGCATCCCGACCTACAGCCAGAGCCCCAAGTCCAAGCGCATTGAGTTCCGCACTCCGGACGCGATGGCCAATCCATACCTGGCCTTTTCGGCCCTGCTCATGGCGGGCCTGGACGGCATCAAGAACAAGATCGACCCGGGCAGCCCCATGGACAAGGATCTTTACAGTTGTTCCACCCGTGAGTTGAGCCGTGTTCCGCATGCCCCGAACGACTTGGGTGAGGCGCTCGATTGCCTGGAGAAGGATCACAAGTTCCTGCTTTCCGGCGATGTGTTCACCGAGGATTTCCTCAATGCATACGTCGATTTCCGGCGCGAACAAGTCAGCGACCTCAACTCGCGGCCGCACCCGTACGAGTTGCACATGTATTACGACGACTAGAAACCAGTTGTCATCACAGACACTCCAACACCGGGGCCATTGCGCCCCGGTTTTTTTGTGCCCATGCGAACTGTCGCATTTTTGCCACTTTTGCAAAAAACACACACACGCTTGGAGTTTGTTTTTCCCTGTTTAAGGATTGGGTGCTCGCGAGGGGGTGTATTTTGGTGTCAGTTGCAAAACATGTCCCACCTGTTTCCCGCTGTAAAACAAGCGCTATACGATCAGCATGAATTTAATTCATGGTATCCATGAATATTATGAGACTGATTTTTGGTCGGTTGGCACGCGGCACGCTTATGTGGTGAGTGAGTTGTGGAGCCCTGTGCCTTCGGGCGGCTCCCCTTAGGGAAAACCCAACGAAAGAAGAAATGAAAACATCAATGGAAAGATCGAAACTGTGGCTGAGTGGCTTGATGGTCACGATGCTGGTGGCGGGCGGCTTGCTATTCGCCGCGCCAGATTTACAGGCCCAATCCGAAGCACTTGACGCAAATGCGACCACAACTGCTGAGAGCGATCCTACGCAGCTGGAGAAATATCAGGAGCTGGTAAAGGCGGAGGGTGACAATGCGGAGGCGTTTCCGTTTTTTGCCACTTCAATGCTTTGGACGGTTATTGCCGCTGCTCTTGTATTCATCATGCATTTGGGGTTTTCCACACTTGAGATAGGGTTGACGCGTTCCAAGAACACGACGAACATCCTGTTCAAGAACCTTTTCATCATTTCCATTGGCTTGATTACTTATGCATTCTTTGGCTTCAACACGCATTATCCAGGTGAATTCAATGGTTGGTTCAGCTGGGGCAGCATGATTGGCGATTTGAACGCCGATGGTGGCAGTACCTTCGGTTATGGCGGACTGGATTTGGCCATGACTGGATTTGGTGATTTCATTTTCCAAGCCATGTTCGCGGCCACGGCGGCGACAATCGTTTCCGGTGCGGTGGCAGAGCGCGTGAAACTGTCATCGTTCTTGATATTCGCCACCTTGTTGGTGGGTGTTGCTTATCCGGTCGTCGGATCTTGGCATTGGGGAGGCGGTGTGCTGGCGGGAATCGACTTTAAAGACTTCGCTGGTTCCGCCGTGGTGCATGCTTTCGGAGGTTTTG
>Ga0114993_10000921_pt1 | contig 34218 bp, 32 predicted proteins | sample ArcticOcean_MG_C_FD_87042 | JGI IMG/M metagenome (GOLD analysis project Ga0114993, IMG submission 87042) | Marine microbial communities from western Arctic Ocean - ArcticOcean_MG_CB2_150 | ecosystem: Environmental > Aquatic > Marine > Oceanic | place: Arctic Ocean: Canada Basin | collected...
AGGACTTAAGAAATGCTCGTGATGGAGATAATTCTGCAGTCAAAACTTCTAACCGACCGATTGTTAAATCTATTAAGAATAGTGACTATCAGCTAAATAGGGCTATAGACCTTCTTAAAGGCATCTCATTATATAGTGTTTCTAATAAATAATTATTATTCTATAAGATGTTTTTATTATATTTGATAAGAAAAAGCTTTTAAACGTCCTGTTATAATAGAGTTTTAAGTTTACTAAATTATGCCCTTATAATGATCATATTGGGCCGTAAACATAAGTTTAGGAATTATAAACACTTGTCTAATAGTTTATCTACTAGAACAGACTACCGTCTTTGCGCCGGGATTATGTTGTTTAGTCGTACCGGAAAAATTTGGGTAGGACAGCGCATTGACACGCCTAATGCTTGGCAGATGCCTCAGGGTGGTATTAATGAAAATGAAGAACCGTCTGCCGCTGCTATTCGTGAGCTTCAAGAAGAAATAGGAAGCGATAATGTAAGGTTTCTTTCAGAATCTAAGGAGTGGCTAACTTATGACTTGCCGCTAGAAATCGCGACTCAAATATGGAACGGAAAGTATAAAGGACAAAAACAAAAATGGTTTGCCTTTCTTTTCTTAGGTGAAGACAATGAAATTGATGTTCATGAAGCTGATGAACCAGAATTTCAATCATGGAGGTGGGTAGATGCTACTGAGCTAGTTAGTCTAGCTATTGATTTTAAAAGACCTGTTTATGAAGCAGTTGTTTCCGAATTCTATAAATTATCTCAATCCTTATCATCTTGTACTAATATATTAGGTTAAAATACTTATATAAAATTCTTTTATTACTGAGTTGTATATGTTTGTTGATTGGCCTTAGCATTAAGGAAATGACAAGCTATTCTAGCTGTAATTGCCGCTAGCTTTGAATGAGGCTTGATTCCCACAGCTTTAAAAGTAAGCGTTATTCCCCTTTCAACGTGATGTGGACGATAAAATCCATAGGCTCGGGACATATAGGCACGCACGCACTGTTTTCTGTCGTATTTTTCACCAGAATTATTTGCAGCGTAATAAGCATACGCTAACTCATCATCCTCACTTTCACTTATACGGCTGACTCCAACTAATATGCGCCGTATTATACCCAGTCGTTCAATTTCTCGATATCGGACCATATGAGAATAAAAAAGTTTATAGTGTCTAATTTCATCACGTGCGATATTTCGGCATATCTCGCGCAAGACTGGTTCGGTGCTAGCTTCACGCAGGGCAGTGTAATATGAAGAAGTGCCTACCTCTACCATACATCGAGCCACTAATTCACTACACCGTGAACCTCGGACTGATTTATCTGCGGTCGTTGGTAAGGTAATTTTAGATGAAAAATCTTTAAACCTGCTTCTAAAATCAAAATTAGGATCAGCTAGTTTTATCCATTGTACCAAAGCTTTCCCGTGCTGAACTTCCTCTGCTCCCCAGCGTTTCGCAGCAGTTTGAAAATCAGAATCATCAAAGAATACATTACTTAGATATTCAGCATAAACACTACCATTATGCTCTACTAGAGCCGCGCCTTTAACAATACGCAGCATTTCAGGGTCGACTTTTAATGGGTCAAAGCTATCCCAAGGTATGTCGTCGAGCGTCCAATGCTTTTTATAACTCGTCATCGAAGTCTCTTCTATCAGCAGTTTACAGTAAATTCAGTAACTTAATATTCTCCCGAATCATATTTAATTAAATTGTATATAGATGAACTCGTGGCGTCAAAGTACATTAACATCATAGGGTGTTTTCAAAATATAAATTTATTGAAAATTAATACACTAAGTACTTGCCTAATATAGTGGCAAAACTTACTGATAAACTGGTGCATTAATGGCTGAAAGCTTTGCCTGCTCTATAGAAACTCTGTTTTCCGCCAATATTTTTTTTGTTTGGTTATCAGTTTTGGCTGCTATATCTATGGCTATTTGTAGATCTGATTCTACCTTTGCCTTATCTATTTTGTCGACAGAAACAGCTTCCTCAGCGAGTACTGTACATCTATCTCTGGTAACTTCAGAAAATCCGCCTGCGACAAAAACACGTGAACTGATCGCTCCATTAGAGAAAATATGAATCACGCCGGGTCGGACAGTTGTAATTATAGGAGAATGTCCTGGTAAAACACCAAAGTCACCTTCACTACCAGGGACAACAACCATTTCAACTTCTTCCGATATAAGAAGTTGTTCTGGTGAGACTAGTTCAAACTGAACCAATGTTTCTACCACTTTCTTATTCCTTATGCGGCTTCAGCAGCCATTGTTTGGGCTTTTTCTACAGCTTCCTCAATAGTACCAACCATATAAAATGCTGCTTCTGGTAAGTCATCATAAGTCCCATTAACAATTTCAGTAAACCCTTTAATCGTATCTTCAAGATTAACATACTTACCAGGTGTACCAGTAAAAATTTCTGCAACATGAAAAGGCTGAGACATAAAGCGCTGTATTTTTCTCGCTCTCATAACTGTCAACTTATCTTCTTCTGATAGCTCGTCCATCCCAAGAATTGCTATAATCTCTTGTAAGCTCTTGTAGCTTTGTAGTGTTTCTTGAATTTTCCGAGCGGTTTCATAGTGTTCATCACCAACTACACGCGGATCAAGGATACGACTTGTTGAATCTAAGGGATCAACTGCAGGATAAATTCCTAACTCGGCAATTTGCCTTGATAAAACTGTTGTAGCATCGAGATGTGAGAAAGTAGTCGCCGGTGCGGGATCCGTTAAATCATCTGCGGGAACATAAATTGCCTGTACTGAGGTTATGGAGCCTTTGTTTGTAGAGGTTATACGCTCTTGTAATGTTCCAAGATCGGTTCCTAGCGTTGGCTGATAACCAACCGCTGATGGAATACGTCCCAACAATGCTGATACCTCCGAGCCGGCCTGTGTAAACCTGAATATATTATCAACAAAAAATAATACGTCTTGCCCTTCTTCATCTCGAAAATATTCCGCTAGTGTAAGTCCTGTAAGCCCTACCCGTGCTCTTGCACCTGGTGGTTCGTTCATTTGTCCATAAACCAGGGCTGCCTTAGAATCCCCGTCTGGCACGATAACACCAGATTCCATCATTTCGTGATATAAATCATTACCTTCACGTGTGCGTTCTCCGACACCAGCAAAAACGGAATAACCACCATGGCCCTTGGCTACATTATTTATTAATTCCATAATTAAAACTGTTTTTCCTACACCTGCACCGCCAAATAAACCAATTTTTCCGCCTTTTGCATACGGTGTAAGTAAGTCTACAACCTTAATACCAGTAACAAGTTGTTCGGTTTCTGTTGATTGTTCTGTGAAAGAAGGAGCGGCGCGATGTATAGGAAGAGTTTTTTTAGCTCCTATTGGGCCTCTTTCATCTATTGGCTCTCCGATAACGTTAATAATCCGTCCTAATGTTTCAGGACCAACAGGAACACTTATTGGTGCTCCGGAATCAATTACTTCTCCGCCTCGCACTAGACCATCGGTGGAATCCATTGCTATACATCTCGTAGTATTTTCTCCTAGATGTTGTGCTACCTCTAGCACTAGACGATTACCATGATTATCAGTGTAAAGTGCGTTTAAGATTGGAGGAAGGTCATCTTCAAACTGAACGTCTATAACTGCGCCCAATACCTGTGTAATTTTTCCTACAATATTTTTTGCCATCTATTTTCTCCTGCCCTATTGAGCTCACACCGTTTATAGCTAAAGAGCTTCGGCACCTGAAATTATTTCAATCAGTTCTTTAGTTATGAAAGCTTGTCGTGTCCTGTTATAATTAATTGTTAATTGATCTATTAAATCTCCGGCATTACGTGTTGCACTATCCATTGCTGCCATTCTTGCTCCCTGTTCTGAGGCAAATGATTCTAACATTGCTCGGTATACTTGAATGGACATATTTCTAGGCAATAAATCAGTTAGGATAGCGTTCTCTTCGGGTTCGTAATCATATGCAACATTTATGCTAGTGGTGTTTTCTGAAGTATCATTTTCTACTGAGTTCAAGGATTCTAAGGAAGACGGCGCAAAAGGTATAAGCTGCTGTGGGGTAACTATTTGAGAAAGCGCCGATTCAAATCGATTGTAAACGATGGTACAAATATCAAACTCGTTATTTTCATACATGCTCGTAATACGAGAAGCAATTGAGGCCGCAATATCAAAACTAGGTGCAGGCTTTGCCGTATCTTCTATTGTATCTATAATTTTATCGCTGAACTCTGATCTTAAAATACCCAGTCCTTTACGGCCAACAATAAGTAGTTTTACCTGCCTATTTTCCGAAATTAATGTGCGTACCCTTCGCCGTGTCCATCGAGCAATATTAGTATTGAAACCGCCACAAAGACCGCGGTCGGTGGTCATCACCACTATAAGCTGTACATCACTTTTACCTGTTCCCGCTAACATTGGTGGGGCACTAGATATATCACTAATACTTTCAGCAACAGAGCCGAGCATACGTTCCATACGTTCGGCATAGGGACGCGCTGCAATTGCTTGTTCCTGAGCTCGACGTAGTTTAGCTGCCGCTACCATCTTCATTGCTGAAGTGATGCGTTGTGTGGACTTAACAGAAGTAATACGTACCCGCAGGTCTTTAAGGTTTGCCATTTCTATTTATGCCTATTTATTCCCTTTTATGGTTTAGACAAAAGTTTTTATGAAGGCTGGTACTATGTTGGAAAGTTTAGCATCTGTATCTTCATTTAAGTCGCCGGTATCACGAATTGCTGCTGTAATATCCGAATGATTACTTCGAATATGGTCGAGCAGTTGTACTTCGCATCGATTAATATCGGATATATCCACATCATCAAGGTAGCCACGCACCCCTGCATATATTGCAATTACCTGTTCTTCTATTGGCATAGGAGAATATTGGGGTTGCTTTAACAATTCAGTTAACCTAGCGCCCCTAGCGAGTAGTCGCTGTGTTACTTGGTCAAGGTCAGAAGCGAATTGTGAAAATGCTTCCATCTCTCTGAATTGTGCGAGTTCTAATTTTATTGTTCCGGCAACTTTTTTCATTGCTTTTGATTGTGCTGCCGACCCCACACGACTTACTGATAAGCCAACATTTATAGCCGGTCGAACTCCTTTATAAAACAAGTCTGTTTCTAGGAAAATTTGACCATCAGTTATAGAAATTACGTTTGTTGGTATATATGCTGAAACATCATTAGCCTGTGTTTCTATAACAGGCAGAGCAGTTAGAGACCCGCCTCCTAAACTATCGTTCATCTTAGCGGCTCTTTCTAGCAAGCGAGAATGAACATAGAAAACATCACCCGGGTACGCTTCACGACCAGGTGGTCGCCTTAGAAGCAGAGACATTTGACGATATGCAACGGCCTGCTTTGATAGGTCATCATATACGATAACAGCGTGCATGCCGTTATCTCTAAAATATTCACCTATGGCGCAACCTACATAAGGCGCTAAAAACTGGAGAGGTGCTGGTTCCGAAGCCGTGGCAGCAACTACTACTGTGTAATCCATGGCACCAGAATCTTGAAGTGTTTTGACAACTTGAGCTACCGTAGAACGTTTTTGACCAATTGCTACATATATACAGTAGAGCTTTTTTGACTCGTCATCAGTTTCGTTTACTGCTTTTTGATTAAGGATTGTATCGATAGCTACGGCGGTTTTTCCTGTTTGGCGATCACCAATAATTAACTCTCTCTGGCCTCTGCCAATCGGAACTAGAGAATCTAGAGCCTTTAGTCCAGTCTGCATTGGTTCCGACACTGACTGTCGTGGGATAATGCCAGGTGCTTTAACTTCAACCAAACGTCTTTCTGATGTTTCTACAGGTCCTGCTCCATCAATTGGATTTCCTAAGGCATCAACGACCCGTCCTAACAAGGCCTTACCGACTGGAACATCTACGATGTCTCCCGTACGTTTAACAGTATCGCCCTCTTTTATATCCCTATCGTCTCCAAAGATAACAATTCCTACATTGTCAGTTTCTAGGTTCAGTGTCATTCCTTTAATGCCACCTGGAAACTCTACCATTTCTCCAGCTTGAACATTATCAAGTCCGTAAACACGCGCAACACCGTCACCAACAGATAAGACTTGGCCTATCTCTGAAACATCAGATTCTGCATCGAAATTAGCAATTTGGTCCTTTAAAATTGCCGAGATTTCTGCCGCACGAATTTCCATTACTGGGCTCCTTTCATGGCCAACTGCAGGCGCTGCAGTTTTGTTTTAAGTGATGCATCGATCATACGTGATCCGACCTTAACTATTAAGCCACCTATGAGTGAAGAATCGATTTTTGCATCAACTGTTACCTTGTTACCTAGTGCGCCTCGCAAGACATTGGTAACTGAGTCCATTTGTGTTTTATTAAGTTTTTTAGCAGAAGTAATTTCAGCTGTTATTTCACCACGTCGTCCAGCTAACTCAGCTAGAAATGCTTCAATTGTAGCGGGTAATATAAAAAGACGGTTGTTTCGAGCAATTACTGCAATAAACCGTTGTGTAAGGCCGTTGGCTCCAGCTTGCTTAATAACTTTTTCGATAGCTATCTTCTTCTTATCAGTATCAATCAGAGGAGAGCTAATAAGCATTTTTAGATCTTCGCTTTCTTCAAGGAGTGATTGCAAGTCCTTAAGGTCTTGCGCAATATCATCCAGTATCCGCCCTTCATCTGCTAATTCATAAACGGCTAAAGCGTAACGTTCTGCTACGACGTTGACTATGTTTGAATCCGTTGCCACTTCTGGCGGCTCCTTGGTAAATTATATAATCCGTATAAAAAACACTCAACTAACTGTTTTAAGTTAATAAAAGCTGTTTTTTCACAAACCTAACCAAAGCTGGTAAGGAAGCAGCAGCTTGGTAGCACAAGGTGTTCGCGGTGGCAAGTTTTGAGGTATTAAAAAATGGCAGATTTCTGCGCATTTGATAATATGTGTACTTGGCGACATTTCGCCGCGCTATGGTTTTATTTACATAAAATTGTATGGATCAATATCTATACGTATTCTCGTGTTTGAAGGCACAGTTACTCTTTCAAGCCATTCACGAATTAATGGTTGAAGTAATTGTTCACGATTTGTTTTTAGCAATAGGCGGCGTCTATGTTGCCCTCTTAATATCGCGAGTGGTGCTGGTGCAGGACCTAGAACACTAATATCCTTCCCTAAAGGCGCATTGTAAGCGAGTTCAGCAGCCAAATTATCGGCCTTATAGCTATCATTACTAGTAACGATAATAGCTGCTAGACGTCCAAATGGCGGCCAGCCACCATCTTTTCTGTTTTTTTCTTCTAATTCCATGAAGGATTCTCGGTCACCATTAACCATTGCTTTCATTACAGGATGATTAGGTTGATAAGTTTGTAATATTACGTGTCCTGGTCGTTTTGCTCTACCAGCACGACCTGCAACCTGATGTAACACCTGGTAGGTGCGCTCACTGGCTCGTAAATCTCCACCGCTAAGACCAAGATCAGCATCAACAATACCAACAAGAGTAAGGTTTGGAAAATGATGTCCTTTAGCAACCATCTGTGTTCCCACTAGTATATCTATCTCTTGTGATTCCATACTACCTATTAACTCCTTCCCAGCTTTTGGACCTCGAATAGTATCACTAGTCATTATTCTAACCCGCGCATGTGGAATAGCCGTTTTTAGTTCTTCGGCAACGCGTTCTACTCCAGGGCCACAGACAGATAGAGAATTGGAAGCTTCACAGTGAGGACATGTATCAGGGGTTTTAATTCTATATTCACAATGATGGCATTGTAGTGATTTTTGTAATCTATGTTCTACCAGCCAAGCGCTGCAACTTGGACACTCTAATCTGTGTCCACATTTACGGCATAAAGTGAGGGGAGCGTAACCACGACGATTTAAAAATAGTAGTGATTGCTCCCCTGAGATAATATTCTGATTTAACGCTTCACGTAAACGTAAAGATAAGAATTCATTAGATTTTAGTTGGCTATCACGCATGTCGAACGCTTCTAGAACAGGAAGTACGGCAGATCCATACCTTCCGGGTAGCTCAAGTTTATTAAATTTTTTTCTTAAGACGTTAACTCTAGTCTCAAGCGAAGGGGTAGCTGAGGAGAGAACTATGGGACATTCGGAAAGTTTAGCTCTAACAATAGCCATATCACGTGCTTGATATGTTACTCCCTCAATTTGCTTATAAGCTCCTTCATGTTCTTCATCAACAATCAATACACCCAATCTTTGAAATGGTAAGAATAAAGCAGATCTGGCCCCTACTACTACGCATGCCTCGCTTGTGGCTATGGCCTGCCATGCAACACGTCTTTTCGATTCACTTAGTTCAGAATGCCAAACAATTGGTGCAGTAGAAAAGCGCCGTTGGAAACGATCAAACCATTGTGGGGTTAATGAAATCTCAGGCAATAATACCAACGCTTGTTGTCCAAGCCTTAATGAAGTGGCTATAGCTTCAAAATAGACTTCAGTCTTACCTGATCCGGTTACCCCATCTAATAAAGTAACATCAAATTTGCAGTTATTTACTTGTTTGGTAAGAAAATTGGCAGCGTTTTGTTGTGTTTTGCTTAACTTTATTGTGTGTTGATGGTCTGGGTCTGGTTTTTTTAAAAGAGATTCAGGTGACATATATAAGGTTTCAATATAACCAGTCTTAGCTAAGCTATCGACTACGCCTCTGCTAACCGTCGCTTCTAGGCATAAATCGTGCATATTTTTTGGGGAACTATTGGCAAGTAAATCTAAGACCCGTTTACGTGCTTGTGTAATACGTAAATTGCTTGATTTTTTAAATAAACCTTCTGAGGCAGTATAAGCTTTTAATGGTTTTGGGGGAGCTAGAACGCTCCGTACGTTCATAGCCATGCGTAGGACAGCGCCTGGGGGTGTGACTGAGTAAGAGGCTAGCCAATCAACAAATTTTCTTAGCGTTGTAGGCAAAGGAGTCACCTCTAAACGTGAAATGACAGACTTAATCTTGCTAGCATCCGGTTTTTCATCAGATTTTTTCCAAACCACTCCCACTACTTCTCTTGAGCCAAGTGGAACTTTAACAAAGTCCCCAGCTTCTAGTTTTAAGTTTTCTGGGACTGAGTAATTATATGACTTAGCTAAAGGTAGAGGAATCAATACGCTAATCTGTTCTTGACCGTTATTATTAGGCCTTTTAGGCAGGTCTATAATATTGCAAGCGGTGGTGTCTATCTTTTCCATCAGTTACACTCTATTACCCGACTCGGAAATGGCCAATATCAGTTTTGCTTTTGTTTTCTATTATTTGTCGGTTATTGGTGAATAAAATGGTTTTTAACTTCTAGACCGATAGGATTATAGCGATGAAATTTTTTATCGATACAGCGGACCTGGATGAAATTCGAGAACTCGCTGATACAGGATTACTTGATGGTGTAACAACAAACCCTTCTTTGATTGCTAAATCTGGGGGTAACATTCTAGATATTATTGCAGAGATATGTGACATTGTTGAAGGACCTGTTAGTGCGGAGATAACTGCTACCGAAGTAGATATGATGCTAGAAGAAGCAGAAATTCTTGGGTCAATTGCAGATAATGTAGCTATCAAGGTTCCCTTAACGGTAAACGGGTTAAAAACATGTAAGTTACTCCGGGCGCAGAATAAAATGGTAAATGTCACACTATGTTTTTCAGCTAGTCAAGCTTTGCTTGCGGCTAAAGCGGGGGCAACTTACATATCCCCATTTGTTGGTCGAATTGATGACGTTGGGGGTAATGGGATGGACTTAATAGATGAAATTCTAACTATCTACAGTCAGTATCCAGGCATAAAAACCGAAGTTCTTGTGGCTTCTGTGCGCCATCCTTTGCACGTTATTGAGGCTGCGAAAATGGGGGCAGACGTAGTTACATTGCCACCAAATGTTTTGCGTCAGTTAATTAGCCATCCCCTCACTGATAAAGGGCTAACAGCTTTTTTAGATGATTGGAGAAAAACTGGCCAATCTATTATTGAACAATCAAAGACACGTTCTTAAATTTTAAAATAACGTAGAAAAAAGGTCTGTTAGTTGAGTTACAAAGCAACTAAATTCGATATAATACAACATTCTAACCTAACTTCAAAACAGGTTGTAGAGTATTTAAACAATCACATTGATTTTTTTATTAAACACCCTGAATTGTTATTGATAATGCAAGTGCCAGATCGCGTATTTACTAGTTCTGACTCTGTAGAAAGTTCAGTGGTGGATTTGCAGCAAGTAATATTAGGTAGATTAAGAATGAAGTTGCTAAACGCGGCTAAGAAACATGATAATCTAATTGATTCAGGACGTAGTAATCAACAAAGTCAGTCTCGCGTAAATGCTACTGTATTACGACTTTTGTCAGCTCGGTCATTAGATCACTTTCTAGAGTTAATGTCTGTTGATTTAGTTGGTCTTTTAGACATTGATTCTGTTGCTTTATGTTTGGAGACCGGAACTGTTGCCCCAGTCATATCGAACGGAATTCGGATCTTGCCAAACGGTACAATTAATAAAATTATTTCATCTGAGCGCAAAGTTATTCTTCGAGATAATGTAGTTGGGAATAGTCTCGTATTTGGCGAGACATCAGGTTTGGTAAGCTCCGAGGCAATTTTGCGGTTAGAAATACAAAAAGACGGACCACCAGCAATCTTTGTCATGGGAAGTCGTCATGCCCAACATTTTCATGCTGGCCAAGGAACTGAGCTTCTAGCATTTCTTGCTAATATAATGGAGCTATGTATTTGCAGATGGCTAGACCTTCCACATTAGATTTTGACATTAGTTTTGTAGTCGTTAGCGATAAAATGCTTGGGCGGGCGATACAACAATGGTATGAAAAACTCTATAGTGAACGTCATCTATCATCACATACCTTAGTTGCGTACGTTCATGATTTAGACTCTTTCTTAACTTTTATATCCTCACATCAAGGTTGCAATCCTGGGTTAAAAGATTTAGCTGATTTAAAGTCCGGTGATTTTCGCGCCTGGTTAGCTTATCGAACTCGTAGGGGGCTGGCACGTAGTTCAACAGCTAGGGCTGTATCCGTCGTACGTGGTTTTTTTAGGTTTCTTGATCATGAGTCGATAGTTCACAATGCTGTGATTAGTTCTGTCAGTAGCCCCAAAAAGTTTTATTCTACACCAAAAGCATTAGCAGTTTCAGAAATGAAAGACCTTCTCGAGAGTGCAGGTAAGCCTATAATTAACAAATCACCTACCTGGGTGCGTGTTAGAGATGTAGCTGTTTTTTCATTGTTATATGGGAGTGGTTTACGAATTTCTGAGGCCTTAAAGCTTAACTTATATGAATTTCCATTAGTTTCTAATCCATCTGGAAATAGTATCATTATTAAAGGTAAAGGTGAAAAGCAACGTTTGGTTCCACTTCTTCCTGCAGTTATTAAAGCTACAGCTGATTATATTAAAGCCTGTCCACATATACTCTCTGAAAAAGACCCCTTGTTTGTAGGTGTACGCGGTGGACGACTTAATCCCAGAGTTTTACAAGCGCGATTGCAGGTATTGAGAGGTTATCTTGGGTTACCTAAAGAAGTTACACCGCATTCATTGAGGCATTCTTTCGCTACGCATTTATTGGGTGCTGGTGGTGATTTAAGAACTATACAAGAATTGCTTGGTCACGCTTCTCTATCGTCAACGCAACTCTATACAGATGTTGATGCAGAACGTTTGATGGATGTTTATGGACAAGCTCATCCGCGAGCATTAATAAAAAAAGAAAAGATTTAAATTTTAAATAATAAATTTAAGAATTATTAATTTGGCAATATTTTAATTGGCCTGTCGTTTATTGATGCATGTATTACAACTGCAGTAATACCTAAAACTATAGATAACCACCAAACGGTTGAATAAGAACCCGTCGAGTCAAAAAATTTTCCGCCAAGCCACACACCTAAAAAACTCCCAGTCTGGTGGCTCAGAAACACTATACCAAATAGTGTAGCCATATAACGCGTGCCAAATATTTGTGCTACTATACCACTAGTTAAAGGTACAGTGCCCAACCATAAAAGTCCTATCAAGCAACAAAATATTATAACAGTAGTTGGGCTTGCTGGAATTGTAATAAAAAAATAAATTGTAAGGGAGCGAAGCGCATATAGCCAGCAAAGTAAATATTTCTTACTGTAGTGCCCACCTAAAAACCCAAATCCTACCGAACCTATACCATTAAAGACAGCAATTAAGACTAGGGCTGTAGCTGCTAACTCTCCTGTAAAGTTTAGATCACCCAGGTACGCTGGAAGGTGGGCAGCAATAAAACGCACCTGAAAACCACATACAAAAAAACCTACAATAAGTAATATGTAACCTGAGTGACTTCGTGCTTCATTAAGGACCTCACCTAGTTTTATATTAGATTCTGGCTTTTTATTAGTGTTTTCAGAAAACATAATAAAAACGGCAAGGGGAATAATTAATGCTGCTATAAATGCAATTACAATAAGCGTGTACTGCCAGCCACTTTTATCTATTAAATTTTGACTGAATGGTATAATTATAAATTGGCCAATAGTGCCACAGGCGGTTACTGTACCTAACCACATACTGCGCTTTTCAACACTTACATTACGACTAACTATAGAAAGTATTATAGGTATTCCACATGTGGCAGCTGCGGTACCAATCAGAAATCCTGAACTTATGAACATCATGGAAGGAGTACTTGATTGGGACATGGATATAATAGCTAAAGCATAAACCAGTCCCCCTATAATCATTACACGAGCGGGATCCCATCTGTCAGCCAAAGCTGCTATAAAAGGTGTAGCAAGACCAATCACCAAAGCCTGAGTTGCTAAAGATAGAGAAAGAACCTCTCTTCCCCATCCTAATTCAATACTTATTGGAAGCATAAACAAACCAAAAGTTTGTTGTATGCCGTTAGAAATAGCGACTATTCCAAGTGCCGACCCTATTATTACATAAGCTATTTGTTTTTTTTGTGAGATTATCATCTTCTCTGAAGTACTGTAAAAGTAGTTTAGGTTTTTTTTCAACTAGAACATTATAAATTGAAACACGTAATTAAGTATTATAACTATTTCTACCCAGCTTTATCATTGAGATTAACCCCAAAACAGATCCAAAACCTATTGTGCCGAATGCAATTACCCAGCCGTGAGAACTCGACTGTCCTCCACTTAAGTCCAGAGCTAAGCCTGCAGATAAAGGGCCTAGCAATGCACCGCTAAACCCTAGTATAGAATGTACAGCTAGAGTTGCACCACGATAGCCAGAAACAGCTGCTCCTGCTGCTCCTGCGGTGAGAGATGCAGAATCACCCATAACAAACCCGCTATATATAATTATAAATAGTGCCGCTGCTCCAAGAGATAAACTCGCGCTATAACCAGTTATCATAGCCATTAAGCTAGCCAAAATCATAATCACTATAATAGTTTTTCTTCGGCCGTAGCGTTCTGATAATTCATTTCCAATAATACTGATTGGTCCACCAATTATACTTGCGGCTCCTGCAATAATAGTTGCGCTGAGTATACTTAGCCCTGTTTTTTCTGCACCAGCAAAAACCAAGAATGCAACTATCCATGAACGAAGAGCAAAGAGCTCCCATGAGTGTCCAACATAGCCCAATGTATATGACATAGCTTCGCGGTTTTTAAAAACTGGTCGAAAATCGAGTAAATGGGTTTGTGGAAGTTGATCTTTAGTAATATTATGAGTTTTTAAAACTAATAATACTAATATTACAGCTATAGCTGGTCCCAAAGCGCTTAGGCCAAACGCCCAATTCCAGCCTAACCAACCTGCTGCTAGTCCGGAGAATATAAAAGATGCGGCAGTTCCCATTGAGAATGCTGCAGTATAAAATGCAATAGCTCGTGAAGGATTAGTTTCTTTAATTCTATCGGTCATAACTCTTAGCCCAGTCATATAAGTGCCTCCAATTCCTGCACCATGTACTGTTTGCCAAATAAGAGCAGACCAGAATCCATTTGCTAAAAAAGTAAACCCTAGTAAACCTATAATAGAAATTATTAGGCCAATAATATAAATACGACGTGAGTCTACTCGGTCGGTTAAAGAAACAAGAATTGGAACCGATAATACATAGCCAGCAAAAAAAACTCCACTTACCCAGCCCGCCTGAGTATTAGTTAGTTCCCATAGAGGTATTAGAATAGGAATAAGAGCTGGGAAAGTTGCGAAGCCAGTCATGCTTAAGACATGAGAGAAACACATTATCATTACGATTTTCCAAGTCTTCATTTTAAATTATAAGTCCATTTAAAGTGATGATATATATAGTTTTAAGGTAAAAAATATCCTCCCAAAAAACGATACATGTCTATTGGTAAAAAAGGTAACTTGTTTTATTGGGTAACCACTATGTATGATTTTTTAATGAAATGTACTACTATTAAACTCTAGTTGTTTAGGGCTTTCAACATAGTACTTCCAAGTTCTGCTGGAGAACTAGCAACATAAAACCCGGCTGATTTCATGGCTTCAATTTTAGCCTCTGCGGTTCCTTGACCTCCAGATATAATTGCTCCGGCATGGCCCATCCTTTTACCTGAGGGAGCAGTTACACCAGCTATAAATCCAGTAATAGGTTTTTTTATAGAAGAATTTTTGATAAACTCGACGGTCTCTTCTTCAGCCGAACCTCCAATTTCACCGATCATAATAATACCTTCTGTTTCATCATCATCAAGAAACATTGAGATAATATCGATATAATGAGTGCCGTTTACTGGATCCCCTCCTATACCAACGCAGGTTGTTTGGCCTAACCCAGCAGCAGTTGTTTGTGCAACTGCTTCGTATGTTAGAGTTCCAGATCTCGATACGATACCAATACGTCCTTTGCTGTGTATATGCCCTGGCATAATTCCAATTTTACATTCGCCGGGCGTTATAATGCCCGGACAGTTCGGACCAATTAGACGAGTTTTTGAACCACTTAAAGCACGTTTAACTATTACCATGTCTATTACTGGAATTCCTTCTGTAATACACACGACTAATTCAATGCCTGCTTCAATAGCTTCAAGTATTGCATCACCAGCATATGGTGGAGGTACATAGATTACTGAAGCATTAGCCTTTGTTTGAAAAACGGCTTCAGATACAGTATTAAAAACGGGAAGATTTAGGTGGAAAGAACCACCTTTTCCTGGTGTTACTCCTCCAACCATGTTGGTCCCATAAGTGATTGCTTGCTGCGAGTGAAAGCTGCCTTGAGAGCCTGTAAGGCCTTGGCATATGACTTTTGTTTTATTATTTACCAAAACAGACATATTTTATGATGCCTTTGCTACTTCATTAACGATTTTTCTGGCCGCATCAGCTAAATTATCTGCTGAGACAATTGGAAGTCCAGAATCTATAAGAATTTGCTTCCCTAACTCTACATTTGTTCCCTCTAAACGTACAACAAGGGGAACATTTAGTTCAACTTCGAGTGCCGCTGCTATTACCCCCTCTGCAATTACATCACATCGCATTATACCACCGAATATGTTAACCATTATTCCTTCTACATTAGGGTCAGATAATATAATTTTAAAAGCGATAGTTACACGCTCTTTGTCAGCAGACCCTCCAACGTCTAAAAAATTTGCTGGTTGGCCTCCATAAAGTTTAATTATGTCCATGGTTGCCATTGCTAGGCCTGCTCCGTTAACCATACAGCCTATTGATCCGTCAAGTTTAATGTAGTTGAGGTCATGTTTTGAGGCTTCAAGCTCCATAGGATCTTCTTCATCCTCATCACGAATGGAGGTTATACTGGGCTGACGATAAAGAGCGTTATCATCGAAATTCATTTTAGCATCTAGCACAATTATTTCATCATCATCTGTGATTACAAGGGGATTTATTTCAATTAGAGAGGCATCTAAGTCAGTAAATGCTTTGTAAAGGCTAGACATCATACTTGAAGCGTTTTTAATCATATTTTCAGGAATATCTAATAAATAAGCAATCTTTCGGGAATGAAAAGGCTTTAACCCGCTAACTACGTCAATTGGTAATGTTAAAATTTTCTCCGGTGATTTTTTAGCTACAGTTTCAATATCCATGCCACCTTCAGTAGAAGCTATCATTGTTATTTTCGAGTTACTTCGGTCTATTAAAATCGATAGATAAAGTTCACGACTAATATTGCATCCTTCCTCGATATAGACTTGTTTTACTTTTTTGCCTTCGGGGCCGGTCTGTTTAGTAACCAACACTTGGCCGAGCATTTCAGCTGCATGGGCTTTCACTTCTTTGTTACTTCTTGCAATCCTAACACCGCCTTGACCATTAGGGTTGTTAGCAAACTTTCCTGCCCCTCTTCCTCCTGCATGAATCTGGGATTTTACTACCCATATTTTTCCACCTAGGTCTCGAGCCACTTGGGCCGCTTCATCTGCAGTGAAGGCTATTTCCCCTTTTGGGATTTTAATATTATACGATGATAAAAGCGCTTTAGCCTGATACTCATGAATATTCATAGAAACGTTTGCCCAGTTGGGAGATAATGGAGTTTAACACTCAGTAAGATATGACATTGTATGAGCTTGTTTGATTACCAGCTAATAAGTGACACAACTAGAATATTAATTAATTTAAATATAGTACATTTGTAAAATTTCTCATGCCATATTATTTATGAACGCTAAATATTATTTATATTAATTACTAACTTTTTTTCTTAGATTCGCGTTGTAATTTTTTTGTTATGTCTACCAGACCTTGTACTGCTTTAACTGATTTACGGAATGCTACACGTTCTTTAGGGGTGAACTTAACTTCAACAATTCGTTCAATTCCGTTAGCACCAATTATAATTGGAACTCCCACATATAAATTTTTAACACCATATTGCCCGGTCAGCCACGCTGCTGCAGGTAGAACACGTTTTTTGTCTTTTAGATATGATTCAGCCATAGCTATTGCTGATGAGGCCGGGGCGTAGAAGGCTGATCCGTTTCCTAATAGTTCAACAATCTCTCCACCTCCCATCCTTGTTCTTTCTACAATAGAATCTAGGCGTTTTTGGGTTGTCCAGCCCATCTTTACTAGATCGGGAAGGGGAATGCCGGCAACCGTGGAATAACGCTCTAGTGGAACCATAGTATCACCGTGACCACCGAGGACAAAAGCGGTAACATCTTCAACAGAAACACTAAATTCTTCTGCTAGAAAATAACGAAACCGAGCGCTATCTAGAACCCCGGCCATTCCGACACACTTATTAGGCTTTAGTTTAGCCGCTTCCCGGAGAACTCCAACCATAGCATCTAAAGGATTGGTTATACAGATAACAAATGCGTTAGGACAGTTTTTACCAATACCTTCACCAACAGACTGCATAACACCTGTATTAATACCTATTAAGTCATCGCGGCTCATTCCGGGTTTACGCGCTATTCCAGCTGTAACAATAACTACATCTGCATCTTTTATTGCCCTGTAGTTACTCGCCCCAATCATTTCTGAATCAAATCCTTCTACGGGTGAGGATTCAACTAAGTCTAGTGCCTTACCAGCAGGCATGCCTTTAACTATATCAAATAGTATGACATCCCCTAGTTCTTTAAGTCCGATTAAGTGTGCGAGGGTGCCACCAATATTACCAGCCCCGATGAGTGCTATTTTGTTTCGTGCCATAGGTTAGATTTCCCAGAGTATATTCATTAAGTATATTGCAGCTATAAAGTTAATCGAACTGCTATTGTATCTGCTGTGTAACGCTTATTTCCAGGGGGTTCAACCCGCAGCTCTATAAGCCTTCATTATCTCCTGAGCTAGGAAGATGAATAGAGGCTATGTAGTCTTCAGCTTGCATTTCAATAAGCCTTGAAACTGTCCGCTGAAATTCAAACGTGATATCCCCTGATGAATAAATTGTACTAGGTCCTACCTCTGCACTAGCAAATAAATTGACCTTTTTCTCATACAGAGAGTCAATTAGGACAACGAACCTTTTTGCGACTTCTCTTTCATCAGCATTAAGTTTAGGAATTCCGTCTATCATTACAGTATGAAATCGATTTGCAATAGTTAGAAAATCTGCGGCACTTCGTGGTGTGCGGCAAAGTTCATCAAAGCTAAAGCGTGCCACGCCATGAGCAGCTTTGGATACAAAGATTTTACGACCAAGAACTGAAAGTTCAACCTCTTTTGTAGGGTTATTATCAGTTAAGGTTTCAAATGCTATATTAAGCTTTTGCGTGGAGATTTTTCCTAGTGGAGTATAATAAACAGGAAGACCTTTAAGCCTGTCTAGCCGGAAATCTAGGCCTCTATTGATATCAAAAACATCTAGATGTTTGCAGATAAGATTGATAAATGGAAGAAAACGGTCGCGTTGTAAGCCGTCTTTGTATAGTTCTTGAGGAGATGTATTCGAAGTAGCTATCACAATCACACCGCGCTCGAATAATCTTTGAAATAACCGACTAAGGATCATAGCATCGGCAATGTTCACTACATGAAATTCATCGAAACACATTAACCAGGTGTTATCAGCAATATCTGAGGCAACCGCCATTAGAGGGTCTTGGCGTTTTTTTGTACGTCTTTCTTTTGTAAGACGTTGTTGGACTTCTAGCATAAAAGCATGAAAATGAACTCGCCGCTTTTGTTTTACATTTGATGAATTGTAAAATAAATCCATCAACATTGATTTGCCGCGTCCAACCGGACCATGGATGTATAATCCACGAGGAGTATCGCTGTCAGGCTGCACTAATCTAAATAAATTTTTCCACACCTCTGAACGCTTGTTTTGTTTTGGCCGATAGCCATCAAGTTTATCATAAATTTTTTGTAATTTTTTAGCTCCAAGTTCTTGCAATGAATCAGGTTTAAGCTCTCCAGTAATTATTAACGACTCGTAGTACTCCAGAGGGGGAGCTGCATTAGTGTTGGGTTTTATTAGTCCTTCAGTCATGGCGGCGGTTTAATACGTTTTACTATCAATTATTGCAACTTTTTTGAGTTTTTTTTAAATTGAGAAATTAGCAGCCTAACGTTTTATCATAGAACATTAATTCCATCTCTTTTCTCACTTTCACTGCTTGATTATCTTGATCTATATCAACGTCTTTCCAAGTTATTTGATGATCTTTTTCAACTGAATTTTTAAGTTTCACGTTATTCGCAAGGCCTATCGGAAATCCACCAGAGGCAAGACTGTCAACAGCAGGTATTAATTTTCCATAGACTGTAAAACCTCCTTCACCATCGAGCATCTCACCAGCTTGCAGGTTTTGCTTGGCTGTGGCAACGGCATCCCCTCTAAAACCAGATGCCTGCCCTGTTGGTTCACGCCGCAAAGCCACATTAGCAACAGATACACCTAATTCGAGGCCTATTAGATGATATGGCTTCCATAAGGCTGAATATCGTCCGCTTTGGTCAGTAGGTAGGCCATATTCTGCAAAGCAATTAGTAACATAGTCACTAGGAGATTCGAATACCACATAGACTCCCCATCTCAGATCGCCAGACACAGGTCGTCCATCACGTTCTTCGGATGAAATAACCTCTACTTGCCCTTTATGGTGTAATTTTCCTCCTTCTTCTGCAGGTCTTAATATTTTTGGTAAATCTTGAACGCTCACTGGAGGAAAAGTTAAACCTCTTGGTGAAGGGGTAAGGCCTGTAGCATTAGAGACGGCTGCCATCTCTATTGCAGACTTTGTACCATCAAGAAAAGAATTAAACATTTTGGGGTTCATTCCCCCAGCATCTGCTTGCTCAGCTGTTATCCCATAATGTTGCCATACTTCATCTGGCGTGACGTAGTGGTAGCCTTCTAAATATTTAGTTCCTTTGCCAGCCGCTATAACGTCTAGGCCACAAGTTCGCGCCCAATCAACTTGTTCACAAATTAATGCTGGTTGGTCGCCATAGGCTAGTGAATAAATTATATTTGCCTGCCGAGCTTTCTCTGCGAGCAAAGGTCCAGCTAATGCATCGGCTTCTACATTAACCATAATTATATCTTTTCCATGCTCACAACATGCCAGGGTATTAGCTATTCCCGCAGCAGGACTACCAGTGGCGTCTATTACTACATCTACATTTTCAGCGCTTATAGCTGATATTGTGTCTTCTGTAATATGAGTATCCGCAATTCCTGAGCGGATACATGCTTGTTTAGCTTGAGATGGATCTAAATCTACAATAGTGGAAATTATTATTCCTGGAGTACGGCTTGCTTGAGATAGATACATTGTTCCAAATTTACCTGCTCCAATGAGACAAACACGAACGGGATTTTTATTTTTATCTCGTTCTAGCAGTAGATTATGAAGGTTCATTGTATTAATTTCCTCTTTCAGCATTTGTTTTTTCATTATCTCTTCATATTATCATTCCACGCAACCTAACCTAGCTAAAAATACTCATTCAAAATATAATTAAAAGGAAACAAATTAGATGAATAATTATAATGAAGCGGCTCGTGTTTCTAGTGTGTCTCGCGAAGATTTTCCAAATGAAAAGATCAATATCTTTGATCATATTTTAGAAACTCGTAAACTTTCGTTTATGGCAGAACTATTTGGCGTGATGGCACATAGTCCTGGTGCACTTCAGGCAGTTGCATCTGTAGGAGAGCACGTGCGTTTTCAAAGCGTATTAGATGAAGTATTACGTGAGATGATAATTTGTACTGTTTCTCAGGAAGTTGGAAATTATTATGAATGGTGTCATCATATACATCGCATGCCTAAAAATATGCAAAAAATTATTGGTAGCCAGCTAGCAGAAAACTTGCCTGAGCCCACAGGAGCAGTACTGCGTTATGCTCGGTTAGTAGCAAACAATCAAAAAATTGATGAAAACCTGGTTGAAATTATTCGTAGTTCTCTGGGTGATATAGGCTTAATTGATTTGACAGTAATGGTTGGTTACTACCAACTAATCGGAACGTTCTGTAACACCCTTCACGTACCTATAGAAGATGGAATGAAGCGTACGCCATTTAACAAATAATTTTTACCGCCTGCTTGTACCTTCATTAAGTGATAACTTTAGCAGACAATTATCAGGCAGCGGTTTTATTGGAGAAAAGTCTCTATGTGCTATCCATTCTTCCCGTTTGAACTGACGAATATGATTATCTATATGGCATAGGCTTAAATAAACTATCGTACGATTCCAAGGGCTTATATTCCCTGGTGAAGCGTGTACAAGATTTGAATGAAAAAGTAATAAAGAACCAGGAGTACCCCGAGGTGCAACCATTCCTCCTTCTTCCGATAAACGAGTTACTGTGTTTCTGTCCAGTGTCCAGAGCGGATAAGATGTAGTTAATGTGTCGTGTCCTGCCTCGATAACTCCAGCTTTATGGCTACGCGGTATAAACATTAATGGTCCATTGAACTCAGATACCTCATCTAAAAATAAAGCGATATTCATAGCTCGGGGTTCGGGCATCAGGTCATCTCGTGCCCACGTGCCATAATCTTGATGCCATTGCCAAACATCACCATCGAAGGCAGCTTTTCCATTTATTTTAAACTGATGCATGTAAACTGGCCCGCTTACTAGTTGCATTACTGGTTCTATTAGGCGGGGGTGTGCAGCAAGTGCTTTGAATGCCTCATTGTATTTATGCGCAGCAAATGCTGTACGTACTGATTTGCCATTTTTTTCTCTCCACACCTCCTCACGCTGCATAGCAAAGATAGTGGGAACCTCTTTCATAAGAACGTCGATTTCTTTTTGAGAGAACACATCAGGCAGGAAAATCCAACCTTCTTTTTCGAATTCAGCAAGTTGTTCATTATTTAATTTCATTGCGGCGATTTCGACTAGATGTTGGTTAAGCATTCATTTTATAATTTAAAATGTAGATAAGTATTTCTTAATTAGTACCTTTTTAACAAATGTCAAATTGTCTATAATATAGATTTACCTGAATAAGTGTTGCATTTATTTATTTAGTTTTCAAACCAACTTATGAAACATTTTATACCTGTCTCTCTAACATCATTTTTTTAATTTCCGCTATAGCTTTCGCTGGATTTAGATTTTTTGGACAAGTTTTGGCACAGTTCATAATTGTATGACAGCGATATAACCTAAATGGATCTTCTAACTGGTCGAGTCGACTTCCAGTTGCTTCATCACGGCTATCGATAAGCCATCTATAGGCTTGCAAAAGTATAGCAGGGCCGAGGTATCTTTCAGAATTCCACCAATAACTCGGGCAAGATGTTGAACAGCATGCGCAAAGTATACATTCATATAGCCCATCAAGTTTTTCCCGGTCTTCAACTGATTGTAAACGTTCTCTTTCGGGTGGCTGACTATCTGTCTTTAGCCAGGGCTCAATTTCTCTATATTGAGCAAAGAAATGAGTCATATCCGGGACTAAGTCTTTTGCTATGGGTTGGTGTGGTAAGGGATATATTTTTATGTCACCTTTTACTTCAGAGTTATAAGAAGTACATGCAAGAGTATTTGTTCCATCTATATTCATCGCGCACGATCCACAAACACCTTCTCGACATGACCGTCGGAATGTGAGTGTCGGATCAATTTCGTTTTTAATCTTGATTAAAGAGTCCAGAACCATTGGCCCGCAGGTGTCCATATCTACGGTATATGTATCTACTTTCGGGTTTTCTTCGTCGTCTGGTGACCAGCGATACACCTTGAATGTACGAGTGTTTTCCGCACCCTTTGGTTTAGGCCATACTTTACCATCTTTAATCTTTGAATTTTTAGGAAGTGAAAAATCCGCCATCTGTTTTAAATCCTCTGTCAAACAGTATTAGGTGTTATAGGGCTAGAGTGCCTTTGATAGTCTAGTAAACACGAGCTTTTGGAGGAAAGCTCTGTACCTCATTAGACATCGGTTGCAGAATGACAGGTCGATAATTAATTTTAGTTTTGCCCTTATTATCAATCCAGCAGAGAGTGTGCTTCATCCATTCGCTGTCATCACGTTCGGGATAGTCTTCGCGCGCATGGGCTCCGCGGCTTTCTGTTCGGTTTACGGCTGACCCTAAGGTAGATATTGCCTGAGTCATAAGATTATCTAGTTCCAGTGTTTCAACTAGGTCAGTATTCCATATCATAGAACGATCAGATACCTGTAAGTCATCTAACCCCCCCCATATATTATCAAGTTTATCTACACCTTCTTGAAGGACTTCACCGGTTCGGAATACTGCGCAATGATCTTGCATTGTTCGTTGCATTTGTAATCTTAGATTTGATGTAGGTGTTCCGCCTTTAGCATGACGTAATTTATCTAGACGTTCTAACGCATTATTTCCTGCGTTTTGTTCTAGTGGTCTATGTAATGAACCTGCTTTCACCTTATCAGCCGCCCGATTTGCCGCTGCTCTGCCAAAAACCACTAGATCAAGCAATGAATTTGATCCAAGTCGGTTAGCACCATGCACTGAAACGCAAGCTGCCTCTCCTATCGACATGAGCCCAGGTATTGGGAAAGATGGGTTTCCATTTTTTAAGGTTACAGCTTCTCCATGATAGTTAGTTGGTATTCCACCCATATTATAATGGCAAGTAGGTAGAACAGGTATGGGTTCTTTGGTGACATCAACGCCCGAAAATATTCGGGCTGTTTCTGCAATTCCTGGCAATCTTTGATTTATTACATCAGAATCAAGATGTTCCAAATGAAGGTGAATATAGTCTGCTTCTGGGCCAACACCTCGGCCCTCGCGCATTTCTATAGTCATTGAACGGCTAACTACATCTCTACTAGCTAAGTCTTTTGCTGAAGGAGCGTATCTCTCCATAAACCTTTCGCCTTCAGAGTTGGTTAGGTATCCGCCTTCACCTCTTACACCTTCAGTTATTAGACAACCGGCACCATATATACCGGTCGGGTGGAACTGGACAAACTCCATGTCTTGTAAAGGCACACCAGCGCGAGCGGCCATAGCAACTCCGTCACCTGTTTGCGTATGAGCTCCAGTACAAGAAAAATATGCTCGTCCATATCCCCCTGTGGCAACTACAGTCTGGTGGGCGCGGAAACGGTGTATAGTTCCGTCCTCAAGGTTCCAAGCCATTACACCTCGACACTCACCATCTTCGTCCATAATTAGGTCTAAGGCAAAATATTCAATGAAAAACTCGGCATCGAATCTGAGGGCTTGTTGATAAAGAGTATGTAAGATCGCATGGCCGGTACGGTCAGCCGCTGCACAAGTGCGCTGTGCGGTGCCTTCTCCATAATTAGTGGTCATGCCACCAAACGGTCGTTGATATATTTTCCCTTCTTCAGTGCGGCTGAATGGTACACCTTGGTGTTCCAGTTCGATGATAGCGGGCATAGCTTCACGAACCATATATTCTATGGCATCCTGATCGCCTAGCCAGTCAGATCCTTTGACGGTATCGTACATGTGCCAGCGCCAATCATCTTTTCCCATATTTCCCAGAGCGGCAGAAATACCGCCTTGAGCTGCTACAGTATGAGATCTAGTTGGAAAGACCTTGGTAATGCAAGCTGTTTTTAAACCTTTGTTTGCCATACCAAAAGTAGCACGAAGACCGGCCCCTCCGGCGCCGATAACTACCACATCATAATCATGGTCTATAATCTCATAACTGCCGTTAGTTGCCATTATGCCCCTCCAAATGTAATTGAGATTACTGCGAATATTGCTGATACACCCAATATGATTACTGTACCTTTAGTTATGATTAACAACCCAATTTCCATAGGTTTGTTATGAACGTAATCCTCAATCACCACTTGAAGCCCTAATTGTGCGTGATGGAAGGTAGCACCTATTAGTAAAATAAATAGTACTGCATTGATAGGGTTACCAATAAATTGTCGAGCATCATTATAATCATTTCCAGTTGCCGTTATCATTGCAATTACAAACCATATGGTGAGTGGAATTAAAGCAACTGCAGTTACTCTTTGTGCCCACCAGTGCTTAGTTCCTGATTTTGCAGATCCTAAACCCCTTGCTCTTCTTAGAGGTGTTTGTAAATTCATCCTAGCTTCCCCCCATTGATGCATAGCCAGCTATCCAAGTGATAATTGTAAAAATAAAAGAGAGTATTATGACTAGCCATCCAGTCAAATACGCCGTGCTCAATTCAAATCCTCGACCTGAGTCCCAAGCAAGATGTCTGATCCCATTTGTTAAGTGGTAAAATAATGCATAAGTCCAGCCTAGCAATAAAATACGACCGATTGTGGAGCCAACACAACGTTGAGCAGTATCGTAATAATCTGGCCCGCCGGCAGTAGCAATAAGCCACCAAACTAACAATAAAGTACCGATTGTTAGAGCAATACCAGTAATACGGTGGAAGATTGATAGAACAGAAGTTAGTTGGGGTTTGTAAACCTGCAGATGTGGTGACAACGGACGGTTATCAATAGCCATAAATCTTTTCTCCATAGCTTTAAACTAATTAGCAAATCTAATAAAAAAAACAAGCTTCTCAGCTCGATTGAATAATTGCCTCTCATTATAGAATACATATTTAACAAAGCGACTACTAATGCAGTATAGAGTTGCAGATTTGTTTAGACTGGGAACATATTTTCGTCAATCGCAGCAATCGTAATTATTGATTATTTTAAAATTTATTTAATGTTTATATGTATAAATTTATTTTCTTTTCTAATTAAGTTAATGGAATACCTCTGTGGAAAACCTGTGGAGGAACTGTGTCTATAATTACTATTTATGCACAGAAAAATGACTTTTTACTATGATTTTACATTGCCAAATTGTTCTAAAAAATTGGATCATGGAAGCTGCATGCGTGGGCATGACAGCTGGTCGATAATCTATTTTGTAAATTGTCGCTTGAGGCTTTATAAAATAATAGACTGTTTCCCGGGGGGGGCGTCTAGATAGGGTTAAAGGCCGTTTATTAGGAAAATAGTTCGTGTTTTCAAACATTAGGGTTATTGACTTGATAGAGAAGGCTGGCAGACGGTTTGGCCCTTTAGGGCCCTTTCCTCGGAAAGTCTTTCTGCGCCGGGCTATAGTGGGAAACAAAGCAATTATTCGCTTTGAGGATGCAAATAGCTTTCGGTATGTCTGTACCGATCCCGGTATTGTTATTAGAAGCTTTGGTCTTTGGATTAAAGCTCTATGGCAAGCAGGGTGAGGTAGGTGGATGATCTGACGACCTTTCGAGGTGTATAGGTTGTTTACCTAGGACTAACGGAGATGGAGGTAGGTGGCTGCCTTGGTGGCTCCCCGTGCCTAAGACCGGTGGTCTGAGGTGAATTTTGCTCGGTAGTCTTGGCTGCGGAGTGTAAATGTGGCTAGCAGATTACTTGCTTCGGCATTACATTTGTTTGCTTCTGGGAGAGACAGCGTTTTATTTCTAGGGCTCTCGCTGATTAGAAAATGAGACGTAGCCTGGTATCCTGAATAGTTCACATGTGAGCTAGGTAGGAAGAGGGCAGAGGTAGTTATTTTATTCTGTAGGTTCATGTTTTGCTAGTTTTTGTGGATATGGTGTAAAGCCGTAATCATGGTGGCTGTTATTAAGTCGGGATTACGTATCGGCCAGGGATATGTTAATTTCGGATATGTGGCTATAGAACTAAGCAGATAGCAATTGCGCGGTTTAGTTGATGTTGGAATTTATTTTCAACAACACTAACCAACTGGTCAAAGAGGTGTGGGGAGTAATCTCTGAACTTTGTCGACCAGGGAAGCGTCAGGCGTCACGGGCTCCGCGTCCATGAACCTGGCGCTTTCTTATTTTTAATTAGAGAAATTACGTATAATAACGCTCTAGATACATTACCTGTAACAAAAAGGGAGCTAGAATTAGTTCTAGCTCCCTAATTGTTGGCGTCAATTTAATGCTCCGCATCCAAGTGCCTATACATAATCTGTTATCAGCGCTACTTCGCGTCGGTCAATTAAATTAATTTTTTAGACAAAATTTATTTTTTTTTACTGGTAAGCTTAAATATAAAAATTAAGCCAACTTAATTAATAAAATGTTAAAAAACGTATCCTATGTTAATAACTTAAAAACTTTCAGTTAGTGACCATGCTTTGGTTATACATTAATATTAATGTAAATATTTTTTTAATGAATGCTTCTTTTGTTAAAAGGTGTTTTTATGAGGTAAAATAATTTTTTATGAGTTCTGTTTCGTATTAATGATTTGGTTTTTAAAATGCTATACTCTTACAAATTTTTACCTTGACTGATTTTATAATCATAAATGGCTTTATTTTTGGCTTAGTTTTAGCTGCTCCTGTCGGACCGGTTGGTGTCCTTTGTGTTCAGCGCACTTTGTCGGAAGGGCGGATGCATGGTTTATTATCAGGACTTGGTGCAGCGGTTGGTGATGCAATTTATGGAGCAATTGCTGCATTTGGAGTTAGTGCGGTCCAACTTTGGATTTCTGACCATCAGGCTAGTCTAAGAACTATAGGTGGTATTCTGTTGCTATTATTAGCTGCTAAAACCCTAATTCTACGCTCGAACCGAAAAAGCCAAAAAAACGTTGGCAAGCTCCATACAGAGAATTTATTACAGGATTTTGTATCTACTTTTTTATTAGCGATTACCAATCCAATTACTATACTTACTTTTGCTGGTTTATTTGTAACTCTTGGATCTACTGATGTGGGTGATTCTATTAATAATGCAGCGCTATTAGTATTTGGCGTGTTTATAGGTTCTGCTCTTTGGTGGTTCGCTTTGGCATTTACAGCTAATTTAGCTAGGCCGTATATTGATGGCGGATATCAAAAATGGGTTTCTCGAATTTCTGCAGCTATTCTAATTAGCTTTGGTGTCTATGCATTAATAACTGCCCATTTTTATTAGGTTTAACTTATTTTATGGATGTTTAAATAACTTATTTATCAGTGTGGTTTTCGATTATTACTGGACAAAACGTTAAGTAAGCCGAGGTAAAATACATTTATGTGGCCGAATGTTGTTGAACTTAGAGATTTCTATTCGTCTAGCCTTGGGCAAATTACATGCAGATTAGTGCGTCGTCAGATCTTTAACTATTGGCCAGATACAAATGGCATGAATATTTTAGGAGTAGGGTATACTAATCCTTATTTGAGACCATTTTATTCCAAAGAATCAAACGTTATTGCCATTGCTCCTGCAGGTATGGGAGCTTTGGCTCCTGGAGAAACCGAAAAGTGGAATAGTAATAAAGTATGCCTCTCAGATGAGAGCAATCTTCCGTTTTCTGATTTATCTATGGACCGAATTATCCTGATACACGGCATGGAATATACAAATCAAGTTAATGGATTATTACGAGAGTTGTGGCGAATATTGGCTGATAGTGGCCGGTTAATTATTGTGGTTCCAAACCGACGCAGTGCTTGGGCTCACGACAATCAAACTCCGTTTGGGCAGGGACACCCTTATTCTTTAGAACAACTGAATCGAGTTTTAAGGCAGTCTATGTTTACACCTTTAAGGGGAACACGAGCCTTGTTTATACCACCTTCAAACAGACGATTCTGGCTAACTATGGCACCTGCCTGGGAAACTTTAGGTGCGCGCTGGTTTAGCATCCTAGGTGGTGTTGTCATTGTTGAATCTGTTAAACAAATATACGCTGGTGCTTCTGTAAGCGAACATCAGATTAGGACAAAGTATTCTAATGTGTCTGCGGGAGCGCTTTCTCGATTTCAGGTGATAGAAAATACCATTAATTCTTCCGGCTTAATAGATAAATAGATTCTTCGGCGAACCAATTTGTCCACCGTCCCACAGACTTTCTGGATGTTGCACGACCTGAATGGTTAATACTAACCACTCTGTCAATCGTGAATTCCATGTCTTCTGCTAGTGTGACGAAGTCGGTCATGGTGCAAAAACGTATATTAGGAGAATCGCACCAGACATAGGGGAGTTTTTCAGATATAGGGCTTCGGCCTTTTACTAGTAAATCATAAAGTACTCGCCAATAACCAAAATTTGGAAAGCTTACTATTGCGTGATGACCAATACGTAGTAATTCGTTTAATGTAATTCTTACTTCGTATATAGATTGTAGCGTCTGTGAAAGAATTACGTAGTCAAAGGCATCCGATGGATAGTTTTTTAAGTCGGCTTCAGCATCGCCTTGTACTACGGCTAGACCTAGACTGACGGAACGATTCACTCCTTCCTGACTAAGCTCTATTCCACGTCCATCCACCTGTTTATAGTGTACTAGATAATCTAATAGTGCTCCGTCACCACAACCGATATCCAGTACACGGCTTCCGGGATTAATCATATCAGCGACACGCTGCAAATCTACTCGGTTTTGAATTTTTTTATTGGATTGGTTTTGGTTCATAGCTAATCTATTTTTACTCTTCTTAGACCCCGTTGTTCAGCAGCGCCTGAAAGGAAGCCAGATAAGATACTGAAAAATTCTGGTTCATTAAGAAGGAAAGCATCGTGACCTGCATCAGTTTCAATCTCTACAAAGCTAACCGAGGCTGCTACTGCATTTAGAGCGTGTACTATTAATCTAGACTCAGAAGTTGGAAACAGCCAATCTGAAGTAAAACTAATTAAGCAAAACTTTACTGATGTCTCTCCAAAAGAAGCCGCTAGTATACCGTTATGCTCAGCGGCTATATCAAAATAGTCCATTGCTCGGGTTGTATAAAGATAAGAGTTAGCATCGAATCGCTCAACGAACGTACTTCCTTGGTGTCGAAGATAACTCTCTATCTGAAAATCAGCATCAAAACCATAACTTACATCAGAACGGTCCTGCAGTTCTCGACCGAATTTACGATGTAAGGCTGAATCTGACATATAAGTTATGTGAGCAGCCATTCTTGCAACTGAGAGCCCTCTGTGAGGCAGTGCATCATGCTCATAATAATTTCCATCATGCCAATCAGGGTCAGCCATTATAGCCTGACGCCCCACTTCATGAAATGCTATGTTTTGTGCCGAGTGACGAGCAGAACCAGCAATAGGTATAGCGCAAAATACTTTCTCTGGATATCGTGATGACCATTCTAGAACTTGCATAGCTCCCATAGAACCACCCGTAACACAGAATAATTTAGCAATCCCCAGATAGTCTATTACTAACTTCTGAACAGCTACCATGTCAGTAATTGTTATAATTGGAAAATCTAATCCATATCGCTTTTTGGTCTCGGGATTGATATCTTTTGGTCCTGATGTTCCCATACAGCCGCCAAGGACATTCATGCAAATAACAAAATAATCGTTAGTATTTATAGGTAGGCCGGGGCCAATTACCATATCCCACCAGCCAGCATTACCAGTTATAGGATGTTTTTCGGCAGCGAACTGGTCTCCAGTAAGAGCATGACAAACAAGAATGGCATTAGATTTTTCGCTATTTAAAGTGCCGTATGTTTGGTATGCAACCGTAAATGGGCCAAGGTATTGTCCTGATGCAAGTTTTAGCGGTACTGTTCCCCCAAGCACGATGGTGTGTCCCGGTAGTTCATTATCGGCTGGTTCGACAGCTATTGTATTATTCTTTTGTTCATTTGTATTAGATGTTGAAGACATGGTTTATTGCAGTTCGTTTTTGATACTTAATTTTAACATATAGTATAAATAAGTTATCCTCTAAGTTGGCTATTACTAGGGTGTCAACGTTTTCTTTGCTAAAATACTATTATCAGATTATTAATTGTAAGCCATTTCTTGGAAGAATTGAAAGATGAACGAAGACCCTACTAGCCTTGATGAGCTTCGTAGTGAAATAGATACAGTAGATGATTCTATTCACGATTTACTAAAGAAGCGCGCTAATTTAGTACAACAAATAGGTGTACTTAAAAATAGCCAGCAAACTAATATTTTTCGACCCTCTCGTGAAGCATTTTTATTAAGGCGATTGCTAGCTCAGAATTCTGGTAACTTTTCTGCTACGTCCCTAATAAGGGTTTGGAAAGAAATAATTGGTGCATCTACACAAATGCAAGGTGGACTAATAATAGCTTATTGTCCTATTAATGATAGTTTGAATGCAAATCAATTGGTGCGGGAAGGTTTTGGTTCGTCAGTCTCTGTCGTACATTTTCAATCTCCGGATGAAGTTATTCAGTCAGTAATTAAAGGAGATGTTTCCCTGGGACTAGTTCCGTTTCCTAGACAAGATGATGAGTTGCCTTGGTGGCCTCTGTTGCATAACTCTAAAAAAGAAGAGTTAGCACAAGTGGTTTCAAGTGTACCTTTTGTAATGTCAAATAGAGACCTCAATATTAGAGGTATAGAAGCATTTGTTATAAGCCGAAATCAAGCAGAGTCTTCTTCTGACGACAGAAGTCTGATTGTATTTGAATTTAAAAACCCTATGCAGAAATCAAGCATTAGTGATGCTTTGACTATGAGAGGTTTAGATCACGGTAGTATCATATCTTGCCGTGACACTGCAGGTGCAGGGAACTATTTATATTTAGCTGATATTTCAGGGGATATTTACTTAGATGAATTTCAGCTTGAAAACACTAAACTGGATTTATCTGCATTGTCGTTGCGTAGATTAGGTTTATACGCATCTCCAGTGTTTGTAACTGGCTAATAACGTTGGGAATAGGAGTATGATTCGATTATTACGACCTCAAGTTAAAGAAGGCGTTTTAAGGGTTAAACCCTACGTAGGAAGTGAAGCAAATTTAAGTGAAAACGAACTAATAAATATTAGTTCGAACGAAAGTGCCTTTGAAGCAAGTTTATTAGCACATGATGCATATATTAATGCCGCTAAAGATCTTAGGTGCTATCCAGAAATCGATTCTATATCTCTTCGTAGAGCTATTGCAGAAAAATATGGGCTCAATCCAGGCAGAGTTATTTGTGGAACTGGCTCGGACCAAATTATAGATTTAATTGCTCTAGCTTACGCAGGGGTAGGTGATGAAGTGGTTTACAGTGCCCATGGATTTCAGATGTATCCGATTGCAGCACATGCAGTGGGTGCAATGCCTGTTGCGGCACCTGAACAGAACCTAACATCTAGTGTTGATGCAATTCTTGACAAGATTAACGAAAGGACTCGAATAGTTTTTCTTGCTAATCCAAACAACCCTACTGGAACAATGTTAAATCAAGATGAACTTAATCGTTTACATTCAGGTCTACCAAGTAGTGTTGTGTTTGTAATCGATGCAGCGTATGCGGAATATGTTACTCAAAATAATTATGAACCAGGTATTGAGTTAGCTAGAAATCAAAATAACGTAATAATGACAAGGACTTTTTCAAAAATTTATGCATTAGCTAATCTTAGGGTGGGTTGGGCGTATGGCCCAACTGATATTATTGAGAGCCTGAATCGAGTAAGGCCTCCTTTTAACGTGAACGGTCCCGCTATCGCCGCTGCTATTGCAGCTCTTGGAGATCATGAGCATACGGAAAGATCCAAGAGCTATAACCAGGAGATTTTGTCTTGGTTTACGGAAGAGGTTAAAGCTATGGGTTTGGTCGTAAATCCGTCAGTAGCAAATTTTGTTATTATTTATTTTGAAGAAAAATCGTCAAAGAATGCAGGCGTAGCGTATCAATATTTGTTTGATAAGGGAATTATTACGAGGCGGGTGGATGGCTATGGTCTGCCCAATTGGGTAAGAGTTTCGATGGGTACACGGGAAGAAATGTTGATTGTACGTAATGCGCTGAAAGAGTTTGTTGAACAAGATGAATAAAACTCCAATATTTAAACGCGTAGCAATTGTGGGTATAGGCTTAATAGGGTCTTCTCTGTCGCGTGCTATAAAAGCTAATCAATTAGCTGCTCATGTGGCTGTTCACGATATTAGTATTGATGCTTTAGAGACAGCAGAAAAGCTCTCTATTGCTGATAGTTATCATGAGAGTATTTCTGATGCGGTACTTGAAAGTGATTTAATTGTATTGGCGATTCCAATCCGTGTTTATAGAGAAACTGTATCGTCGATGGTTTCTTCTCTTTCTTCCGGTGCTATTTTGACGGATGTAGGGTCTGTTAAAGAAGAGGTTATTCGTGTTGTAAAACCCATATTACCCATCGATATGCATCTAGTGCCTGGTCATCCTGTTGCTGGCACTGAACACTCAGGACCAGAATCAGGGTTTTCTGAGTTATTTCAAGACCGTTGGACTATCCTTACTCCTGAAACAGGAACTAATAAAAATGCCGTCGAAATTGTAAAGGAAATGTGGCAAAGGGTTGGCAGTGATGTCGAAATAATGGGAGCTTCTCATCATGATAGAGTGTTAGCAATTACAAGTCATTTGCCGCATTTAATTGCTTATACAATTGTTGCTACTGCTGCGGATGTAGAGGGCCAGCTAAAAAATGAAAAGGCTGATGAAAATACGGTAACTACCGCAGAGGTTATTAAATACTCAGCTGGAGGCTTTCGTGATTTCACCAGGATTGCTGGATCAGACCCAGTGATGTGGCGTGATGTATTCTTGAGTAATAAAGAAGCGGTTCTTGAAATGCTGGGACGTTTTACTGAAGATCTTACAGCTCTACAAAGAGCAATTCGTTGGGAGGATGGTGATCAGCTGGAAGCATTATTTAAACGGACCCGTTCTATCAGGAGAAGCGTTGTTGAGGCAGGACAGGCTGGGGGCTTTCAGTATACTGAGGTGAGTGCAGATAAACCTAAAAAGTAAGCTTAAGAATGTATTTCTGGCCAGATAATTACTGGTAGTTTTAGTAGAGAAATTGGCCCTATACTAACTTTACTATTATGTAATGTAATGGGTATCTCTATTATTTTGTTTTTATTTTTATTTGATTCTCTAGCTAGCGCAGCTAGAGCCATCTGAATAAGAATTGAGTTGTTTTTAGATAAAGCCCCGGATTTTATCAGGCCATTTACCAATTTATCTGCACTAATGATTTGTGTAATAAATGTACCTATGGGCTGAAGGTTTTCATCAAGTGCTAAAGTCCCGTTAGCGTATATTTCAATTGAGCCCCATTTTAGAAAAACTGAGTTTACATCTAAAGAGCCTCCCGCATTGCGCCAGCGTGTAAGTTTTTTATTATCAATAGCTTGTGTATCTAAATACCCGTTGAATGCAAATTCAAAAGAAAGTTTTTCTAATGTATTACCAAGTCTTTTTTTAGTATTTTCACTCAGTAAATTATTAGTGATCTTGATGTTTTGTGCAGATAAATTCAAAGAAAAAGAATTTTTGTAAGGGTGCAATGATTTAGGGTTGATAAAAGCTCTA